>ERZ795062.174-NODE-174-length-59380-cov-94.249810_pt1 | contig 59380 bp, 60 predicted proteins | sample MGYA00375146_ERZ795062 | MGnify/ENA primary metagenome ERZ795062 (study PRJEB30191, sample SAMN05720281) | activated sludge metagenome | isolation source: Anaerobic digester | place: USA | collected 2015-07-16 ...
AGCATTGAGTTTTCCTACTATATCAGAGGATTTTAAAATTTTATCAGGGAGCATTTTTTTAGGAATACCCAGAATTTCACACATTTCTTCTGACCAGGTGCGCTTCCTGATATCAAAAACTCCCCCCAGATTTCCTGCCGAAGAATAATCAGTAGCTAAAACACCGGTCAGGTGGTAAATTACATAATCCTTGGGGGTAACAAACTGGTAAATTTTTTCCCACACTTCTGGCTCATGATTACGAATCCACATCATTTTGGTAAAACCGAAGTAAGAATCAACATAATTTCCAGTAATTTCGAAAATTTTTTCCCGGGGAACATGGTCTTTTACCCATTGAGTTTCTTCCCGTGCCCTTCGGTCCATCCAGATTAAGCAAGGATAGAGAGGCTTTATTTCCTCATCCACAGGAATGCCTGAACCCCCATAGAGGCCGCTGATAGCTAACCCCGCAATCTCCTGAGGGTCGACCTTGGATTTTTCTACACACTCAGAGATAGTTTTAACCACTGCCTCTAACCATACATCAGGCCATTGTTCTGCCCAGGAAGGTCGGGGAGTAATGACTTCATACTCTTGAAAAGCATCAGTTATAAGCTCACCTTTTTCGTTGACCATGACTGTTTTGGTTCCCTGTGTACCAATATCCGTTCCTAAAAGATACATTTTTATTCACCCCTTCAGCTTTAATTTCTACTATTTTACCCCACCTTGGTGAATTGCTCAAAATCTATTTTTTTAAAGGGAACTCTTCTTCATTGCTTTCCTGTAGGAGAAAGAAGGTAAATACCAGACTTGTAAAAAGAAAGTTCACTTCTTTTTCAGGATTCATAGTGTTCTGCAAAACCGGTCATGATTCATGATAGTAGGGGAAGCTCCCTTGTGCTGGTGGATGATTTTTTTCACCAGTCGTATTTGCTTTTTACGTTTTTTTGAGGTTTATAAGAGGATCTCTTCCTCAATAATATTTGTTTTTTTAGACTTTTACGTTTTTTCCAGGGGCTTATAAGGGGGCACTGCCCTCTTATAGTCTGTTCTATGATATATTTATCTTAAATTTATCTTAAAAAGAGGAGGAAAAGTATGCTGTCTGGGATATTAAAAAGAGAGGTAATAATTTTTGACGGAGCAATGGGAACTCGCTTACAGAAATTGGGTCTTCCGGCAGGCCATCCTCCAGAGGAATGGAATCTTTCCCATCCTGAAGAGATAGCCCGGGTGCACCGAAGCTATGTAGAGGCAGGTTCTACCCTTATTCAAACCAATACCTTTGGCGCCAACCGTATTCGTCTTGAGCGTTACCACCTGGAGGGGAAAATTAAGGAAATAATCCACCAGGCAGCAGAAATAGCTAAAAGTACACTGAAAGAAGGAGTGCTGCTGGCTGCCTCAATAGGACCTCTGGGAGAATTTATTGAACCTTATGGAGACCTCTCTCCAGAAGAAGCTCAAAAAGTTTTTCAGGAACAAGTTGAGCTTTTACAAGAAGAGGGAATAAAGATATTTCACTTAGAGACTTTCAGTTTTTCTTCCGAAGCTCTTTTAGCTTTGGAGGCAATTAAAAATTCTGGTGGTGAAGCCATAGTTAGTTTTACCTTTGAGGAGCGGGGCGAGGAACATTTTACCACTTTAATGGGAGAAAGCCCCCATCAAATAGTGGAAATTTTTAAAGATGAATCCATCGCTGCTCTGGGTGCTAACTGTGGAGGAGGGATAAAGGAGATAATAGAAATTGCCCGTCAATATCGAGAAAGCTATCCCGGGCCTCTTTCTTTTAAACCTAATGCTGGCATTCCTCAAGTGGTGGAAGGAGAGGTAATTTATACCGAAACTCCGGAAGATTTTGAAAGAGGAACTAAACAATTACTTCAATTGGGAGCAAGCATAATTGGTGGATGTTGTGGAACAGATGAAAAGTATATTGCTGCCATCAAAAAAGCTATTCAAGAAGTGTCTGCTTTCAAACCACAACTTTAGACTTTCTCGGTGAGGGAAGGATTGTTTCCCCTCCTAAAAAAGAGGCTATTTCTTCCAGCTTATAAAAAGGAGGGGATTTTACTCCTTCCCGGGCAGGATTTCGATCCAGAGCATTAATTTGCACCCGATGAGGAGAAACGAGGGCGATTTTCTCTTTGAGAAAATTTAGCTCTCTTTCTGAGTCGTTTATCCCTTCTACTATAAAAACCTCTAACCATATTTCCCCCGGGAAATGTTTACGTAGTTTAATTAAGCTCTCTATGTAAGAATTTAGAGTAATCCGAGGATGAGGCTGGTCAATGGCCTGGAGAGCTTGAGGAGAAGCAGCGTCCAGGGAAGGAATTATGATATCCATTTCCTTTATTTCTTCTAAAAGTTCTTCATAGAAAGCAAAAAGAGTTCCGTTGGTGATTAGGACTAATTTTTGCTCGGGGAAGAGTTTTTTGATAAAATGGGCGATTTCTCCTAAAGCAGAATGAAGCGTGGGCTCTCCCCAGCCGGCAAAAGTGATACAATAAGGAGGCGCGCTGCGAAATTGGGAAGAGGAAGCATATTTTTTGAGACTTTCTATCACTTCTTGAGTGGGAATATATTCTTTTCTTTCTGTGGTTAAATTGGTGGTCACTCCGCATTCACAATATATGCAGTTTAAGCTGCAAGTTTTATAAGGGAGGAGATTGATTCCCAGAGAACTGCCTAATCTTCGTGATAATATGGGTCCAAAAATACATTTTTTTGCCATAAGTTTTCCTTCTCTCTACAAATCTTCTAAGAAAATCTTTAACCCCACTAATATAATAGCTATTCCTCCCATTACCTCGGGAGAGGAAAAAACTCCTCTTATTTTATGTCCTAAGGAAACTCCTGAATAAGTCATAAATAGTGCTACTATTCCGATAATCAGAGCGGAAAACCAGATATTTTTACCCATAAGGGCAAAAGAGAATCCTACCGCTAAGGCGTCGATACTGGTAGCTAAAGAAGCAAGAAAGAGAGGCCAGCCTCGACTGAAGTCTATAAGAGGTGTGTCGCTATCTCTTTTCCACCCTTCATAAATCATCTTCCCTCCCACTAAAGATAGTATTCCTAAAACTACCCAGTGGTCAAAAGAGCTGATAAATCGTGCTACTTGTCGACCCACTCCAAAACCCACGAGTGGCATGAAAAACTGAAAAGCACCAAAGGAAAACGAGAGACGCAATCTGGCATCTCGCGGGCAGGCCTTCTGGCACATCCCGAAGGCTGTAGCTAAAGAGAAGGCGTCTAAACCTAATCCTATAGCGATAATAAATGTTTCTAACAATGAGATCCTTCCTTTTTAAAACCTGGTGGATTATACCATAAAGGCTTTTGCTTTTTAAAGAGATATCGAAACTTAATATTTATTCTCATTCACAGATTAATTTTAAAAAGTTTTTGTCCGAAAAACCGATTCAATTGAACTACTTTTTGTAATGAATTATAATACATTTAAATAATTACAGGGAGGAAAAAATGATGGCTAACCTTTCGGTTGATGAAGAAATAATTTCTCCAGACCAAGAAGAAGCCCTGGAGCTGATTTTGCAGAAATTCAAAGGGAAACCAGGTAGTTTAATTCAGGCTTTGCATGCTGCCCAGAACTTGATTGGTTATCTACCACCCCCGGTTTTGAAAAAGGTTTCCCATGTTCTGGACATTCCCTTAAGCGAAATTTACGGGATAGTTACTTTTTATCACTTTTTCTCTCTCAAGCCTCGAGGAAAACATATTATTCAGGTTTGCTTGGGAACAGCTTGCTATGTGAGAGGAGGACAAGAAATTCTCAATCGTTTGGAGGAGGATTTAGAAATTGGAGTAGGAGAGGTGACCGAAGACAGATTGTATTCCCTGGAAGTAATGCGTTGTGCTGGAGCTTGTGGTTTAGCACCGATAGTTAAGATTGACAACGATATTTATAAGAGGGTAAACCCTGCTCAAATTATGGATATAGTTAAGAGCTATTCCTGATTTTATGAAGGAACTTTCTTTACACATTTTAGATGTAGTGGAAAATTCTCTCCGGGCTAAAGCAAAAAAAGTAAGGATTTCTATCCTGGAGGATACCCGGGAAAATCGTCTGGAGTTGGTTATTGAGGATGACGGAGAAGGCATGGATGAGGAAACATTAAAAATGGTGAGGGACCCTTTTTTTTCTGGACAGGGTAAGAAGGTGGGAATGGGCATTCCTCTCTTAGATCAATTAACCAGGCAATGCGAGGGGAATTTAGAGATATTATCGGAAAAAAGTAAAGGAACCACTGTGCGAGCAACTTTTCAAAGAGATAATCTTGATTTACCCCCTCTGGGAAAACTGGCTGATACTCTTTTTGTGATTATGGCTTCTCATCCAGAAGTGGAGCTGGAATTTATCCACCGAATAGATGATTGCCAGTGGTTATTTAACAGTAAAAAGATAGAGGAAGAATTAGATTTAACCGAGGAAAACCGGGGTGTACTTTTGCCTGCTATTCGGGAGTGGATTGAGTATCAAGAAGAAATATTGAAGGGAGGAATTGGGAATGAAGATAAGTAGTATAGAAGATTTAAGACGGATTAAAGAAGAAGCGCAAAAAAGAACTTTATTGCGAGAAGGAAAGGCTGATTATAGAGTGGTAGTGCATATGGGGACCTGTGGTATAGCAGCAGGAGCGAGAGAGGTAATGTCAGCCATTCTGGATGAAATTGCTAAACGAGGTCTCACTAACGTTATGGTTACCCAGGCCGGTTGTATCGGACTCTGTGATCGAGAACCTCTGGTGAGCGTGGAAAAGGGGGAGGAGCGAATTTTATATGGTGATATTACCCCGGACAGGGCTCGACAAATCATAGCTTCTCACCTGGTTAATGGCCAGATTGTAGGAGATTGGGTAGTGCATGCTGAAGGCAGGGCGAGGAGGTAAAGTGGATGGCTGAACAGGAAAGATGTCAGGTACTTCTATGTGCTGGTGCGGCTTGTATTTCTTCTGGGGCTTTAAAAATAAAGGAAGCTCTGGTAAGGGAGCTTCAGAAAAATGCCTTGGATAATGAGGTAAGGTTGATCGAGACTGGTTGTGTGGGTCCTTGTAATTTAGGGCCACTGGCCATCATCTACCCGGAGGGGGTTTTTTATCAGAAACTAACTCCTGAAGATGCAAAAGAGATAGTTGAGGAACATCTTCTTAAAGGGAGGGTGGTAGAGAGGTTACTATATCAGCCGCCCCAGGAAGAAAGAAAAAAGTTTTTGCGAGAAATTGACTTTTTTGATAAACAACTAAAAATTGCTCTGCGAAATTGTGGTTTCATCAATCCTCTGAACATTGAAGAATATATCGCTCGTGACGGATATTTAGCTCTCTCTCGAGTTTTGACTGAGATGACTCCTGAGGAAGTAATAGCAGAAGTTAAAAAGTCAGGTCTTCTGGGTCGAGGCGGAGCAGGTTTCCCTACGGGCTTAAAGTGGGAGCTTACCCGGCAAGCTAAAGGCTATCCCAAGTTTATCATTTGTAATGCTGATGAGGGAGACCCGGGAGCTTTTATGGATAGAAGTATTTTAGAAGGTGACCCGCATTCCGTAATTGAGGCCATGGCTATCGCCGGCTATGCAGTAGGAGCAGAAAAAGGCTATGTTTACGTTCGGGCAGAATACCCTTTAGCGGTAGAGCGACTGGAATATGCTATAAATCAAGCTCGAGAATATGGTCTTCTGGGAGAAGATATACTCAACAGTGGTTTTAACTTTGATGTCGAGATTCGTATTGGAGCGGGAGCTTTTGTCTGTGGAGAAGAAACAGCTTTGATTGCATCTGTAGAAGGAAAAAGGGGCATGCCTCGCCCTAAACCTCCTTATCCTGCTCAGGAAGGATTATGGGGGAAACCCACAGTGATTAACAATGTGGAAACCTATGCCAATATTCCCCCCATCATATTACAGGGGGCAGATTGGTTCCGGTCTATTGGAGCAGAGAATAGCAAAGGTACTAAAGTTTTTGCTCTGGCTGGGGATATAAATAATACCGGTTTAGTAGAAGTGCCTATGGGTATTAGCCTGGGAGAGGTCATTTATGATTTAGGAGGAGGTATTCGAGGAGGCAAAAAACTAAAAGCGGTGCAGATTGGAGGGCCTTCAGGAGGATGTATCCCGGTTGGGTATCTCAATGTTAAAATCGATTACGATTCTCTGAAAGAGTTAGGAGCCATTATGGGCTCGGGTGGTCTCATAGTTATGGATGAAGATACCTGCATGGTGGATCTGGCTCGATTTTTCCTGGAGTTTGTTCAAGACGAATCGTGCGGGAAATGCACTCCCTGCCGAATAGGCACTAAAAGGATGTTAGAAATTTTACAGAGGATTACCCAGGGAGAAGGAAGAGAAGGAGATATAGAGCGTTTGGAAGATTTAGCTAACCAGATCAAGACCACCGCTTTGTGCGGTCTGGGGCAAACTGCTCCCAATCCGGTTTTGAGTACTATTCATTATTTTCGGGACGAATACGAGGCTCACATTCGAGAGAAAAAATGTCCAGCAGTGGTGTGCCGGCCATTATTTGTGTCTCCCTGTCAGCATGCCTGTCCTCTGGGTATAAATATTCCCGGTTATATTTCTTGCATTAAAGAGGGCGATTATTTGGGCGCTTTACAGATTATCAGGGAAGATAACCCGCTTCCTTCAGTTTGTGGGCGGGTTTGTCATCGGCTTTGCGAAAGTAAGTGCAGGCGTGGAGATATGGATGAGCCGGTAGCTATTGATGATTTAAAGCGTTTTGTGGCTGATTATGCCCGGCAAAATCGGATAGCCTTGCCAGTGGTTATGGATAGAAAACGAGATGAATCAGTAGCTGTGGTGGGTTCTGGTCCTGCGGGACTCACTTGTGCTTATTATCTGGCCCGGCTGGGTTATTCGGTAACCATTTTTGAAGCTCTTCCTGTAGCGGGAGGAATGTTAGCTGCAGGTATTCCTCCTTATCGTTTGCCTCGAGAGGCTCTGGAATATGACATTAATCAAATTAAGGCTATGGGAGTAAAGATAGAGCTCAATAAAGCGGTGGGTAAAGAAATTAGCTGGAAGGAAGTACGGGAAAAGTTTGATGCTGTTTTCCTGGGTATAGGAGCATGGAAGAGCGCTCCTTTAGGTATTCCTGGTGAAAATCTCTCTGGAGTAATTGCCGCTCTCGACTTTCTACGCGACTTTAATTTAGGAGGCCATGTTGAGGTTCCCCGTCGAGCAGTGGTGGTGGGAGGAGGAAATGCAGCCATAGACGCTGCTCGTACTCTTCTTCGTCTGGGAGCAGAGGAGGTAAACGTAGTTTATCGGCGTACCAGAGGTGAAATGCCTGCTATTTCCGAAGAAGTAGAAGCTGCAGAAGAAGAGGGCGTTATTTTCCACTTTTTGATGGCTCCACTTGAAGTGATAGGAGAAAATGGCAAAGTAAAAGGTATCAGGTTGCAAAGGATGAAGCTGGGAGAATTTGACCGGAGTGGAAGAAGGAGGCCTATCCCTGTAGAAGGTGCAGAAGCTTTCTGGGAATGTGATATGGTGGTGGAAGCAGTGGGTCAAATTCCGGAAGTGGAGAGTTTAGGAGAGATGTTATCTGTGGACCATCGAGGTAATATTTTAGTGGACCGTTATTCTCTTTCTACCTCCCTTCCTGGAGTTTTTGCTGGAGGGGATGCTATAGGTGAAGAGGCTACCGTGGTTCATGCTATGGCTCTGGGTAAAAAAGCAGCCTTTAGTATTCACCAGTATCTGCGGGATTTGAAGCCTGAGGAAGAAGAAGTTATAATCCGGCCAGAGCGACCCAAAATTCTGGAGGAACCACCAGTTTTACAAGAAATCCCTCGAGTTAAACCACCGGAGCTACCTGTAAGAGAGCGAGTGTGTTCTTTTTCGGAAGTGAAGCTCTGTCTGGAAGAGGAAGACGCTCGTCGGGAGGCAGAACGATGTTTGCGCTGCGATCTGGAAAAAGTATTGAAAAAATACCAGGAAATAGTTATGGCTGAGGAGGAGGTTCAATGACTGGATTAGCAGTTTATGAGGAGATAGATGAAATTATCGGGAAACATCAAGAGGAGAAAACTCCTCTTCTTTCTATTCTGCAAGAGATACAGGAGAGATGGCGATATCTCCCCGGGGATGTTCTAGGATATGTATCCCGGAAGTTAGATATTCCGTCCAGTATGGTATGGGGAGTAGCCACTTTTTATTCCTTTCTGAAAACAGAACCAGCAGGTGAATACGTCATCAGGGTTTGTTGCAATGCTCCCTGTCATGTTAATGGTTCTGTGGACGTTTTGAAAACCCTGCAAAAGGAGTTAGGTATTAAAGAAGGGGAAACTTCCCGAGATGGCAAATTTACTCTGGAGACGACCAGCTGTTTGGGAGTTTGTGGTGTTGCTCCCGCTATGATGATTAACGATGTAACTTATGGCAATCTCTCAGAAGACAGAATCCGAGAGATTTTAGCCCTTTACCGGTAGGAGGACGCGTATGTTTTATCGCAGTCATGTTTTAGTGGAGATGACCAGTAATTCTCTGGTTCGGGGAGCAGCTCAAATTAAAGAGAGACTGGAGAGAGAAATTGAAAGGTTAGGTTTAGATAAAGAAATTAAAGTTCTGGAAACTGGTAGCCTTGGGGCAGCCCTTCCCTCTCCTTTTGTGGTGGTTTACCCTGATAACATCGTTTATGCTCCGGTTACAGTGAGCGATGTAAAAAGGATTGTAGAAGAGCATTTCTGGAAAGGAAGACCAGTGGGAGATTTGATTTTCTCTCCTTCAGAACGGAGAGAAATTGGTGTTTTTTTACCTTATTTTCCACTGACTAAAGAAAAAAGGGTGGTTTTACGCAATAGCGGTCAGATTGATCCCACTAACATTGAAGAATATATCGCTCGTGACGGATATTTAGCTCTCTCTCGAGTTTTGACTGAGATGACTCCTGAGGAAGTAATAGCAGAAGTTAAAAAGTCAGGTCTTCTGGGTCGAGGCGGAGCAGGTTTCCCTACGGGCTTAAAGTGGGAGTTTACTAAAAATGCAGAAGGAGTGGAAAAATATATAGTATGCAATGCTGATGAGGGAGAGCCAGGAACTTTTAAAGACCGACTTATTTTAGAAGGTGACCCTCATTCCATAATTGAAGCCATGGCTATTGCCGGTTATGCAGTAGGAGCTGGAGAGGGTTACATCTATGTGCGAGGAGAATATCCCCAGAGTATTAACCATTTGAGAATAGCCATTGAGCAAGCCCGAGAATATGGTTTGTTAGGGGAAAATATATTGGGTTCCTCCTTTAGTTTTGAAGTGCATATTCGTAAAGGGGCAGGAGCCTACATATGTGGAGAAGAGACTGCTCTTTTAGAGTCCATTGAGGGGAAAAGAGGAATACCTCGAAACAAGCCTCCTTATCCTGCTCAAGAGGGATTATGGGGGAAACCAACAGTAATTAACAATGTGGAAACTCTGGCCAATATTCCTCCTATCATATTACAGGGCGCAGATTGGTTTCGGTCTATTGGAACTCCCACCTGTACAGGTACTAAAGTTTTTACCTTGACTGGTAATGTAAACAATCTGGGCTTAATCGAAGTTCCTATGGGTATTACCTTAAGGGAACTGATTTTTGAGGTGGGAGGAGGTATCCGGGGGGGTCATAACCTGAAATTAGTTCAAACTGGTGGTCCCTCAGGTGGTACGATGACTCCTGACCTTTTAGATGTTCCGATGGCTTTTGATACTCTTTCCCGTTACGATTCGGCTTTAGGGTCGGGAGCACTTACGGTAATAGATGATACTCACTGTATCGTAGATGTGGTTAGAAATTTTATGGAGTTTTTTCTTTATGAATCGTGCGGGAAATGTACTCCCTGCCGGGTGGGGACTAAGAGGATAGTGGAAATTCTAAATAGAATAAGTGAAGGCAGAGGAGAACCCTCCGATCTTGAAAATCTACGCTATATGGGAGAACATATAAAAAGTACATCTTTTTGTGGTTTAGGACAGGCTGCTCCTAATCCTCTTTTGCGCTCTTTAAGTTTTTTTGAGGAGGAATTTAGAGCTCACCTGGAAGAGAAAAGGTGTCCTGTGGATACTTGTTCTATGAAAACTAAAACTAAAATTTTGATTTGAATAAGGAGTTGAAGAGCCCATGGCTAAAATAGTAGAGGAAATGAAAGAAGGAACGGGTCAAAAAAAGTTGGTTACTATTTATTTAGATGGGAGAGAAGTGAAGGTACCAGAAGGGGTTAGTATCTTAGAAGCTTGCAATATGGAAGGTATAAAAATTCCCACCCTTTGTTATTTTGAGGGATTAACTCCCTGGGGAGGATGTCGAATCTGCATGGTGGAAGTAGAGGGACAACCTAATCTTGTGGCCTCCTGTGTTACTGACGTGCGAGAAGGTATGAAAATCAAAACTTCCTCTAAAAAAGTGAGAGAAGCTCGTAAAACTAATCTCGAGCTTTTGCTTTCTAATCATCCTCTGGATTGTCAATTGTGTGACCGCAATGGTTCTTGCGAGTTACAGGATTTATCCTATCAGTTTGGTGTGCGAGAAATCCGCTTTCCTGGAGAGAAAAAGACTTACGAGGTGGATAGAAGCAGCCCTTCAATTAAGAGAGATGCTAACCGCTGCATCCTGTGTGGTCGCTGTATCAGAGCTTGCCAGGAAATACAGGCAGTTTTTGCCATCGATTTTGCTAATCGAGGATTTGATAGTTTAGTCAGTCCTTCGCTGGGGCTTCCCTTAGGAGAGAGCGTATGTGTTAACTGTGGACAGTGTATTCTGGCCTGTCCCACAGGAGCACTTTCTGAAGTTTCTCATGTGGAAATGGTATGGGAAGCCTTAGAAGATCCAGAAAAATTTGTAATCTTGCAAACTGCTCCAGCTATAAGAGTAAGTATTGGGGAACCTTTTGGTTTACCCCCGGGAACAGTGACTACTGGTAAAATGGTAGCAGCATTCCGGAGATTGGGATTTGACCGGGTGTTTGATACTAATTTTGCTGCCGACCTCACCATTATTGAAGAGGGGACGGAATTTATCAATCGTTTGCAAAAGGGAGGGAAATTACCTCTCATAACTTCTTGCAGTCCAGGGTGGATAAAGTTTATGGAGCATTTTTATCCTGAGCTAATGGAGAATGTTTCTACCTGTAAATCTCCGCAGCAAATGTTTGGAGCAGTAGCTAAAACTTACTATGCTCAGAAATTAGGAATAGATCCTCAGGATATGGTAGTGGTTTCCATTATGCCCTGTACGGCTAAAAAATTTGAATGTCAGCGGGAAGAGATGAAATCCAGTGGTTGTCAGGATGTAGATTATTCTCTCACCACTCGAGAAGCAGCCCGAATGCTTAAAGAAAAAGGTATCGATTTAAGAGAGATGCAGGAAGAAGAATTTGATGACCCCCTGGGTATTTCTACCGGGGCAGCAGCGGTTTTTGGTGCTACAGGAGGAGTGATGGAAGCTGCTCTTCGCTCAGTTTATGAAATAGTTAGTGGTAAAACTTTAGAGAGTCTGGATTTCTATGATGTACGGGGAATGGAAGGAGTGAAGGAAGCTACAGTTAATATTGATGGTTTAGAGGTAGGTGTAGCCGTAGCTCACAGCTTAGGTAATGCCCGTAAAATTTTGGACCAAATTAAGGAAGGAAACTCCAAATACCATTTTATTGAGATCATGGCCTGTCCGGGGGGATGCATCGGTGGAGGAGGGCAACCTATACCCACCGATCTGGATATTAGAATGAAGAGAATTGAGGCTATCTACCAGGTAGATAAAAATCTTTCTCTGCGAAAGTCTCATGAAAACCCGGCAATAAAACAATTGTATGAGGAATTTCTGGGTGAGCCCAATGGAGAAAAAGCCCATCAATTGCTACATACCCATTATCTTCCCCGGGAGAAAATGTAGAACTATAAAGGGGCAGCACCCCTTATAACCCTCGAAAGGAGGAAAGGCAAGAAACTTAAAAAATTTGAATACTACTGAGGAAGGAAAAGAATCTTACTCAGTATAGGGGAACCCCCCATTATTAACTAAAAAGGGTGTTATTAATATGATTTTTGCAGTTGACTACAATTCCGAAGAAGAGGTGATTCTCTCCATCGACCCGGGAAAAGAAAAAGTAGGGGTGGCGGTTCTCTCATCGCAAGGAGAGGTCTGGTTTCGGAAGATATTAACGGAAGAAGAAGTAGAGGAAGAAATTCAGATTCTCAAGAAGCAGTATGGATATTCTCAAATAGTAGTGGGAGACAGCACTGGTAAAGAGAAAATTCTGGAGATCTTGAGAAAAATGGGTCTCGCGTTTGCTTTGGTAGATGAGCGTAATAGCTCTGAAGAAGCCCGAAAATTGTATTTTCGGGCTCATCCCCCTCGGGGTTGGAGAAAGATTGTTCCCCTTTCTTTTCTCTATCCCGATGCGCCTTTCGATGATTGGCAGGCAGTGGTGATAGGAAGACGTTATCTTGATCAGAAAAAGAGTGAAAAAAATGGAAGAAAATAGTGAATTAAGAAAAGTTATTCCTTCTTTGGCCCGTAGAGCTATAGAATATTATCTGAAAGAAGGGAAATATCTCCCTCTTCCCCCCGGGCTTCCTTCTTATCTTATCAGTGAGAAGCGAGGGGTTTTTGTTTCTTTGAAAAAGAAAGGAAGATTACGGGGCTGTATTGGCACTTATATTCCCAGATATGAAAATATAGCACAAGAAATAATTCATAACGCAGTTAGCGCTGCCACTCAAGACCCCCGCTTTCCCCCTCTTCAGGAGGAGGAGTTGCCTTTTGTAAGTGTGTCGGTAGATATTTTATCTTATCCCGAAGAAGTGAATAGTTTAGAAGAATTAGACCCTAAAAAATATGGAGTTATCGTGGAAAAAGGTTGGAAAAGGGGGTTATTGCTTCCCGACATTGAGGGAGTAGATACCGTAGATGAGCAAATTCGTATTGCTCTGGCTAAAGCAGGAATTTCCCCTCAAGAGAAATTTACTATTTATCGCTTTACCGTGGATAGGTATGAGGAAGAAGATTGAAAGTAGCTCGCTTTTTCACTGACTTAGAAAATAAAAGAGTACAATGCTTTCTCTGTCCTCACCGGTGCATAATTGCTGAAGGGAGAAATGGAACTTGCCGGGTGAGAAAAAATGATGGGGGAGTATTGTATGCTCAGACTTATGGGAAAATCTCTTCCTTCGCCTTAGACCCTGTAGAAAAAAAGCCCCTCTATCATTTTTATCCTGGAAGAAACATTTTCTCAGTAGGGAGTGTGGGGTGTAATCTTCATTGTTCTTTTTGTCAGAACTGGTCGATTTCTCAAACTAACCCGGATAATTTCTCTTTACGAGAGATAAGTCCGGAAGATTTAGCTCGCCGGGCTCAAAGAGATGGTTCTATAGGTTTATCTTATACTTATAACGAGCCTTTCATCTGGTGGGAATTTGTTTATGATACAGCTCAGCTGATACGAAAAGAAGGACTTAAAAATGTGCTGGTTACCAATGGTTATGTGGAAGAAGAACCTCTCCGAGAGTTGTTACCCTGGATAGATGCTATGAATGTGGACCTCAAATCTATGGATGATGATTTTTATCGCCGTTACTGTGGAGGAACTCTTCAGCCTGTTTTGAAGACCATTGAAATTTCTGTTCGAGAGGGCACTCATGTGGAGATAACCAATTTAATAATCCCGGGCTTAAATGATCGCTGGGATCTAATTGAAAAGCTGGTGAGCTGGATTTATGATTTGAATCCCAGTATTCCTCTGCATTTTTCCCGCTACTTTCCAACTTACAAACTTGATAATCCTCCCACTCCGGTTTCTTTTTTAGAGGAAGTTTACCATTTTGCTCGGGAGAGGTTACCTTTTGTTTATCTGGGTAATATAGGAGGAGGAAAAGGAAATATTACTTTTTGTCCCACCTGTAGAAGGGAGGTGGTGATAAGGAGAGGATATCAAGTAGACACCTCAGGGCTTTTGGGAAATCGTTGTCGCTTTTGTGGTTCTTCTTTGCCCTTTTACCATGAAACATAAAAAAATATTGTTAGTTTTTTTGTTTTTTATTTTTTTGTTCTCGGGATTTTCCTTTCGAGATAAAGAGGAAAAGAAAACTTTTTTTGGTTTTGATACCTGGATAGAAGTGGAACTTCCTCAGGATAGTGCTCTTCTTCTCCCCCGGATTTCTTCTTTAGTTACTCATCTGGATCAACTCTGGAATCGTTTTTCTCCTCGGAGTATGGTTTTTAAAATAAACCACTCTTCCTTTCCTCTTTCAGTGGATGAGGATACCTTTCGAATATTAGAAGAAGCACAAAAGGGAGGAGAAGAAACTCAGGGGTTTTTCAATATCTTGATTGCTCCTCTTTTGGATTTGTGGGGTTTCCCCGGGCAACCTTCTATTCCTGGAAAAGAAGAAATAGAAGAAACAGTGGATAAAATAGGAAAGAGCAAACTGCATCTGGAGAAAGAAAGTAAAAGAGTATTTATTGAAGGAGAAGGCCAGATAGATTTAGGTGGTATAGCTAAAGGTTACCTGATAGATGAAATAGTTTCTCTGCTGCAGAAGGAGAGAGTTTCTCAAGCATTAATCAATGCAGGAGGAGAAATTTTTGCCCTGGGAAAAGAAATTAAAGCAGGAGTCCGTCATCCTCGTGAGGAAAAACTTCTGGGCTATATTATAATTAAGGATGAGGCAGTATCTACCTCTGGAGATTATTATCGGTTTTTTGAGGAAGAAGGCGTGCGTTATCATCATATCTTAAATCCTTTCACCGGTTATCCGGGAAGAGACTTTTGGAGTGTGACAGTGGTTAGCAAAAAGGCAACTCTTGCTGATATTCTCTCCACTGTTATTATGGCAGGAGGAAGAGAGGCCCTAGTAGTGGTAGAGAAAAATTTTCCGGAGATAAAAATTTTAGCGGTAGAAGAGGGAGGTAACGTTTATCTTTCTCCTTCTATGGAGAAAGTTTTTTTTACTGAGTGAAAATGAATGGAAACAGAAACCAAAAACTTTTGATACTGATAGTATTAGTGGTGATATCATCTCAGATTTTAATCTGGGCAGTTCGAGCTGAGGATAATAAAATAGAGAATCTCCACTCTTTTTTTCTTCCTCTTTATCGAGGGAGTGAGTGGATAAAAGATATTTTTTGGGGATGGGGGAAATTTTTCCAGGACCAAAAATCTCTGAGAGAAGAAAATCAGAAGCTCAAAGAAGAGTTAGAGAAGCTTAGAGCTGATAACATTTTATTACAGGAGAGGATAGAGGAATTGAAAATAAAAATAGAAGCTGGAGCAATGGAAGAAAAGCTACCTTTTGAGGTGATACCGGCTCAGGTGATAGGACGTGACCCTTACGATTGGTGGGGTAAAGCCATTATTGATCAAGGAAAAGAAGAAGGAGTGGGTGAGGGGTTGGTAGTAGTTACCTACCAAGGTATGGTGGGCAAAATAGAAGAAGCTTATCCCCATCATTCAGTGGTAAGGCTTCTTTTAAGCCCTTCTCTATCGGTAGGAGTCTTGGTTCAAAGAACCCGGGATTTAGGGGTAGTTACTGGAAACGGAGAAGGTTTATGCATCATGAAATATATTTATCGAACTTCCGACCTTAGAGAAGGAGATATAGTTATAACCTCGGGTTGGGGAGAAAATACTCCTCGAGGAGTTGTTGTGGGAAGAGTGTCTCAGATAGGGGAAGATGATGGCAGTCTTTTCAAGGATGTAATAATAGAACCCAGTTGTGATTTTTCTCTACTGGACAAGGTTTTTGTAATTAAAGCTCTCTCTGAGAAATTGGAATGATTGAGAAAATTTGTATCTTTTTTTTTCTTCCCCTTTTGTGGGAGTGGATAAGTTCTTCCTTTTTGATGTATCTTTGGTTTCCTCTTAGTCATTTGCATATTTTTTCTTTTTTGATGGTTTCTTTGTTTTGGGAGGGAAAAGAAAATACTCTGGATTTTCTCCTTATTTTGCTTTTAGGGATAACTTCCGACCTTTTGCTTTTTTCCCCCTGGGGAGCTTATCTTTTTATTTTGTCGAGCCTTGCTCTTTTTGCTTATTTGTGGGTGAAGTTTTTTTCTACCAGCTTTGTTTCTCTTTCAGTTATTTTCTTCTGTCTTCCTTTTTTAGAGTTGGCCCTGGAATGGGTAGTGGCTGCTCTGGGAGAAACGACTTTGCCCTTTCTTCCTCTTTTGGGAGCTAAATTGCTGAGCATTCCTCTTAATATTTTTTTGTTTTACTGGTGGCAAAAAAGAGAAACACGCCGAGGTTTAGAGTATGTGGAATGACGAAATACAGGAGCGGGTGAACCAGAGAATTACTTATCTTTCTCGCTTGTTTTTAATTATACTCATACTTTTATCTTTTCGATTTTGGTATCTCAGTGTTTTGCAAGGGGATTGGTACAAACAAAAATCAGAACAAAACCGAGTAAGAATTTTTTCTCTTCCTCCCATTAGAGGTAGCATTTATGATCGCAATAATCAAGTATTAGCTGAAGATATCCCTCGCTTCCGCTTGATTTTTGAAAAAGGAGGAGTAGAAGTGGAAGAAATAGAAAAAAGAGTGGAAAGAATTTTAGGAAGAGAGCTTTCTCCCCCTTTTCCGGAAAGAGCAGTAGGAGAAATAATCTTGGTTGACCAACTGAGCATGGAAGAGGTGGTTAAAATAGAGGAGGCCCAGAATGAATTGCCTGGAGTGATAGTGGAAAGTTATCCGGTTCGTCATTATCCTTGTGGTGAACCATTTGCCCATGCAGTGGGTTACGTAGGAAAGATAAATGCCGAGGAGTTGAAAATGCTGCGCTCTGAAGGCTATGAGATGGAAGATAGAATAGGAAAGACAGGAGTAGAGCTGGAATATGAATCTCTTCTTCGAGGAGAAAAAGGATACCGGAGAATAGAAGTCAACGCTTTAGGAAAGGTAGTAGGAGTTCTGGATTATAGGCCTCCTTACTTTAAAAATTCGGTAGTATTGACTTTAGATAGAGAGCTTCAGGAATATAGTTATGATTTGCTGGGTAATAAAAATGGAGTGATCATAGTAGGAGACCCCTATACGGGAGAGCTTTTTGCTTTGGTAAGTAAACCGAGTTTTGACCCTCAGCTCTTAAGCTGGGGGATGAGCACTGAGGAATGGAATGCTTTATCTCAAAATAAAGACAGACCTCTTACTAATCGCCCTCTTCAGGCTATCTATCCTCCTGGCTCTCTTTTTAAATTAGTGATAGCTACTGGAGCTTTAGAAGAGGGACTAACAGGCAGAAATCGGAAAATTTTTTGCCCTGGTTTTCTGGATTATAATGAATGGCGTTACCCTTGCTGGAGAAGAGGAGGGCATGGGTCTGTTGGTATAGAAGAGGCTATTGCCCAGTCTTGTAACGTTACTTTTTATACCCTGGGCTTGGAACTGGGACCGGACAAGATTATAAACTGGGCTAATAGGCTGGGAGTGGGTCAACCTTCGGGCATAGATTTACCAGGAGAGAAGACCGGTTTTTTGCCTACTCCAGAATGGAAGAAAAGACAGCTTAAAGAGATGTGGTATCCTGGTGATACTATTAATTTGTCCATTGGACAGGGGTATCTTTTGGTCACTCCTCTCGAAATGTATCGAGTGGTGAGTAGCATTGCTACCCGGGGAGAAGTTTATGAGCCTCATATACTTAAAAAAGTGTTAGATAGTAAAGGGGAAGTGGTTAGAGAGATTACTCCGGTTTTACAGGATAGAATAGAGTTGAGAAATGAGACCTGGGAGTCTCTTATCCGAGGGATGGAAGAAGTGGTGAATAGTGGAACCGGCCGGGTTTGCCGAGGTTTACCGGTTAAACTGGCAGCGAAGACTGGTACGGCTCAAAATCCTCAAGGAGAGGATCATTCCTGGTTTTCGGGGTTTTTCCCTTCTTCTCATCCTCAAGTAGCTTTTTTAGTATTGATAGAACATGGAGGAGATGGAAGTGGTGAGGCGGCACAAACGGCCAGAAAATTGATTGAATGGTGGGAAGAAAATCGAGGAGGAAAAAGTGGAAAATAAAGTGGAAGACAAAGCCATGGTTTTAGTTCTTATTGCTCTTTCCCTCATTGGGGTATTGGCAGTATATAGTGTTGACCCCTTGCGAGGAGAGGGATGGGGAGAAAGCTTATTTAGTAGACAAATTATCTGGAACTTAATTGGCTGGGTAGCCTTTCTCTTCTTCAGTCAGATAGACTACTATCAATTGGTAAAAAGAGGATGGCTCTGGTATTTTTTAATGGTTTTGTCCCTGGGAGCAGTTTTAATTTTTGGAGAAGGCGACGAAACAGGTTCTCGTCGGTGGCTTTTTTCTCAATCGGTACAACCTTCAGAAGGAGCGAAAGTCGCCCTGGCTTTATTTCTGGCTCATTATTTTTCTGAGCAGAGGGAAAGCTTTGACTTCTGGCCGCTTCTCATTAAAAGTGGAATACTTTCTTTTATCCCTCTGGTGCTTATTTTTGAGGAGCCGGATTTAGGGTCTTCTCTGGTTTTACTGGTTATCTGGTTAGGAGCGTTGTTTGTTTGTGGTTTTAGTGCTAAGAAATGGGCAGTAATAGGAGGAATAGGAGGGGGGCTTTTACCTCTTTCCTGGGTTTTCTTGGAGGATTACCAAAAAGATAGGTTGCTCTCTTTTATTGATCCAGGGAGAGACCCTTTAGGTAGCGGATACCATATTTTACAGTCACAAATTGCCATTGGAGCAGGGGGTTTTACCGGGCAAGGCTGGCTTTCTGGCACTCAGAGTCAACTGTATTTCTTGCCTGCCCGGCACACTGATTTCATTTTTGCTTCCTGGTGTGAACAACTGGGGTTTTTAGGAGGAATGGTAATAATATTTTTACTGGGGCTCCTATCCTATCTTTTTCTGGTTGTAGCTCTCCACTCTCCTAATTTAGAAGGAAAGATTTTAGCTTCTCTTCTGGGAATAAGCCTTATTTTTCAGTGGACAGTGAATATAGGTATAAACCTGGGGGTTATGCCAGTTACCGGCATTGCTCTGCCTTTTATAAGCTATGGAGGAAGCTCGCTGGTGGTAAATTTAGCCTCGGCTGGTCTGGTTTATAATATTAGTAAAAGTGGAGGTAAGGAAAGCTGGAAATTGTGGATTTAGAAAAAACCCTATCACGGCAGGAAATGCTCTCTATTAGTAAACCGGCACGCTATATAGGGAGAGAATGGAATATAAGTCTGAAAAAAGAGGAAGACGTTGAAATATCTGTGGCTTTAGCTTTTCCCGACCTTTATGAGATAGGAATGTCTCACCTGGGACTGAAAATCCTTTACTATATTCTCAATTCTCTTCCTGGAGTCAGGGCAGAGAGAGCTTTTGCTCCCTGGCCGGATATGGGAAAAATGATGAAAGAAAAAAACATTCCTCTTTACTCTTTAGAAAACAAAATTCCTCTTCGTAACTTTGACGCGGTAGGGATAAGCTTGCAACATGAATTGAATTATACTAATGTTTTATATCTTCTGGATCTGGCTGGCATACCTCTGCGTAGTGAAGAGCGAGGAGAAGAATTTCCTCTAATTTTAGGAGGAGGACCTTGTGCTTTTAACCCTGAACCTGTATCTCCTTTTTTTGATGTCTTTTTGCTTGGAGAAGGAGAAGAAGCGATAGTGGAAATAGTGGAAATATTAAGGGTTATGAAGGGTGAGAAGCGAAGCGATGTTTTGTCAGAGTTAGCTAAAATAGAGGGTTGTTATGTTCCCCTCCTTTATTCAGTTTCTTATCATCCTGATGGAAAAATAAAAAATATTTCTCCTTCTCGAGTGGTGAGAAAAAGATGGGTGAAAAATCTTGATGGCGCTCCTTATCCTCAAAAAATCATAGTTCCTTATCTTAATATTGTCCATGACCGGATTCCTCTGGAAATAGCTCGAGGTTGCACTCGGGGATGCCGTTTCTGCCAGGCGGGAATGATTTATCGTCCTCACCGGGAGCGTTCCCCTGAGAAGGTGATAGAATTAGCAGAAAAACTGGTAAAAAGCACCGGATATGAAGAAGTTTCTCTACTTTCTTTGAGCAGTACTGACTATTCAGCTATTGAATATCTGGTTAGAGATTTGTCTTTTAGATTAAAAGAGTCTAAAGTAAATGTTTCTCTTCCCTCGCTGCGAATGGATGCTTTTTCCGTGGAAGTAGCTCAGTCTTTGCAAGAGGTACGTCGCAGTGGATTAACCTTCGCTCCTGAAGCGGGTAGCGAAAGACTGCGGCGAGTTATTAATAAAGGCTTGACTGATGAGGACATTTTTCAAACGGTAGAAAAAACTTTTTCTTCGGGATGGAGGGAAGTAAAACTCTATTTCATGATTGGTCTTCCCGGAGAAAGGGAGGAGGACATAAGAGATATCGCTAATTTAGTAAAAGAGATTTTAGGTCGGGGAAAGAAAAAAGGAGTGCATCTCGGTATCTCTGCCTTTATTCCTAAATCTCATACTCCTTTTCAATGGACAAAACAGGAGGAGATAAAATCTCTGGAGGAAAAAATGGCTATTCTTCATTCTCTTTTACGCCCTCTGGGTCGCCGAGTTCGTTATAATTGGTCAGATTTCGAGGTGAATCTGGTAGAGGGAGCGCTGAGCCGGGGAGACCGGCGAATTTCTTCGGTTATCGAACGGGTGTATCGAAAAGGCGGTGTGATGGACAACTGGAGAGAGTTTTTTTCTCTCCGGCGGTGGCAAGAAGGGTTTGAAGAGGAAGGATTGGATTTAGATTTTTATACTCACCGGGAACGAGATAGAGAAGAAATTTTCCCGTGGGAACATCTTTCCCCGGGAGTGAGTAAAGATTTTCTATGGAAAGAATATCAGTTATCTCAAGAAGAAAAAATAACTCCTCCCTGTCAGGAAGGAAAGAATTGCTATAATTGTGGAGTTTGCTGATATGGATAAATTTCGCTATCGAGTGAAACATCAAAAAATGGCTCCTTTCCATTTTATTTCTCAGTTAGATTTGAGTCGTCTATGGAGTAGAGCTTTCCGCCGGGCAGGGCTTCCGGTTGCTTATTCTCAAGGCTTTAATCCTCGCCCTCTTCTTTCTTTTGGTCCGGCGCTGCCCTTAGGGGTAGAGAGCAGGGCAGAATACTGGGATGTTTTTCTCTATCGAGAGCTATCTCCAGAGGAGATATTAATGATTTTGAATAGAGAAGTGCTTTCTGAACTAAAAGCCGAGGAAGCAGATATTCTTCCTCTATCTTTCCCTTCTATTAGCCGGTCTACGAAGGGAGTGCGTTACTCCTATTATTTTTCTCAATCAATAGAGGAGAAAGCAGGATTGAGCCTGGAGATGGGGATAGAAGAAGAAAAAAGAGAAGTAGTTGGGGAATTATTTGTGGTATTATTCCTTTTTAAAGAAGAAAAGATATTATATAGCCCCGCGAAATGGGCAGAAATACTAAGAAAAGAATGGGGTGAAAGCCCTGTAAGGATAGTTAAAGAAGAGGTTTTATGGTAGAACGGAGGTTGAATAATTGAAGAAAGAAATCGTAATTGATATGTCGGAGATAGAAACAAGGGCGGCTCTCTTAGAGGAGGGAAAAGTAGTTGAATTTTTTTTCGATCGAGCCACTCAATCTCGCTTGGTTGGCAACATCTTCAAGGGAGTAGTAGAAAATGTTCTTCCCGGCATTCAATCAGCTTTTGTGAATATTGGTTTGGATAAGAATGCTTTTCTTTTCGTTGGCGATATGCTTCTGGATGATAAGAATAAAGCGCAGAAGGTTGAAGAGCTGGTACGCTCTGGCGAAGAAATAGTAGTGCAAGTGACCAAAGAACCTATGGGAACTAAAGGAGCGCGGATAAGCACTAAAATTTCTTTACCTGGGAGATACGTGGTTTTGATGCCCGGTATAGATACGGTAGGGATTTCCCATCGAATAGGGTCAGTAGAAGAGCGAGAAAGATTGAAAAAAGCATTAGAAAGGTTGAGACCGGTGGATGTAGGCATAATAGCACGGACAGCGGCAGAGGGGGTAAGTCCTGAAAAGCTGAAAGAGGATATAGATAGTCTGCTTCGACTGTGGGATAGAATTTTAAAAAAAGCTGAAATTATGTCTGCGCCCTGTGCTCTTTATGAAGAAGCCAGTCTCGTCTATACTTTGGTTCGGGATGTGCTGGATGAAGAAGTGGAGAGTGTCTGGATTAATTCTTTTTTTGGTTACCAGAAGATAAAGGACTTTGTGGATTCCATCGCTCCCTCTTTGAGCAACCGGGTTAAGCTTTTTGAAGGTCGGGAGAATATATTTGAGCACTTCGGGCTTAATCGAGAAATAGAGAAGGCTTTAAGCCGGAGAGTTTGGTTGAAAAGTGGAGGATATTTAGTTTTTGATCGAGCTGAAGCTATGACCGTTGTGGATGTAAACACTGGTAAGTTTGTGGGAAAGGGAAACTTGCAAGAGACCATTTTTAAGACCAATATGGAGGCGGCAGAAGAAATTGCCCGTCAGGTGAGATTGCGAGATATAGGAGGTATAATTCTCGTTGATTTTATTGATATGGAAAAAAAGGAACACCGCCGACAGGTGGTGAGAAAATTAGAGGAAGCCCTCTTGAAGGATAGAAGCCGCTGCACAGTGGTAGAGATGAGTGAATTGGGTCTGGTAGAAATGACCAGAAAAAGATTGAGAAAAGAGATAGATTCCTTTTTACGAGAGCCTTGTTCTTTCTGCGAGGGAGAGGGAAGAATATTGTCTCTGGAAACTATAGCAGTTAATTTTTTGCGAAAGCTGGAGGAAATATGCAGCAATACCTCTTCTTCTACACTGGCATTTTCAGTAGGAGAGGAATTGGGAGAGTATCTCCAGGAAGAGGGGCAAAAGTTTCTGGACAATTTAAAAAAATTATACGGTAAGGAAATACTGTGGAAAATAGACCCATCTCTTGCTCCTCGCCGGTATAACATCATCGGGGTTGGCAGTGAAGAGATTCGGGAAAAAATGGAGAAGGTTATTTGACTAAATTCCAATTTCTATGGTAAATTCTTTATCGTTCTCTGGAGGTGAGGATCATGTTTGCTATTATTGAGGCGCAGGGAAAACAGTACAAGGTGCAAGAAGGAAGTATAATTAAGCTGGATAGCTGGTTGCCACAGGAAGAGGAAGAGGTGGTTTTTGATCGGGTGCTTATGTGGAAAAAAGATGATGCACTGGAAGTGGGAAAGCCTTACGTAGAAGGAGCAAGAGTAACCGGAAAAGTTCTTAGAAGAGGCAAGGATAAAAAGGTAGTGGTGTTTAAATATAAACCTAAGGTGAATTATCGGAAAAAAACCGGTCATCGTCAGCCTATTACTTTGGTGCGTATTGAAAAAATAGAAGGGGAGTGAAACTATGGCTCGTAAAAAAGCGGGAGGAAGCGCGCGTAATGGTAGAGATAGTAATTCCAAACGTTTGGGAGTAAAGGTTTATGGCGGACAATTCGTTAAAGCCGGGGGGATTATTGTTCGCCAGCGAGGCACTAGGGTTCATCCTGGAGTTAATGTAGGTAGAGGTAAAGACGATACTCTTTTTGCTCTCTGTGATGGATATGTGGTTTTTGAGGATAGGAAAAATAGAAAGCAGGTCTCCGTTTTTTCTGAAAGTATGAGTTAAGGCGAGGAGAGTAATTGTTTGTAGATAGAGTTGTTATCAGGGTGCAGGGAGGCAGGGGAGGAGACGGAGCGATTAGCTTTCGGCGGGAGAAATATATTCCTCGGGGCGGGCCAGATGGCGGAAAAGGAGGAGAAGGAGGAAGAGTTTTTCTCCGTGCCTCTTCTCACAGAGAGACTCTCCGGGGTTTAGCTTTTTCTCCTTTATACCAGGCTCCTTCTGGAGAAGGAGGTAAGGGTAGAAAGCAAGAAGGTAGAAAAGGCGAAGATTTAGTGATTGAGGTTCCCCGAGGAACGCAGGTTTTTGATAACCAGACAGGAGAATTAATTGCCGACCTTCTTTATCCGGGAATGGAAGTAATGGTTGCCCGAGGAGGAAGAGGAGGGAAAGGGAACGTTTCTTTTGCTTCTCCCGATAATCGGACTCCTCGAATGGCGCAAAAAGGAGAAGAGGGGGAGGAGCGAGAGCTTCGCCTGGAATTAAAGTTGTTTGCCGATGTGGGTTTAGTGGGATTGCCTAATGCTGGTAAATCCACTCTCCTTTCCCGAATGAGCAAAGCGAAGTCTCCCGTAGCTCCTTATCCTTTCTCTACCCGGGAACCATTTTTAGGGACAGTGGGCGAAGGTGAAGAAAAATTTGTTTTGCTGGATATCCCGGCAATTGTAGAGGGAGCAAGCGAGGGAAAGGGATTAGGGAGTGAATTTCTTCGCCATTTAGAGAGGGCATATCTCCTTTTATATGTAATTGATTTATCTTCTTCTTTTTCGGGAACTAATCCCCGGGAAGATTTAAGGATTTTACGGGAGGAGTTAAGAAAATATAATTCTCTTCTTGAGGGGAAACCTTTTCTTGTAGTGGCTAACAAGTTAGACCTTCCCGGAGCTCGAGAAAATTGGGATAGCTTTAAAAAAACCATAGAAAGAGAGAGAATAGAGGGATGGGGAATATCAGCTCTCTCGGGGGAAGGAGTGGTTGAGCTTCTCGAGCGAATAAGAGAAATATTAAAAGAGGAGAGAGGGAAAGGGGAGGCAATAGTAGCAAAGGCGGAAATAAAAGAAAAAGATATTTCTCCAACGATTTATCGTTTTTCTTCCACCTATTTGGAGAAGCTGCTTCAGGAGGCAGACCTTTACCCCGGAGAGGAAGAGGAGTTTTTAAATCGGGAATTAGAAAAGTCCGGGTTTAAGCGTTATTTATTATCTTTAAAATCCTCAAGTGTAATAGAAGTGGGAGAAAGAAAGTTAGTTTGGAAGGAGAAAAGGTTGAAGTTTTTAGCTGATGAATAGAGAAGAGTTTCAAAAAAATAGCAATTTGATAGTAGTAAAAGTGGGGTCCTCGCTTCTTGTGGATGGGGGTGCTTTACAATTAGATAAAGTCAGAGAATTAGCTCATAATATAGCCCGCTTAAAAGAAAAAGGGAAAAAAGTTATTCTGGTTTCCTCTGGAGCAGTAGCCTGCGGGATGAGCGTTATGGGTTTTACTAAAAAGCGAGGAGGCATTCCGTTTAAACAAGCTATGTCAGCCATCGGACAAAGCGTTTTGATGCAAGCTTACCGCGAAGCTTTCTCCCCATTGGGGATACAGGTAGCTCAGATACTTCTGGCACCTGAGGACACTCATAATCGAGTTAAATACCTGAATGCCCGTAATACTTTTGAAGCCCTTCTCCATTTGGGAGTTCTTCCTGTGGTTAATGAAAACGACTCGGTGGCGGTAGCAGAAATCAAGTTTGGCGACAACGATCGTCTTTCAGCTCTGGTGGCTTCCTTAATAGGTGCAGACCTTTTGGTTATTCTCTCTGATGTAGAAGGCCTCTTTACTGCTGACCCTCGTCTTTCGTTTCAGGCCTCGTTAGTGGAGGAAGTAAAAAAGATCGATCTGGAGATAGAAGAAATGGCCGGGGGAGAAGGTAATTACTTTTCTACCGGGGGGATGAAGAGTAAAATAATAGCTGCTCGAATGGCCACTCTTTCCGGGATAGGGGTGATAATCGCTTCGGGTAAAGATTTCTCGGTTCTGCAAGAGATTGGAGAAGGAAAAAAACGGGGCACTTTCTTCTGGCCCGAAGAAAAGCATCTTCCGGGAAAGAAAAGGTGGATTGCTTTTGCCATGATACCCCGGGGTAGTGTTTTGATAGACAAAGGAGCTAAAAAGGCTATTTTAGATCAGAAGAGTCTCCTTCCTGCTGGAGTGATTGCAGTAGAAGGAAACTTTGATCTGGGAGATTGCGTAGAAATTTTAGGTCCCTCTCGAGAATTGGTGGGAAGAGGAATAACTAATTATTCTTCGGAGGAGCTAAAAAAAATATTAGGCTTGCATACTGATGAAGTGAGGGAAGTTTTAGGAGGGAAAGATTTTGATGAAGAAGTGGTTCATACTGATAACTTAGTACTTCTGGGAGGAGAGTGATATGGAAAAAAACTTGAAAGATGTTGCCCGGAAAACTAAAGAGGCTTCCTATTTTCTTGCTAATATTTCTTCTTTCCATAAAGATCAGTTTCTTTTACAGCTGGCTGATAATTTAGAAAGAGATGAAGAAGAGATAAAAGAGGAAAATAGAAAAGATTTAGAAAGGGCTAAAGACATGGGGATGAAGCCTTCGCTTCTGGATCGTCTGGAACTGTCTTCTTCCCGCATAAAAGCCATGGCTTCAGGTCTGCGGGAAGTAGCTAACTTTCCTGATCCGGTGGGGGAAGTGATAGAAGGCTCTAAAAGACCCAATGGCCTTTTGATCACCAAAATGAGGGTGCCCTTGGGTGTGTTAGCTATTATTTATGAGGCTCGTCCTAATGTAACGATAGATAGCGTGGGTCTGGGTATAAAATCGGGTAACGCTCTTCTTCTTCGAGGTAGTAGCTCAGCCATTCATTCCAATCAAGTTCTGGTGGGTAAAACCAAAGAGACTTTATCTCAATGTGGTTTTCCGCCTGATGTGGTTAATTTGCTGGAGTGTAAGAGCCATGAAGAAGTGCAAGAACTTTTAACTCTCCGGGATTATATAGATGTGATTATTCCCCGGGGAGGAGCTGATTTAATAAAATTAGTGGTAGAAAATTCTCAAGTTCCAGTAATAGAAACAGGGGTAGGAAATTGCCATGTCTATGTGGATGGGAGTGCTGATTGGGAAATGGCAGAAAAAATAGTTATTAATGCTAAAACCCAGCGTCCCAGTGTTTGCAATGCCTGCGAAACTCTTTTAGTGGATAATAAAATTGCTCCTCAATTTCTTCCCCGGATGATTCATGCTCTGGAGGAAAGAGAAGTAGAAATAAGAGGGTGTGAAAAAACGAGGGAATTAGTGAAAGAAGTTAAATTAGCAACGGAAGAAGACTGGTATGCAGAATACCTGGATTTAATTTTGGCAGTTAAAGTGGTGGGAGGCATAGAGGAAGCTATAAAACACATAAATAGCTATGGTTCTCGTCACTCAGAAGCCATCGTGACTCAGGATTATACGGTAGCAAGAAAGTTTCTGGAAGAGGTGGATGCTGCGGCGGTTTACGTCAATGCCTCTACTCGTTTTACCGATGGAGGAGAATTTGGAATGGGAGCAGAAATTGGTATAAGCAATCAAAAGCTCCATGCTCGAGGTCCTATGGGCTTGAGAGAGCTTACTACTGTTAAATATATGGTTTGGGGAACAGGACAAATACGGGAGTGATATTCTACGGATAAAAAAGGAATTATGGGAGGAACTTTTGATCCTATCCATCACGGCCATTTGGTTACTGCAGAGGAAGTGAGAGACTACTTTGACTTAGATGAAGTAGTTTTCGTTCCTTCTGCTCGTCCTCCTCACAAAATAGGGCAAGAAGTGAGTGACCCCGAGCATCGCTACCTTATGGTTGTTTTAGCTACTGTTACCAATCCTTATTTTCAAGTTTCTCGGGCTGAGATAGAGAGACCTGGTCCTTCTTATTCCATAGATACAGTTCGTTACTTTAAAGATTTATGGGGAGAGAGAACAGAGATTTTTTTTATAACCGGAGCTGACGCTTTTTCTCAGATTTCCAGCTGGAATAATCCGGAAGAATTGCTGGAACTCTGTACTTTTGTAGCTGCTTCTCGTCCGGGTTACCGATTGTTAGGGGTGGAGAAGAAATACCAAGGAAGGGTAAAAACTATCGAGGTCTCTGCTTTAGCTATTTCTTCTTCTGAGATACGATGGAGAGTAAGAAGAGGCGAATCAATCAAGTATCTAGTACCAGAAACAGTAGAGAATTATATTTACAAAAATGGATTATATAGAAATTAAAGATCAAATAATTTTTACTTTAAAGAATATGCTTACCGAGGCCCGATTTTATCACTGTTTGCGAGTAGCAGAAGAAGCTCAACGTTTAGCTTCCCGCTGGGGAGAAGAGGAGAGCAAGCTATACATTGCCGGTCTTTTACATGATTGTGCTCGAGATTTACCCTATCAGGAATTGATTCCTCTTTTGCCTTCTTATCTGGGAGAGGAGGTTTATTCTATTCCCGCTATTTTTCATGCTTTAGCCGGGCCTGCGATAGTAGATAGGGAATTTGGAATTAAAGACTATAAAATCTGGCATGCCATACGCTGGCATGCTACGTCTTGTGATATGATGTCCAGGTTTGATAAAATTTTATTTATTTCTGATTTTTGTGAACCTGGTCGAGAATTTCCTGAAGCAAATTTGATAAGAAAGATAGCAGAAAAAGACTGGGAGGAGGCTTACCGGCGGGTTTTGAAGGATAAATTATTTTTTCTCCTTGCTCATAATTTTCCAATTTATTCCGCTACCTGGAAGGCCTGGAATAAAATAAAATGAAAACTAATAAAAAAGGCTGGAAAATCTTTTATATTATCTTGGGCTTTTTTTTAGGACTTTTTCTTCTTTTTTTATCTACTCTTCTGGGATTCAGGATACCTCTGCGCTGGACGGTAATAAAGGAAGTGATGGGTTATAGTGAACCAGAAAATGCTTTCATTTTAGTAGTGGGACAGGATAGTATTGAGCCCCGGAGGAGTGATACTATAATTTTAGTGGGTATTAATTCCCAGATAGATGAAATCCTTCTTTTCTCTATTCCTCGGGATTCTCGCCTTTTGGTACCCGGAAGGGGATATGATAAAGTCAATCATTCTTATGCTCAAGGGGGGATAGGGCTTCTCCGTCAAACCTTGGAGAGCGCTCTGGGGATAAAAATTCCCTATTTTGTGGAGGTAGATTATGAAGGGTTTGAAAAAGTTATCGATGCTCTGGGGGGAGTAGAGATAGAAGTGGAAAAGCCTCTTAAATATGTAGACAGAGCTCAAGATCTTTATATAGACATTCCCGCAGGGAAACAATTGCTCGATGGGGAAAAAGCGTTACAGTACGTGCGCTTCAGGTATGACCCTCTGGGAGACATTGGAAGAATCAAAAGGCAACAAGAATTTCTACAGGCTCTTCTCTCTAAGGTAGACAACGATCCTCTTTTGCTGGCTCGGCTTCCTCAATTAATAGAAAGTACCCGGGGAGCCCTGACTACTAATTTGACTGGTGATTATCTCAAACAGTTGATTATGTGGTTTCAAGGATTGAATGAGCGAATAATAAAAATGGAAACGATGCCTGGGGAGCCAATATATGTAAATGGAGTAAGCTATTGGGAACCAGATCTCGAGACTTCTCGAGAGATAGTTCAGAAATTTTTCTTTGCTCGGAGGGAGGATATTGAGAATTCAAGAGAAGATAGTATTGGCCAAGAGAGCGGCGGAGAGTAAAAAAGCCTTCGATCTCGTTATTCTTGATTTACGGGGATTATTCCCTTTTTCCGATTACTGGCTCATTTGCAGCGGTTCTTCTGCTATTCAGACTAAAGCAGTGGCGGAGGAAGTCCTGAAAGAGATGGAGGAGTATCAATTGCGGCCTTCTCACCTCGAAGGGATGGAGGAGGGAGAATGGATTCTCATTGACTATGGTGATTTAATGATTCATATTTTTCGAGAAGGAGAACGGTTATTTTATCAACTGGAAAGATTGTGGCATAGAGCTCCCCTTCTTTATTCAGAAAAAGAAGGTTTAAATCTTTTGGAGGATATTAAAGATTGATTGAATTTCTTTCTCTATTGTGGTTTAATGTAAAAGTTTGGTTTTAAACGAACTAATTCTCTAGAAGAGGAATTAAATTAATAAAATCTTTTCTGGCGATGGAAGGGAGGTAACATTACATTGGAGAAGAGATATCAAATTACTTCTGAATCAGTTACTGAAGGTCATCCAGATAAAATCTCGGATCAGGTTTCTGATGCCATCCTGGATGCTATATTAGCTCAAGACCCCCAGGGAAGAGTAGCAGTAGAAACGCTGGTAGCTACGGGCTTAATTTTAATTGCCGGTCAAGTCAGCACCAGTTCTTATGTAGATATTCCTCATGTTGCTCGAAGCACAGTAAGAGATATAGGTTATACCCGGGCTAAATATGGTTTTGACTTTGAAACCTGTGCAGTTTTAACTGCTATAGATGAGCAGTCTCCAGATATTGCTCTGGGAGTTAATCGTTCGCTGGAAGTGAAAATGGGAGAAGAAGTAGAGGATGAAGAGCTTTCTTTAGGTGCTGGAGACCAGGGTATGATGTATGGTTATGCTTGTAATGAAACTCCAGAACTTATGCCTTTTCCCATTGTTCTGGCTCACCGCCTGGCTTTTCGCCTGGCAGAAGTAAGAAAAAAGGGGGTTCTTTCTTACTTAAGACCTGATGGGAAAACACAGGTTACTGTGGATTATGTGAATGATAAACCAGTAAGGATTGATAATATAGTGGTTTCTGCTCAACATCATCCTGACATTTCTTTAGATACTTTGCGGGAAGACATATTGAGAGAAGTAATAAATCCAGTGGTTCCTTCTTCTTATAGAGACGATAAAACCCAGGTTTTAGTTAACCCGACAGGTAGGTTTGTTATTGGGGGACCACAGGGGGATACTGGTCTTACGGGAAGGAAGATAATTGTTGACACCTATGGAGGCATTAGCAAACACGGAGGAGGATGTTTCTCTGGTAAGGATCCCACTAAAGTAGACCGTTCTGGTAGTTATGCCGCTCGTTATGTAGCTAAAAATGTGGTAGCTGCCGGTTTAGCTGATAGGTGTGAATTCCAGTTAGCTTATGCTATAGGTGTGGCTCGTCCAGTTTCTATGAGCATAGATACTAAAGGAACGGGGAAAATTTCTGATGATGAAATTCTTCGCCTGGTGAAGGAGGTTTTTGATCTCCGCCCTGGAGCTATAATTAAAAATCTTAAACTTCGGCGACCTATTTACAAAAAGACTGCTGCCTATGGTCATTTTGGACGTAATGACCCTGACTTCAGCTGGGAAAAAACTGACAAAGCCGATGTTTTAAAAGAAAAAGCGGGATTATGAGAGGAGGAGGGAGTATGGAATTTGAAGTAGCTGATTTAGATTTAGCCAGTGAGGGAAAAAAGAAAATAGAGTGGACAGAACGAGAGATGCCGGTGGTTACCAACATTGCTTCTTCATGGAAAGATGTTTTGCCTCTTCAGAACTTAAGAATAGCTGCCTGTCTCCATGTTACCGCTGAAACTGCAGTTTTAGTGAGAGCCTTACAGGCAGGAGGCGCAGAAGTGCGACTCTGTGCTTCTAATCCTTTAAGTACCCAGGATGAAGTAGCAGCTTCCCTGGTAAAGGATTATGGTATTTCTGTTTTTGCCATTAGAGGAGAAGATCACGATACTTATTATCAACATATTCAAAAAGTACTGGAATTCAAACCTCATATTACGATGGATGATGGGGCAGACCTGGTTTCCTTTGTACATGTTCACAAAAGAGATCTTCTTTCTGAAGTTAAAGGTGGGACAGAAGAGACAACCACCGGAGTTATTCGACTGAGGAGTCTGGAGAAAAATGGAGAACTGGGTTACCCGGTTATTGCTGTAAATGATGCTCTCACCAAGCACCTTTTTGATAATCGCTATGGAACAGGGCAAAGCACTATCGAAGCTATTTTACGAGCTACTCACATTTTATTAGCTGGTAAAAAAGTGGTGGTAGCAGGTTATGGATGGTGTGGGAGGGGAATTGCTGCTCGAGCTAAAGGCATGGGAGCTCGAGTAGCAGTGGTAGAAGTGGATCCTGTAAGAGCACTGGAAGCGTTGATGGATGGTAATGATGTATTATCTATGAAAAAAGCTGCTTCCTGGGGAGAAGTTTTTATCACTGCTACCGGAAATACTTCAGTTATTCGAGGAGAACATTTCTTATCTCTTCCAGATGGGGCTATTTTAGCTAATGCTGGTCATTTTAATGTGGAGATTGATGTGAAAGAGCTGGAAGAAATAAGTGTAAACAAAAGAGAAGTACGTCCTTTAGTGGAGGAATACACTTTGGGTAATGGAAAAAAAGTATATCTTCTGGGAGAGGGACGTCTAGTCAATCTGACCTGTGCGGAAGGGCACCCTCCTACAGTTATGGATATGAGTTTTGCCAATCAGGCTCTGTCAGTAAAATATTTAAAGGAAAATGCTTCTCATCTCGAGAAAAAAGTTTATCGAGTTCCTGAAGAGATAGACCGGGAGATAGCTTCCCTGAAGCTTCAATCCCTCGGTTTAGAAATTGAAAAATTGACTTCTCGCCAGAGGGAATATCTTTCTTCCTGGCAAGAAGGTACTTAATAAATTTCCCTGTTTCACCAAAAGTGAAACCAAAAAAAGTCCAGAGGGAGGAATGAACATGAATAATTACGAACTGGGAGTGATACTCCGACCTACTCTTTCTGAGGAAGAAGTAAATTCAGCAGTAGAAAAACTGAAGAATTTTATCGAAGAGAGAGGCGAGGTGGTAAAAGTAGATTTGTGGGGAAGAAGAAAGCTGGCTTACCCTATTCAAAAATATCAAGAAGGTTATTATGTATTCTTCAATTTTAAGTTTCCCCCTTCAGAAGTGGCGGAACTCAAAAGATGGATGGGTTTAAACGAGGAAGTTATCCGCCATCTTTTGGTTAAAGAAGATGAAAAAGAGGAAACTTCTGTTTCTTCATCTTCTTCTCCGGAAGAGGAGATTTCAGAAGAGGCAGTGAGCGAAGACGCGGCTGGTGATGTCTCATCTCAGTCTTAATCGAGTTTTTTTAATCGGGTTTTTACCTCACAGTCCGGTAGTGCGCTATGTTCCATCCGGTATACCAGTGGTTAATTTTTCGCTGGCAGTGTACCGAACTTTTTCCTCTGAAGAAGAAAAAGAATGGATAGATTATCTCAACATAATAGCTTGGCGAGACCTAGCTCTTTTCTGCGGGGAAAATCTAAAAAGAGGAGACTGGGTTTTTGTAGAAGGAAGGATTCAGGTAAGAGCTTATGAAAGCTCAGAGGGTAAAAAAAGAAAAGCTTATGAAATTGTAGCTTCAGAGGTGAAACTTTTATCATATCCGAAGAATAGAAAAAGAGAGGAGGTAACTGAAAATGGCGGTAGATAGAGATGAATACTCGGGACGGAAGAAATTCTTTCGTAGGAAAAGGAGACCTTGCATGTTTTGTTTGGGTAAGGCAAAAATAGATTATAAGAACGCTGATTTTCTTCAGAGGTTTTTAAGTGAAAGAGGCAAGATTGTTCCTCGTCGAGTTACGGGCACTTGCGCTAAACATCAGCGGAAAGTTGCTCGGGCTATAAAAAGAGCGAGAGAGCTTGCTCTTTTGCCTTATGCAGTAGATTAGGATTGATGAGACAAGCCAGATCCACGGTGGAGGGAGCTTTTCTGGCTGCCCTCACCGTTATTTTTTATTTATCTTCGATATATATCCCTGTTTTAGGTTTTTTATTGAGCTTTCTCTGTCCTCTTCCAATTATGTTTTTAACCATTCGCTGGGATATGAAAGCGGGGTTGCTGGCGGCTTTGGTGGCTAGTTTTATAGTTTTTATCTTTGCCGGCGCCATATCTGCTTTAACCTGTTTTGTAGGGTTTACTTTTTTGGGATTAATTATGGGTCTTACCATCAAAAGAGGTTATAACTTTATAGAAGTAATGGGGATAAATACTCTGGTTTCTATTTCCTCTAAGTTGTTATTAATTGGCTTAGTATTTTTAATCATGGGTCAAAACCCTCTTTCAGAAACTCTGTCTTTTTTAGAAGAAGGTTTGAAAAAGGGCCTATCTTTTTTTCCTCAGGAGGGAGGTATAGATGTAGAGATGATAGCCAGTTTTATCCATATGGTTTTACCTGCTGCAGTTTTTATTGCCTCTCTTTTTGACACGGTACTCAATTTTCTTTTAGGTAGCTGGATAGGAAAGAGATTGGATATTAAATTTCCTCCCTTTCCTCCTTTTGAGAATTTGCAACTGCCCAGATCTATTTTTTGGGCTTTTGCTCTGGGATGGCTTTTCGTTCTGTTTGGAGGAGCTACTTTTTGGGGCAAGATTGGTCTAAATTTACGAATGGTTACCCAGGTGCTTTTTTTAGTTCAAGGGGCATCCGTGGTATACTATTTTCTGGGTAAGTATATTCGTTCTCGATTCTGGTTAACAATTATAGTAGTTTTTGTGGCTTTGCAGCCACTGCTTTCTACCATATTGAGCTGGGTGGGAGTTTTTGATTTTTGTTTTGATTTGCGGAAAATTAGAGGGAAGTGAGGAGGATATATATGAAAGTGATACTTTTGCAGGAAGTGGAAAATTTAGGAAAAGAAGGAGACATGGTAGAAGTAAAGAACGGTTATGCTCGTAATTATCTTTTGCCTCGAAAATTAGCTATAGAGGCTAGCAAGGGTAATATTACCCAGATAGAAGCACTGAAAAAGAAAAGAGCTATTCGAGAGGCTAAGGAGTTAGAAGAGGCTAAAATACTACAGGAAAGAATAGATGGTTTGGTTCTTGAGTTCGAAAAGAAAGCAGGGAAAACGGGAAAACTCTACGGATCGGTTACCTCCCGGGAAATAGCGGAGAAGATTTCTCAGGTTGTGGGCATAAATTTAGATCGAAAATATCTGGAACTGGGAGAAGCTCTCAAAGAAATAGGTGAGTATCCGGTGAAAGTTAACCTGGGTAAAGGCATTTACGCTACAGTTCAAGTAAAAGTTCAGGGAGAAGAAGTGGAGGAGGAGGCGGAAGAGTCCTGAGTATCGAGAGGGTTCCGCCCCATGACCTCGAGGCAGAACAAGCTACTCTGGGGTCGATGCTTCTTGATAAAGAAGCTCTTCTACGGGTGTTAGATATTTTGCAACCGGAAGACTTTTACAGGGATAATCATCGCATTATTTTTGAAAGCATTACGGAGCTTTTTGAAGAGGACCAGGCCTGTGACATTGTAACTCTGGTTGCCAAATTAAGGCAAAAGAATCAGCTGGAGGCTGTAGGGGGCATAGATTATTTAACTCAACTGGTAAACATTGTGCCTACAGCTGCTAACGCTGAGTATTATGCTCATATTGTAGAAGAGAAATCCATATTTCGCTCAGTAATTAACCTTTGTACCAGAATCATCCGGGAAAGCTATGATGCAGACCTGGATGCTAAAGAACTTTTAGACCGAGCCCAGAACTGGATTTTACAACTTTCTCAAAAGAAGATTCGCTATGATTTTGTGCCTCTCAAGGTCATAATTAACGAGGCTTTTGATCGAATTGAGGAGTTGTATCATCGAGATGAGCACGTTACTGGAGTTCCTTCTGGTTTTGTAGATTTAGACTTGATTACTGCTGGTTTTCAGCCTTCTGATTTTGTAGTAGTAGCAGCCCGTCCTGGTATGGGTAAAACCAGTTTATGCTTGAATATTGCTCAATATGTAGGGACCAAAAAAGACATCTCTGTGGCTATTTTTAGTCTGGAGATGTCCAAGGATCAAGTTGCTCAGAGAATGCTCTGTAGCGAAGCTCGAATTGACGCAGCAAAAGTGAGAAAGGGATTTATAGCGGAGAGGGAATGGCCGGAATTGGCCCGGGCGGCAGGGAGATTAGCTGAAGCAAATATTTTTGTTGATGACACTCCCAGTATTTCCGTTCTGGAGTTGAGAGCTAAAGCTCGACGTCTTAAAGCAGAGAAAGGTTTAGGTTTAGTTATAGTTGATTATCTCCAGCTTATGAGAGGATACGGTCGCCCGGAGAATCGGCAGCAGGAAATTTCGGAAATTTCCCGTTCCTTGAAAGCCATGGCGAGGGAATTAAATGTGCCTGTCATAGCAGTTTCTCAGCTTAGTAGAGCAGTGGAACAGAGAACTCCTAAGAGGCCTCAGCTTTCTGATTTACGGGAAAGCGGGGCTATAGAGCAGGATGCTGATTTAGTTCTTTTTATTTACCGGGAAGATTATTATAATCCTAACACCCCTAAAAAGGGAATTGCTGAAGTTATTGTAGCTAAACAGCGCAATGGCCCCATAGGAACGGTAGAGCTGATGTTTCAGAAAGACTATGCTCGTTTTGAAAATCTGGCCCGATAATTTTCAAAAAATAGGGTAAAAAAGGAACTATTTATTAAACTCTGGATATAAAAAGGTTGAACCTCGGAGTGTTTCCCTCTTTAAACCCCCTCCTTAGTTAAAGAACGCTCCGGGGTTCAACAGAATATTAAGATTGGGAGGGTGGGAAATGGACAAGCTCACTATATATCAAAGACCTTTATTATCAAATCCTTCTCTTTTAGTAGGGTTTACTGGTTGGATGGATGGAGGAGATGTTTCCAGCGGTTCGGTGGCCTATCTCCAAAAAAAATTTGCAGCAGAAATGATAGCAGAAATTGACCCCCAGGAGTTTTATCTGTTTAATTTTCCTGGAAGCATGGAAGAGGTAGCCCAGTTTCGCCCTTACACTTTGATTAAAGAGGGAATAATAACCGAATTTCACTATCCCCAGAACCAATTTTTCTGTGCTTCAAAGGAAAACCTTCTTCTCTTTCTGGGTAAAGAACCTAACATGAAGTGGAATGAGTATGTAGAGAATATCTTTTTTTTGGGAAAAGAATTTGGAGTGAAGAGAATTTATTTCATAGGTAGTGTTAGTGGGTTGATTCCCCATACTCGAGAACCGCGGGTAACTTGTTCCGTTTCTGATGAAAGATTAAAAAAAGAACTGGAAGGCTATAACCTTTATTTCAATGATTACGAAGGTCCAGCCAGTATTACCACCCTTCTCACTCTTATGGCTCCTCAAAAAGGAGTAGAGATGATTAACTTGGTGGTGGAAATACCTATGTATATCCAGGCTACTAATCCCAAAGGTATTTCTTCTGCTTTAGGAATTCTTTCTTCTCTTCTTAACTTGCCTTTAGTAGGAGAAGACCTGGTAAACATGAGTGAAGAATTTGATAGAAACGTAGAACAGTTAGTAAAGAAGTATCCTGACTTAGTAGAGCGAATCAAAAAATTAGAGGAGAATTACGATCGAGAAATTTTAGAAGACGACCAGAATTTTCGAGAATGGCTCAGAAGGCACGGTATTGATAAAATTTGAGAAAGATAAAGCTGAAAAAAAGGTAGTACATCTCATCACAGCATCCCGCAAAACGCAAAATCTATTGTGACTTATGGTTATAAGGGGGCTTTGTCCCCTATAACTCTCTTTCTCATCCGTTGTCCCCGAGAGGCTCTATCAGGAATCCAGAATTATAGAGAAAAAACTCCCCTTTGTTATTTTCCAAATACACAAAAAAGGCAAAATATAAAAAGCTATTGAGGAAAGAAAAACAATTTCCTCAGTGCTCCGGTGTAAACATAAAACAAAGAGACAAAAAGATAAAGAACTATTCCTGGAAAACACGTCCCGGCGTGCATGGCGATAATTGCTTTCCAGTACAATTTGATTTATTTCCCTCCCTCCCTCGGGGGTTGGTTTTTGGCCAAATAACCTTTTTCAACTGATTTCTGTAAAATGTATTCTACAAAGCTCCATATTTCCTCTGAGCCCTCTTTGATGCATTTATTTTCTTCTACAACTTGTTCATAAGTAACATTATGCTTTTTCCAGGTGATACCTTTACATACGTAATTCTGGGTAATGGGCTGTAATCTATCGAACACCAGAGCAAATTTAGCTTCGTTTGTTTTCCCTTCTTCATATTCTTTCCAGGTATCAATGAATATCTTTTTCTGGTCAGGATCCAGTATCCCGAATATTCTTTCTGCGGCTCTCTGTTCATTGAAATGAGCGTTTTTTCTCTCGTCAGAATATAAAAATGTGTCACCAGCATCAACTTCCACGATATCGTGAATTAGCAGCATAAATAGCACTTTTCCTATATCTACTTTAAAGTTGGCGTATTCTTTCAATAAAATTGCCATTATAGATACGGTCCAGGAATGTTCTGCCACATTTTCAAATCGGCTACCATCGAATAATAGCGATTTTCGGATGACATTTTTAACTTTATCTATTTCGATTATAAAGTTAATCTGTTTTTCTAATCTTTTGTTTTGCTCAAAAGCAATTAAACTCATTTCCAGCCTCAAACTCCTCAGTTTTTATTTATACAAGCAATTGTCTAACACGCTCATTCACCAGAGAAACCTGAATTTCTAACTCCGGCTTGAAAAACTGCTAAATACGTTTTTTAATGAATTTTGCGCTGTGTCCTCTCATATTTTCAAACTGTAATGATTCGAGTATCTATTATATGACAAGTCTTATCATTTTCCCATAATCGGTTATCTTTTCTCCCTTTAAAGAGTATAATTATCTGGAGCTAAAATTGAGATGGGGAAAAGATGATGCAAATTTGTTATCAACCAATTGGAATTATTCACTCTCCTTATCTAAAACCGGAGGGAACTCCTATTCAGCCCCGAACTGCTGGTGGGGTATCAGGGACAGTGGAAATATTCGACCAATATGTGGAAGGATTACAAGACCTGGAGGGGTTTTCTCACATCATCCTTATTTATCATTTTCATCTGGCCAGGCCTGGTAGCCTTAAAGTTAAGCCCTTTTTAGACCAGAAGCTGAGAGGAGTGTTCGCCACCAGGGCTCCTTCCCGACCCAATCCTATTGGTCTTTCGGTGGTAAAACTACTGAAAGTAGATAACAATCTCCTTTCTATCCAGGAATTAGATATACTGGATGGAACTCCTCTTTTAGATATTAAGCCCTATTTACCTGATTTTGATTCTCCATCAGTGGAAAAACGAGGATGGCTGGAAGAGAAGCTTTCCAATCTACCTTATGCTCGTGACGATGGTCGTTTTGCCGAGAGCTGAATATTACTCTCCCGCCAGAGGTTTTTTAGCGAATATAGCTAAAGAGAATTATAATACTCAGATATTTCGAACCTTAGACCTGACTCCTTTAGAAAAATAAAAAAATACACATTGCTCCAAATTCCTATGTATGTCTCGGTTTATCTTTTTAGCCCGGCTTTTTTACTCTTCCCTACTGGTCATAATCCAGTAAAGAAATCCTACTAACAGGCTTCCTCCTATGATGTTTCCCAGGGTAACAGGAATTAGATTTTTTATAAATATTGCTCCCCAGCTTATATTTTTTGCTCCTTCTATGAAATTCTGGGCTATCATTCCTGCCGGTAGAAAATACATATTAGCGATACTGTGTTCATACCCTAAAGCCACAAAAGTAGTGATAGGAATGGGTATTACCAAAAGTCTGGTAAGGTTATTTTCTGAAAATAGGGAAAGTAAAACCGCAAGACACACTAACCAGTTGCAGAGAATACCCCGGAAAAAAGCCTGGGAAAAGGTCAGACTTACTTTGGCTTCTAGTATGGCATAGGCTCTTTCTGCTATGAGAAAGTTACCCATGGAGAATAGCCCTGATAGACAGTAGAGAAGAAGTAATAATAGTGCTCCTGAAAAGTTTCCAGCGTAGACCATCAGCCAGTTAATTAAAGTTTCCCGCCACCGATGGGGAGAGTCGAAACATCGGTAGGCTAAAAGGCAATTGCCGGTAAAGAGTTCTGTTTTCCCCAGAATTACCATAATCAATCCCACCGAAAAAGCTAACCCTCCTAAAAGCTGGTTAAGCCCTAATGGTAGAGAGGAAGTGGTAACCAGGGTGAAGAGTTGAGCAGCAAACCCGATATATGCTCCAGCCAATATAGCTGCGATAAAGATAATTATTCCTCTTCTTTTTTCAGTTTTTTCTTCACACCATCTCTGGATGATCGTTCTTTCCTGATTCATTTTTAACCCCCCTTATAAATTAAATAAAAGCTAAAATTAATTTTATGGAAAAATTATATAGCATAGTTATAGATTTTTCTATTATCTTATGCTAATATAGCAAAAAATTAAGAGAGGGAGGGTCTAAAATGGCGGAAATTTTAGATCAAATAGCAAAAGAGCTTTTTGCCGGTAATGCTAAAGCTGTAGCAGAGCTTACTCAAAAAGCTCTGAGTGATGGGTTTTCTCCTCAAGAGATTTTAAATGAAGGTATGATAAAAGGCATGAACGAAGTGGGGGTAAAGTTTAAAGCCAATGAGATTTATGTTCCAGAGGTTTTGATTGCTGCTCGGGCCATGAAAGCAGGGATGGAAATTCTAAAACCCAAACTGGCAGAAACTGGAGTAGAACCGGTGGGCAAGATGATCATTGGGACGGTAAAAGGAGACCTTCACGATATTGGTAAGAATTTAGTGGCCATGATGATGGAGGGAGCCGGCTTTGAGGTAATTGATTTAGGTATAGATGTGCCGGCGGAAAAATTTATTCAAGCCATAGAAGAATATCAGCCCCAGCTGGTGGGAATGTCTGCTCTTTTGACTACTACTATGATACAAATTCGAGAGAACATTAAAGCTTTTCAGGAAGCAAGCATCAGAGATCAGGTAAAAGTTATGATTGGAGGAGCTCCGGTAACTCAAAAATTTGCTGATGAAGTGGGGGCTGACGGTTATGCTCCTGATGCTGCTTCAGCTGTGGATAAAGCTAAAGAATTACTGGGTATTAGCTGAGCTGTATAGCTTTTTGTTCTAACAACCAAGAGAAAATGCTTTTCTTCTCTTGGTTGTTATCAACTTAATTAATTAGTTTAATTAATAAATAATTTAACCTTTAAATTTAGGAGGGTAGAAATGTTAAGTGATTTAGAAATTGCTCAAAAAGCACAAATGAAACCTATTACTGAGATAGCACAAAGTCTGGGATTATCTTCCGATGATATCGATCTCTATGGTAAATATAAAGCAAAGGTTTCTTTAGAAGTGTTAGAAAATTTTTCTGAAAGACCCCAGAGTAAATACATTGACGTCACCGCTATTACTCCCACGCCTCTGGGGGAAGGTAAAACAGTAACTACTATTGGCCTTTCCCAGGCTCTTAATAAAATCGGTAAAAAAAGTATAGTTTGTATTCGTCAGCCATCATTGGGTCCGGTTTTTGGGATTAAAGGAGGAGCAGCAGGAGGTGGGTACTCGCAGGTAGTCCCTATGGAGGATTTTAATCTTCATCTCACCGGCGATACGCATGCTGTGGCTGCTGCTAATAACTTATTGGCTGCTTTCATCGATAATCACCTTCATCATGGCAACAAATTGAATATCGATCCTTTTACTATCAGCTGGCCTCGAGTAGTAGATATCAGTGATCGGGCATTGCGAAAAATAGTCATCGGTTTGGGAGGAAAGGCTAATGGAGTTCCTCGAGAAAGTAGCTTTGATATTGCCGTAGCTTCTGAGGTAATGGCTATTTTAGCTCTGACTACTGATATTTTTGACCTGCGAGCGCGACTGGGACGAATAGTTATCGGTTATAATAAGGACAAAAAACCAGTTACTGCTGAAGATTTACAGTGTGCTGGAGCGATGACTGTTCTTATGAAAGAAGCTATTAAACCTAATCTTTTGCAAACTCTGGAGAATACTCCTTGCTTTGTTCATGCTGGTCCTTTTGCTAACATTGCTCATGGAAATAGCTCTATTATTGCTGACCAGATTGCTCTCCGTTTGAGTGATTACGTGGTTACAGAGAGCGGTTTTGGTGCAGATTGTGGGATGGAAAAATTTATGGATATCAAATGTCGCTACAGTGGCTTAATTCCCAGTTGTGTGGTAATGGTTACCTCTATCCGGGCCTTGAAAATGCACAGCGGAAAGTATAAAGTAGTTGCTGGTAGGCCTCTGGACCCGGGGCTTACTTCTGAAGACGTAGAAGCGGTAGAAAAAGGTTCGGAGAATATGATAAAGCAGATTGAAAATGCTCGTCTTTTTGGAGTACCGGTAGTGGTGGCTATCAATCTTTTTGCTTCTGATACCGATAGAGAAGTGGAAACAGTAAGGAGAATTGCTCTAGAAAATGGAGCTTTTGCTGCAGAAGTATCTGAGGTATGGGAAAAAGGAGGAGAAGGAGGAAGAAACCTGGCAGAAGCAGTAGTAAGAGCCTGTGATGAGCCTCAAGATTTTCGCTTTCTTTACCCTTTAGATATTCCTATTAAAGAAAAAATTGAAATCATAGCTACCAAAATTTATGGTGCTGATGGAGTAATCTATGAGCCGAAAGCAGAAGAAGGAATTAAAAGATTTACCGATCTGGGCTGGGATAAACTTCCCATCTGTATGGCTAAGACTCATCTTTCTCTCTCTCATGACCCTAAGTTAAAGGGTAGACCCCGAGGATTTAAGCTTCCCATCCGGGATATTCGCCCCTCTATTGGTGCTGGATTTCTCTATCCTCTTTGCGGAGAAATGAGCACTATGCCTGGCCTGCCGTCAGAACCGGCAGGAAATAAAGTGGATATTGACCATCAGGGGAGAGTAGTAGGTCTTTTTTAAGGGAGGAAAAATGACTTACGATTTAGTAATAATTGGGGGAGGAGTGGCGGGATTAACTCTTGCTCAAACTTTGCAGGATAGGTTGAAAGTTTTAGTGATAGAAGAATCATCTCTGGGAGGGCTATCAACTGATTTAGGTTGTAAGGCTACTGATGAGTGCCTTTATTGTGGAGTTTGCCAGTTTATTAATCTACAAAAGGAGCTTTTCTTTAAAAAATTTGATGTTTTAGAAGGCAGAAAAATAACTTTTCTGGATAAATCCGGTAGGGAGTTTCAAATCAAGACCGAAAAAGGAGAAAGAATTACCAGTCAATTGCTCGTAGTAGCAACTGGTGCTTCTCCTCTGGAGATTGAAAGTCTCCCTCTTTTAGGGGGAGGGAAATTTCCCCGGGTTTATAGTGGCTGGGATATAGAAAGAGGCTTAAACGAAGGTATTATTTCCTCTTTTCGAGATTTCTCGTCTTTAGCTTTTATCCAGTGTGCTGGATCTCGAAATTTCAAAGAGAAACGGGGTTATTGTTCTCAAGTTTGCTGTCGTTATGCTTTGCGTATAGCGGAAAATCTGAAATTTTCCTATCCTCAAATTAACATCGATTTTTATTATATGGATTTACAAATTTTGGGAAAGAAAAAGGGAAAATTATGGGAAATAGCCGATAAAGTTAATTTAATTCGTCATCTACCTTATGAGGTAAAAGAGAGGGAGGGAAAATTGTCTTTAGTTTTTGAAGAACAGGGAGTGGAAAGAAAAGATTACGATGCTGTGATTCTTTCAGTGGGAATGGTTCCTTCCTCTGGCACTAAAGAAATAGGAAGGTGGTTAGGGCTCAACTTTGATTCTACTGGTTTTATAAAATCTTACGGTGAGGGACACACCTCTTGCAAGGGAGTTTTTGTATGTGGTACAGCTTGTGGTCCTAAAGACATTGAAACCACCCGGGAAGAAGCACAAATGGTAGCAGAAGAAATCTGGCGGGTGGGGAGAGGATAACTTTGAGTAAACTTCTCTGGTTAATAGATGATGCTCTCCCTTTTCCTGATTTTCTAATAGAGGAAATGGAGAGAAATAATGGTTGGAAGATAGAGGTAAGATATTGGGAAAACAAACCCGATAGTTTTATCGACTACGATAGGATCTTCATCCTGGGGAACAGTCTTTCCTTTCCTCAAGAAAGGTTATCTTTGCTTTCCTGGGAGTGGGGAGTTAATCCTTCCAGAATTCAAGTTTTCCCCGGAGAAGAAGTTAGAATTATTTTCCCGGAGTCTTTTCTCTCTATCCTCGAAAAATTTATCGTTCGGTCTCTGTCGCAACCCCTTTTTCCTCTTGAAGCACGGATGGTAGTACCAGAAAATAGAGTTTTAGTTTTGCCTCAAGCATCTCCAGCACTGGAAAAATCTTTAAAAGAGAGAGGTATAGATACAATAATTCCTCCTCCTTCTTTTTCTCTCCGGCGAGAGGGAGTAAATTTTTATCTTTCTCCCTCCGGGGAAAGTGTCGGGGCAGTGATAGTGTTGCCTTCTGAAGAAAAAAAACCTCCAGTTTCTTTTTCTTCACAAATTCAGGATACTCGGCGATTGGTGAACCTGGAGTTTATGAAAAAGCAAGTAGAAGAAAATAGATTTACAGGAGAGACCATTATTTTCATTCTCCCCAAAAAGGGCGTAAGTGAGGAAGAATGGTCTCAGGTATTCCATCTCTCCTGGCTTTTAGCGCAAAGAGACAGAGCGGAGGTTTTAGTTTTAGTAGAAGAAGTTTTAGTAGCCGGAGAAGGCTTAGAAAAAGAATACCGAATAGCGCGCTCTTCCGGGGTTATTTTTGAAAAAGTAGATTTTTCAAATCTCCTTACCCAACCTACTTTAGACATGCGAGGGATAGAAGTAGAGCTCACTACTGAGCGAGATAAACTGAGGCAAAGAATAACGGCTAATTGGCTGGTTTTCCTGCCTGAGAGGAATATTCTTCCTTTTGATCTGGCTCCTTTCTTTCGGGGAGATAAAATAGAAGGAGAAATCTTGCCCCTTGAAAACCCCAATATTTCTCCTTTTTCTTCGGGAATAGAAGGGATTTTTATTTCTCTTCCCGGAGAAGAGGAGAAGTTTTCTCAAGTAGTAGAACAATACTTGAGAAAGGGAATGGTAAGAGAGATAGGTAGAATAGAGGTAGATGAGGAAAAGTGTGTTCTGTGTCTTACTTGTTTGCGCACTTGCCCCTGGGGGGCTATAGAAATAGAAGAACAAAAAAAGAAAACCAGGATAAACTGGGAACTCTGCCACCTCTGTGGACTCTGTACCTCTTTCTGCCCCGCTCATGCCATCGAAGCAAAGGGTTTATCTCTTGAGGACTGGATATCTGTGATCTCTTTAGGAGGAAAAAGATGAAAGTAGTAGCTTTGGGTTGCGATAAAAGTGGATACCCTGCTCTTCTTCGATGGGGAGAAAAAGAGTTGCTACCTTTTGAGGAGGTAGAGGTCTTTTCTATCCCCTGTCTGGGTTTGGTAACTGAGGAAATGATTTTTCAAATTCTGGAAAATAGTGATGCCCTGCTTTTAGCTGGTTGCCCCTTAGATAGTTGTCACAATCAAAAAGGAAGCCGAGGAGCTTATCTCAAAACAAAAAGAGTAAATTCTCTTTTACAGGAAGCTGATATTTCCAAAAAAGTGGCCATAGCCTTTGTCACTTCCGGTAAAATTGGAGAAATAGAAAAAGTAAGTGAGGAGTTTATCTGGAGGGAAAAATGATCATAGCTGAACGAAAGCCGATAAAAGAAATTTTTTCATTTTTAGTGCCAGGAGAGAAAGTATTAGTTCTGGGTTGCGGGACTTGTGTTACAGTCTGCATGTCGGGAGGAGAAAAAGAAGCTCGGGAGCTTTCTTCTCTTTTGCATCTCAAGGGATGGGAAGCAGAAGATTCCACTATAGAGAGACAATGTGAGCCGGAGTTTAATCTGAAAGCCAAAGAAGAAATAACACACGCGGATACGATAATTTCTCTGGCCTGTGGAGTGGGGGTGCAGACTTTAGCTGAGTACTTTCCGGAGAAAAAGATTTTTCCGGGCCTCAATACTACCTTTATGGGTATGCCCAAAGAACAGGGTCTGTGGGAAGAGCGATGCTGGGGTTGTGGGAATTGTACCGTACATCTTTTCGGCTATATCTGCCCGGTTACTCGTTGTGCTAAAAGTCTTTTGAATGGACCCTGTGGAGGCTCGAAAAGTGGCAAATGTGAAATAAAACCTGATAGAGATTGTGCCTGGCAGCTTATTTACGATCGGCTGAAGAAAGAAAATAAACTGGAGGTCCTCTATGCCATTCAGCCTCCTCGGGATTGGTCTACTTCTCACTACGGGGGACAGAGAAAGATGATACGAGAGGATGTCCGGTTATGAGCGCTTTGCAAGAAATCCTTCGTCGGGGAGAATTTGCTGTTACGGCGGAAGTTGGGCCTCCCAAAGGGGTAAATCGAGAGGTAATAGAGAAAAAATGTGACCAAATCTGCGATTTTGTGGACGCAGTAAATATCACCGATAACCAGACTGCCATTGTTCGTCTCTCCAGTTTTGCCAGTTGTCTGATAGCTAAAGATAAGGGGATAGAGCCTGTGATGCAGATGGTCTGCAGAGATAGAAATCGCATTGCTCTACAAAGTGATTTTTTGGGTGCTTGTGCCTGGGGAGTGGAGAATTTTCTCTGCCTCAGCGGAGACCACCAGAGTATGGGAAATCACCCTCAGTCCAAAAATGTCTTTGATGTGGATTCTATACAGCTTCTCCAGATTTTAAAAAATATGAGAGACGAAAAAGTTTTCCAGAATGGGGAACCCCTAAAAGGGGAAATAAAGGCTTTTTTAGGAGCAGGAGCCAGCCCTTTTGCTGACCCTCTGGAATTCCGGGTGATTCGCTTAGCTAAAAAAATCTCCGCCGGAGCACAATTTATTCAAACTCAGGCAGTTTTTGACCTGGAAATTTTCTCCCGATTTATGGAAGAGGTAAGAAAAGCGGGCCTGGATAAAAAAGCTGCTATTTTAGCGGGGGTGATTCCGGTTAAATCTCTTTCTGCTCTACGTTACATGCAAAATGAAGTTCCGGGAGTGGTGGTTCCCGATTCTTTAGTAGAGAGAATGAAAAAAGCTAAAGACCCCAAGGAGGAAGGAGTAAGAATTTGCGTGGAAACCATTGAACAGCTGAAAAAGATAGAGGGAGTGAGGGGAGTGCATATTATGGCTATATCCTGGGAAAGCATAGTTCCAGAAATAGTAAAAGAGGCCAATCTGTATCCTCGCCCGGAGAGGAGCTGAGATAATGGTCGTAGATTATCAATTTAAATACCAGGTAGCAAATCGCCCGGGAGGGGAAGGATTATTAGTTTGCTTTTCCTGCGGTATCTGCACTGCCGGGTGTCCGGTAGCAGAGGTAGAAGAAGGTTTTAATCCCCGGCGTATAATTCACCAGGTGCTTTTAGGAGAGAGAGAAGGTGTTTTGCGGTCCAAATTTATCTGGATGTGCGTGGGATGCTATCGCTGCACTGCCCATTGCCCTCAAGATGTAGAGTTCACGAATATTTTGAGAGTTTTGCGAGAAATGGCCACCGAAGAAGGTTATGTAGATACCCACTGGATAAAAATGGTAGAGGATATAGACCGAAAGACCCAGAAGCTACGCCGAGATTTGATTGATTACCTGTGGGAAGAGAAAATTCCCTCCTTTCAAGAATATGTAGATTTGTACCAGGAGGAAGTCCGGAAGCTCTCCTGGGTGAGAGAACAAGGAGAAAAAGAGAATGACCGAAAATAAAGTGGGTAAAGTATTGGTGGTGGGAGGAGGAATAGCGGGTATCCAGTCCGCTCTCGATTTAGCTAATTCTGGTTTCAAAGTGTATATTGTGGAGTCTTCTCCTTCCATTGGAGGGCTAATGGCCCGTCTGGATAAAACTTTCCCCACTAATGATTGTGCTATGTGTATTCTCTCTCCTAAGTTGGTAGAATGTGGAAGGCACTTCAATATTGAAGTTCTCTCTTATTCAGAAGTAGAGTCCATTGAGGGAGAAGCGGGAAATTTCACTGTAAAAGTGAGAAGAAAGACTCGATTTGTAGAAGAAGATAAATGTACTGGTTGCGGCGATTGCGAGGAAGTTTGTCCCATAGATTTACCCAACGAGTTTGAAGGAGAGCTGAGTAACAGAAAAGCCATATTTCGTTATTTTCCCCAGGCTTTCCCTGGTGCTTTCACCATTGAAAAAAAAGGAGTCCCCAACTGTCAGGCAAATTGTCCCTTAGAACAAAAGGCAGAAGGATACATCGCTCTTCTACGAAAAGGACAATTAGAGGAAGCTCTACGAGCTATCTATCTGGATAATCCTTTTCCCGGTATCTGTGGAAGAGTCTGCCATCACCCCTGTATGGAGCACTGCCAGCGAGGTATCCTGGATGAACCCTTAGGGATACCTTACCTTAAGCGATTTTTAGCTGATTATGGAAGAGAAAAAGGTATCTGTCCACTTCCCGAGCCAGAAGAGAAAAAAGATAAAAAAGTGGCCATAATTGGAGCAGGACCCAGCGGTTTGAGCTGCGCCTATTTTTTGAGCTGGAAAGGTTACGAGGTAACAGTGCTGGAAAAGCGAGAAAAAGCTGGAGGGATGATGACCTTTGGCATTCCTCCCTATCGCCTGCCTCGAGAGGTGGTAGGAGAAGAGATAAAAGTTATCGAAAATTTGGGAGTGAAAATAATCTATGGTCAGGAGTGGGGCAGGGATTTCTCTCTTTCTACTCTATTTGAGGAGGGCTTCTCTGCTATATACATAGCCACAGGAGCCTGGAAAGGGATGAAATTAGGGATAGAAGGAGAGGATCACCCTCGAGTATGGGATGGTCTTCGGTATCTCGTTTCTCTCAACCAGGGAGATGATGTTCCTGAAGCTGAAAATGTGGTGGTAATTGGAGGAGGCAACGTGGCCATAGATTGTGCTCGCAGCGCTCTTCGCCAGGGGGCAAAAAGTGTCTCTGTGTATTATCGCCGCTCTCGGGAAGAAATGCCCGCCCGAGCTGAGGAAATTGAAGAAGCACAAGAAGAAGGGGTAGAGTTTTACTTTTGTGCCAGTCCCCGCCGATTCGAAGAAAGAGACGGACATCTTTTTATGGAGACTTATGTTATGAGGTTATGTGCTCCTGATGAGTCGGGAAGAAGAAGACCGGAAATTATTCCCGGGGCTGGTTTTGAAGTGGAGGGAGACCTTTTCCTGGTAGCTACAGGGCAAAGAGTAGATATACCAGAAGGAGAAGTAGAGCTCACTTCCTATGGAACGATAATGGTCGATGATGCCCTACATACTTCTCGAGGGGGAGTTTTTGCCGGGGGAGATGTGGTTTTGGGTCCTGCTACTTTAGTGGAGGCCATTGCTCAGGGAAAAAGAGCCGCTCTTTCCATTTCCAGCTTTCTACAGGGTGAAAAGTTTTCAGAAGAAAAAAGACCTCCTGCACCTTTGAATATTCCCTGGAACAGGGAAAGAAAGCCGCAAGTAAAAGTGAAAAAGCTTCCTGCAGAAGAGAGGATTAGAAATTTCTCGGAAGTGAGCTTGGGCTACAGCGCCGAAGAAGCGCAAAGTGAAGCAGAAAGGTGCCTTACCTGCGGGGGGTGCGCAGAGTGTATGCAGTGTGTTTTAGCCTGTCAGAGAGGAGCTATAAACCATAAAGAGGAGGATAGGGAAGAAGAAATACAGGTGGGAGCAATAATTTACACTACCGGAGCCCATGCCTTTGACCCCTCTTCAGCTTACCGAGAGCTAAAATATAAAAAATATCCCAATGTGATCACCAGCCTCGATTTTGAGCGTATTCTCAATGCCTCTGGTCCTTTTAGAGGGAAAGTAATAAGACCGGGAGATGGAAAAGTTCCCCAAAAAGTGGCTTTCATCCAGTGTGTGGGTTCTCGAGACCCGGATAGAGGAAAACCTTACTGTTCCTCAGTTTGCTGTATGTATGCTATCAAAGAAGCTCTGGTAGCTAAAGAACATCTATTGCTGGAAGGAGAGAAAGATTTTCAGGTTACCATTTTCTATATCGACCTTCGCTCTTACGGAAAAGATTTTGAACGCTATTATGAACGGGCTAAAAAAGAGGGAATCCGTTTTGTCCAGAGCAAAGTAGATAAAGTTGAAGAGCTGGATAATGGGGACTTAGAACTTTATTATTCTAACCCCCAGGGAGGGGTAGAAAAAGAAGTTTTTGATTTGGTGGTGCTGTCGGTGGGTTTAGAGATAGAGGAGAAACAAAAAGAAGAGTTAGAAAAATTAGGCTTTTCTTTAAGCCCGGAAGGATTTCCTTATACCGACTCTCTTTTCCCCATTCGCTCTTTAAAAGAAGGAATATGGGTAGCAGGAACATTAGGCGGACCAAAAGATATTCCTGATACAGTGATAGAGGCCAGTGCTGCTTCTTGTGAGGTAGCTTCTTTTCTCCACTCTTCTCGGTTCCAAGAGGTGAAGGAAAAAGAATATCCCCCGGAGAGAAATGTGGAGTCTGAACCATTACGTATTGGAGTATTTATCTGCCACTGTGGAATAAACATCGCTGGAGTGGTAAAGATAGAAGAAGTAGTGGAGAAAGCGAAAAAGCTTCCCGGGGTAGCTTATGTGGAAGCCAATCTTTATACCTGCTCTCAGGATACTCAGGAGAGAATAAAGGAAAAAATAGAGGAATACCATTTGAATAGAATAGTAGTAGCTTCTTGCTCCCCTCGGACTCATGAACCTCTCTTTCAAGAAACTCTCCGCGAAGCAGGACTGAATCCTCATCTTTTTGAAATGGCCAACATCCGGGACCAATGTTCTTGGGTACATCAGCTCCAGCCGGAGGAAGCCACAAAAAAAGCGCAAGACTTAGTAGCTATGGCGGTAGCTAAAGCTTCCTTTTTAGAGCCGCTGCAGCCTGTTTCTTTGTCAGTAGATAAATCGGTTCTCATTGTGGGAGGGGGGATTGCCGGCTTAGTAGCGGCAAAAGAAGCCCAGAGGCAAGGCTTGCGGGTGTACCTTGTAGAGAAAGAGAAAGAGCTGGGAGGGCAGCTGCGGGGTTTTAATCACCGATTTACCTTAGAAGGTGAAGATTTAGTAGAATTTAAAAACAGTTTAGAGAGAGATATAAGTGAACACCCGGATATAGAGACCTTTCGGGAAGCAGAAGTGATAGAGGTTAATGGTTTTGTGGGCAATTTTGAAAGCAAATTACGAATAAAAGGGGAGGAAAAAGTTATCCGTCACGGAGGGGTAATTATCGCTACCGGTGCTACAGAACATCAGCCTCGAGAATTTCATTATGGGGAAGATGAGAGAATAATTACCCAGACTGAACTGGAAAAAATGCTAAACGAGGGGCTATCATCGTCTCCTCAACGAGTGGTTATGATTCAGTGTGTAGGTTCAAGAGATGAGGAGCATCCTTATTGCAGTAAGGTTTGTTGTTTTACAGCTTTGAAAAATGCCCTGACTCTTAAAAAACTCTCTCCTCAGACTGAAGTATACATTCTTTATCGGGATATGAGAAGTTATGGTCTCGCAGAAAGCTATTATCGAGAAGCTCGGGAGAAAGGAGTGGTTTTCATCCCCTTTCCCGATGACCTTCCTCCCTCTCTATCTCTGGGGGAAGATATTGCTCTGCACCTCAGGAGCTCCTTAGGAGAAGAAGTTATCCTGCATAGCGATTTAGTGGTTTTGAGCACCGGAATAGAACCACAGAGGAGTAACGAGAAAATAGCTCAGCTATTTAAAGTGCCTCTTAACCAGGATGGCTTCTTTTTAGAAGCTCATGTAAAGCTCCGCCCGGTAGACTTTGCCACCGATGGAGTTTATGTTTGTGGCCTGGCTCATAGCCCCAAACCAGCCCGAGAAAGTATTTTACAAGCCAAAGCTTGTGTTTCCCGGCTTATGAATGTTTTAAGTAAAGACACCATTCAATCTGAAGCTCAAATTGCCCAGGTGATTAAGGAACGATGCACTGCCTGTGGTGATTGTGAAAAAATCTGTCAGTATCAGGCAGTAAAAGTAGACCAGGAGCAAAGGATAGCCGAGGTTAACGCCGCTTTGTGCAAGGGGTGCGGCCTTTGCAGTGCTACCTGTAAAAGTGGAGCTATCCGGGTGCCGGGATTTGCTCCGGAAGAAATAGTCTCGGAGATGGAGTATATACTATGAAAAACAACTGGGAACCTAAAATTGTAGCTTTTCTGTGCCACTGGTGTAGTTATGCTGGTGCTGATTTAGCAGGAATAAGCAGAATTCAATATCCTCCCAACATCCGGGTGATTCGTGTTCCCTGTTCGGGAGCGGTTAATCCTCTTTATATTTTGAAAGCTCTTCGAGAAGGGGCAGATGGAGTTTTAGTTTCTGGTTGTCACCCTGGTGATTGCCATTACCTGAGTGGTAATTATTTTGCCCGGCGTAAATTTTTTATTCTCCATGAATTATTACAATGGGTAGGAATAGAAAAAGATCGAGTGCAGTTTTCCTGGGTTTCAGCTTCTGAAGGACAAAAGTTTTCTCAAGTGGTAGAAGAAACGGTAGAAAAAGTGAAAAAATTGGGTCCAGCTAAAAAGTTGGTGAAGGAGTTTACCTTCCATGTTTGAAAAAGAAATACGAAGAAAATCCGAAGAGCTTTTGGAAACAAAAACAGTAGATATGGTTATTGGCTATACCTCCGGGTCTTTACCTTTTCAGGCCAGACCAGTTTTGATTTCCTCTCCTGAAGATACAGAGCAACTGGTGTGGAATCACTTCTCGAGCCCCAATTTAGCTCGCTATCTTTTACCCTACCGGGATAGCTCTAAAAAGATTGCTCTTCTGGCCAAAGGGTGCGATGCTCGAGCAGTAATGGTTTTGATTCAGGAAAAACAATTCCCCCGGGAGAGAGTTCATATAATAGGATTACCGTGCCCGGGAATGATTAGCAAAACCAAGTTAGAAAAAGAGCTGGGAGAAATAAAAGAAGAAGATTTCTCCTTTGAGAAAGACACTTTTCTCTGGCAAGGTAAAAAATGGGAGATATTTCCTTTTTTAGAAGACACTTGCTCTCGCTGCCGATATCCTAATCCTCCCCTTTATGATGAGCTAATAGGGGAAAAAAGAGAGCCCTGGGGAAGTTCCAGCACCGATTACTTAGAAAAAATAAATGGCCAATCGGAGGAAGAGAGATGGCAATTTTGGGAAGAAGAGTTGAGTCGTTGTATACGCTGTTATGCCTGCCGCAATGCCTGTCCACTGTGCTACTGTAAGGAGTGCTTTGCAGAAAGTGATTTACCTCGCTGGGTGAGTGGAGTTCCCACTCTTTCTGATAATTTGTTTTTCCATTTAGGTAGAAGTATGCATCTGGCAGGAAGGTGCGTGGAGTGTGGAGCTTGTGAGCGAGCCTGTCCGGAAGAGATAAAAATCGGACTTTTACCTTTAAAAGTAGAAATGATAATAAAAAATAATTTCTCTTTTGAAGCAGGGCTGTCACTTGAAGAAGATGCCCCTCTTTTGACCTACAGAGAAACTGACCCTGGGGAGTTCATAAAATGAGGAAAGCGATGAATGAAGGATTAATAGCTAAGGAAAAATGGTGGGAGTGGGTGGAAGATAAAAAAGACAGAGTATTTTTAACCGAACGGGCTAAAAGCAGGTATGGAAAGTGGTTCCCCCCGGAAGTAAAGATAGTTAAAAGTGGAAAAGAAATTCTTCTCCCTCCCGGGGAGGAAGTTTACCGTTACTTCTGGACAGGGGAGAAGTGGAGAATAAAAGAAAGAGAGATTAGTGCCTCTCCGGCTTTCCTTTTTTCTCTTCCCTGCGAAGCTCGAGCGATTATTGAGGTTACTGATAAAATTTTTTTAAATAACCCGATAGATAAAAACTACTGGCTGAGGAGAAAATCGCTTTCTTTGGGAATTATGGCTTGTTTACAACCTGAGCCCACCTGTTTTTGTTCTTCAGTAGGAGGAGGCCCTTTCTGGAGAGATGAAGGAGCTTTATTTTTAGTTCCTCGGGAAGATGATATTTATATCCAGGGAGAAGGAGAACTTTTTTCCTTTAGTGAAGAGGTGGAAGAAAAAATAAAAGAGGAAATTCAGGCTCTTCAAAAAAAAGCCGAAAGTGTGCTTCCTTCTCTTCTTCCTTCTTATTTTCCTCAAGAACTCTACCGTTATTTTGAAGATGAAGAATGGAATGAACTCAGCTGGCATTGTATAAACTGTGGTGCTTGCACGTTTTTATGCCCTACCTGTTATTGCTTTGATTTAAACGTAGAAGGGAAACTAAAAGGGTTTCAGCTCCGCAGCTGGGATAGCTGTATGTTTCCCAAATTTACCCTTCACGCTTCTTTTCATAATCCCCGTCCTACGGGAAAAGAGCGAGTGAGGCAACGAGTGATGCACAAATTTTCCTATTTTCCAGAGCGAGAAGGAAATTTTGCCTGCGTAGGTTGTGGAGTGTGCGTAGAGAAGTGCCCGGTAAACTGGGACATTCGAGAGGCTATTGAGAGGATGGTGGAAAAAATTGACCGCTTCAGAACCTGAAATTAATAATCCTTATCTACCTCTTCTTTTACCTATAGCGGAAATTATCGAGGAAACCAGAGATATTAAGACTTTCCGCTTGCGAGGGAACTCAATCTTTTCCTATCTTCCCGGGCAATTTGCTGAAGTATTTGTTCCGGGGAGAGGAGAAGCCCCCTTTTCTATAACTTCTTCTCCTACCGATGGAGAAATTTTAGAATTCAGCATTAAAAGGATAGGAACGGTAACCACTGCTCTGCATCGGATGAACCAGGGAGAAGAGATAGGAGTGCGAGGTCCCTATGGAAATGGCTTCCCCATAGAGGAGCTAAAAAACCATAATCTTCTCTTTGTGGGAGGAGGGATCGGGCTGGCTCCTTTGCGTTCTCTCATTAACTACGTTCTTTCTCCTCAGCACCGGGGAGAGTTTGGGGAAATATTCATCCTTTACGGGGCAAGAAGTCCCGAAGATCTGGTCTTTAAGTGGGAGTTAGGAAAATGGGAGGAAAGAGAAGACCTTCACCTTCTCGTTACTGTGGACCGGGGAGATAATTCCTGGAGAGGAAAAGTAGGGTTAGTGCCTCAAGTGCTGAAAGAAGAGGTAAAAATAAAGGCAGAGGAGTGGAAAAGTATAGTTTGTGGTCCACCGATTATGATAAAATTTACCATTAAGTCTCTTCTGGAGATGGGTTTTTCCCCTTCTCAGATAATCACTACCTTAGAGATGAAAATGAAGTGTGGTTTGGGGAAATGTGGCCGGTGCAATATCGGGCCTTTCTACGTTTGCCAGGAAGGACCAGTTTTTTCTTATGAAGTATTGCAGAATTTACCAGAAGAATACTGAAGAGGGAAAGAAGAAGTGGCTTTGACTTACGAGGAAGCGGTAAAGTATCTCTATGGTTTGATCAATTACGAAAAAATCAGTTTTTCCTATTCTGATTTAAAACTGGATAGAATGAGAGAACTGGTAAATAGATTAAGTAATCCCCAGAATGATTTTCCCTCCATTCTTGTAGCGGGAACGAAAGGCAAAGGTAGCACTGCTTATTTTCTGGAGCGGCTCTTTTTAGCCTGGGGGTGGAAGTGTGGTTTTTATACTAAACCTCATCTTCTGACTTTTCGGGAAAGAATACGGTTGGAGGGTAATCTGATCCCTGCTCAGGATCTCGCGAACCTTGTTGAGGAGATAAAACCGGTGGTAGAGGAGATGAGAAACTCTCCCTGGGGAAGGCCTACTTATTTTGAAGTGTCGGTAGCTTTAGCTTTCCTTTATTTTTCTCGGAAGAAAGTAGATGTGGCAGTAATAGAAGTGGGGTTAGGAGGAAGATTAGATGCTACCAATGTTTGTGAACCTCAGCTTACTGTTATCACTCCTATCAGCTTTGACCATACCGATGTTCTGGGAGATACCCTTTCTGCCATTGCCCGAGAAAAAGCAGGAATTTTAAGAAAAGGTATTAAATTAATTCTCTTACCTCAAGAAGAAGAAGCTCGAAAAACCATTTTGAAGGAAGCACAAGAAAAAAGTACACCAGTTAGTGAGGTAGAAAAAGAATGCCGGTGGCAAATTTTATCTCGAGAGAAAAGTGGCTCGCTATTTTCTTTTTCGATAGGTGATTGGGGAGAAGGTGTATGCAGTCTTTCTCTTTTAGGAGACCACCAGGTAGTTAATTTTCTTAGTGCACTTCTCGCCGCTCGAGAATGGGGCTTATCTTTCGATCAACAAAAATTAGGTAGAGCTCTAAAAGACCTGTACTGGCCGGGTAGGATTCAGGTTCTCTCTCTGGAGCCTTTGGTGGTATTTGATGTAGCTCATAATCAGGCTTCTTTTTCTCAGTTGATTAAGACTCTCCAGGATTTTTTGGGAATGGAAAAAGCAGTATTTTTACTCGGTCTTTTAGAGGGAAAGGACTATATAGGTATAGCCCAGGAGCTAAAAGGATTTACCTCGCGTGTTTTTCTCACTCTACCTTTAAATCCTAAAGCTATCCTTCCCCAGATAATATCCCCTTACCTAAAGAGGGAAGGTATAGAAGTAGAAATAGTTAAAGACCTTTTTCAAGCACGAGATCTGGCTTTTCAGTTTGCTCAAGAAGAGAAGTTGCCTTTAGTTACGGCGGGTTCTTTTTACCTCGCTCCACTTTTTGCTCAACAATTGTTTTTACCCCAGGAGGAAGAAAATTATGTTAATAGTAGCAGAAAGAATTAATGCTACTCGAAAACCTGTTCGAGAAGCTCTGGAAAGAAGGGATGAAAATTTTTTTATTCAGGAGGCTAAAAAGCAGGAAGCAGCAGGGGCTCACTTTATAGATGTGAATGCTGGAACTGAAGCCAGCCAGGAAATAGAAAATCTACCGTGGCTTGTGGAATTAATTCAGAATGAGGTAAACATTCCTCTTTCTCTCGATTCGGCCAACGACGAGGCTTTGGCCCGGGCTCTACGAGTTTACAATAAAAAAGAAGTGATGATTAATTCTTTCACTGCTGAAGAAGAGAGAATAAAAGCTATTTTACCTTTAGCGAAAGATTATAATGCTCTGGTAGTGGGTTTGACTATGGGAAAAGGAGGAGTCCCTCAATCTTCAGAAGACCGCCTAAGATTGGTGGATACGCTGATAGAAGCGGTAGATTCTTATAAGATTGGAAGAGATAAACTTTTTGTAGACCCCCTGGTAATACCCATTGGCACCGATCACTCTCAGGGTAAGGTTTTTCTTGAAACAGTGAAAATAGTAAAAGAAAAATATGATGATGTTAGAACTATTTGTGGCCTCAGCAACATCTCTTATGGCATGCCCAATCGGAGGTTGCTTAACCGTACCTTTCTCATTCTAGCTCGAGGTTATGGTTTGGACGCTTCTATCATTGATCCTCTGGATCAGGAGCTAATGAGTAGCATCTACGCTACTGAGGTTCTTTTGGGCTATGATGAGTTTTGCATGAATTATTTATCAGCTTATCGGTCAGGTAAATTGGAAGGTTGAACTGGTATCAAAATTTATCCCCCCTTTAGTAAAAAGACCGGAGGTACAGTCTTTTGTCTAAAAGATTAGTTTTAGTTGTTATCTGGCTGGCTATTTTAGTCTACCCTGTCTTGGCTAATGAAGATGTAATTTTAGATTACGCTTTATGCGTAGGATTAGACCAGGATGGGCTACCTCTTGAGCGCCGGGATATATTTATTACGGAGGAAGAAAAGATACTTTGCTGGGTATTTGTGAGCGAAGTTCACAAGGGAGATGAGTTGCGTTGGGAATTTCAACCACCCTGGGGAGAAGTATATGAAAGCATTTTAATAGTGGAAGAGGACAATCGATATGTAGGTGCTACCGGGGAGCTGTCTCTCGCCATTTATCGTAATACCATCCCTCCTGGAGAGTGGAAAGTAAATTTTTATCTCAATGGGGAAAAGCATCTGGAGCTTCCTTTTACTCTTCTGGAGAGCAATATCGGCGAAAGTGAAACTTTGGAAGAGGCTATTCAGAAAACTGTTGTAGTTATCAGAAAATTGGGATACGAAGTCCTGGATTTAAATGTTGATGATAGTAATCAAGCTTATTTAAGAATGAATATGGTGGCTCCTACCCTTGACCAGCGAGTGTGGAACCAGATTGGTATAGGGTTTGAATCTTTAAAAAGAGTTTTTCCTCAATCATCCTGGTTTTTAGTTCAGCTTATCTTAGATAATGAGTATGTATTAAGTTTTCAGGTAAGAGCTTATGATTTTGATATGTGGAGAAAAGGAAATCTGAATACTGATGAGTTCTGGAAGAAAAAGGTGCATCGTTACGTTTATGATTTAAAGAATAAGGAAGAGATTCAGGATGTATCTTCTTTTTATCTGGAGAAGTTTGAGGTAATATATTGAGAAGGTGAGTTTCAATGAGGAAAGTTTTTAGTAAGTTTTCACCGAGAGACTTTCAATTTTTAGCTGATTTAGTGGGAGAGGATAAAGATAAGACCTATTTTATCGATCTGGTGACCCGGGATCCTGATTCTTTAGATTTGGTGCTGGAAGAAGAGGAAATTTTTAAGAAGGTAGTCCAGAGTGAGGATGTTTTTGTCCGCATCAGTCCTTATCTATATTTTGAACTTCTTCTCCGTCAAGCTATCCGGGACATAAAAAGAGATGCATATACACTAGAGCAAGTAGGTTACAAAACTCGAGTGCCGGTTTTTGATAGCCAAAAAGTTTTAGAGGTCCTTTCCCAGGACGAGATCAGAGACTATCTGGTAGAGCTGCTAGTTTCTTTTATCCGGGTTAATCAATTTACCATTTATCTCAATCGGGGTAGAGGCATTTATTTCAAAAAAGTTTTATCCGATATGGATTTTGACCTTCTGGTAGAAATGAGTGAAATAGTAGATGAGCCTTATCGCTTTGTCTTTCTGAAACGAGCGGGAGACCTGGCTTTATTCTTAAGTGGTATATTTCCTGAACAACTTTTTGGAGAGCGATCTCATTCTCTGGCCAAAAATAGACGGTTGGTTTCCTGGACTAACAAGGGGGAAGATTTGGAGAAAAAAGGAAGCGAGCTATATCACAAAGCTAGCGAGAGTGAAATAGCTAAGGAAAGAGAATTGAGTCCTGTATTGACTATGATGGCAGATAATTTTACTTTCACTAAAAAACCTCTTAACGTTATGGCAGATAGATATCTATACCTCAGAAAACACGATATTTTTCCCTTTATTGATAACCAAAACTAATTTTGGATAGGACCTTATTTCTTATTTTTACAAGCAGTTAGCCACAAAAATGGTGGTAATGCTTCTTATTTATGAGAGAAGAAGCCTCTTTTCTAAAAACAGTGGCACAGAAAGCAGGCTTCTGGGTGAGTGATAAAGAAGCAGATGAGAAAGTAAGAATAGCCTATCAGGTACTGCAAAGACGAGCACTGATCAACTTAGCAAAGTAGTTAACACTCGAGAGGTTGCAGAAAGAGGAGTTTTTTAATTTCTTTAGCAACTAACGGGAGAGAGAGGAAGAGTTCTTTTCTTTCTCGTTTTGGCGACATCTTCAGGAATAGTTACCTCAAATGAGGCAAAGTTAAAGTCTTCTTTCTTGAGCTTCAGTGCCTCTCCGGAGCGGATACCAGTATCCAGCATAAAAAGGATAAGACAGTAATCACGAAAGCCAGTATAACTCTTTTTATCTGGAGCGCCGAGTAGCTCTTTTAATACTTCAAGGGGTATTGCTCTAGCTCTCCCTTCATCTTTCCTCTTTTTAAAGTCAATAGGGTTTTTCTCAATAACGTTCTCTCTCACTAAAAAATCAAAGAAAGCTTTAAGATATTTTCGACGAAGATTGAAAGTAGCAGGCTTAATATCATCAGAAAAATACTTAAGGATGGAAGTTCTTAATTCTTTATCAGAGCGTAGAGCACGAGGAAAGCGCTTAAAGAATATTGTGCATGAAACTTATAATCGGAAATAGTGCGAGAAGCTTTACTTCTGCTTTCCTTTCAAAGAGGAACAGCTCTAAGAAACTTTCCCAGCCCTCAGGTTGCGGAAGTTTTACTACTTGCCCCACAGAAATCGCCTCTTTCTGGGAGTCGATTTTATAGTCGTCGGACTCAGGGGTTTTTAGAGAGGGGAGAGAAGCCGCAAGAGAGGCTCTGTAGAGCTCTGGTGAGCCGTGCAGGAATCGAAC
>ERZ795062.176-NODE-176-length-59265-cov-6.800490_pt1 | contig 59265 bp, 64 predicted proteins | sample MGYA00375146_ERZ795062 | MGnify/ENA primary metagenome ERZ795062 (study PRJEB30191, sample SAMN05720281) | activated sludge metagenome | isolation source: Anaerobic digester | place: USA | collected 2015-07-16 ...
AAGGCCAAGGATGCTCCGCCAATCATGGAGGCCACGATACGGGGCAAACGAATCCGCCCGATAATGAGCAGGGTGGATGAATCCGCCCGTCCCCTTATCAGATCTAGTAGTTCAGAAAAAGAGGAGTTGGCATAGCCCACAGACAAGGAAATCAGAAAAGCTAGCAGTAGCAAGAGGAGGAGGATGGAAAAGCTTGGAAGGAGCTGATTTTTTCGAATCATAAGTGGTCCCCCTTTCGGATGAGCCAGAGGAAACAGGGCAGACCAATGATGCTGATGACAGCGCTCATCGGCGTTTCAACTGGTGGGTTGATGGAACGGCAAATCAAATCCACCCAGATGAGGAAAGTGGCTCCCGCAAAGGCCGTCAGAGGCAAGAGGATGCGGTAATTTTTCCCTGTAAACATGCGGATAAAGTGCGGAATGATGAGGCCGACAAAGGAGAGGGAGCCGACCAGGGCCACAGCCGCAGCGGATTGTAAGAGGACAATGCCCAATAAGAGTAAGGTCATCAGAAAGGTTCGCTGTCCCAGGTTTTTAGCCACCGTTTCATTGAGGCTGAGAATGGTCAGCTGATGGGCAAAAAGCTGGGCTAGGATAAGACCCAGAACAATAAAGGGAGCAATCATGGCCAACATCTTCCAGTTGACTTGAACCAAGCCACCTGCCTGCCAGCCGATGACCGCCGTTGAAAGGTCAAAGTAGATGGTGATAGCTTGGCCAAGGGCAGAAAAGAGGCTGGCAACCATGGCTCCAGATAGGATGAGCCGCAGCTGATTGTAGCCCTTTTGAGCCTGATAGGAAAGGGAAAAAACCAGGATGGCTGCCAGAAAGGAGCCCAGCAGGCAGATCAGTAAAATCTGGCTGTAATGCAGGCTTCCAAAAATAGCAAAGGCCAGGATAAGGGCCAGGCCTGCCCCCGCATTGATGCCTAGAAGGCCTGGATCGGCAATGGCATTGCGGGTGACGCCCTGCATTATGGCACCAGCCTGGGCCATGGCTGCTCCAACCAGGAGTGCCGCCAGGATTCGGGGCAGCCGTAAATCGACAACGACATCCTGGACAGCGGATTGGACCATGGGCTCTTGCAAAACTTCCATCAGCTGATTGTGGCTATAGGAAATGGCCCCAAAGCGCAAACTCAGATAGATTCCCGCCAGAAAGAGCAGGCAGATGCTGAAAAAAACGAGCCAAAGTTGCTTTGGCTTCGTTGAGCGAGAAAGAAGGGTTTCTTCTTGATTCATGAATGTTTCCTTTTATTGGGCGTCCTTGATGGCTTTAACAAAGGCCTCAATCTGCAAGTCTAACGACATTGGATCAGAGAAGTAGAAGAGATTATAATCCACTTCCAGTACATGACCCGCTTGGACTGCCGGCAGGTTCTTCCAAATGTCACTTTCCTTGAGAGAAGCAGCGGCTTCTTTGGTAGTTGCATTGACATTGACCAGAGCATAGTCCCCGATATAGTCAGGCAGAGCTTCTTGGGAAACGCCAAACCAGCCATCCTTGCTGATGATGTCCTCTTGGACCTTGGCAGGGGCTGCAAAACCCAGAGCTTTGTAAACCAATTCTCCGCCACGACCAAAATTATCGCCATAGAGGTAGATGTTTTTGTCAAAGAAATCCATGACAGTGAAGGTAGTGCTTTCATCGATAATACCATTCAACTCACTCTTGGCAGAAGCCACTTTATCCTCCCACTGGTCAAGCCAGGCTTGGGCTTCTTTTTCCTTGTCAAAAATTTGTCCCACATCTGTCAGCATTTCCAGATAATCACTCTTACCGTAGGTAATTTCGATGACTGGGGCAATTTCTTTCAAGGTTTCCAAGTTATCATCCCCAGCAAAAACTAAGATGACATCTGGTTCCTGGGCCGCAATGGCCTCCGTATCCGCAGTGGTCAGCTGGACAGCGTCCTTGAGCTGGTCGCCAAAGGCAGGACTATCCTTTTCCAAATCAAGGCTGTAACTGGAAACATCTATGCCCAATTGCAGGAGGTAACCTGTGTAGGAATAGGCAAAATTGACCACCTTTTGTGGATTTTTTGGAATATCGCCATGATAGACGATGCCCTCAATCTCAGGCATGCTGGACAATTCTACCTTGGTGGAAGGTTGTGTGCTGGAGCAGGCTGCCAGCCATAGAAATGCCAGGACCAAACTACATGTTGCTAAAAACTTTTTCATAATCATCTCCTTTTATTTTATTAAATCGTAGGTGAGTAAAGTGGGGTAATCGTGGCCTGGAATCTGCAAGAGCTGGGCCTCAATCTGGAAAATGTCACGGAGAATATCTGTCGTCATGATGGCTGAGACAGCCCCGTGGTGGCAAATTTTGCCCTCCTTCATCGCGATCATATAGTCTGAAAAGCGGGCGGACAGGTTGACATCATGGAGGACCATGACGATGGTTTTCTGCCTGGTCTGATTGAGCTCCCTCAAGAGTTCGAGTACCTCCAGCTGATGGTTGAGATCCAGGTAGGTGGTGGGCTCATCCAGAAAGATGGTATCGGTATCCTGGGCAAGGGCCATGGCAATCCAGACCCGCTGTCTCTGCCCACCGGACAAATCATCTACCGGCAGCCTGGCATAGGCCGTAGTTTGCGTGACTTCCAAGGCCCAGTTGACTTTTTCCCGGTCCAGGTCAGACAAGTAGCCCAGGCCATTTTGATGGGGGAAGCGACCGTAGGATACCAGTTCGTAGACGGAGATTCCCTCCGTAGCCTCCAAGACCTGGGGCAAGAGGGCCAGTTTTTTAGCCACTTCCTTGGTTGGGAGCTGGGCAATAGCCTGCCCATCCAGATAGACAGCTCCAGCTTGGAGAGGAAGGATCCTAGTCAAGGCCTTGAGCAGGGTTGATTTGCCACAACCGTTGGAACCGATGATGGTGGTGATTTTTTCTTTTGGAATGGCCGTCGACAAGGAGTCGATGATGACTCGGTCCTCGTAGGCCACTCGGATGGCTTCCGCCTGAATGGTTGACACAGTTTCCTCCCTCCTATCAAAGGATAAACCTTTTTTGCGATGGTTGCTTTTCCATTATACCAAATGACTTCTCATAATGCAAGAGTTTTCTGACAATTAACCAAAAATTAAAAACCAGATGGTATCTGGCTTTGCTTATAAATAGAGAGAAGCAACCTGGCGGTCCCCAGGATAGGCTACTTTTTTATCATTGACAATCTGGTAGGCATCGGCTCCCTTGCCTGCAATAATCACCGCATCCGCGGCAGAGGACGTCAAGGATAGGGCCATTTGAATGGCCTCTTCTCGGTCTACCAGAATGGTCAGGGGCCGGTCCACATAAGAAGCGATTTCCTCCGCAATCTTCTGGGGGTCTTCTCGGTTGGGGTCATCGGCTGTCAAGATAACATGAAGGTCAGGCCTATTCTGGATGACCCGGCCAAAATCAGCCCGGCGGCTCTCCGCCTTATTACCAGTTGAGCCCAGAATCAGAATATTCTTTCCTCTTTGGTGCTCTGCAACGACCGACAGGAGTTTTTCCAGACTATCGCCATTGTGGGCATAGTCGACAAAGACCTTGGCTCCGTTTTTCTGGGTCAAGACCTCCATCCGACCAGGCACAGAGGTCTGGGCAATACCCGTGCGGATATCTGCTAAACTGGCCCCCAGTCGCAGACAGGCCAAACCAGCAGCCAGGGCATTCTCCTGGTTGAAATGACCAATTAGCTGGATGTCATAGGGGCCAGCCAGTTTTCCAGAAGCCGAAAAAGCAAAGGCCTGGCTATCCACAATCTGGTTTTCAGAACCCTTACCATAGAAATCGTGGTCTTTCTGGGCCACCTGCTGGGCCACTACCTCAAAGTGGTCCATGCCGCTATTGACAATGACTGCCCGGCTATTGTCCAACAAGAGCCGCTTGTGGTAGAAGTAGTCCTCAAAATGAGGGTGTTCAATGGGCCCGATATGGTCAGGACTAATGTTGAGAAAGACACCAACATCGAAGGTCAAACCATAGACCCGCTTGACCAGATAGGCCTGGCTAGAAACCTCCATGATCAGGTGGCTCATGCCATTTGCGACTGCCTCAGCCATCATCTGGAACAAGTCCAGACTCTCAGGTGTGGTCAAGGTAGACTTGAAAAAGGTCTTGCCATCCAGGGTCGTATTCATGGTCGACAGCATGGCAGGCTTGTGGCTCTGTTTCAGGATATGATAGGCAAAATAAGCAGCAGTGGTCTTGCCCTTGGTCCCTGTGAAGGCCAGCAGTTTGAGTTTTCGCTCTGGATGGCCGTAAAATTCCATGGCCAGCAAACTCATGGCCTGCTTGATGTCCTTGACCAAGATGACGGGAATGCCCACCTGATAGTCCACTTGGCTGACATAGATTTGCAAACCAGCTGCGATAGCTTTTTCCAAAAATTCTTTCTTAAAAGCAGCCCCTTTGGCAAAGAAGAGGGTATTCGCATCAGCCTTTCGGCTATCATAGCTGACTTGGCTGAAGCTAAGTTGGCTGGTACCTACTTCCTCAGCTGCCGAAAGAAGGTTGTCATCAGCTTGTAAAATATCTAATACAGTTTCAATCTTTATCATGACTCTATTGTAAACCGATTGGGCCAGATTGACAAGTGAAAATGGCCAACTAGATTGTCCCATAAAAGAAAACTAAGACCGACTTTTGAAAATTATATCAGGATAGGGGGAGAAAAGACCCTTAGAAAATGATAAAATAGTAGAAATACCATGGAGGAAGAGACATGTCCGATTACAAATTAGATACGATTTTAGCCCATGCCGGCATCAATACTGATGAAAAAACGGGTGCCCTGATTGCCCCTATCTACCTATCAACCACCTACCAGCATCCTGAGTTTGGCCAATCGACCGGATTTGATTACACCAGAACCAAGAATCCGACTCGCTTGACCCTAGAAAAAACCTTGGCCAAGATTGAAAAGGCAGACTATGCCCTGGTGACATCCTCTGGCATGGCTGCCCTGGTTTTGCTCTTTAACAGTTTCCCGGAGCAATCCAACATTGTCGCAGCCCGAGACCTTTATGGCGGATCCTTCCGCTGGTTTAATGAACAGGAGAAGAAGGGCCGCTATTTCTTCACCTATACCAATACCGAGGAGGACATGCTGGCTGCTATCAGCGAGGACACAGACTATGTCTTCATCGAAACCCCGACCAATCCTCTCATGGTGGAATTTGATATTGCCAAGGTGGCAGAAAAAGCCCATGCCCATGGGGCTAAAGTCATCGTGGACAACACTTTTTACAGCCCCATTTATCAAAATCCCATTGCCCTGGGGGCTGATATTGTCCTGCATTCGGCGACCAAGTATCTGTCAGGCCACAATGATGTGCTGGCAGGGGTCCTGATTACCAGCGACCAGGCCATCTATGATAAGCTCTTCTACGACCAAAATACCACAGGGCCAACCCTTTCTCCCCTAGATAGCTATCTCCTCATGCGGGGACTCAAAACCCTGTCCCTCCGGATGGAGCGCTCCACCCAAAATGCCCACAAAGTCGTTGCCTTTCTCAAGGCCCATCCTGCGGTCAAGGAAGTTCTCTATACTGGAAAGGGCGGCATGATTTCCTTTAAGGTTGCAGACGAGGGCAAAATCCCAACCATCATCAATCACTTGTCTGTCTTCACCTTTGCAGAAAGCCTAGGCGGTGTGGAATCCCTGATTACCTACCCATCCACTCAGACCCATTTGGACATTCCAGCCGACATCCGCCAATCCTATGGCCTGACCGATGACTTGCTGCGCATTTCCATTGGTATCGAGGATGCGGATGACTTGATTGCCGACTTAAAAGAAGCCCTGGAGGCCTAAGATGACCAAATACGATTTTACCACCCGCCCAAATCGCCTCGGGCAAAACACCATGAAGTGGTATAGTAGTGAGACGGATCCAGACCTCCTGCAGATGTGGGTGGCGGATATGGATTTTCTGCCCTTGCCTCAGGTTAAGGAAGCGCTGATTGCTTATGCACAAGACCATGTATTTGGCTATTCGGTGGTTCCAGACAGTCTCTATCAGGCTATCATTGACTGGGAAAGAGACCAGCACCAGTACGAGATCCGCAAGGAGGACATCGTCTTGATTGAAGGAGTGGTTCCGGCCATCTCATTAGCCATTCAGTCTCTGACCAATGAAGGGGATGCAGTCCTCATCAATAGCCCTGTCTACTCACCCTTTGCCCGCACCGTTCGACTCAATAAGCGGCAACTCGTCAGCAATTCCCTGGTTGAAAAGGATGGCCAATTTACCCTTGATTTTGACCAGTTGGAAGCTGACATCGTTGAGCATCAGGTCAAGCTCTATATCTTTTGCAGCCCCCATAATCCAGGCGGCCGTGTCTGGACCAAGGAAGAGGTAGAAAAAGTTGGTCTGCTCTGCCAGAAACACGGGGTCATTCTGATTTCAGATGAAATCCACCAGGATATGGCCCTCTTTGGCCACAAGCACTTCAGTTTCAATACGGTTTCGCCAGATTTCAAGGATTTCACCATCATTCTGGGCTCAGCTACCAAAACCTTCAATATTGCAGGGACCAAAAATAGCTTTGCCATTATCGAAAATCCAAGCCTGCGTAAGGCCTTCACCAAACAGCAGTTGGCCAACAACCAGCATGAAATTCCAACCGTGGGCTTGATTGCTACGGAGGTAGTCCTTCGTCATGGTAAGGCCTGGCTGGACCAACTGAAGGAAGTTTTGGAAGAAAACATCAATTACACAGTGGATTTTCTGACAGAACATAGCCACATCAAGGTCATGAAACCCCAGGGGACCTATCTAGTTTGGTTGGATTTTTCCGCCTATGGCCTGTCCAATGAGCAAATCCAGGAAAAGCTGATAAAGGAAGCCAAGGTGGTCTTGAACGACGGTCTTAGCTTTGGAAAGGAAGGGAAATGCCACGCCCGTTTCAATACAGCAACGCCCCTGGAAACGGTCAAGGAAGCCTGTCAGCGAATCGTTGCAGTTTTTGGTAAAGAATCCTAGTTAGAAGTCGCAGTTGCGGCTTCTTTTTGCTATAATGAAACTTGTAATCAATTACTAAATTTTAGCTAGGAGCTGCCATGACAGAAAAGGAAAAAATGTTAGCTGGTCAGATGTATGATGCTTCTGATCCAGAATTAGCTGCCCTTCGCCACCAGGCCCGCATTTACCGTGACCAGGTCAATCGTGAGTTGGATAGTGCCAAACGCAATCAGCTGATGAAAGAATGGTTAGGAAAAACGGGAGAACACTTCCACGTGGAAACCCCAGTTACCCTCGATTATGGCTGTCATATCTCAGTCGGCGAGCGCTTCTATGCCAATTTTAACTGGACGGTCTTGGATACCTGCCCGGTCACCATCGGTGACAACGCCATGCTGGGCCCCAATGTTCAATTCTATACAGCTCTCCATCCCCTGGATGCCCAGGAACGGATTGCTGGCCCTGAATACGGAGCCCCCATCACCATTGGAGACAATGTCTGGATTGGTGGCGGCGCCATGATTTTAGCTGGCGTCACTCTGGGAGACAATGTCGTGGTAGGGGCTGGATCGGTCGTTACCAAATCCTTTGGCGACAATGTGGTCATTGCCGGAAACCCAGCGCGGGTCATTAAAAAATTGGACTAAAGTATCCCCATTCTCATTTGGAAAATTTGCATTTTCACAAGCTTTTTTTCCTTTTTTTTGGTAAAATATAGAAAATAAACAAAGAGAGGTTTCACCATGGGAAAATTCCAAGTCATTTCACATCCGCTCATCCAGCATAAGTTGTCCATTTTGCGCCGCAAGGACACCTCAACCAAAGATTTCCGTGAGTTGGTCAATGAGATTGCCCTTCTTATGGGCTACGAAGTCCTGCGCGACCTCCCTCTTGAAGACGTAGAAATCGAAACACCTATCACCAAAACAGTGCAAAAACAGATTGCGGGTAAAAAGTTGGCCATTGTTCCCATCCTGCGGGCGGGCATTGGCTTGGTAGATGGCCTTTTGAGTTTAGTGCCTTCTGCCAAAGTCGGCCATATCGGCATGTACCGCGATGAAGAAACCTTGACACCCGTTGAGTACTTGGTCAAATTGCCAGATGACATTGACCGCCGCCACATTTTCGTGGTGGATCCGATGCTGGCAACCGGTGGTTCAGCTATTCTAGCCATTGATTCTCTGAAAAAACGCGGTGCCTCAAACATCAAGTTTGTTGCCCTCGTATCTGCGCCTGAGGGTGTTAAAGCTCTGCAAGAAGCCCATCCAGACATCGACATCTACACCGCTGCCCTGGATGATTACCTCAATGAGCAAGGCTATATTGTACCAGGTTTAGGGGATGCGGGTGACCGCCTCTTTGGAACCAAATAAAATCTACGGCACCAACCCGGTGCCTTTTTTGCAAGATAAACTTTTTATTTGACCTTTTTTGACCAAACAATTATAATAGGTTTTATAGAAAAAACAAATGGAAACGGAGACTCTTATGATTCCAGTAGTTATTGAACAAACTAGCCGTGGCGAACGTTCCTATGATATTTATTCTCGCCTTTTGAAAGACCGCATCGTTATGCTGACTGGCCCAGTTGAAGACAACATGGCCAACTCCATTATCGCTCAGTTGCTTTTCTTGGATGCCCAAGACCCTACTAAGGACATCTACCTCTATGTCAATACACCAGGTGGATCTGTCTCTGCAGGTTTGGCCATTGTGGATACCATGAACTTTATCAAGGCAGATGTGCAGACCATCGTCATGGGAACGGCTGCCTCTATGGGAACCATCATCGCATCCTCAGGTGCTAAGGGCAAACGTTTCATGCTCCCAAATGCGGAATACATGATTCACCAACCCATGGGCGGTACAGGCGGCGGCACCCAGCAAACGGATATGGCCATCGCAGCGGAGCACCTGCTCAAAACCCGGAACAAGTTGGAGCAGATCCTGGCTGACAATTCTGGTAAAACTGTCAAACAAGTCCATAAGGATGCTGAGCGTGATTACTGGATGTCTGCCGAAGAAACTTTAGCCTACGGTTTCATCGATAAAATCATGGATCCTACCAAGAAGTAAGAATGACAGAGGGAGTAATGCTCTCTCTTTTTTTGCCAAAAAACTAACAACCTTTCCTAATTTTTGCTATAATAGTTCCAGAATGTTTTGAAAGAGAAGATATTATGTTTGAGAAAAAAGAACGGACTTGCCTGACTATCTACCTCCATTACAACCGTGATGCCAGAAAATTAAATAAGTTTGGGGATATCCTCTACCATTCCCGCCGCATGCGCTATGTTCTTCTTTATGTAGACCAGGAAAAGAGTGCGGACATCATGGCAAACCTGAAAAAAGAACGCTTTGTCAAGAAAATCATCCCCTCTTATATGAAGGACATCGACCAGGATTTTGTAGGCAGCTTATGGCGCGAATCTGAAAGAAATAGTCAAATGTAAAAAAAATATTTCTTTTTTATTGACAATTTTCAGATAATTCAGTATATTACTAACATATCATTTTAAGTTTGTTTTAAGGAGACATTATGAAACGTAATAAAATTGCACTCGCTATTGTGAGTATGGCATCAACTGCTCTTTTGGCAGCCTGTGGTTCAGCCCCTGCAAGCAACGGTTCTGCAGCAACTGGTAACGAAATTGGGAAAACCATCAAAATTGGTTACAACTTAGAATTGTCCGGTGCTGTAGCAGCCTATGGCCAGGCAGAGAAAAACGGTGCAGATCTAGCGGTTGAGGAAATCAACGCAGCTGGCGGTGTCGATGGTAAAAAAATTGAAGTTGTATCAAAAGACAACAAATCCGACAATGCAGAAGCGGCCACTGTTAATACGAACTTGGCAACAGAAGAAAAAGTTGTTGCTATCATCGGTCCTGCAACTTCAGGAGCTGTAGCAGCTGGTACTCCAGGTGCCACACAGTCTGCTGTGCCATTGATTACCCCTTCAGGTACACAAGACGATTTGACTGTTAAAGATGGTAAAGTAGAAGAGTTCATCTTCCGTTCAACCTTCCAAGATAGTTTCCAAGGTCAAGTTCTTGCAAGCTATGCGACCAATAACCTATCTGCTAAGAAAGTTGTTCTTTACTCTGATAACTCTAGCGATTACGCAAAAGGGATTGCTAAAGCCTTCAAGGATGTCTACAAGGGAGAAATCGTTGTAGAAGAAACCTACCAATCTGGTGACAAGGATTTCCAAGCAGCATTGACCAAGGTCAAAGGCAAAGAATTTGATGCTATTATTATCCCAGGTTACTACACTGAGGCTGGTTTGATTACTAAGCAAGCGCGTGAAATGGGAATTGACAAACCAATCCTTGGCCCTGACGGATTTGCGGATGCGAAGTTCATCGAAGGTGCTGGTGAGAAAAACGCTTCAAATGTCTACTACGTATCTGGTTACTCTACAAAAGTAGCTTTGTCTGAAAAAGCAACAGCCTTTGTAGCAGCTTACAAGGAGAAGTATGGTGAAGAGCCAAACATGTTCGCTGCCCTTGCTTATGATGCGGTTTACATGGCAGCAGAAGCGGCTAAAGATGCAAAGACTTCAAAAGACATTGCAACAAATCTTGCTGACTTGAAAGACTTCGAAGGTGTGACTGGTCCAATCTCTATTGATAAAGACCACAACCCTGTAAAATCTGCTATTATGGTGAAACTTGACAATGGTCAAGAAGCTTCAGCAGAAGCTGTCACTGCAGAATAAGTTTTACACCTAAATGAAATGAATCTGGGGAGGCAGATACCTTCCCAGATATTATTATGTTATAGAAAGTTTGGTGACTCTATGCTCCAACAATTGGTAAATGGTCTAATTTTAGGGAGTGTCTATGCTCTGATTGCCCTAGGTTATACCATGGTTTACGGTATTATCAAGTTGATTAACTTTGCCCACGGAGACCTCTACATGATGGGGGCTTTTATTGGTTATTACCTCATCAACAGCTTCCAGCTTAATTTCTTCCTTGCCCTTATCCTGACCATGGTTTTGACAGCCTGCCTGGGTGTTTTGATTGAGTTTTTGGCCTATCGTCCGCTTCGCAATTCCACAAAAATTGCAGCCTTGATTACAGCTATCGGGGTTTCTTTTTTCCTGGAATATGGGATGGTTTATCTCTTTGGGGCGAATACTCGTGCCTTTCCTCAGGCTCTGGAGACTGTTAAGTACAATCTTGGTCCAATCTCGGTAACCAATGTTCAGTTGACTATTTTGGGAGTTTCTATATTCCTAATGGTTGCTCTTCAGTTTATTGTTCAAAAAACAAAGATGGGGAAAGCCATGAGGGCAGTATCTGTTGATAGTGATGCAGCTCAGCTCATGGGAATCAATGTTAATTCAACCATCAGCTTTACCTTTGCTTTAGGTTCTGCCCTAGCAGGTGCGGCAGGTGTTTTGATAGGTCTTTACTATAATTCTGTAGAGCCCCTCATGGGAATGGCACCAGGTATCAAAGCCTTTGTCGCTGCGGTATTGGGCGGTATCGGGATTATTCCTGGTGCAGCACTTGGCGGCTTTATTATTGGTTTGTTGGAAACATTGGCTATTACCATTGGACTTTCTAGCTACCGTGACGCAGTGGTATACGGGATTCTGATTGTCATTCTACTGGTTCGACCAGCTGGTATACTGGGTAAAAATGTGAAGGAGAAGGTGTAAGCATATGAAAAACAATATCAAATCTATTATTGCTTGGCTTGTGCTGGTCTCCGTCATTTTCGGTATTTTGTCAGTCCTTATTAGCTCAGGCTTGATTGGGTTCTACTATGTCCAAATCCTGATGGGGATTGGTATTTCCATCATCATGGCCTTAGGAACAAACTTGGTTCTTGGTTTTTCTGGTCAATTTTCATTAGGACAAGCCGGCTTTATGGCCATCGGTGCCTATGCAACAGCCATCATGACCAAGGCCAATCCAACCTATGGTGGTTTCTATGTTTCCATCATTATTGGTTGTGTGGTAGCAGCCTTGGTTGCCTTGGTTGTTGGTATCCCAACGCTTCGCCTAAAGGGGGACTACCTGGCTATCGCAACCTTGGGAGTTTCTGAAATTATCCGTATCGCGATTATCAATGGCGGAGATTTTACCAATGGGGCAGCTGGTTTGACAGGTATCTTACCTTTTACAAACTGGAGTCTTGTCTTCTTCTTTGTTGTGGGGGTTGCCATACTGCTTCTCAATTTCCTACGTAGTTCCTTTGGCCGTCAGGTTATTGCTGTGCGTGAAAATGAAATTGCAGCGGAGTCTATGGGTGTTAATACCACTCAAGTCAAGGTGACTGTTTTTGTCATCGCAGCTATTGTGTCTAGCATTGCAGGCTCCCTTTATGTGGGTTATATTGGAACGGTTGTGCCAAAAGATTTTACCATTATGCGTTCGATTGATTACCTGATTATTGCAGTATTGGGTGGCCTGGGATCCATGACAGGAACTATTTTGGCAGCAATTATCCTCGGTTTCCTCAACATGTTCCTGCAGAACTTCTCGGACCTACGGATGATTATCTACTCCCTGGCCTTGATTTTGGTCATGGTTTTCCGTCCAGGTGGACTCCTGGGGACATGGGAATTGACCTTCTCATCATTTTTTAAGAAAAAAGCAAAGGAGAGCAAGTAATGGCACTTCTTGATGTAAAAAATTTAACCAAAAACTTTGGTGGTTTGACCGCCGTTGGGGATGTCACCATGGAACTCCATGAGGGAGAATTGGTTGGACTCATCGGGCCCAACGGTGCTGGAAAGACTACACTTTTCAACCTCTTGACAGGAGTTTATGAACCGAGTGAAGGGACCGTTACGCTGGATGGCAACCTGCTCAATGGCAAGGCACCCTATAAAATTGCCTCCATGGGCCTATCCCGTACCTTCCAAAACATCCGTCTTTTCAAGGACATGACCGTTTTGGAAAATGTCTTGGTTGGTTTTGCCAATCACCACAATCCTCATCTTTTCGCCTCTTTCTTGCGTCTGCCGAAGTACTATCAGAGTGAGGCTGAATTGAAGGCCAAGGCCCTGGAATTGTTGGCCATCTTCAATCTGGATAAGGATGCAGATACCTTGGCCAAAAACCTTCCTTACGGACAGCAGCGCCGTCTGGAAATCGTTCGTGCCCTTGCAACTGAGCCTAAAATCCTCTTCTTGGATGAACCAGCCGCAGGGATGAATCCCCAGGAAACGGCTGAATTAACCCAATTGATTCGCCAAATCAAGGAGCAATTTAAGATCACCATCATGCTGATTGAGCATGATATGAGTTTGGTCATGGAAGTGACAGAGCGAATTTACGTTTTGGAGTATGGCCGTCTAATTGCCCATGGTACACCAGAAGAGATTAAAAATAACAAGCGCGTTATCGAAGCCTATTTGGGAGGTGAAGCCTAATGACCATCATGTTGAAAGTAGATGATTTGTCGGTTCATTACGGCGTCATCCAGGCAGTTAAAAATGTTTCCTTTGAAGTTAATGAAGGGGAGGTTGTTTCCCTCATCGGTGCCAATGGTGCCGGTAAAACCTCTATTCTTCGTACTATCTCTGGTCTGGTCCGTCCGAGTGGCGGTAAGATTGAGTTTTTGGGACAAGAAATTCAAAAAGCACCTGCCCGTAAAATTGTAGCCAGTGGACTGTCTCAGGTTCCAGAAGGTCGCCATGTCTTCTCAGGCTTGACCGTTATGGAAAACCTGGAAATGGGAGCCTTTCTCCATAAGGACCGAGATGAGAATCAGAAGAATCTCAAGAAGGTTTTTGATCGCTTCCCTCGTTTGGAAGAACGCAAGAACCAAGATGCGGCAACTCTTTCAGGTGGAGAGCAGCAGATGTTGGCCATGGGCCGTGCCCTCATGAGTAAGCCCAAACTCTTGCTCTTGGACGAGCCTTCAATGGGCTTGGCCCCAATCTTCATTCAGGAAATCTTTGACATCATTCAAGATATCCAAAAACAAGGAACCACCGTCCTCTTGATTGAACAAAACGCCAAGAAGGCCCTCTCCATCGCAGACCGCGGATACGTCCTCGAAACAGGAAAAATTGTCCTCTCAGGAACAGGACAAGAACTCCTCGCATCCGACGAAGTCCGAAAAGCATATCTGGGTGGCTAAAAAGGTCCGGGGGACCTTTTTAGGTTGGAAATAGGAAAAGAAAAAGCCATGCAAGGCTTTTTCTTTATCCACAAGCCGGATAGGTTGTTTTAATTGGGAAATAGGAAGCGCTGCAAGGCGCTTTTCTTTATGCTCGTTTGCTTGGGACGGGAACTGGAGATAGGCTGTGATTGAAATAGGAAAAATTTTAAAACTTTTACAGATTTTCACTGATTTTTGGAAGCATTTGCAGATAAATATGTTATAATAATATTATTAAAAGTAGGAGGCAAACGGATGGCAGTAAAAGATTTTATGACCCGCAAGGTTATTTATATTTCACCAGATACGACGATTGCGCATGCGGCGGATATGATGAGGGAGCAGGACTTGCATCGTTTGCCAGTTATTGAAAATGATAAGCTAGTTGGCTTGGTTACAGAAGGGACGATTGCAGAAGCTAGTCCTTCAAAGGCAACCAGTTTGTCTATTTATGAAATGAATTACTTGCTCAATAAGACCAAGGTTAAGGATGTCATGATTCGGGATGTCATCACTGTCTCTCAATTTGCCAGTCTTGAGGATGCGGTTTACCTCATGTTCAAGCACAAGGTGGGCATTCTGCCTGTGATGGACTTTGGTCAATTATTTGGAGTTATTACGGACCGTGATGTCTTTAAGGCTTTCCTCCGTGTTTCAGGATATGGGGAAGATGGCGTACGTATCCGTTGTTTGGTCAAGGATGAAGCGGGGATTCTCAGTAAGGTCCTGCAACTTATCTCTGAAAAGGGCTACAATGTAGCACATACAGTGCAGATTGAGGCGGAACCTGGCTTTGTGACCATTGAAGTGCAGATAGATGGTCAAGTGGATACGGACAGTCTGCAAGTAGCATTGGAAGAGGCAGATATTGAGGTGGAAAGTATCCTCCCAACTGTTGCAAAGAAAATTTAAAGGCCTGGATTGCTATCCAAGCCATTTTTACTGTTCAAGAGGTTGTTTATTTTTGTCTAGGGTAAAGCCTTCACCCAGGACCTCGTGGGCATCGGTAATGGTGATGAAGGCATGGGGGTCAATGCGGTGGATCAATTCTTTGGTTTCCTGGAGCTGACTCTTATAAATGACGGAATAAATCATATTGGTGTCTGTCCGGCTATAAAAACCCTGGGCCTTAATGAAGGTGACCCCGCGCTCGATTTGGCTGTCAATGGCTGCAGCAATCTCTTCGGATTTTTGGCTGATAATCATGAGACCCTTGCTGCCGTAGCCGCCATCGCTGATCAGATCAATAACCCGTGAAGCGACGGTCACCTGCAACATGGTGTAGAGGACAACCCGGAGGTCTTGGGAGACTATGATGGTTAAAATCAAGACCAAAATGTCGATGGCCAGGATGATTTGCCCGATGGTATAGTGGCTGTATTTGTGGCCAATACGGGCGATAATATCGCTCCCACCTGTTGTCCCTCCTGCCTTGAAAATGATTCCGAGACCAATCCCAGACAGGATACCAGCAAACATGGAGACAATTATCAAATCATGATCCAAATCTACCACAATGGGAATTTTTTCAAAAATAGCCAACCAGGCCGTTACGGCCAGGGTTCCTAGGAGGCTGAGATGAAAAACTCTTCTGCCGAGAATTTTCCAGCCAAGGATAAAGAGAGGAATGTTGATAACGATATTCATCATCCAGGGCTGGAGACCAAATAAATAGTAGAGAATCAGGGTCAGACCTGTTGCTCCGCCTTCATAGAGGCCATTGGGCATGACCAGATAATTGAGGCCAAAAGAAAAGAGGCCTGCCCCTATTACAATCAAAAGGATATTCTTAATCCGCATTTTCTCACTCCTTCATAAGCTCTGTCTCCATTCTAACACAGTCAGGTTGGAAAATAAAGGGTGCTTTTTTGCACTATTTTTGGTAAAATGAAGGGAAGTATGAGAAATGAGGAATGACATGAACAAGGGGATTTTTATTAGCTTTGAAGGCCCAGATGGGGCAGGGAAGACGTCTGTTTTGCAGGGCCTGCTTCCAAAACTGGCTGAATGTGGGATGGACCTGGTGACAACTCGAGAGCCAGGCGGCGTTGCCATTGCGGAAGAGATTCGCTCGGTCATCCTAAATCCTGAGAACACAGCCATGGATGATAAAACAGAGTTGCTCCTCTATATTGCGGCCCGTCGCCAGCACTTGAAGGAGCGGATTCTGCCAGCCCTAGATGCTGGAAAGTTACTCTTGGTCGATCGTTTTATTGACTCCTCTGTTGCCTATCAGGGTTTTGGTCGGGGCCTGAACGTTGAGGATATTCACTGGCTGAATGCCTATGCGACCGATGGTTTGGTACCTGATTTGACCCTCTATTTTGATATTGATGTGGAGCTTGGACTAGCCCGTATCGCGAAAAACCGCCACCATGATGTTGACCGTTTGGATATGGAGACAGTAGACATGCACGAGCGCGTGCGCCAAGGCTATCTGTCCCAGCTGGAACAGCATCCAGAGCGGATAATCAGGGTGGATGCCAGCCAGGAGCTAGAAGCAGTGATTGCGGATGCTTTTGCAATTATCACAGAGCGCTTTTTTACGAAATAAGAAGAGATGAACTATCAAGAATTAAAGGAATTGCAGCCAGGGATTCTGGAACGCTTTGAAAGGATTTTAGGGCAGAAGAAGCTGGGCCATGCCTATCTCTTTTCAGGAGAATCTGCTAGCTTTGACATGGCTATCTTTCTCAGTCAGGCTCGTTTTTGTCAGGAGGGTCAAGAGGGCCTGCCCTGCGGTGTCTGCCGTAATTGCCGCCTCATTGCCCAGGAAGAATTTTCAGATGTGACGGTCATTCGACCTCGGGGCAACCTGATCAAGACAGAAACTGTGCGCGAATTGGTTAAGGATTTTTCCCAGTCGGGTTTTGAGTCCAGTAAGCAAGTGTTTATTATCTGCGATGCGGATAAGATGCATGTCAATGCCGCTAACTCATTGCTCAAGGTCATCGAAGAACCCCAGTCCGATGTGACGGTCTTTCTTCTGACCAGCCATGAAGAGGCAATCCTGCCCACCATCAAGAGTCGGACTCAGCTGGTGCATTTTCCAAAGAATCGAGAACTCCTGATTCGTCAGTTGGAAGAAGATGGCCTGCTCAAAAGTCAGGCCCGTATCTTGGCGGATTTGGTGGCCAGCAGAGAAGAGGCCAGAGACTTGATGAAAAGCAAGGCCTTTCAGGACCTGCTGATTTTGGGTCCCAAGTTCCTATCGGCCCTTCTGGAGGCTCCTGAGCGGGCCTACTTGCTGGTAGCCCAGTTGGTCAGCTTAACGGCTGAAAAGTCAGACCAGGAGCGGCTCTTGGATTTGCTGACCCTTTTTCTGGCAGAAAAAAAAGACAATCCTCAGGCCCTAATCCGCTTGGCTGACTTGCTAGAAGTGAGGCGGATGTGGAAGAGCAATGTCAGCTTACAAAATGCACTTGAATACATGATTTTAAAAGAGAAGTGAGAGAAGAAGAGATGGACAAGAGAGAAATTTTTGATGCCTTGGATGGTTTCTCGCAAAATCTCCTGATGACCCTGGCAGAAGTCGATGCCATCAAGAAGCATTTACAGGGGGTCATTGATGAGAATACGGCCCTGCGACTAGAAAATTCTAAATTAAGGGACCGCCTGTCACGGGATGAAAAAGAGGACACCAAAACATCCAACTACGGTAAGGAAAACTTGGAAAATATCTATGAAGACGGCTTTCATATTTGTACCTTTTCCTATGGACAGCGCCGTGACAATGATGAGCCCTGCATGTTCTGCCTAGAATTACTGAATCGAGATTAGGATGCACATACAAAAATCGTTTAAGGGAAAGTCTGATGCGGGAACCCTCTATCTGGTAGGGACCCCTATCGGCAATCTGCAGGATATGACCTTTCGAGCAGTGGAAGTCCTCCAATCTGTGGATTTCATCTGTGCTGAAGATACACGAAATACAGGTCTTTTGCTCAAGCATTTTGCCATTGAAACCAGACAGATTTCCTTCCATGAACACAATGCCTATGAAAAAATTCCGGGCCTGATTGACCTGCTCCTTTCAGGCCAATCCCTGGCTCAGGTATCGGATGCAGGCCTGCCCTCCATTTCAGACCCTGGTCATGACTTGGTCAAGGCTGCCATCGCAGCAGGGATTCCAGTCGTTGCCCTTCCTGGGCCTTCAGCTGGGATTACGGCCCTGATTGCCTCAGGTTTAGCCCCTCAGCCCCACATTTTCTACGGTTTTTTACCCCGCAAGGCTGGGCAGCAAAAGGATTTCTTTGAAAGCAAAAAGGCCTATCCAGAGACCCAGATTTTCTATGAATCTCCCTATCGGGTGGCCGATACGCTGGAAAACATGCTAACTGTCTACGGTGACCGCCAGGTGGTGGTGGTGCGGGAACTGACCAAGCTCTATGAGGAATACCAGCGGGGCCTGATTTCAGAAGCGATAGAGTATATTTCTGAGAATCCGCTTAAGGGAGAATGCCTCATTATCGTTTCTGGTTATGATGGGCAGGTTGCAGATGAAAAACTGGAAAACCAGAATCCACTGGATTTGGTCCAAGAGCTCATTGATGCTGGCCACAAGCCCAACCAGGCCATCAAAAAAGTGGCCAAGGACCTGGGCCTCAACCGCCAAGAAGTCTACAATGCCTATCACGGGGTGGACTGAAAAACAGAGAGCAAAAATGATGCCCATCGAGCATCATTTTTTGCTTAAAATATCCTAGTCCCATGGACGATGTTGGTTCCTGTCAGGCTGGCCAACTGGAGGCAGTTGTCTGCGGTGACTCCTCCGCCAATCATGATTTCGATACGTCCAGCTGCATGCTCAACCAATTCCTTGATGTGGCCCACATTGTCAAAGATATCACGACGCTCAGCTGAACCGTGGAGGAGAATGCGGACGAAGCCATAGTCAATGAGCTGGTCCATGGCTGCTTTTTGTTGGTCTTCGGGAATGAGGTCAAAGGCCATGTGGAAGACCAGGGGCAGGCCTTGGGTTGCTGGCAGGAGTTGCTCAATGGCTTCTGTATCCAGCTGATTGTCAGCTGTCAAAGGACCAAGAACCAAGCTATCCGACTCCAGCTCCACAGCCTGTAAAATATCCTCTTCCATGACCCGCAGTTCGAGATCATTGTAAACGAAATTACCACCACGGGGCCGAATCATAGTGGCCAGGCTGATGTCTTTTTCATGAAGATAGCGGGCCGCTTCCTTGATGACCCCATAGGAGGGGGTCGTCCCCCCAACAGCTAAATTATCACAGAGTTCTACACGAGTAATGTCAGGGGTTGTAAGGCTGGCTAAATCCGTCAGGTTTTCAGCACAAAATTCTTTGATGAGCATGGATCACCTCAGTTTTTTCTTTTATTATATCATGGAAACATCTTTCTGACACCCTCTGTCAAACTTCTGTCACATTTTGTGTCAAAAATTTGCGAAAAGCCTCACAAATCGTTAAAATGGGTGAGGAATAGTTGAGAGGTAGAATAGATGCAGGATTTAACAAAAGGCAAGCCCCTAAAGGTCATATTGCAATTTACACTTCCCTTGTTGATTGGGAGTTTTTTTCAACTGGCCTATAACTTTGCGGATGCGATGATTGTTGGTCAGACCTTGGGCCAGTCCGCCTTTGCCAGTGTAGGTGCGACCGGCAGTATCGTTTTTTTAATTCTAGGTTTTGCCCAAGGCTTGACAACGGGTTTGTCCATTATCATCTCCCAGCGCTTTGGGGCAGAAGATGGCCCAGGGATTGAGAGGAGCTTCGTTCACGGTCTCTTCTACTCCCTTTTAGTCAGCCTTATCTTGACCCTAGGCTCTCTGATGGGACTGCGGCCCTTGTTGGAAGTCATGCAGATGCCTGCGGATTTAATCGATCATTCCCAGGATTTTCTGACCGCCATCTTTGGAGGTATGGTTTTTACCGTTCTTTATAATTATTTTTCAAGTGCCATTCGGGCTCTGGGTGATTCAAAAACACCGCTTTATGCCTTAATCATTGCGAGTATTATCAATGTTCTCCTGGATTTCTTTTTCATTTTGACTTTAAAAATGGGCGTCTTTGGTGCAGGGCTTGCGACCATCATTGCCCAGGCCTTTTCTGTCTTGTATCTGGTAGCTTATAGTTATCAGAAGATTCCCTATTTTAGGTTTCATCCAGGGATGCTTCGGCTGAAAAAAGAAGAGTTGGTTGTTCATGGCAAACTAGGCTTTCCAATGGGTTTTCAGGCGAGTATTATCGCTATTGGGACCATCACCCTGCAGGTCGTCCTCAATCAGCTGGGAACGGATGCGATTGCGGCTCAGTCGATTGCGAGTAAAACGGACCAGTTGGCTATGTTGCCTATGATCAATCTTGGATTGGCTATTTCCACCTTTACTGCCCAGAACTATGGGGCCAAAAAATATAGGCGACTCTTGGAGGGCTTAAGACAGACCATGATGGTGTCAGTCCTCTGGGCCATCTTCTTTGCGACCATTTTGATCCTTTTTCATGCTCAGTTTTCGGGTCTCTTTCTGGCCAATCCCTCCCAGCAGGTACTGGATTTGGCTCGTATTTACTATATCATCAATGGCTTTTGTTACTGGATTTTATCCATTCTCTTTATCAGCCGATCCTTCATCCAGGGCTTGGGCAATGGCTTTGTTCCAACCCTGGCAGGCTTTGCTGAACTGGTCATGCGGGCCTTGGTGGCGATTTTGGGTGCCCATTTCTTTGGTTATTCAGGCGTCGCGGCGGCCAATCCAGCAGCCTGGATTGGAGCAGTTGCCATTTTGATTCCCAGCCTGCTACTATTGATTCGCTCCATCAGAAAAGAGAATGAGGCAGTCATGGACAAGGGAGCAAGGGGGACAAGCTAGGGACTGAAAACCCTGGCTTTTATAGGAATTGTTCGTTTTAAATATGTAATTTTTTTTAGAAAACGTTTAACGTTCGGGTATTGCCTGATATATTGCCTGCAATCTTTACAAAATTCAGAAAATTATGCTATAATGCTTTTAAACTATTTTGGAGGTGTCATTGATGACCATTTATAATTTTTCAGCAGGACCTGCTACCTTACCGAAAGCTGTCTTGGAAACAGCCCGTGATGAAATGCTGGATTACCAAGGCTCTGGTATGTCCGTGTTGGAAATGTCGCATCGTTCTCCAGAATATGACAAGATTATCAAGGATGCCGAGCAGACCTTGCGGGAATTGATGGCTATTCCTGATAACTACAAGGTTCTCTTTTTGCAGGGTGGTGCTTCCTTGCAGTTTACCATGGTCCCTCTCAATCTGGCTCAAGGCAAGAAAGCCTATTATCTGGTTGCTGGTTCGTGGGGCAAGAAGGCCTATACAGAGGCTGTGAAATTGTCCAAAACCATCCCCTTTGAACCGATTCTTTTGGCTTCTTCAGAAGATACAGTCTTTGACCATATTCCGACCTTTGACCCAGCCAGCATTGATCCAGAAGCAACCTATGTTCACTTGACTACCAACAATACCATTGAGGGAACGGCTATTTATGACCTGCCAGATACCAACGGTGTACCGATTGTGGCTGACATGTCTTCCAACATCCTGGCGGCTCGCTACAATGTCGAGGATTTTGCCCTCATCTATGCAGGGGCCCAAAAGAATATCGGGCCAGCTGGGGTGACGGTGGTGATCATCCGTGAGGACTTCCTCAATGACCAACCGCAACTCTCTGCCATGCTGGATTACCGCATCCAGGCGGACAATGAGTCCCTCTACAATACACCACCAGCTTACAATATCTATATCTCTAAACTGGTCTTTGACTGGGTGAAAAATGAGATTGGCGGTGTGGATAAGATGGCTGAAATTGAACGCGAGAAATCTGGCCTGCTCTATGATTTCATCGAACAGTCTGATTTCTACACCAGTCCAGTCAAATTTGCCAAGGACCGCTCTGTTTGTAACATTCCTTTTGTGACACCAAGCAAGGACTTGGATGCCAAATTTGCCAAGGAAGCAGATGCCCAAGGCTTCAAAAACATCAAGGGCCACCGGTCCGTAGGCGGTATGCGGGCGAGTCTCTACAACGCCTTCCCACGCCAGGGTGTCCTTGACCTCCTTGACTTCATGAAAAAATTTGAAGAAGAAAACAAATAATTCTTGATTTGAAAGGCTAATATGGAAATTCGTCTGGCACATCCCAATGAAGTGGGGGCAATCACCAAGATTTTGGAGGAAGCCAAGGCCCTCTTGGCCGCTTCTGGCAGCAGCCAGTGGCAGGGAGAGAATGGCTACCCCAATCAGGAGGATGTCATTGAAGATATCCTGGAGAATCGGGCCTATGTCGGCTTGATAGAAGGGGAGATTGTGGCCTACGCTGCTGTTTACCTGGGCAATCAGGCAGAGTATGCGGCTATCTATGATGGGAAATGGAAACATGATAACTACCTCTATGTGACCTTCCATCGGATTGCCGTTTCGGAGGCTTATCGGGGCCAAAGGGTGGCTCAGACCTTCTTGCAGGGCTTAATCGAGGGCCACAAGGGACCTGATTTCCGTTGTGATACCCATGAGAAAAACAAGGCCATGCAGCATATCCTTGAAAAGCTAGGCTTTGTCTACTGTGGGAAAGTACCCATTGATGGCGAACGTCTGGCCTATCAGAAAATCAAGCAGAAGTCTGAAACCAGCCTTTATCAAGAAATTTAGAAACGACCAGTATTATTTTTAAGGAAAAGAAAGGGGCAGCCTGCCTGCCTTTGGGAGTAACATGGTATATAGTGTCAAAACCTTTAACAATATCAACCAAATCGGCTTGAAAGAGCTGGGAAATCAGTTCCAGATTGATGGAGACAAGTCTGACAATCCAGATGCCTACATCATCCGCAGTCAAAACCTGCATGGCGAAACCTTTCCAGAAAACTTGAAAGCCATCGCCCGGGCCGGAGCCGGTACCAATAATATTCCCATTGATGCAGCCTCAGCTGCGGGAATCGTGGTCTTCAATACTCCTGGTGCCAATGCCAATGCTGTAAAAGAAGCAGTCATTACCTCCATCTTGCTGTCTGCCCGTGATTATTTTGCGGCGACCAACTGGGCCAGCACCCTTTCAGGTGCCGATGTTCCTAAGCAAATCGAGGCGGGTAAGTCCCAGTTTGCGGGAACAGAAATTTCAGGCAAGACTTTGGGTGTTATCGGACTAGGTGCGATCGGGGCCCGCATTGCCAATGATGCCCGCCGTCTGGGCATGAATGTCCTGGGTTATGACCCTTATGTTTCCATCGAGGCAGCTTGGAGCATTTCCAGCCACGTCAAGCGGGTCAACGATCTCAAGGAAATCTTTTCGAGCTGTGATTACATCACGGTCCATGTACCTTTGACGCCAGATACCAAGGAAACCTTTAATGCAGAAGCCTTTGCTCTCATGCAAAAGGGAACAACCCTGATCAACTTTGCTCGGGCCGAGTTGGTGGACAATGAAGCCCTCTTTGAGGCCATCGAAGCTGGCGTTATCAAGCGCTATGTGACGGACTTTGGTACGGAAGAATTGCTCAATAAAAAGGGCATCACTGTCTTCCCTCACGTCGGTGGTTCAACAGAAGAGGCAGAATTGAACTGTGCCATCATGGCTAGCCAAACCATTCGACGCTTTTTGGAAACTGGGGAAATCACCAACTCGGTCAACTTCCCAAATATGCACCAGGTCTTGGACGCTCCATACCGGATCACCCTCATCAATAAAAATGTTCCCAATATCGTAACAGCCATCTCAACGGCGGTGTCTGATTTGGATATCAATATTGCCAATATCCTGAACCGTTCCAAAGGTGACTTTGCCTATACGATTTTGGATTTGGATGAAACAGATAAATCCAAGATTGACCAGCTGGTTCAGCTCTTTGATAGCAGCGAGCCTATTGTCAAGGTTCGTCTGATTACAGGCAAAAAATAAGAAAGTCGGGCCGGTCATGGAGACTGGCTTTTTTGGAAAGGAGCCCCAGATGTCAGAAATCTTTTACCAACAAACTTTTCGCAGTCCGCTTGGCCCCCTGACCCTTGTGGCATCAGAGCAGGCCTTGCTGGGGGCCTGGTTTGAGGGACAACAATATGAGCTGCGGGGCTATGAAAATTGCGCCATGCGTAGGGAGCAAACGGAAGTGCTGGACGCAGCCATGCGGTGGCTGGAGGCCTATTTCTCGGGCGAGGAACTGCCAAGTATGCCGCCTTTGGCTGCGAAGGGAACGACTTTTCAGGAGCGGGTCTGGCAGGAACTCTTGACGATTCCGCTCGGGCAGACCAGGACCTATGGTCAGCTGGCCCAGGCTTTGGGCAGCAAGTCAGCCCAGGCCGTCGGCGGGGCTGTTGGGAAAAACCCACTTTCCATCTTTGTCCCTTGCCATCGGGTTTTGGGAAGCGATGGCAGTTTGACGGGCTATGCGGGTGGTTTGGAGAAAAAGTCTTGGTTATTGGACCATGAAAGTAGAGGAGGAATGTGATGTACACTTTTTATGAATACCCAACATGCAGTACCTGTAAGGCTGCAAAGGCGGAGTTGAAGCGTTTGGGCCTGGACTTTGAGGCCATTGACATCAAGACCAATCCGCCCCAGGTGGAGCTATTGAAGGGCTTGCTGGACAAATCCAACTTGGAGCTGAAGAAGTTCTTTAATACTTCGGGCAACTCTTATCGGGCTTTGGGGCTCAAGGATAGGTTTGACCAGTTGACGGTCGATGAGGCCTTGGAACTTTTGGCTGCGGACGGTATGCTGATTAAGCGGCCCATCCTGATCAAGGACGGTCGAGTCTTGCAGATTGGCTACCGGACACCCTATGTGGATTTGGGTTTGTAGGAATACAAAAAATACAGGCTGATAATCAGTCCTGTATTTTGTTTGCTTAAAATGAAAATTCGAGGCTGCAGTGGTCAAATTCCTGCTCCAGCAGGTCGATAAACTGGCTTTTTTTGGTGGCCAAATTTTCGATGAGCTGGGCATCCTCTGGTGTCAGGATATAAATCTTAACCTTGATGTACATGCCTTGTTTGAAAACCAAGATGTCCAACTTATCTGCCTGGGAATTGAGGACCTGGTGAAAGATTTCCAGAACCTTATCATGGATATGATTGCCTTGAATGGTAGAGCGGGCAAACTCCTTAAAGGAATTGGCAAGAACACTGATAGGCTCTTTCAGGGAAATCATGACCAAAATCAGGGTGATAAAGAAGTCGCCTGTGTAATGGAGAAATCCGAGCGGTCCTTGGATGTCTACTAAGCTCAGGGCGATAATGGCAACACCGACACCCGCAGAAATCAAGCCATCGATGTAATTGCCGCGGCTTTCAGCAGCCAGCATGGTACTCATATGGTTGATTTTCCGATTCTGGTTGCTGTTGTAGGCTCCCAAACCAAAGCAGAGAATCACCATGGCGATGGTATAGGGGAGGACGGGACCGGTGACCATGGCTTGACCTTCTTGATGGACAAAGTAGGCATAGGCTGAGGCACTGGTTTCCAGCAGGGTAATGACCAGAAGCAGCAGGGTGGCAATGGATTTTAAAATACCATAGAGGGGCTCTAAGAAATACATGCCATTTGGAAAACTCTCTGTCGTTCGATGGCTATTTTTTGAAATATAGAGGGCGGCCAGAGAGGAGACAAAGGCAATGAGGGAGAAGACACCATCGAGCAAGAGGGCATTGAGGTTGGTCACAATATAGACCAAAAGGCCAGCCATGCCAATGATAAAATTGACAAAGATGGAAACCAGTAGCGACTGACGTTCGATATATTTTCTGTTCATCTCTCCTCCTTTTCAAAATGGTATCTGCTTATATTTCCATTAGAGATTGATTTCTAGGACAATAGGGGTATGGTCTTGGCGGCTGCCGGAATCAATCATATCGGACTTACTGACCTTATCAGCCAGGCGTTCGGAAGTCAGCCAGTAGTCAATTCTCCAGCCTGTGTTGTTGATTTTGCTGGTCTTGCTGCGTTGGGCCCACCAGGTATAAGCGTGGGGAACATCTCCATGAAGGTAGCGGAAGGTGTCGGTAAAGCCCTTGGCCAAAAGATTGGTAAAGCCTTGGCGTTCCTCGTCTGTAAAGCCGGGAGACTGGCGGTTTGAGGCCGGGTTGGCCAGGTCAATTTCCTTGTGGGCGACATTGTAGTCACCTGTGGCAAGGACAGGTTTTTGAGAGTCCAATTCTGCCAGATAGAGGGCGTATTTCTCATCCCAACCTTGGCGGTCTTCCAGACGGCGCAGGCCATCACCAGCATTGGGAGTATAGACTTGGGTCACAAAAAAGTCATCAAATTCCAGGGTGATAATACGGCCTTCAAAGTCCATGGTCGATGGGGCCCCGATTTCAGGGTAGGAAATGATGGGGCTTGGCAGGCTTTTTTTGTAGAGGAACATGGTGCCGGCATAGCCCTTGCGAGCTGGCTCGACGGAGGAGCGCCAGGTGGTTTCATAGTCTGGGAAATAGCTCAAGAGGATCTCTAAGTGCTTTTTGGTTGGGCCAGCAGCGGATAGTTTGGTCTCTTGAATGGCGATGATGTCCGCATCTTCGGAAACAAGAGTGTCAATGACAGCGCGGGACAAGAGCGCGCGCGGGGATTCGCCGGTGAGGGCAGCGTTGAGGGAATCAATATTCCAAGAAATCAGTTTCATGTAAAAAATGGTAACCTTTCCAATTCGTTCTTCTACTTCTATTTTAACAAAATTCAGGCCCCTTCGCGAGTTTGGGGTTTGAAAGTATTTAGAAAAAAATCGAAATAGTTCTTGACATTTTGGGCGGAAGTGGTAGAATCTATTTAGAAAGATTTCTAAATAGAAAGAGGGTGAAGGACATGAACAAAATAAGAAACTTTATTTTTCTCAGTTTTGGTTTGAGCTGGACGATTTGGCTTTTTATCTGGTTGTTGGGTATGAAGCTAGGTGAACCCATCAGCCAAGTTGGAACGGTTTTGGCCATGTGGATGCCTGCCCTAGCTTACTTCATCTTGAGGAAGATAGAGCCAGGCCACTATCCGTTAAAAGCTGGTTTTAAAATAACCTTTAGGAAAAATTGGAAATATTACCTCCTTGCGATCTGGTTGCCTGCCTTCCTCACGATGTTGGGTTCGGGTCTCTATTTCTTGATCTTTCGAAGCCAATTTAGTTTGGAATTCGCTTCTGTTGAAGACATGTTACAGGCAGTAGGCGCAGAGACACAAGGTATTCCATTGGATCTGGTTGCCATATTACAGGTCATTGTTGCTGTAACATACGGTCCCATCATCAATTCTTTCTTTGCTTTAGGTGAAGAAATCGGCTGGCGGGGCTACCTCTACCCAGCGTTTAGAGAAACGTTTTCTAGTTTGCATAGCCATCTCCTCACAGGTCTCATTTGGAGTCTCTGGCACCTTCCCCTCAATCTTCAAGGCTATAATTTTGGGAGCACTTATTTGGGAGCACCTTGGCTGGGCCTTGTGGCCATGTTTGTTTTCTGCTTCAGCATCGGTGTCTTGCTTAGTTTTATGATGGAAAAAACAGGCTCCCTTTGGGCACCTGCCCTTTTACACGGTGCTGTAAATGCTAGTGCAGGTCTGGGTATTTTATTTCAAATGCCTTCTGAACAGGCATTCATCATGAGGATTCTAGGACCTTCACCTCTTGGTTTACTTTCAGGGCTGCCTTTCGTGATAGTGGCGCTCATCATTCTTTTTAAGAGAAAGGATAGTCAATTATGACCTTTGCCGATACCTTTAAGGCCCTGTCCCATCCTGTGCGGCGGGAGATTCTGAATTTGCTGAAAGCTGGCCGCCTGTCTGCGGGCGAGATTGCTGGTCAGTTCGAGATGACTGGGGCCACCATTTCCCACCACCTCAGTATCTTGAAAAAAGCTGATTTGATTACGGAGACAAGGGAAAAAAATTTTATTTACTATGATTTGAACGCCTCTGTATTGGAGGAGATTATGGTCTGGTTTGCAGACCTGAGAGGTAGCAATGATGAAAAAAATCAATCTTAAATTACTGAGTCTAACATCCATTTTAACCCTTTTGCCTATTTTAGTAGGGGTCATCCTATGGAAAGATTTGCCAGCAAGCCTGCCCAGCCACTTTGGTTTAGATGGTCAGGCCGATGGCTTTTCTAGCAAGCTGGAGGTTGTCTTTCTGATCCCTCTCCTGATGTTGGGGCTGCATTTCTTTGCGGTTGTTGTCACTTCCCTGGACCCCAAGGCCAGTCATGTGAGCCCGAAGATGAAGACCTTGATCTATTGGCTGGTGCCCCTTATCAGTGGTTTGGTTCAACTTTCCATTTATGGGGCTGCCTTTGGTTTGATTGGCAATTCAACCCGAATCGGCCTGATGATGGTGGGGATTGTTTTTCTGGTTGTGGGCAATTACCTGCCTAAGACCAAGCAAAACTATACAGTCGGTATCCGCCTGCCCTGGACCTTGGACAGTGAGGAAAATTGGAATAAGACCCACCGGCTGGCGGGCAGACTCTGGGTTCTGGGTGGCCTCATCATCCTCGTTAATGGCTTTCTTTCCTGGGCTGCTTTTTATGTTTTCATTGCTGTCTTACTGGTCATGGTCCTAGTGCCCATTTTCTATTCTTACTGGATTAGTCGGAGTCAATAGCTTAAAAAGGTGGGAAGGCCCCATCTTTTTCCTGTTTTTTTCAATGCTTTATGGTATAATAATCATAATATAATCATTTTGGGAGTGCAGATATGAAAAAGATGTTGTCGCGATTGTTTCTGGTTTTGTGGTTGCTGGTCATGGCTGCTAGTTACTGGGTCTTTTTACCTGCCATCAATCCGCTAGATACGGGCTTTTGGTTCTTTGTGGTGGAGGGGCTGATTCTGGCTTTTGTGGGCATCTTCATCGTGGCCCTTGCTGATTCGGTGGGCCAGCAGACCAAGAAGCCGAATGTTGGACGGAGAGATGTGAGCCAGACCAAAGGTCCTTATGATCAGGTTTTGATTCGCTTGGGTGGGACCATCCTTCTCATCGTGGCTCTCTTGTTTGGACTTGGTTTTTTCAATTCCCGTATTTTCCGGGCCAAGAGTTATGCCAATGTCATCACGGTCAAGGAAGCTGATTTTACCAAGGACTTTCCAGAGACCAATATTTCAACCTTGGCCCTCTTGGATCGGGCGTCTGCGGAGAAAATTGGGGATACCTATCTGGGGACCATCGACAAGGTTTCCCAGTTTGGGATTTCCGACGATTACCGTCAGATTACCATCGGTGAACAACCCTATCGGGTTTCTCCCCTAGAATACAAGAATTTCTGGAAATGGCTGTCCAATCGTCAGGAGGGGATCAGCTACTATGTCAAGGTCAACCAGACCACGGGCAAGACGGAGTTGGTGCGGCTGACTGAGCCCATGAAATACTCTGACTCGGAATACCTTTTCCGCGATACCCTGCGCTATCTGCGCTTCAAATATCCCTTTACCATCTTTGGGGACCCTTCCTTTGAAGTCGATGATGAGGGAAATCCCTACTACGTAGCGACGGTCTACAAGCCCAAGTTCTTGCTGACCTCCAAGGATCCATCGGGTGTCATCCTGCTCAATGCAGCAACTGGTGAAACCAAGGAATATGATTTGGATAGCATCCCTGAATGGGTGGACCGGGTCTTTTCGGCCAATAATGTCATTACCCGAGTGGATGATTACTATACTTATCAGGATGGTTTCTGGAATACGGTCTTTAGCCAGACGGGTGTCAAGAAAACCACGGATAGCTATAATTACATTTCCATCGGTTCAGATATCTACCTCTATACTGGGATTACTTCGGCAACAGCTGATTCTTCCAATCTGGGCTTTATCCTAGTCAATATGCGGACCAGGGAAGTGACCAACTACAAGCTGGCTTCTGCCACCGAATCAGCGGCCATGGCCTCCGCAGAGGGTGAGGTCCAAGAGAAGAAATACACGGCAACCGCACCAACTCTGGCCAAACTCAATGACAAGGCCTACTACATCGTCTCCCTCAAGGATGATGCGGGCCTGGTCAAATCCTATGCGGTGGTGGATGCAGAGGACTACCAGCAGGTAACGGTCAACAATGACATCGAAACCCTGATTTCCCAGTTCACTGATTCGGATACTTCTGTTTTGTCAGGTTCAACTCAGGCAGCTGGAGTGGACCAGAAGGTGGAAGTCATCCAGGGACTTGTCGACCAGCTGGCCAGCCAGATGATTTCGGGATCCACTGTTTATTATATTTCTTCTTCAGGCAAGATTTACAAGGTCAAGGCGACAGAAGAGACCATTGATCAGCTGCCATTCCTGAAGGTGGGTGACCAGTTCTCAGGAGAGCTGACCAAGAACAATTACCTCAAGAATTTTAAGATTATTGAGGCTGAATAAGCAAAAAAACAACTGGAAGAAATGTTCCAGTTGTTTTCATATCCACCCATTTTCTTGGGCAATGTTGATGGCTTCGACGCGGTTGTTGGCGCTGAGCTTGTTGAAGATGGAAGTGGTATAATTGCGGACGGTGCCGTCTGATAGAAAGAGCTGGGAGGCGATTTCCTTGCTAGTCTTGCCTGCGGCAATTAACTCCAGCACCTTTTGTTCCTGGGGACGCAAGGGATTGTCATGGGTCAGGACGGTTTCCATCAGCTCAGGAGAATATTCCTTGCGGCCAGCCAGAACTGTGTGGACAGTGGCCATGAGGTCTGAGATGGAGCGGTCTTTGAGGACATAGGCGTCGACACCAGCCTTGATGGCTCGTTGGAAATAGCCCACACGCTTGAAGGTGGTCACGATGATGATTTTGACGGTGGGATGGTTGGCGCGTGCCCACTCCAGAACATCCAAACCAGTCTTGAGGGGCATTTCAATGTCTAGGATAGCCACATCGATGGGCTGTTTTCCTAGGATTTCGATGGCTTCCTGGCCATTATTGGCCTGAAAAATCTCCTCCACATCCTCCTCCATGAGAAGGAGCTGGCACATGGCATCTCGGAGCATGGATTGGTCTTCAGCAACTAATAATTTCATGGCAGTTCTCCTTCCTCTAGGATGACGCGAATGCTGGTTGGATTGGCTGGGGATAGGATGTCGACCTGCCCTTTTACCAGCTGCAAGCGTTCCTTGATGGAATGCAATTCCTGGCCTGTCAGCGGCGGAAAGCCTCGGCCATCATCGGTGACTTGGATGATAATCTTGCCAGTTCGTTGTAGGCTAATCTGGCAATGACTGGCCTTGGCATGCTTGATGATATTGGTGGTTAATTCCCGCAAAATCATGGTTATGCTGGACTGGATGACTGGGGAGAGTTGATTGGTATTGACGGTGTTTTCAACTTCTAATGCAATCCCTGACAGGGCAAACATCTCACGGATATTATCCAATTCTTCTGTGACGGTTCGGTACTTGAGGTTATTGACCAGCTGACGGACATCCTTCATGGATTTCTTGCTGATTTGGTTGAGCTCTTCCAGTTCCTTCCTAACCGCTGTCAGATTTTCCTTGTCCAGCTGTTTGAGGGCCAACTCGGTCTTCAGGGTCATCATGGCAAAGGTGTGGCCCAGACTATCATGCAAATCACGGCCGATCCGATTGCGTTCATTCTCCGCAGCCAGCAGATTGATGGTCTTGTTTTGCTGGTAGATTTTTTGCTGTATCCGGTCTTCCATCATGGATTTGCGCTGGAAATAAACCATGGAAAGGATAAACAAGCAAATAACAATACTCATTAGCTTGACTGTCAGAATATCCACAAAGAAAATGCCAAATGAAGCCGTTCCAAATAAGCCGATTAGAAAAGAAATAAAGCGGTAGCTTCTGTTGGAATCTTCAAATCGGTAGGTTAGCAAATTTCCCAAATAGAAGAAGAACCACATCATACTGCCCTCTATCTGAGTGGTCATAAAAATGATGTAAAACAACAGATAGAACCAGAGAAAAGCGATGGTTTTCCGATAGGAATCCTTAATATGGATGATGATAATGTAGGCCAGAACAAAGAGGGTCGACAGAATGAGGGTCCAGCTAGGATAGCCAAACCAGACTACACCGCCCAGAGGAAAGACCATAAAGACGAGACCAACATAATAAAGAGGATCCGTTTTTTGAAAAGCACGAAACATTATTTTACCTCAAGTTTTTTTCCAACTGCTAGGGCAATCACTAATACTATCATAGCATAAGCAAGGAGAATTAGCAGGGATTGGCTGGAAAAATCCTTCTCAAAATAGGAAATAATGAGATTATTGAAATGGTAGGTTGGTGTCAGCTTGGCCATTTTTTGCATGATGTCAGGGAAACTCTGCACTGGCATCCAAAGGCCCCCTAAAACAGCCATCCCCATGTAAAAAATATTGGCGACAACAGAGAGGGTCTGGCTTGATTTTATATGGGCAAAGAGGGCACCGAAAGGCATGAAGCAGATGGCACCAGCAAACAAGATAGCAGCGCTGGTCAGCCAGTCAGTCAGCGGCATGTCAACGCCTTTGAGGAAATGCCCAACTGCAAAAACGACGAAGATGGCCAGGATAAAGTGGACCAATATTCCAATGATTTTGCTGGCATAGTATTGCCAGATAGGGATGGGACTGTGCTGAATGGTCCGCAGGCGATTGCCGTTTCGATCTTCTTGGAAGGCAAAGGGCAGGGAGAAGAAGGCAAAGCTGAGACTGGAAAAGGCAGTCATCTGCATCATGTACTGACGAATCCAGACCTTGGCCACATCAGCAGGCATGCTTTCATCATTGGCCCAGATGGTGGTAAAGAGTAGGAAAAAGGCAACAGGCATACCGATGGCCATGATGAGGTTGGAAATGGACCGCTTGTTGATTAAGTATTCTTGTTTTAGTATGGCTTGAAAGGTGTTCATGATAGGTCTCCTTTAACTTGAAGTGGATGTGGAAAAACTAGGCTGACTTATTTTTTTACAGAAGAGCCATTTTCCATCTCCTTCTCATTTTCAAAAATAGTATCCAAGAGCGTCCGATTGGTCATCTCGATATCTTCAATCGGACAGCGAGCTTCCGCTAAGAGGTCCCAGATGGTTTGCGGATTTTTGCTGCTAAAGGAAATGGTGTCTGTCTTAATGACCAGGTCTTCGATTGCCTGCTCATCAAAAAGCGGTAAATAGTCGGCTGGCAGGGTGAAGACCTTGACCTTTTCTTCGGCCCGCATGAGGTAGGGAGTGGTGTCCCGCAGGAGTTGTCCCTGATGGAGGACCAAAATCCGGTCAGCTGTATGCTCGACTTCTTCGATGTAGTGGCTGGAGTAGATGATGGTTTTGCCAGCCTTCTTTAGATCCCCGACAATTTCCCAGAAACGAATCCGAGTGGAAGTGTCCATGCCAGCAGTCGGCTCATCCAGGAAGATAATGTCCGGCTGGCCAATCAAAACCTGCACAAAGGCCAAGAGACGGCGCTGACCGCCTGATAATTTTTCTGCAAATTGGTCTTTCTGCTGGTCACTAAATCGCAAGAGGTCATCAATTTGCTGGTCAGTCAAAGGGTTAGGATAGATGGCCTTCTGGAAATCCAAGAGTTCCTTAACCTTCATTTTTTGCTCGGTCAAGTTTTCCTGAAAGAGGATGCCCACTTTTTCCCTGAGCTCTGGAGAGCGGGCCCCCATACCCAGCAGGGCAATATGGCCAGTGCTGGGATGGTAGTCGCCCAACAGGCAGTTAAAGAGGGTGGTTTTTCCGGAACCATTCGGCCCAATCAAGGCCAGACAGTCTCCCTGATAGACCTCAAAGGATATGCCAGACAAGGCCTTCTTATCCTTGAAGTTCTTACTGAGATTCTTCACGTCAATCACTTTGGACATGGTGTTGCTCCTTTCAAAATAAGATACAGTTTCTTTATTTCTACACTCATTATATAGAAAGCGTCCAAAAAGCATTAGCCCAGAATGTCATGGCACAGTATGACATTTGTCACCAAAAAAAACCGAGTGAAACTCGGTTTGGATGGATTTGTACAAAGGAAATTAGGAGAGTTTTAAATCAAAGCTGCTTTCTTGGACAAATGAATAATCAAAGAGGCTGCTTATTTTGTTTGGTGAATCGATTCGAATGAGTTTGAGACTGATAATCGTGCTTTCCATTTTTGAAAAATGCTGGTGGCAAAGCTCATATAGTTTAGGGAAGTTGTTTGGGTTGATGCGATTGGCCAAAGTCAGATGTGGCTGCCAAGACTCAGGTCCATAGTGAGAATCGACAGAAACATAGGCTGAAAAATGTTCATGAATCCTTAAATGAAGGCTGGCTAAGGCGGGACTTATTACGGGGCTCAAAAAAACGATATTTGTCCCCAGAAAAGAACCCAGAGAATTGAAGGTAATGGGGATGGGCTGGGGAATCAAGAGATCATTGGTTAGGGTTGTGACGGCCTTGTTAAGAGGTAAATCCTCAAAATCCGCCAAGGTAATATGAGGAAGGAAACCCTCGGTTTCAAAGGCGTAATTTGAAAGGCCTTTTAATTGCAACTTCTCATGAATATGTACTAACTTATGTAAAAGATAGAGGAAGTGCAAAAGAAAAAGTATGGGGATACATGCATCCCTTAAATGACGAATTAAACAAGTTGATAGCTGGTAAGTCATCTGATGAAGCAATGAAGCTATTAAAGCAATAACTTGATTAAATGATAAAATATGGGAAAAGTGATATTATGAGATGGACGAGAAATTGACAAATTAGAAGTTGTGGAGGTGAACATTATAGATACTTCAAAATTCTCATGGAATGAGTTTGAACAAAATTTATTTCAAGATGGAAAGTGGGAAATACCATCAAAGTACAAAATTAAAATAAATGATTCATCAGAGAAAAGATACAAATTAGAGATGATTTTATATAAGATGTCTCACAAATATGTAGCAAGATGGGCATTAGAAAATGCTCAAGCGTTCTTATCTTTTATAGAGATTGGTGATAAAGAGTTAAAGGAATCAATCGTGTGTGAAACAACAGCGGTATTAAATATGCGTATTGACGGGAAATCAAGTGCGTATAAACTGAGAAACGCTGGATTTTTAGCGAATAAATTAGGACAAATGTCAATTAATGATTTAAGTAAATATTCTGCAAGAGTATTTGCACAATCCATAGCAACTGGTCATATGAGAGGACATGCTATTGTATCATCTGATTATGCTATTAAAGTTATTAATATTTTATTCCCTAATGATAATTTAAAAGTCGAAGAAGAAAGAAATCGGCAAATTGAATTAGCGAATAAAATTATAAAGGAATATGATATTTAAACAACTCCCAGTTTGTCGAAGTAAAACAATTAAATAAAATTATAGAGAGGAAGTAAAAGCAAATAGGAAAACGACAGGCTGAATTGGAAAAATCCAGTATTCAACTGCGCTATGACCTGCTGGGAGAGATTGCGGCCAGGACCGAGTTGAAACGACAAACGGTTGCCAGTATCTTACAAAAGATGGCACAACCAAAGTTTGCCATGTTTGTCTATCATCCTGAAGCCTTTATCCAAGAAACTAGCAAGCTCATCAATGAGCAAAAGGCCAGCCAGGTTATCGAGCATATTCGTTATAATATCTTGGACGAAACCTTTGATAGTTCTGTCTTTACGGATAATCCTGAAAGTGGAAAATTATCAGATAAGAGAATCCTCGAGTCAGAAAAAGGGGTTTACCATTATGTAAAAGTAGATTCTGATACGGAGAAAAAGTTCAAGGAAGAGTTGGATCAGTTTGATGATGTCATGGTTTATACCAAATTGCCAAGCAAATTCAAGATTTCAACGCCGCTTGGAGACTACAATCCTGATTGGGCCATTGCCTTTCGTGAAGGAAGGGTCAAACATGTCTACTTCGTAGCTGAAACCAAGGGGTCCATGTCCAGTCTGCAACTGAAAGGGGCAGAATTGGCCAAAATCGAGTGCGCCAAGGCTCACTTTAGAGCCCTGAAGGAAAGAGGCTTGATTGCAGATAATCAGGTCTATGGGGTGGTCAATTCCTACGAGGAATTACTGAAACTTGTCAAGTAGAAATGCCTGTATTGCCATATAAAAAGGAAACAGCCACAAACTGTTTCCTTCTTTCATTCCTCCTCCGCAAAGACCAAGACCATCATCTGGATAAAGGTAAAGCCGAGGATAAAGGGCAGGGCTGCCCAGGAGATGACGGCCAGCATTTCTTGGACGACGACCATGGGTCTGGTGAAGATGTCCCAAGAATTGAGCCTGGCGTAGCGGCCGATGTGGATGGCAAAACTGGATAGGAAGGACAGGCCAGCAATCAAGACCAGTCTTAGCCAGTAGGATTTGACCTCAAAACTGGCGAAAATCTGACGCAGACTCTCCACACCCGCCATGACCCCAAAGAAGATGCTAGGCACATATAGCATAAAGAGAATCATACTTTCTCGTTCCCAGAGAACAGTGCTGGTGAAGTGCATATGGACAATGTCCGTCACCATGTAAAAGGTATTAGGATAAAAGAAGAGCCAGAGGAGGGCGGATAATATCTTAATCGGCCAGCTCTTGTTTGCCCTTGATAGGATGGCGAAATCCAGGGCCACCAAGGCCAAAAACATATTCCAAACCAAATCTGGCTGCCTCAAATTGTAGAAGTACAAACCAGCAGAAATGGTCAGGAAAAACAGATGAATCAAGATATTTTTCTTTGTAAACATAGGGCACCTCTTTCTTTCAAATCGTTACATGCTAGTATACCACAAACTCGCAAACTAAGGAAAAAGGAAGGGGAAATGTCGAGGAGAGAGTTGCCAAAGCCTTATGTAGCCTTCTCATTCTATCGCCACTTGCCCTGACAAAGTTCTTTTGCTATACTGGGATATATTGTAAGAAAGAGGTAACAATGTTTTTTATCACAACTATCATTGATGAGTATTTAGCAGATTCCACTGCCTCTCTGGCTTATTTTGATAAGGAGGGAAATGTTCATGGCATTACACACGGGGATGAGACTTCCTACCCTTCCTTTGAAGATTATTACCTGGCCATGGGCGCGCGTATCAGCAAGAAAGTACAAAGTCAATATACCAGAAAACTGAGATTTTGGGCCTTTTGGGAGGCCATTCAGATGCCTGCCATTCTTCTTTCTCTATTCATTGGCCTTATTTCCTTGGTTCTTTTTTTGATAACAAAAGGAGAGGGTTGGCCAAAGTGGATTGTCAATATGGCTATGATTTTGGTTATGGGGCCCTTATTTGGCTATTTCTCTTATAATTGGTTTTTCAAAACTTGGGCGACAACGATTTTTGAAAATGCCTACAATAGAGAACTAGCTAAGAAAAAGTCAGCGATTAACATTAAGAAAGTCAAGCGTGAGAAAAATTGGGTATTTATCATCACCGTTGTGGCTTTATTAGCCTTGGGGACTTTTGATAGCTGGCTTTCAGTAGCAACTATTTTACTAGTTGCTCTAATCACCATGCTATTTGGTATGATTGAGGGAGTCATCCTGATAGCACTTATAAAACTATTTGCTACCCTATTCCCAAAAAAGAAAAAAGAGGCTACTGATGATTCGCAACGTCTATCTCCAGAACTTGATATGGAGTTAAGAAAGCGTCTCAAGATGCTCTATTTGGATTTTCAAAAAGGGAAATATGCCGATGCTTTTAAGAGATTTGACACTTCTCAGAAAAGTTGGGAAGAGTTTCACCAAGAGATTCAAAATTTCCTTAATGACCAAGATCTGACCGCCTTCCACTTAGCCCCTTTTAGCGAGACGGAAATTTCTATCTTAGAAGTAACGACCACCGATTTTGAAGCTGATTTATTTCTTTATGATACTGAGGCACAAGAATTTCCAGAGTTTTATCTCATTTGTAAGATTAGATACCAAGGGGATAGGATACAGACTATTGAATTGGTTGAGATAGGATATTAGAGACCGAGCATCTCGGTCTTTTTTCTTGCCTCAAATCGTGGTATAATAAACTGTTATCAAAAACGCGTTCCATTAGCGCGGAAAGGAAATAGAATGACAAAGAAACAACCTTTTTACATTACAACACCGATTTATTACCCATCTGGGAAGCTCCACATCGGGTCTGCCTATACGACCATTGCCTGCGATGTCTTGGCCCGTTACAAGCGCCTCATGGGCCACGATGTCTACTATCTGACTGGTTTGGATGAGCATGGCCAAAAGATTGAGGAGAAAGCAAAAGAAGCTGGTCTGACGCCGCAAGCCTATGTCGATGGGATGGCAGTTGGGGTTAAGGAACTCTGGCAGCTGCTGGATATTTCTTACGACAAGTTTATCCGCACGACTGACGATTACCACGAAAAAGCAGTGGCAGATGTTTTTGAAAAATTGCTGGCGCAGGATGATATTTATCTGGGTGAGTATGCCGGTTGGTACTCGGTTTCGGATGAGGAATTTTTCACAGAAAGCCAGCTTGAAGAGGTCTTCCGTGACGAATCTGGCAAGGTCATCGGTGGTATCGCACCAAGCGGTCACGAGGTTGCCTGGGTTTCAGAAGAATCCTACTTCCTTCGCCTTAGCAAATACCAGGACAAGCTGGTGGACTTTTTCAAGGCCCATCCTGACTTTATCCAGCCAGATGGCCGTATGAATGAAATCATGAAAAACTTCATCGAGCCAGGCCTGGAGGATTTGGCAGTATCGCGGACTTCCTTTACCTGGGGAGTGCCAGTGCCATCTGATCCTAAGCACGTCGTCTATGTATGGATTGACGCCCTGCTCAACTATGCGACGGCTCTTGGCTACGGTCAGGAAGACCATGCCAACTATGACACATTCTGGAATGGGACAGTCTTCCACATGGTGGGCAAGGACATTCTGCGTTTCCACTCCATCTACTGGCCCATCATGCTCATGATGCTGGATATGAAGTTGCCAGATCGCTTGGTCGCTCACGGCTGGTTTGTCATGAAGGACGGCAAGATGTCCAAGTCCAAGGGCAATGTGGTCTATCCAGAAATGCTGGTGGAGCGCTTCGGTTTGGATCCGCTTCGCTACTACCTCATGCGTAGTCTGCCAGTCGGCTCTGACGGAACCTTTACACCTGAGGATTATGTGGGTCGTATCAACTATGAGTTGGCCAATGACCTTGGAAACCTCCTCAACCGGACCGTTGCCATGATTAACAAGTATTTTGGCGGTCAGGTACCAAGCCTTGCTCAAGCGACCGACTTTGATGCGGATTTGGCAGCAGTAGCAGCTGAAAATATCGCTGAGTATCAAAAGCAGATGGATGCGGTGGATTATCCTCGGGCTCTGGAAGCTGTCTGGAATATCATTTCCCGTACCAACAAGTACATCGATGAAACAGCACCTTGGATTTTGGCCAAAGAAGAAGCGGACCGTGACCAGTTGGCGGCGGTCATGGCTCACTTGGCAGCAGGTCTGCGGGTGATAGCTCACCTGATCCAGCCATTTATGATGACCACTTCAGATGCCATCATGGAGCAGTTGGGCATGGACAAGGTAGCCACTCTGGAAGACTTGAACTTTGCTGGATTGCCAGCAGGATTGACCGTTGTGGCCAAAGGAACCCCTATCTTCCCTCGTCTGGATATGGAGGAAGAAATCGCCTATATCCAGGCCCAAATGGGTGGCGGCTCTGCCCTTTCCCAAGAGGAAGAAAAAGAGTGGAACCCTGCTGATGTGGAACTGAAAAATGAAAAGGCAGCCATCAAGTTTGAGGCCTTTGATGCCGTGGAAATCCGCGTGGCGGAAGTCAAGGAAGTTAAAAAGGTGGAGGGCTCTGACAAGTTGCTCCAGTTCCGTCTGGATGCTGGTGATGGAGAAGACCGCCAAATCCTCTCTGGTATTGCCCAATTCTATCCAAATGAGCAGGAATTGGTCGGAAAGAAAGTCCAAATCGTCGCCAATCTCAAACCGCGCAAGATGATGGGCTTGCTCAGTCAGGGTATGATTCTCTCCGCAGAACATGAAGGCAACTTGACCCTACTCACCGTTGACCCATCTGTGCCAAATGGCAGTCAGATTGGCTAATGTGAACCTAAAAGTTTGTAGATCTTTCTGCAAACTTTTTCTTTATCCGCCCTTTTTTGAAAGCCTTTTAGTGGACAATTTGGCCTATCTTATTTATAATGAAACCAAACAAAAAGGAGGCAAGATATGTCATTAATTGGAAAACCTATTGTTGAATTTTCAGCAGACGCCTATCAAAACGGTAAATTTATCACTGTTTCGAATGAGGATTTGAAAGGAAAATGGTCAATTTTCTGCTTCTATCCAGCTGACTTTTCATTTGTCTGCCCAACTGAATTGGGTGATTTACAGGAACAGTATGCTGAATTGCAATCCCTGGGTGTAGAAGTCTTTGGTGTTTCGACAGATACCCATTATGTTCACAAGGCTTGGCATGATGATTCCGATGTGGTTGGAACCCTGCAATACGCCCTGATTGGCGATCCATCTCACCATCTTTCTCTTGGTTTTGATGTTCTTGGTGAAGATGGCTTGGCCCAACGTGGTACCTTTATCGTGGACCCTGATGGCATTATCCAAATGATGGAAATCAATGCGGGTGGTATCGGCCGCGATGCCAGCACCCTTCCTGACAAGGTTCGTGCAGCACAGTATGTCCGCGCGCATCCAGGCGAAGTTTGCCCAGCTAAATGGAAAGAAGGAGAAGAAACCCTTACTCCAAGCCTCGATCTGGTTGGTAAAATTTAATCAGTATTCAGGAAGCAAACCATAATAGTGGGGTGGGGGTTCCCACCCCCTTTCTGTATGTAGGAAAGGATATTCAATGGCATTAGATGCTCAAATCAAGGGCCAGCTGGCCCAATATTTACAACTCTTAGAATCGGATGTGGTCCTCCAGGCCCAGCTAGGGGATGATGAAAATTCCCAGAAAGTTCGTGATTTCCTGGAAGAAATTGCGGCCATGAGCGAGCGCATCAGCATGGCTCCAGCCAATCTTTCCAGAACCCCTAGTTTTAAAATTGCCAAGCTGGGTCAGGAAAGCGGCGTGGAATTTGCTGGTCTGCCCCTTGGTCACGAATTTACCTCCTTTGTCATGGCTCTTCTGCAGGTTTCTGGCCGTCCTCCAAAGATTGAAGATGACCTGGCAGCCCGTATCAAGGCCATTCAAAAGCCCCTCCATTTGGAAACCTATGTCAGCCTCACCTGTCACAACTGCCCAGATGTGGTCCAAGCTTTCAATATCATGGCGGTCCTCAATCCAAATATCAGCCATACCATGGTAGAGGGCGGGATGTTCCAAGATGAAGTAGCAGCCAAGAAAATCATGTCTGTACCTGCTGTCTTCCATGATGGCCAACTCTTCCATTCTGGTCGGGCCACCATTGATGAATTGGTGGAAATGGTAGCGGGCCCCATCAGTCAGGATGCTTTTGAAGACAAGGGAGTCTTTGATGTTCTGGTAGTAGGCGGAGGCCCTTCTGGAAATAGTGCAGCCATCTATGCGGCCCGAAAAGGCATCAAGACAGGCTTGGTGGCAGAAACCTTTGGCGGGCAAGTCATGGAGACAGTCGGCATTGAAAACATGATTGGCACCCCTTATACCGAAGGTCCCAAACTCATGGCTCAGGTCGAAGACCACACCAGAGAATACCCAGTGGACATCATGAAGGCCCAGAAGGCCAAGTCCATCAAGAAGACAGACCTGATTGAGGTCGAGCTGGAAAACGGTGCGGTCCTCAAGGCCAAAACAGCCATCCTCTCCGTCGGTGCCAAATGGCGCAATATCAATGTTCCTGGAGAAAATGAGTTCCGCAATAAGGGTGTGACCTACTGCCCTCACTGTGATGGTCCTCTCTTTACAGGCAAGGATGTGGCCGTTATCGGCGGCGGAAACTCTGGGATTGAGGCAGCCATTGACCTGGCAGGCCTGGCCAAACAGGTCTATGTTTTGGAGTTCCTACCAGAACTCAAGGCCGACCAAGTGCTGCAAGACCGCATCGCAGCCCTGCCAAACGTAACGGTATTTACAAATGTTGCCACCAAGGAAATTATCGGTGACGAGGAAGTGACTGGGCTGGTTTATACGGACCGTGCCAGTCAGGAGGAGAAGACCCTCTCTCTCCAAGGCGTCTTTGTCCAAATTGGCCTGGTGCCAAATACCGAGTGGCTGCTGGACAGTGAGGTTGCCCTCAACGATCGCCGTGAGATTATCGTCGATAACCATGGGGCCACCAATGTCCCTGGAATCTTTGCAGCTGGGGATTGCACCAACTCAGCCTACAAACAAATTATCATCTCCATGGGTTCAGGAGCCACTGCAGCCCTGGGGGCCTTTGATTACCTCATTCGTCAATAAGAAGGAAAGTCCTGCATCTCAAAGCAGGGCTTTTTTGCGAATGTTATAGGTAGAAGGAGATGTTATGTTAACAGCTATCAATCAGGATGGATGCCTGGTCAACTTAGTAATGGATGAGCCTAGAAAGAAGGATGTGTTTTCCTGTCCAGGCTGTCAGGGACAGGTTCGGCTCAAACAGGGGACAATCCTGCGGCCCCATTTTGCCCATGTCAGCCTCAAAGCTTGTCAGTATGGTTATGAAAATGAATCGGCCCAGCACCTGGAACTCAAGTCTGTTCTTTACCGTTGGCTGAAAAATGAGGGGGCAGTTGAGATAGAGGCCATTCTGCCAGAGCTGGGTCAGATTGCTGATTTGCTGGTTGAGGAGAGATTGGCCCTTGAAGTTCAATGCTCTAGCCTGTCCATCCAGCGCTTGCAGGAGAGAACCAAAGCCTATCAAGATCAGGGCATCGAAGTTCTATGGCTGCTGGGCAAGGACCTCTGGATTAAGGACAAATTAACAGCCCTGCAAAAGCAGTTTTTGCGTTTTAGTCAAAATATGGGCTTTCATCTCTGGGAGTTGGACCTAGATAAGCAGGTCTTACGGCTTCGTTATCTGATTCATGAAGACTGGCATGGTCAGGTTCAGTGCCTGACCAAGGCCTTTCCCTTTGAAAAAGGACGGCTCATGGCCATCTTGCGGCAACCTTATCTTCAGCAGCCCTTGCTTTCCTTTCAGGGAAGAATGGACCAGCAGTTAGGCCGCTACATCGCCCAGCAACTCTACTATCAAGCTCCCAAATGGATGGAACTTCAAAGACAGGCCTATGAAAATGGGGAGAATCTAATGAGTCAGCCTATTGACTATTTTTATCCCCAAGTTCGTCTTCCCCAGTCCGCCATCGGTTTTGCTCAAATCCGAGAACATCTCGACAGCTACTATAAGGATTTTTCCAATTATTATAAGAAGCAGCAAAACAAGGGGGTCCAGCATCTCTACTCGCCCGCCTTCTACAGGCAAGAAAGCCAGTCTAATCTTGGAAGAAAAGCGCTTTTATGATAAAATAGAAGGCACGGAGGAAAGAATATGACCAAACAACGAAATGAAATCGATGAAAAATACCAGTGGGATTTGACCACCATTTTCCCAACGGATGAGGCCTGGGAGACAGAACTAGCTGACTTGACGGCTGATATTGAAAAAGCCAAGGATTTTGCTGGCCATCTCCTAGATTCAGCCAAGACCTTCTTGGATATCAGTGAAACCCAGTTGGCCCTGAGCCAGCGGGTGGAGAAGCTCTATGTCTATGCTTCTATGAAGAACGACCAGGATACCCGCGAAGGGAAATACCAGGAATTTCAAGCCAAGGCTATTGCCCTCTATTCCCAATTTTCTCAGGTTTTCTCCTTTTATGAGCCTGAATTTTTGGCCATCACAGATGAGCAACTAGCGGCCTTCTATGAAGAAGAGCCAGCCTTGAAACAGTATGCCTTCCAGCTGGAAAAACTCTTGGCCACCCGTGATCACATCCTTTCTCAGGAATTGGAAGAGGTTTTGGCAGCAGCCAGCGAAGTCTTTGAGGCGCCATCTGAAACCTTCTCCATTTTGGACAATGCCAGCCTGCGCTTTCCAGAGATTGCCGACGAGGACGGCCGGCTGGTTCCACTCTCACATGGCAACTACATTTCCTTTATGGAGTCTCAGAACCGCGAGGTTCGGCAGGAAGCCTATGAGGCCATGTATAGCACCTATGAGCAGTTCCAGCATACCTATGCCAAAACCCTGCAATCCAATGTCAAGGTTAATAACTTACAAGCTCGCCTGCGCCACTACAAGAGCGCGCGCCATGCGGCTCTGTCTAAGAACTTTGTCCCTGAGTCTGTCTATGAAAGCCTAGTCTCAGCAGTCAATAAACACCTGCCGCTCTTGCACCGCTATATCCAGCTCCGCAAACAACTCTTGGGCATTGAGGACCTCAAGATGTACGATATGTACACACCATTGTCTTCAACCGATTATAAGTTTACCTATGAAGAAGCCCTCAAAAAAGCAGCGGATACCCTGACTATTTTTGGAGAAGATTACAGCCAGAAAGTGGACAAAGCCTTCACAGAGCGCTGGATTGATGTCCATGAAAATGAGGGCAAACGCTCAGGCGCTTATTCAGGCGGAGCCTATGATACCAATGCCTTCATGCTCCTCAACTGGCAGGATACCCTGGATAATCTCTATACCCTGATCCATGAAACGGGCCATTCCATGCACTCCATGTATACCAGAGAAAATCAACCCTATGTCTATGGCCACTATCCGATTTTCCTGGCAGAGATTGCCTCCACCACCAATGAAAATCTCTTGACAGAAAAACTCCTATCTGAAGTAACAGACGACAAGGTGCGCTTTGCCATTCTCAACCATTATTTGGATGGTTTCCGTGGTACGGTCTTCCGCCAAACCCAGTTTGCAGAGTTTGAGCATGCCATTTATCAGGCTGATCAGGAAGGTCAGGTCCTTACTGCTGATTTCCTCAATAAGCTCTACGCGGATATCAACCAGAAGTACTATGGTTTGTCAGCTGAAGACAACTATTTCATCCAGTTTGAGTGGGCACGGATTCCGCATTTCTACTATAACTACTATGTTTTTCAATACTCCACTGGCTTTGCAGCAGCGTCTGCCTTGGCAGACAAGATTGTCAATGGCAGCCCAGAAGACAAGGAAAAATACCTCGACTATCTCAAGGCAGGTAGTTCTGACTATCCGCTGGAAGTCATGAAAAAAGCAGGGGTGGACATGACAAAGGAAGACTATCTCAACGATGCCTTCAAGGTCTTTGAATCCCGCCTGACAGAACTAGAAGCCCTGGTAGAAAAAGGCGTTCATCTTTAAGTAAAAAGAGTTTGGGACAAAATTAGTTCCAAACTCTTTTATACTTGTTTTAGACACTTATGGCGCAGTGGTTGAGTGGGCTATAATGCGCTGATAAATCAGCTTTTTACAGCCCTACTCGATTGATGCGAACGGTGTTCGCTTTATCTCCAACCTCAAACTGTCTCCCAGACAGTTTGAGCTGTGCGGAGGTGGGAGTTCAAAAGGTCTGGGAGACCTTTTGAAGTGGGAGATATTAGCTGACGGTAGTCAGCTCACATCATTCAAGGTCTGGGGAGAGACCGTTTTAGCTCAACAACTGGAAATAAAGACTTGTTGACGAAATCAAATTTCTTCGAAATTACCGATTTCTGTCCCACTCTCTGATTTTATTTCTGCAAGGAAAAGTTGATGCCGACCTTTTGGGATAGGAAGCGCCAGAGGTAGAAGGCAAGGTAGAAATCAACCATACCATGAACAAGGGCCCCGAGACCAACCAAGCCTAGCAAGGACCAGACATAGCTAGATTCAGTTGCTGGCCCGACTGTTAGGATATAGACAATGATAAACTCAGCCAGTCCGTGGATGAGATTGATTCCAAGGGCTAAGAGGCCTCTTGAAAAAGGCTTTTCCAGAAATCTAGGATGTGTTTGTAGTACCAGGCCAGCCACCAACACAAAAACCAAGTGTGATAGGGCCCTGAGGACAATCACGATGGGAAAACCAGCCAAGAGAAATCCGATGGTTGTTCCCAAAGCCACCAAGATTGCAATGGGCAGGGAGAGGAAGAGGGCCAAAAAGATGGGCACATGGCTTCCCAAGGTATAGGAAGCAGGGCCAATGACCAGCTTGATGGGCATGATTAGGGGAATCAAGATGCCAAAGGCGATGAGGATGGCCGTGTAGGCTAGGGATTTGGTTTGGGTCTTTCTCATGATGTTCTCCTTTTTGTGACTCCCATTATAAAAGAAAACCTTACAGGTGTCAAGACACCTGTAAGGTTTGTTCGTTTTTCCTGAAATTCTCAGTCTTGGCTGTAAAGATAACCCCGACTGGCCAAGGCTTCCCGAATCTCTTCAAATACCTGACTTGACGGGCATGAGATGGTGTGTAGATGAGTCCCCTGGGTTAGACTGGAGAGGAGCTGGGCCTGGGAGGACTGCATTTTTTCCATAAAATCCGCCACATCTTCCCTGGTTCTGAGGTTGAGCGAAGCTGTCAGCATGCCATAAACTGGATGCTCAATTTCCACATCCAGTACCATGCCTCCCTTGTCCAAGATGAGCAGAAGCTCGTCTTTTGTATCCTCTGGCCTGTGGCAACAGACCAGCCTCCCCTTAAAGGAATGGTCTGTCTGCTCCTTGGCCAGGCAGTAGCCCTTAGGTGTAGAGAGAATATCCTGATTGCTGGCCCGCAAAAGGGCCACATCTCCCACGATAACCTGCCGACTGACTTCATAGTGTGCGGCCAGTTGGCTGGCTGAAATGGGCTGGCTGGATTGGTTCAAGGTTTCCAGGATAAGTTGACGACGCTGATTGGCTTTCATGATGTCCTCCTATTGTTATCATCATACCATATTTTGAAAAAATCCGCCTGTCCAATAGAGGAAAAGCAGGAAATAAATAGTTTGAAAAAGTAGCCAAAGAGGGTATAATAGAAGAATGGTTGAAACATATAGTCGAAACGCAAACCGCAATATGCGCCGTCCTGTTGTCAAGGAAGAAATTGTGGATTTTATGCGGACACGTCAGGCGCAAAATACTGGATATTTGAAGGACTTGGAAGACTTTGCCCGTCAGGAGAATATCCCCATCATTCCTCATGAAACCGTGGCCTATTTCCGCTTGCTCATGCAGACTCTGCAACCCCAGAAGATTTTGGAAATTGGGACCGCCATTGGCTATTCGGCCCTTCTGATGGCTGACAATAGTCCCCAATCTCTGATTTCAACCATTGAGCGAAATCCTGAGATGCTGGGCCTGGCCAGAGAAAACCTAGCCAAATTTGACAGCCGCAAACAGATTTCTCTCTTGGAAGGGGAGGCTATGGAGCTCTTGCCGAACTTGCCAGATGACCATTTTGACTTTGTCTTTATGGATTCTGCCAAATCCAAATACATCGTCTTTCTGCCCGAGGTTCTAAAAAAGGTCAAGGTCGGCGGCCTGATTGTTATCGATGATATTTTCCAGGGCGGGGATGTGACCAAGTACATGAGCGAGATTCATAGGGGCCAACGAGCCATCTATCGGGGCTTACACAAGCTCTTTGATGCGACTCTGGATAACCCCCATTTGACAGCCAGCTTGGTTTCTATCAGTGATGGTCTGCTCATGCTTCGCAAAAATATGGCAGAAGTTGATTTGAAAATAGAAGAAATTTAAGCAAGTTTTAAGCTTTTGTGATATAATGAGAAAGTTAACGAAAAAAGGAGTAACATTCTAAAATGAAAACTAAAAAAATTATTGCGGGGGCAGTAACCCTCCTAGCAGCAGCAACTTTAGCAGCGTGTTCCAATGCAGCTGACAAAGATATCATCTCTATGAAAGGTAGTACCATTACTGTTTCTGAGTTCTATAAGGAAGTAAAGAGCAACTCTGCTGCACAGCAAGTTTTACTTCAAATGGTGATTAAGGATGTTTTTGAAGCCAAGTATGGCAAAAAAGTTACTGATAAGGAAGTAGACGAAGCCTACAATAAAATGGCAAAGCAGTATGGTGATAACTTCGCCCAAGCCCTATCTTCAGCTGGCTTGACAAAAGAAACTTATAAGGATCAGATCCGTACTAATAAATTAGTAGAGTATGCTGTAGCAGAAGCCGCTAAAAAAGAGCTAACAGATGAAGCCTATAAGGCAGCTTATGAAAACTATACACCAGAAGTGACTGCCCAAATCATCAAGATGACAGATGAAACAAAGGCAAAAGAAGTTTTGGCAAGTGCTCAGGCAGAGGGTGCTGATTTTGCAAAATTAGCCAAAGAAAACTCAACTGACGAAACTGCTGAAGATGGTGGTAAAGTAACCTTTGACTCAACCTCAACAACCATTCCGGCAGAAGTTCAGACAGCTATCTTTGCCTTGGATGAAGGTCAAGTTGGAGCCGCTCTTGTACCTGTAGTAGATATGTCTACATACACATCAAACTACTACATTGTGAAATTAAACACGAAGACCAAAAAATCTGATAACTGGAAAGATTACAAGAAAGTCTTGAAAGAAGCTATTTTAACGGCTAAGCAAAATGACTCTACCTTTATCACCAATGTTATCTCTAAAGCTCTCCAAGATGCTAATGTCAAAGTGAAAGATGAAGCCTTCCAAAATATCCTTTCTCAGTACATTACAACAGGCTCTTCTAGTTCAACAGATCAAGGAACAACAGAAACAGCAACAACGGAAACATCTGACAAGTAAGGCTTGACCTTAGTTTTAAAAATCAGTATAATGAAGTATTGAGATTTGTTTTTCAGTGATTCGATTCAGAAAAATGGCGGTAGCTGCGAGCCATGGACAATCGGAGAAACATGCTGCTCAATCCGCAAAATTGAATAAGTAAAATGAGAGTGACAAGTTCATGAAATGAAGGTGGTACCGCGGTTTACATCGCCCTTCGTTGATTGGGCTTGTCTTTGTTTTTGGAGGTAGGTGTTGAAGACTTTTCAATTAAAGCAGGAATTGTGGTCGCTTGGTGGCCGTTTCAATATTAGTGACGAGACAGGTGCGCCCCATTATCAGTGCGAGGGAAGCCTGTTCCGTGTTCCAAAACAGTTCACGATAACAGATATGCAAGGCAAGCTGGTTAGCCAGATTGAAAAAAATTTTTTATCTTTTCTACCGACCTTCAAGGTCAATCTGGCCTGTGGAGAATCTTTTACATTGCGTAAAGAATGGACCTTCTTCAAGCCCCGCTACCAGATAGAGAACCTGAAAATGACCATTCAAGGGGACTTTTGGGATATGGACTTTGAACTCGAACGTGATGGCCAGGTTTTGGCACGAATCTCCCAAGAGTGGCTGCATCTGACCTCAACCTATAACATTGAAGTCTATGATGAAAACTATTCTGACTTGGTCATCTCCCTAGTAGTGGCCATCGACCATGTCAAGGCTATGGAAGCTAGCTCCTCCAATGGCAGGTAGGTGACCAACTTCAAAATAAATTTCCAAAAATAAAATTAGTAAGGAACTGAATTCGTCCTGTGATAGAATGGTTCCTTGTTAAAATAAAAAACTTAAATTAAAAGAAAGGAAAGGGTTCTAATTCTTTACAATTGAACCCGAGCTAAACGCTGTTTTCCTTTCCATCTTACCGAACAAAAAACACCATTAGAAAGGAACTGAATTCGTCCTGTGATTGTCGGAAAATAGATAGTCTTCCTAAGATGCAAGCATCTGTCGTCAGACTCCTAATTTTCTGTCCAATCACGGGCGGACTCTATATCTTACTTTATGAAACACATGTCTTCTGCTCAAATCCGCCAAATGTGGCTGGATTTCTGGAAATCAAAAGGTCACTCTGTTGAGCCTTCAGCAAATCTTGTCCCAGTCAACGACCCAACCCTTCTCTGGATCAACTCTGGTGTTGCGACCCTCAAGAAATATTTTGATGGTTCTGTCATCCCTGAAAATCCGCGGATTACCAATGCCCAAAAGTCCATCCGAACCAATGACATTGAAAATGTCGGCAAGACAGCCCGTCACCATACCATGTTTGAAATGTTGGGGAATTTTTCCATTGGTGATTACTTCCGTGATGAAGCGATTGAATGGGGTTATGAACTCTTGACCAGCCCAGAATGGTTTGCTTTTCCAAAAGACAAGCTCTATATGACCTATTATCCTGATGATAAGGATTCATACAACCGCTGGATTGCATGCGGTGTGGATCCCAGTCACTTGATTCCCTTGGAAGGAAACTTCTGGGAAATCGGTGCGGGCCCATCCGGTCCTGATACGGAAATCTTCTTTGACCGCGGTCCAGACTTTGACCCAGAAAATATCGGTATTCGTCTCCTAGAAGAAGATTTGGAAAATGATCGCTATATCGAAATCTGGAACATTGTTTTGTCCCAGTTTAATGCGGATCCAGCTGTCCCTCGCTCTGAGTACAAGGAATTGCCAAATAAGAATATCGATACCGGCGCTGGTTTGGAACGTTTTGCGGCGGTCATTCAAGGGGCAAAAACTAACTTTGAAACTGACCTCTTTATGCCGATCATTCGTGAAGTCGAAAAAATTTCTGGAAAAACTTATGATCCAGATGGCGACAACATGAGCTTTAAGGTCATCGCTGACCATATCCGTGCTCTTTCCTTTGCCATCGGTGATGGGGCCCTGCCAGGCAATGAGGGTCGGGGCTATGTTCTTCGCCGCCTCCTTCGTCGAGCGGTTATGCATGGCCGCAGACTGGGGATTAATGAGACCTTCCTTTATAAATTGGTTCCGACAGTAGGTCAAATCATGGAATCCTACTATCCAGAAGTTCTTGAAAAACGCGACTTTATTGAAAAAATCATCAAACGGGAAGAAGAAACCTTTGCGCGGACCATCGATGCTGGTTCAGGCCACCTGGATCATCTCTTGGCCCAACTGAAGGAAGCTGGCCAGGATACCTTGGAAGGCAAGGATATTTTCAAACTCTATGATACCTATGGTTTCCCAGTTGAATTGACAGAAGAAATGGCTGAGGACCAAGGCTTCAAGATTGACCATGAAGGTTTCCAGGCTGCCATGAAGGAGCAACAGGAAAGAGCTCGAGCTAGCGTGGTTAAGGGCGGCTCCATGGGCATGCAAAATGAGACCCTGGCTGGCATCATCGAGCCATCTGTCTTTGACTATGAGAAGGAAGTGTTGGACAGCCAGTTGTCTGTCATTATCACGGACAATGAGCGCTCCGAAGTGGTTTCAGAAGGTCAAGCCCTCCTGGTCTTTGCCCAGACCCCATTCTATGCAGAGATGGGTGGACAGGTTGCTGACCACGGTGTCATCAAAAATGCCAAGGGCGATGTTGTGGCCCGTGTGACCGATGTCCAGAAGGCTCCGAATGGTCAAGCCCTCCATAGGGTGGATGTCTTGGCAAGTTTGTCAGTAGGTACCACCTACACCCTTGAAATTGACAGCAAGCGCCGCCGTGCAGTTGAGAAGAACCACACAGCTACCCACCTGCTCCATGCAGCTCTTCACAACGTGATTGGGGAACATGCAACCCAGGCTGGCTCCCTCAATGATGAAGAGGTTCTCCGCTTTGACTTTACTCATTTTGAGGCAGTAACGGCTGACGAACTCCGCCAAATCGAAGAAGAAGTCAACCAGCAAATCTGGAATGCTATCCCAGTTGAAACAGTGGAAACGGACATCGATACTGCTAAAGCTATGGGAGCTATGGCTCTCTTTGGTGAGAAATATGGCAAGAATGTCCGCGTTGTCAAGATTGGCGATTATTCTATCGAGCTTTGTGGGGGAACTCACTTGGGCAATACTTCTGAAATCGGTCTCTTCAAGATTGTAAAAGAGGAAGGGATCGGTTCAGGAACCCGCCGTATTTTTGCAGTAACTGGTCAAGGGGCCTTTGAAGCCTACCGAGCTCAAGAAGATGCCCTCAAAGAAGTGGCTAAGGCTGTTAAAGCGCCGCAGTTGAAGGATGCTCCTGGAAAGGTAGTAGCCCTCACTGAGCAAGTTCGGGAATTGCAAAAAGAAGTAGCAGAACTCAAGGAAAAAGCAGCCTCAGCCGCAGCTGGGGATGTCTTCAAGGATGTCAAAGAAAGCTCTGGCCTTCGCTACATCGCCAGCCAAGTTTCGGTATCTGATGCTGGGGCGCTCCGGACCTTTGCAGACAACTGGAAGCAAAAAGACTACTCCGATGTGCTTGTCCTGGTCGCAAGTATTGGGGATAAGGTCAATCTTTTGGTAGCCAGCAAGTCCAAGGAGGCTCATGCCGGAAATCTCATTAAGGCCTTGGCACCAATCGTCTCAGGCCGCGGTGGCGGAAAACCTGATATGGCCATGGCCGGTGGTTCGGATGCCAGCAAGATCCAAGATTTGCTAGACGCAGTTGCAGACAAACTCTAAAATCGAATGCCAAACTCCCACTGGAGTTTGGTTTTTCTTTTGGATTATGGTAGGATAGAGACAAGAGAAGGGGTGGTCTATGATATGAATCTATTATTTGTGATTGACGATGCCTATGTGGAGCAGTTTAAGGTGGTTCTTTTTTCCATCGCCCAGCAGATGCCCCGACAGGATTTTCAGGTTTTTGTCATGCAAAAAAGACTACTGGAGCAAGATGCTGCCATCAAAAAATATGTGGAGAAGCTGGGGATGGTCTATCATCCGGTTGTGGTCGGAGAAGAAGCCTTTGCCCATGCCCCAACGACCGACCGCTATCCCGATACCATCTATTACCGCCTTCTGGCCCATGAGTTTCTGCCAGCAGCAGTTGACAAAATCCTCTACCTGGATGCAGACTTGATCTGTCTAAATGATTTCAGGGAGCTCTATGATATGGAGATGGGAGAACAACTCTATGCGGCGGCCAGTCACAATGAAGACGGCCGGCTTCTGGACTATGTCAACAAGCTTCGCCTCAAGAATTTTGAGATGGACTCTTCCTATTTCAATACTGGCATCCTACTCATGAATCTCAAGGCCATTCGTCTCACTGTCAACAGGAAAGATATCCTAGACTTCATCGAAAAGAACCGTAATAGGTTGATTTTACCAGACCAGGATGTCCTTAATGGCCTCTATGCAGATAGGGTGATGGTCATCCCCGATGAAATCTACAATTATGATGCTCGGTATAGCCTGATCTATCAAGCAAAGAGTCAAGGAAAGTGGGATTTGAATTGGGTCATTGACCATACGGTCTTCCTGCATTTTGCAGGTCGGGACAAGCCTTGGAAGAGCAATTACCGTGGACGCTACTCCGGTCTCTACAAGTTTATAGCTCGTTTAACACGGAAGTTTGAAGAAACATTCTAGGAGGAATCACTATGAAAACACTTGGAAATATCATCTGGTTTTTGTTTGCTGGGCTCTGGTCCTGGCTTAGCTGGACTTTTGTCGGGCTCCTACTTTGTATCACAGTGGTTGGCATTCCCTTTGGTATCCAGTGCTTTAAAATTGGGAATTTTGGTCTCTTTCCCTTTGGCAAACGAATAGAAGCGAGTACCAGTATCGGAAGTCTCTTGCTCAATATTATCTGGATTCTCATCTTTGGCTGGGAATTAGCCCTTTTGCATCTTTTCTCGGCTTTCTTACTGGCCATTACCATCATCGGCCTCCCCTTTGCCGCCCAATCTGTGAAGATGGCCGGTATTAGCCTCTTTCCCTTTGGGGCAAAAATTCATGTTGACTAACCATCTAATCTGGACTAGCAGCTCAGCTGCTAGTCTTTTTTTGCCTATTATCCTAGTAATTTTGACAAAAATAATAAAAATTTTGACAATAATTATAAAAATTTTGACAACGATACTTGTCAAAAAAAAAAGAAGTGTTACAATGAGAGTGAAAAAGGGAGAAAAATATGAAATACGTTCAATTTTTAAGTTGCTTTGAGATGGAGAGCGACGTTGCTATCAACCATTCCAAAGTCAAAATCCTTAAGAGAAAGTAGGAATGGAGAATGGAATACTTCGGAATCATGGCCTTTATTTTAGCAATGGTCAATATCACCTTGTCAGATAAGGTGAAAAAAATGCAATTTCGGATTAAGAAATTGGAAAAAAGAAATAAGATGCAAGGAGAGAATAATATGTCAAAGATGATTCAGGAACTAATCGGAAGCAAGTGCAGTTTGTATTTTGAAGATGAAACTTCAGGGGATTATGATACCCTAGAAATTGACGATGAATGGCTAAAGATTAGCCGAACAGATAAGAAGGGAAGAGTTGAACTGCGAATTGTTCGTATTGATAATATTAAGGAATTAAGACCTTTGGGATAGAAAGGATGAGTAAGATGACAAAAATGGTTGAGGTTCAAAACCTTGTGAAACGTTTTGGTGACCAGACAGCTCTTGACGGTATTTCATTTGACATAGAGCAAGGTGAAATATTCGGATTTTTAGGACCATCCGGTTCTGGTAAAACGACCACTATCAATATTTTGACTGGTCAACTGTTGGCAACAGAAGGTTCTAGCAAGATTTTTGGTAAGGAAGCCAGTCACTTGACCAGTGAAGACTTGGCTCAAATTGGAATTGTCAGTGATACTAGTGGCTTTTATGAAAAAATGACTCTTTATAAGAATATTCAAGTGTACAGCAAGTGGCATGGTGTTTCCAATGACCGGGTAGATGAGTTGTTGCATCGTGTCGGGCTCTATGAGAGTCGGCAGAAGCCAGCTGAAAAACTCTCAACTGGGATGAAGCAACGGATGCTTTTGGCCCGTTCCCTGGTTCATAAACCCAAATTCCTTTTTCTTGACGAACCAACAAGTGGTCTAGATCCAGCTACTTCACGTATGATTCATGACTGGCTGTTGGAACTGAAAGAGCAAGGAACTACCATATTCTTAACCACACACGATATGCAGGAAGCAACCCTACTTTGTGACCGTGTGTCTCTGCTCTACCAAGGAAAACTAGTGGAGACTGACAGGCCAGCTAATTTAATTAGGAAGTACTATACAGATAAGCGAGTTCGAGTTTGTTACCAAGATGGACAAGAAAAGATTATGGCCTATGATGAATTGGTTCAGCTGGATCGGGTAGAGGAAATAGAAACTATTCATTCTTGCGAGCCGACCTTGGAAGATATCTTTATTTCGTTGACAGGAGGAAACTTAAATGGTTAGACGAATGAATGCTCTTATTTGGAGTCGATTTCAAATGATTTTGGCTAATAAAATGGTCTCGGTCAATCTCTTCATGCCCATTTTGATGGTGATTCTTTATCAGTATATGTTTAAAGGACAAGACGGAATGAAGGATATGATTCTGTTCATGGTTCTTCCCATGATTCCAGCTATGACTGGATACCTTTTGCCGATTGTTGTTGGGGAAGAAGCGGAAAAAAATAATCAACGCAGTCTTCAACTGGCAGGAGTAAAAAACTGGGAATACGTGGTAGCCAGTCTTATTATTCCTTTCTTAGTCAATCTGTTCTACCTTTTTGCTCTCCCTCTTTACTTGGGGATGGATTTGGTGGAACTCGGTTGGCAATACATTCCGGTCATGTTGGTCACTTCCTTGACAGTTTTTCTCGTCTTTATGGGGACTGCCCTCGTGGTAAATACTCAGTCCAAGGCTACCATCGGAGCTATGCCCATCATGATGGTGACCATGCTCCTGCCAATGTTTTCGCTGATGGACAAGACTATTGAAAAAATCATCGGTTTTACTTACCTTGGTTCCTACTCTGAATATTCAGTTGAGTTAGCTGATTACCAAGTTTTTGGCACTTCCTTTCTTTGCCTTATCCTCTGGCTAGTGGGGGCCATGTTTGTAGTTGTCTGGTTAACACGGCAAAAACAAGTGAATCGGTAAGGAGGTGGACCTATGACTCTAGTGTTAAAAAACCGGCTCAAGGAATTACGGGCCAGAGATGGGGTCAATCAGACGGAGATGGCCAAGCTGGCAGGAGTGTCCCGCCAGACCATCAGTCTCATCGAGCGTGGTGAGTACACCCCATCCGTTGTTATCGCCATGAAGATTGCTCAGGTCTTTCATGAGCCCTTGGAAAATGTCTTTCGATTAGTGGAGGTTGAAGAATGAAAAATGGGAAACAATTAACAACAGGGAAGCGGATTCTGCGCTTACTAGGATTTATGCTGTTGGGTGGAATATGCGGAGGAGTTATTGGATTCCTTATGGGGTCTAACGATTTCAAAGGCCTGCCAAATGGCATTCCAGCTGACAGTATTCTCTGGTTTACAAGGCCTGTCCTGATTTTACTCAGTATCCTGACGGCCTATTTCCTATGGCAGGCCAGGAAATTACATACTAAGTATTTGGCAGCAGAAGCGATGGATGATAATCTGGTGGATGAGCTTTATCCCAAAACCTTCCGATACTTGGAATATGCGACCATTCTCTACAATGTCGCCATTAGCCTGGGCCTATTCAATATCCTCCTTGGCTTAAAGTTTATCATTGAGGAGAATGGAGCCACAATGTCGCTTCCTTTTGACGATGCTTTTATCATCCTTATGATTATTGGACAGATTCTTGTTTTCAAGACGACCCAAAAGATTCGCAACTACAAACTATCGGCCTTTCCAACAGTGAAAGAAGTCAAGGATTACATGTATTCGCTGGACGAGGGGGAGCAGCAGGCCAACTTTGAACAGGCCTTCGTCATCCAGTTTAACCTCAATCAGCGTATCTTGCCCATTCTGTATCTAGTGGTATTTTTCATCGAAATGATTACCCAAACCAACCAACTGGTTGCTTACGCAGTGATTTTGTTCATCCATGCCTTTATCAATGTCATGCAGTACCAGATGGTTCGCCGTTACTTTAAATAGAAAGTGAAAAAAATGAATACATTTCAAAAAAAATTTCTCAATAGTTTGATTCTTCTTGGCTTGATTGTCGTGATTGTATTTACCAATGCAACGCCCATGTTTCTTATCCGATTTCAGAGTGATCTAGGGGGCAGTGTCAAATGGTTCTTGGTCTTGGTCTATACCGTCATCGTTGCCTTCCTTATCATTTGGCTCTGGAAATGGTACCAAAAAGGTGTGGATGCGGACCAAGCGAAGCAGAAGATGAGTTGGAAAGATGTTGGTATCATTCTACTCTTCTATCTGGCTGGTCGTGTTGTAGCAGTAGTGGGAACCGTGATTAATCAGCTGGTTAGCGGCAATCAAATGAGCATGAATGACCAGGCAATCTTTGGTCTTACGACAGGGCTAAAGGAAGGTTTTCTGCCCTTCACCATCTGTTTCTTACTGGTAATTGGTATTGTCGCTCCTATAATTGAAGAATTGGTTTTCCGTGGATTGGCTAGCCAGCTCCTCTTTTCTGGAGGGAACAAGTGGTTGGCGGCTATTGTGACCTCACTCATCTTTGGCCTTTTACATGCCAGCAATCTGATTGAATGGATCATGTATACTGGTCTTGGAATCGTTTTTTATCTGGCCTTTGCCCGACGTAGGAATATCAAGGATTCTATCTTGCTGCACATGATCAACAACATTCCTTCAGCTATTCTATTAGCTTATACCATTTTTTCTTAAACTTGATGAATGAAAGGAGGTGGCGGTCATGTCACTGCAAAAAATCAAGGAATTTAATATTTCCAAAAGCAAACTGACCTTGATTCTTCTCAATCTTTTGGGATTTGGTCTCTTTATCCTCAGTGTTCCCATCTTTTCCAAATTAGCAGGTCTGATCATGGCTCTGCATCTTGGAGCGATTCCTGATGAGGTCCAATTTACGATTACAGGACTGGAACTATTGGTCTTTCTGCTGACAATGGTCGCAACATTGATGATTCATGAACTCATCCATGGGCTCTTCTTCAAGGTTTTTGCCCCTGACAGACCTGTCAAATATGGTTTTCATTGGTATGCTCTTTCTGCCACTAGTCCAGGGACCAAGTACAGCAAGGGCAAGTTCCTCTGGATTGGTATTGCACCTTTTGTCTTTATTACCATTGGTTTGAGTGTCTTGTTTGGCTTAGGATTCCTGACAATTCCTTCTTATATATTCTTGGCAAGCATGCATACCGCAGGTTGTATTGGTGATTTCTATTTTTGCATTCTTTTGCTGCTGGCTCCGAGGGGTATCTTGATTGAAGATACGGGTGTGGGCATGGTTTTCTACCAAGAGACTGCATAAGATGACATGCGAAAAGGCAGGACCGCTGGGTCTCTGCCTGTTTTTTTATAAACCGTAATTGTAGTCGTCTTCCTGCATGGCCTCAACTGTACCGAGGAGGTAACCATTTCCGACCTGACTGAAGAAGTCATGGTTGGAGGTTCCAGTTGAGATACCGTTCATGACGATCGGGTTGACATCATCAGCTGAGTCTGGGAAGAGGGGATCTTGGCCTAGGTTCATGAGGGCCTTGTTGGCATTGTAGCGTAAGAAGGTTAAGACTTCCTCAGTCCAGCCAACTGAATCGTAGAGGGATTTGGTGTAGCCTTCCTCGTTCTCATAGAGTTGGTAGAGCAGGTCATACATCCAGTCGCGGAATTCATTTTGCTCCTCTTCAGGCAATTCATTGAAACCGAGTTGGAACTTGTAGCCGATATAGGTCCCGTGGACAGACTCATCACGGATAATCAACTTGATGATTTCAGCCACATTGGCCAACTTGTTGTTGCCAAGGTAGTAGAGCGGTGTGAAGAAGCCAGAGTAGAAGAGGAAGGTTTCCAGGTAAGTGGAGGCCACCTTCTTTTGAAGGGCGTTGCCGTTCAGGTAGATTTCATTGATGATTTCAGCCTTCTTCTGCAAATATTCATTGCTGTTGGTCCACTCAAAGATATCTTCGATTTCCTTCTTGGTATTGAGGGTAGAGAAGATGGAAGAGTAGGACTTGGCGTGGACAGATTCCATAAATTGGATATTGTTGAGGACGGCTTCCTCATGGGGTGTCCGTACATCGGCCCGGATGGCTTCGATACCGGATTCGGATTGCATGGTATCCAGAAGGGTCAAGCCACCGAAGACCTTGCCCACCAAGTCTTTTTCAGCAGCAGATAGTTTGCGCCAGTCATCCAAGTCGTTGGACAAGGGGATACGGGTATCGAGCCAGAATTGTTCGGTCAACTTTTCCCAAGTTGACTTATCGATGACATCTTCAATGGCATTCCAGTTTATGGCTTTGTAGTAGGTTTGTGACATGTTATTTTTTTCTCCTAAGAGTCAATTTGGGGATAGCAGACAAGAAAGCTAGCCGAGTTGACAAGACTAGCTTTACGAGTTTTAGATAGTGCTAAATGATGAACTTTCTACTCCATTAAGGGTTAGAGTAGCCTAGCTAGTTGATTTATCAACAGCAAAACTTGATACGTCAGATCACACAACTCTCACACTGATTAGCGCCGACTTCTTCGCCATCGTCCGTGAAGGTACGGATGTAGTAGATGGACTTGATACCTTTGTTGTAAGCATAGTTACGAAGGATAGAGAGGTCGCGGGTGGTTTGCTTGTTCTCTGTTTTCCACTCGTAGAGGGCCTTTGGCAGTTCACTGCGAA
>ERZ795062.177-NODE-177-length-59265-cov-6.566864_pt1 | contig 59265 bp, 52 predicted proteins | sample MGYA00375146_ERZ795062 | MGnify/ENA primary metagenome ERZ795062 (study PRJEB30191, sample SAMN05720281) | activated sludge metagenome | isolation source: Anaerobic digester | place: USA | collected 2015-07-16 ...
TTCCTAGTGGCCGTTAAAGAAGCTTTAGAAAACCCAGTAGAGCATTTAATGAATGGAAATGCTAAAAAGGCATTGGAACTATAGTTTTTTCCGCCTTGGATAAGGCGCCTTTATATTTAAATCCCAAATTCGTAAAAGAGTTTGGGATTTTTTTATAGCAATAAATTTGGTTCAAATTTCATAAAAGAGAAGTAAAAAATTAACACTTTTCTCAAAGATGATTATTAAAATGCTATTGGTAATTATTTATTTTTGTATTTTAAATTTTACCGCAGTTTTCCTCTTTTCAACATGCATAAAATCATCCTTCAAATTATAACACTATTGTCTTTTTCTTCCGTATTTGCTCAGGAGTTAAACGAACTTCAAATTAAGAAAACCCGGAATATTCAAGAACTTCTAATTTCAAATCCTGAAAAGGCGTATGCTGAAGCAATAGAAATTAGCAACGACAACGATGAATTGTTTCGTTTTTTTGGCAAATATTATGTTGCCAATTACTTTTACAACAAATCCGATTTTACGCATTCCAAGAAACTTATAATTGCACTTTTAGAAGAAATTGAAAATAGTGATATTCCCAAATCAAGTAAAGTGTACCAAGATTTGATAGGCATTTGTGTCAATAAACTTTTTTACATTCACAAAAATTTAGGAGAGTACGACTTGGCATTGTTGTATCTTGATAAATACAAAAATCGATTACCCAACAATCGTTTTAATGAGCAATATGGCTTGATTAAAGTGGCAATGGGTGATTATGTAAATGGTATAGCTCTGTTGAAGAAAGAGTTAATGACTTCAGTACACTTGAAATTGGGTGTAGGAGAAAAGAAAGTAATGAATAAAAAGTTATTTGCTGATAAGCACAATATTATAGGTGAAGCATATCAAATGTATTATATCCAGTCAAAAAAAGCAGCTTTATTGGATTCTGCAAATTACCATTTTAATGTAGCCGCTTCAATGCTGATTCAAGATAATTTTCAACCCGAATATACCAAAGCATTGTTTTACATGCGTGAAGCAAAGAGTGCAGCCTTGGCAGGAAACTATAATAAATCATTGACCTTATACAGAAAAAGGGAAAAGTTTCCAATTATTCGCAACCATATTAGAACAGAACAGTTGTTTGATTTGGGCATGGCCGATTGTTTTCATCATTTAAAACAAGTAGATTCGGCGCTTTTTTATTCCAAAAAATACATTAAAAGCTATGAAACTACAAAGGTTTCTAAAGAAAATTTACTAATGGCTTATACCATAATGACAAAGTGTTATAATGAGAAAAGCGACACTAAAAATGCTTATTTGTATGCTCAAAAAAGTTTAGAATTAATTAAATCTATTGAAGGAATAAAGAATAAGTCGGTAAATTTTCTTCACAACTATGATTTAAATGTTATCAAAGAAGAATCCAATCAAATTATAGCCTCTAAAAATTATTTTAAAACTGTTCTTTTTGGTATTTTGTTTGTTTTGGCAATTGTTGTTTTCAGTTTCCTCTATTATTATAAGAAACAAAAAGAAAAACAGCGTAGGTTTTTACAGATTATACAAGATTTGAAAGCACATAAAGATTCTGAGATTCACAAAACAGAAATAAGTGTTTCAGCATTTGAGGTACAATCCAAACAAAATCTTGATGATGAACTTATTGAGAAACTGACTTTAGGATTAAAAAAATTAGAGCAGAAAGAAGCGTTCTTAGATCCGAATTTCAAGTTGGCTTTTGTTGCTAAAAAATTAAATACTAATACCGCTTATTTATCCCAATATTTCAATCAGGTCATGCAAAAGACTTTTTCAGAATATACACAAGAATTGCGTATTCATTATGTACTTCAAAAATTGGTTGATGAACCGTATTTTCGCAAATATACCTTACAAGCCATTGCAGAAGAAGTAGGTTATAAAGATGCTAATACGCTGGTGCGCGTTTTTAAAAAACAAACTGGACTTTCTCCTAATTATTACATTGACCAATTAAAAAATACAAAATAAACAACTTAAAATCAAAAGATTGCAACTTATTTAAGCTGTCGATTATTTATAAATAGTCCGATATATAAATTGGTCTAGTACTTCTTATCTCATAGTTTTGGCGCAAAATAAAATCAAGACCTATAAATATGAAAAAAAGAATTACTCTATTCTGCCTATTGGCATTTCTGTACTTCATTCCCAATGTTGTTGCGCAATGCACTACTGCAACAAATGGATTATATCCAAGCAATACCTTTACACCAGCTTGTAGTGGAAATTATGAGACAATAACTAGCCAAAGTTGGGCTGGTGAATACAGCAATGTAAACGTAATTGCAAACAAACAATATTCATTCTCGAGCTCTGTAACAACCGATTATATAACAATTACGAATGCAACGGGAAGTATTGTTTATGCAAGCGGAACTCAACCCGTAATCTGGGATTCTGGAAGTACTACAGGAGTTATTCGTTATTACCTTCATTCCAATGCTAATTGTGGCAGTGAACAAGTGAACAGGTCTCGCTACATTCGTTGTGCTGACGCATCAAACTGCGTAGCACCTTCCAATTTGACTGTATCAAATATAACATCCAATTCTTGTAAAATGTCTTGGACAGCTGCTTCACCTGTGCCATCATCTAATTATGATATTTATATTGTTACAACAAATAATGCTCCTACTGCAAATACTACTCCGACACTATTTAGTAATACAAACTTAACTACCTCTATGTCTTTAAATGTTGCAGCTGGTACTACTTATTACTATTGGATTCGCTCAAACTGTGGTGCTACAACTGGTGTATGGGTTTCTGGTGGAAGCTTTACTACACCGCCAGCATTAACTTGTAACGGTGCAGTTTATGGATTATATCCTAGTGCAACTTTTACACCTGCCTGTACAGGAAGTAATGAACTAATTGTTTCAGATGCTTATGCTGGAGAATATTCAAATGTGAATGTATTATCAAATAAACAATATACTTTTACAAGTTCAGTTTCTACAGATTTTATTACAATAACCAATGCTACAGGAACAGCAGTTTTAGCAAGTGGTTTAACTCCTTTAACCTGGTTGTCTAACACAACTTCTGGAGTAGTTAGATACCATTTGAACACCAATTCTAATTGTGGTACTCAAAATACAAATAGAGTAAAATCTATTATATGTGCTACAGTAGCTAGCTGTAATGCTCCAACACAATTATTTTATGACGGTTTAACATCTACAACTAATAATATTGCATGGACAGCACCAAATCCTGCACCAAGCAATGGTTATGTTTATTGTTATAGCACTATAAATGATCCGTTTTCTGCAAATGCAATTTCAGGACAAACCTCAAACACGTTTGCAGTTTTAAATAATTTATCGCCAAACACTACTTATTATTTTTGGGTAAAATCTAATTGTGGTGCCACACAATCTAATTGGGTTTCTGGAGGTTCGTTTACAACAACTTCTGCTTGCAACGCACCAACTCAATTTTGGACAACTTCTGTTACTTCAACAACTGCTCAAATTAACTGGATACCTTCAACATCAGCACCAAATGGTGGTTATTTGTATTTATATAACACAAGTCAAACTGTAGGAGGTATAGATGGCAATACTTTTTCTACAACAGCAGATTTAACAAATTTAGCACCTAACACTACCTATTATTGGTGGGTTGCATCCAACTGTGTAACAAGTCAAAGTGCTTGGGCTTTTGGTGGATCTTTTACAACAGCTTCTGCTTCTGGTTGCAATGTGCCAACACAGCTATTTACAGATCCTGAATCTGCAACAGTTGTAAATATTGCTTGGACAGCACCAAATCCTTCGCCAAGCAATGGTTATCTTTATTGTTATAGCACTATAAATGATCCATTTTCGGCAAATGCAATTACAGGACAAACCTCAGATACTTTTGCTGTTTTAAATAATTTAACTCCAAATACAACTTATTATTTTTGGGTAAAATCTAATTGTGGTGCTACACAATCTAATTGGGTTTCTGGAGGTTCATTTACAACCCAATCGCTTACTACGGAATCTTTTTTAATAAAAAATTTAAAACTTCATCCAAATCCTGTAAACAATATTTTAAATATTTCATTAGATAATGAAATTTCAGTTATTTCAATTTATAATTTATTAGGTCAAGAAGTCTTTACAAAAACTATAAATAGCAACGAAACTTCAATAGATATTTCCAATTTATCTAAAGGATCTTATCTAGTTAAAGTAACTGTAAAAAATATAGAAAAAATTTTAAAAATTATAAAGGATTAACAAATTAAAATACCAAAATACAAATCCCAAATTCGTAAAGAGTTTGGGATTTTTCTTTTCTTTGTATTTGTCATTTTTTAGGATATGAAGCAAAATAAAAAACAAGCCGCCATTGGATTTATCTTCATTACGATGTTGATAGATATCACGGGTTGGGGAATTATCATTCCGGTAATTCCAAAACTCATTGCCGAGTTGATTCACGGAGATATTAGTGAAGCATCAAAATATGGAGGTTGGCTAACCTTTGCCTTTGCCATTACGCAGTTTATTTTTGCACCACTAATTGGGAATTTGAGTGATAAATATGGCAGAAGACCAATTATTTTATTATCGCTTTTTGCTTTTTCATTAGACTATTTGCTTCTTGCATTTGCGCCCACGATTACTTGGTTGTTTGTAGGTCGTATTATTGCAGGAGTTTCTGGAGCAAGTATTACTACAGCCTCGGCTTATATTGCAGATGTAAGTACAGCAGAAAATAGAGCCAAAAACTTTGGGATGATTGGTGCAGCATTTGGATTAGGATTTATTATTGGTCCAGTTGTTGGAGGTTTGCTTGGTCAATATGGTTCTAGAGTTCCTTTCCATGCAGCAGCAATATTATGTTTTCTTAATTTTTTATACGGTTATTTCATTCTTCCCGAATCATTATCAAAAGAGAACAGAAGAGCATTTGAATGGAAAAGAGCTAATCCAATTACAGCTTTTGTGCGACTAAAAAAATATCCATCATTGATAGGTTTAATTATTTCAATTTTTCTTTTATACGTGGGTTCTCATGCTGTGCATAGTAATTGGAGTTTTTTTACTATGTATCGTTTCCATTGGGATGAAAAAATGGTTGGAATTTCGCTTGGCGTTGTTGGTCTTTTGGTTGGAATAGTTCAAGGAGTTTTGATAAGATGGATAAACCCAAAGCTCGGCAATGAAAAAAGTATTTACTTAGGTTTAGCACTTTATACGTTTGGCATGTTGCTATTTGCATTTGCAACCCAAAGTTGGATGATGTTTGTTTTTCTAATTCCTTATTGTCTAGGCGGAATTGCTGGACCAGCAATGCAAGCAGTAATTTCGGGGAAAGTTCCCGCTAATGAGCAAGGAGAGATTCAAGGAACGCTGTCTAGCCTAATGAGTGCTTCAGCAATTGTTGGACCACCATTGATGACAAATTCTTTTTATTATTTTACACACAAAGAAGCGCCATTTTTATTTCCTGGAGCACCATTTGTTTTAGGTGGATTTTTGATGTTGATAAGTACTTTTATTGCTTACTATTCTTTGAAAAAACAATTTATTTCAAATACAAATAGTGATTGTAATAATCAATAATAGCTTTGCCAATTAAAAGCACATCGGCACCTATAATTCCATGAACAGGTTTCGATTTGTATTGAAGTAAAGCTTCATTGACATGCGACATGTCAAATATAATTAGGTCAAAATCTTTGCTTTGCCATCTACCTATTTTTATATGGTTGTTTTTTGCAAGTTGAGTAAACATTCCAGTAGCTCCAGCTCCAGCGGCTTTGGTTTTCGATTTACTAGGATTTAGATGAAAAGTATCTACATTGTCAAATCCCATACAGCTATTGCTTGCTCCGGTATCTAAAATAAAATTTCCAGAAAAACCATTTATTGTAGCTTTTATATATAAATGTTGTGTTTTGGAAACTTTAAATTTAATTTTTTTATAGCCTTCTTTTTCTAAAGTCTGATGTAGATTTTCCATATTCAAAATTGTGTTTCAAATGTAAATTAAAAAACAACATGAAGTTTGTAACTTTGCAACATTGAAAAAAATCATGACATTTACTGATACCCATACACATCTTTATTCTGAAGAGTTTGAAAACGACAGAAACGAAATGATACAAAGAGCTCTTGAGCAAGGAGTTACTCGTTTGTTTGTTCCAGCTATTGATAGTAGTTATACTCAAAGCATGCTCGAGCTCGAAAAAAAATATCCTGAAAATGTTTTTTTAATGATGGGTTTGCATCCTTGTTATGTAAAACCAGAAACATATAAACAGGAATTAATGCATGTTGAAAAATTATTAGAAGAAAGAAAATTCTTTGCCGTTGGCGAAATAGGCATTGATATGTATTGGGACAAATCAACTTTGGCAATTCAACAAGAGGCTTTTAAGAAGCAGATTCAATTAGCCAAAAAGCATAAACTGGCAATCAACATTCATTGTCGAGATGCTTTTGATGAGGTTTTTGAAGTGCTAGAAAGCGAAAAATCTGACGAACTTTTTGGAATATTTCATTGCTTTACAGGTGATTTCAATCAAGCAGAAAGAGCAATAAATCTTGGAATGAAGCTTGGAATTGGTGGCGTTCCTACTTTCAAAAATGGCAAGATTGACCAATTTTTAAAAGAAATAGACTTGAAGAATATAGTACTCGAAACAGACTCTCCATATTTGGCTCCAGTACCTTTTCGTGGCAAGAGAAATGAAAGTAGTTATACAAAACTCATTGCCGAAAGATTAGCTAATATTTATGAATTACCTATTGAAGAAATTGCAAATGTAACCACCAATAATTCAAAAGAAGTATTTGGGATTTAACCTAAAAATCATAAAGAATTGAGATTTTTTTCGTTCATTTGTTTTTCAAAATTTTAAACGCAGATGTCAAAGTTTGATAAAATTAGACCATTTTATGATGCAGAAGTAAATAATGCCATTTGTTCTTCTATAAATCATCCAATGATGAAAGCGTTGATGAGTTTTGCGTTTCCCGACGTGGATGAAAATGTTTGGAAAGAACAGCTCATGCGAACACACTCGATAAGAGATTTTCAAATAAATTTTGCTTATCAGGCTGTGAAAAAAGTTTTGACCAAAAGTTCTGATGGTCTTTCAACATCTGGTTTTGAAAAATTGGAACCTAATACTTCGTATCTTTTTATTTCCAACCATAGAGATATAATTTTAGACACATCGTTGTTAAACGTCTGCTTGCATGACTTTGGATTAGTGATGACCGCTTCGGCAATTGGAGATAATTTGGTAAAAAAAGATTTTCTAAAAACACTTTCAAGATTGAACAGAAATTTTATTGTTCAAAGAGGTTTACCTCCAAGAGAGTTATTAGAAAGTTCTAAACTCATGTCTGAATATATTCGACAATTGATATTGAGAGAAAACCGCTCTGTGTGGATTGCTCAGCGAGAAGGAAGAACAAAAGACGGAAATGATGCTACACATTCTGGCGTACTAAAAATGCTTGCGATGGCTTCTAATGAAGAGAGTCTTTTTGATTATTTCAAGATGTTGAAAATAGTCCCAGTTTCAATCTCTTATGAATACGACCCAACAGATGCGCTCAAAATGCCGCAACTCATGGCAGAAGCCAATGCTGAAAAATATATAAAAGATAAAAACGAAGATTTCATCACATTATTAAGCGGAATTATTGGTCAGAAAAAGCATATTCATATTCATGTTGGCGATGTACTCGACAGCGAACTCGATGTAATTGCTAATGAATTTGATAATCAAAACAAACAAATTCAAGCCATTGTTCAAACTATTGACGATTCAATTCTTCAAAGCTATAAATTGTGGCCAACCAATTATATTGCTTACGATTTACTTCATAAATCAGATAAGTTTAAAGCGTATTATACCGAAAACGAAAAATCACTTTTTGAAAGAAGGTTAGAAATGCGAATAGATGAAAATAATCCACAAATGGTGGAAAGTTTTCTTTTAATGTATGCCAATCCTGTGGTAAACAAGATGAAATATGAAAACGCAATCTAAACCAAATATACTCTTGATATATACTGGTGGAACCATTGGTATGCAAAAAGATTTTGAAACAGGAGCGTTAAAAGCATTTAATTTTAAAAAATTACTTCAAAAAATACCAGAACTAAAACAACTGGATTGTAATATTGAAACTATTTCTTTTGAAAAACCCATAGACTCTTCAAACATGAGTCCTGAGAAATGGATTGTAATAGCAAACATGGTTGAAGAAAATTACAACAATTTTGACGGATTTGTAATTCTGCATGGTTCAGATACCATGTCTTATTCTGCATCGGCATTGAGTTTTTTATTAGAAAATTTATCAAAACCTGTTGTCTTTACTGGTTCTCAATTGCCAATTGGAGATTTGCGTACAGATGCAAAAGAAAATTTAATAACAGCTATTCAAATTGCTTCTCTTCACGAAAAGGGAAAACCAATAATACAAGAAGTCTGTCTTTATTTCGAATATAAATTATACAGAGGAAATAGAACTACCAAAATAAGTGCAGAACATTTTAATGCCTTTACTTCTCCAAATTATCCACCATTGGCCGAATCAGGAGTTCACTTGAATGTTAATTTCAATTCAATAAACCAAAAAAAGACTTCAAAAAAATTAGTTGTTCACAAAGAACTAAATGACGATGTTGTAATCATTAAAATGTTTCCCGGAATAAACGAAACCATTTTAAAATCCATTATAAATATTCCAAACCTAAAAGGAGTTGTTTTAGAAACCTATGGTTCTGGAAATGCTCCAACCGAAAACTGGTTTGTTGACACATTAAAAACAGGTATTAAAAAAGGTCTTTTTATAATCAATGTTACCCAATGTTCGGGAGGAAGCGTAAATATGGGAAAATATGAAACGAGCACACAATTGAAAAAAATTGGAGTGATTTCTGGAAAAGATATAACTACAGAAGCTGCCATCACAAAATTGATGTATTTGTTAGGACAAAATGTTGCTCCATCTGTTTTTAAAACAATTTTTGAAACTTCCCTTAGAGGTGAGATGAATTAATTGAAACACACTTTCATTAACAGAAAAAAAATAGTTTCTTTGCAAGCACAAAAAGAGAGGTGTCCGAGTGGTTGAAGGAGCAAGCCTGGAAAGTTTGTATGTGGGTAACTGCATCGTGGGTTCGAATCCCATCCTCTCTGCAAATTTTAAAACGAATTTCTTAGGATTAATTTGGAATGATTTTGAACTTGATTTTTTGAGTTTTCTAAAATCATTTCGGCAAGAATTTTTCCCATTGCATAAAAATCGGTTGATATCGTTGAAATTCCATTTCCAACAATCTTTTTTAAAACCGTGTCATTATAAGAAATAACACCATAGTTTTCTCCAAGTATATACGACTGAATTTTTCCTTGCTCTATAACATTTACCAAATGCCTATCAGAAGGAATAATGAAGAGTGTTCCTTCAACAATAATTTGCTTATCAAAATCATGAATAATCTCATTTTGATATTCAAATTCGTTACAAAATTTTAAAAAACCATCAACCATTCCAATAGGTTCTTTGTTTCCAGGAAAAATTAAAACCAACTTTTGATATTTATTTAATAAGTGTTGACCTTGTTTTAAGCCATTATACATGTCTTCAATAAAATTTTGATGTACAGATGGGAATTCATTTAACAATTCATTGGTTTGATCCAGTATATAAACATCGTTTTTTGGAAGTGATTTGATGGTTTCTGCTATTCCTTTCAAGTTTGATGGCATTATCACATATTTTGAATAGTTTCCATGACTTTCATTTACAAGTTTTTTAAACATTTCAGTATTAAAATGATGAAAAAAAATATCTATTTGGGCATTATTCTTCATGTGTTCTAGAAAAGAGTTATATAAATCTTCTTTAAAAGAATTGAATTCGTCAAACAGTAGAAATATTCTCTTTTCAAAGCTAAATTCTACACTTTTGATATAATATCCTTTACCTAAAATTGCATGAAGGATTCCTCTTTTTTTCAATTCGTCGTAGGCAAGCATTACAGTGTCACGAGAAATCTTGAATTCCAAGCAAACCTTATTGATTGATGGAAGTTTATCACCTTTTTTAATAATTTTGTCGGTAATTTTTTCTTCAACCGAATTGATGATTTGTCGGTATTTTGGGATACCTATATTTTCTTCTATTGTTATTATTTTTTTCATGCTAAATAAAAACTGGTGGCAATTTACACAAAAACTGGTAGGTACTGGTGTGATATGGTGTTAAAAAAAATTAGTTTTGATATGAAATTCACAAAAAAATATTTTAAAAATTGCTTTTTTAGAAAAATATGTCTTCAATAAATATCAAATTATTTAATGACCTTACAGATGAGGAAAAGATATTTGAATACCAATTGACAAATAAAAATGGTATCCAAATTTCTTTTATAGAATATGGAGCAACAATAACATCGTTGAAAATTCCGTTGTCCAATGGTAAAAAAGTTGACGTTGTTCTAGGTTTTGATAATCTTGAAGATTATATCAATTCTTTTGATTTGCCAAATGCACCATATTTTGGAGCGATTATAGGGCAATATTCAGGAAGAATAAAAAATGCTTCTTTTGCACTTAATGGTGAAAAAATATCATTAATTGCTAACTCAGGAGAAAACCATATACACGGCGGAAATCAATGTTTTAGTAATCAAAAATGGGAATTATCAGAATTTAATGAAATAGAAAACGCCATCACTTTTTCTTTGACAACACAAGAAGACCAAGAAAATTATCCAGGAAGTTTGAAAGTGAATGTAAAATATCAACTTAATGAAGATAATCAATTAATCGTTGAATATTTTGCAACTTCTACTAAAGACACCATTATAAATTTAACCCAACATAGTTATTTTAATCTCGACGGACACGAAACAGATGTACTTTCTCAAGAGTTACAAATTAATAGTGATAAGTTTTTAGAAACAGATGAACATAATATCCCTACCGGTAAATTTTTAGATTGTAAAAACTCGGTTTTCAATTATTCTTCGCCAAAAGAATGCCCTGAGAAAATTGATAATACCTTTGTTCTAAATAAAGAAAATGATTTTGCGGTTTCACTATTTAGTAAAAAGAGCAATTTGAAATTGAATATATATACCAATCAACCTGCGGTTCATATTTATGTTGGTGGAAATTGTTTTAATCAAATAAATGGTAAGGAAAATATAAATTATCATCCATTGAGCGGAATTTGTTTTGAAACGCAAAATTTTCCAGATGCTCCAAATCATAATAATTTTCCAAGTGCTGTATTAAAAGAAGGAGAAACATATTACCAAAAAACCATTTTTGAATTCATAAAAATATAACTATGAAAAAAATTATTGCCATTAGTATTTCAATTTTATTACTCGCTTGTTCAAGTGATAATAATTCAAACCCTCAACCCACAAATCCACAAGAAATAAGAGCTGTGGATATGTCTTTTCTTCCTTTGATTGAAAGCGAAGGAACTGTTTACAAAAACAATAATACAGCACAAGACGCTTTACTCACATTAAAAAATTCTGGTTGCAATTACGTTAGAGTTCGTTTGTGGCATACTCCTTTGAATGGAAATTCAGGTTTAACAGAAGTGAAAAATTTGGCTCAAAGAATTCGTCAACAAGGCATGAAAGTTTGGCTCACGGTTCATTATTCTGATACATGGGCTGATCCTGGAAATCAATCTAAACCTGTTGCTTGGCAAAGTTATTCCTTTGCAGAACTAAAAGCAGCAGTCGCAGTATATACCAATCAAATTATGAGCGAAATCAATCCAGATATTATTCAAATAGGAAATGAAACCAATGACGGAATGCTTTGGCCAGAAGGAAAACTTTCTACAAATGAAAGTAAATATATCCAGTTGGTTCAAGAAGCAATTACAGCGGTTAGAAATGCTTCAAATTCCACAAAAATAATGCTTCACTATGCCGGAATTACCAACGCTGAATGGTATTTTCAAAAAGTTTCTTCATTAGATTATGACTATATTGGTTTGTCCTATTATCCCGTTTGGCATGGGAAAAGTTTAACAACTTTGAACGACAAAATGGTTTCTTTGAGTACAACTTACAACAAAAAAGTACTTATTGCAGAAACCGCTTATCCATTTACGCTTCAATGGAATGATTGGACCAACAACATTGTTGGTCTAGAAAACCAATTAATTCCAGAATATGGTGCAACAAATGAAGGACAAAAAGACTTTGTATTGGCGATTCGAAATCTAAAAAGTCAAAACTCAAATTATTTAGGTTTTTGTTATTGGGGTGCAGAATGGGTTGCTTTTCGTGGAACAGAATCTACAAATGGTTCATCATGGGAAAATCAAGCTTTGTGGGATTTTAATTTTAATGCACTGCCAGTAATGCAAGCATTCAATGAAAACTAAAATGAATAAAAACTTATATAAAATATCATTTTTAATAGTTCTAATTTTTACTTCTTGTAAAAGTTCAAAATCAGCTTTTGTAAAAGGTGCTGATGTAGGTTGGTTACCACAAATGGAAGCTACAGGTTATAAATTTTATGACCAAGATGGCACCGAAAAAGAATGTCTTCAATTGTTGAAAGATAGAGGAATGAATTCCATTCGATTACGTGTTTGGGTCAACCCAAATGATGACAAAGCAAGTGGACATTGTAGTAAAGATGAAACCGTTGCTATGGCTTTGCGCGCTCAAAAAATGGGTTTTAGGATTATGATTGATTTTCACTATTCCGATTCATGGGCAGATCCAGCTAAGCAAAATAAACCAGCAGCATGGAAAAACCATTCGTTTTCAGAATTATTAAACGATGTTTATAATCATACTTTTGATGTGATTTCTGCTTTAAAAAAAGCAGGTGTAACTCCAGAATGGGTGCAAATTGGAAATGAAATTCCAGGTGGAATGTTATGGCCCGATGGAAGTACAGACAATTGGAATCAACTTGGACAACTACTAAATAAAGGTTATGATGCTGTAAAAGCTGTAGATGAAAACATCAAAGTGATTGTTCATGTGGATGAAGGAAATAACAATGCAAAATTCAGAACGTTCTTCGATAATGCTACAGCTCAAAAGGTTAGATATGATATTATTGGATTGTCCTATTATCCGTATTGGATTAAAAAAGATTATACCGAAACCATTGCCGACTTAGAATTTAACCTAAATGACATGGTAAAACGCTACAATAAAGACGTAATGATTGTGGAAGTTGGCGGTGAAGATGACAAAGTTCAAAACACCTACGAATTACTAAAAGCCACCATAAATGCCGTTAAAAAAGTTCCAAACAACAGAGGTTTAGGCGTTTTGTATTGGGAACCACAAGGTGCCAAATCATGGAGTGGCTATAGCTTGAGTGCTTGGCAAGCAGACGGAAAACCTTCACCAGCATTGGATGCTTTTAAAGAAAACTAAAATTATGGAAAACTGTACATTACCAATTTATAGAAAATTACTCCTTCTGATTTTGTATTTAGGACTGAATATTACGGTTACAACTGCACAAAAAAAAATAAGTCTTGACGAAGATTGGAAATTCCATTTTGGAAATGCTGCCAATCCTGATAAGGACTTTGATTATGGAAATAAATTATTATTACATAAATCAAATGTATTTGAAACCACAATTGTTAGTCCGAAATTTATAGATACTTCTTGGACAAAAGTGAATATTCCACATGATTGGGTAGTGGAATTGCCTTTCGTAAAATCTTCAACACACGAAATGGATAGCCATGGTTACAAACCACTTGGCGGTGCTTATCCAGAAACTAGTATTGGTTGGTATCGCAAACATTTTTCGGTTGATAAAAAAGACGAAGGAAAACGTTTCGAAATTCAGTTTGACGGAATATACAGAAATGCCGAAATTTGGTTCAACGGATTTTATGTGGGAACCAATTTTAGCGGTTATCTCGGAAATTCTTACGATGTTTCGGATTATATCAATTATGAAGGTGATAATGTTATTGTAATTCGTGTTGACGCTACACAATCGGAAGGTTGGTTTTATGAAGGCGCCGGAATTTATCGCCACGTTTGGTTGAATGTAACCGATAAAGTTTTTATCCCTAATAATGGCGTTTTTGTACATTCAAAAGTAAACGGTAAAAACGCCACTGTAACTATTGAAACTGAAGTTGAAAATAAAAATTTACAACCTTCTAATGCTTTTGTTTATTCCATAATTACAGATAGGAATGGCAAGCAACTCGGGAAAACTTCTGAACAAAAAGTAGCTCTTTCGGTTAATGGAAAAACTACCATTAAGCAAAATTTGAACTTAAATAATGTTACGCTTTGGTCGCTTGAAAATCCGTATTTGTACAAAGTAGTTTCTGTTGTGAAATCGAGAAACCAGATTGTACATCAAACGAAAACCCGTTTCGGAATTAAAACGGTTAAATTCGATGCCAAAGAAGGTTTTTTCTTAAATGGTAAAAAAATCAAAATTCAAGGAACAAATAACCATCAAGACCACGCCGGAATTGGAAGTGCCTTGCCTGATTTTATGCAGTATTATCGTTTAAAATTACTGAAAGAAATGGGTTCCAATGCATACAGAGCAAGTCATAACGCACCAACTCCAGAACTTCTTGAAGCTTGTGATAGTTTAGGGATGTTAGTCCTTGATGAACAACGTTTGCTGAATAGTAGTCCAGAATATGTAAATCAATTCAAACGATTACTCAAACGTGACAGAAACCACGCCTCAGTTTTTTTATGGTCGATTGGAAACGAAGAACAAAACATACAAGGAAACGAGTATGGAAAACGAATTGCAAAAACACTTTTAGCTATTCAAGAAGAGTTAGATCCAACTCGAACTTCAACTTATGCTGCCGATATGGGAAATGATTTTAAAGGTGTGAATGAAGTCATTCCAATCCGTGGATTTAATTATCGAGAATATGCCGTTGCCGATTATCATCGTGACCATCCGAATCAACCTTTACTTGGAACCGAAATGGGAAGTACTGTAACGACAAGAGGAATTTATGAAAAAGATGAAATTCGTGCCTATGTTCCAGACCAAGACATAACGCATCCTTGGTGGGCAAGTAAAGCCGAAACTTGGTGGAAATTAGCAGCAGAAAATGACTATTGGCTTGGAGGTTTTGTGTGGACAGGATTTGATTATCGTGGCGAACCAACACCTTATAAATGGCCAAACATCAGTTCGCATTTTGGAATTTTAGATGTTTGTGGTTTCCCAAAAAACATTTATTACTACTATAAAAGTTGGTGGACAAATGAAGATATTTTACACATTTCACCACATTGGAATTGGCAAGAAAAAATAGGTCAACCAATTGAGGTTTGGGTAAATACCAATGCCGATGAGGTAGAATTATTCCTTAACGGAAAAACGTTAGGGAAGAAAACCATGCCAAGAAACAGTCATTTAAAATGGCAAGTAAACTACGAACCAGGAACGTTGGAAGCAGTAGCTTTTAAAAATGGAAGAAAATTAGTTTCTAAAGTTGAAACCACAAGTTATGCTACAAAAGTAATTGCCGTTGCCGATAAAACTTCAGTTGTAGCCGATGGTAAAGATGGAACTGTTGTCAATATTTCAATAGTAGATGAAAAAGGTCGTGAAGTGCCAAATGCTAACAATATGGTTTATTTCAAACTGATTGGTGATGCCAAAATTATTGGTGTTGGCAATGGTGATCCAAGTTCGCACGAACCAGACAAATGCAATGATGGAGCTTGGCAAAGAAGTGCCTTTAACGGAAAATGTCAAGTGATTATTCAATCTGGGAAAACAGTCGGAGATGTAAAATTGGAGGTAAAATCAAATGGATTGAGTTCAACTGTAGTGGTAATTAATCAAAAATAATTTGAAATAATCCCAGATTTAGGGACAACATAAAATGAAGAAAAAATTAATACAAAATACAACAGAACATTTTGAAAAAACCTTTCAAAATAAACCCGAGCATATTTTCCTTTCACCAGGAAGAATCAATATTATTGGAGAACACGTAGATTACAATGGTGGTTTTGTTTTGCCAGCTGCTATCAACAAATACGTTTGTATTGCTATTTCGCCAAATCATAACTCAGAATGTAAAATCATCGCTAAAGATTTAAATGAAGTTTTTGAATTTAATTTGAACGATACTTTAGTTCCAAATCAAACCATGTGGATCAATTATATTCTTGGGGTTTTACAACAATTAAAAGAACAGAAACAATTCACAAACGGATTTAATGCTGTTTTTAGTAGTTCTGTTCCTATTGGTTCAGGACTTTCGTCTTCAGCGGCTGTCGAATGTGGTTTTGCTTATGCGTTCAATAAAATGTTTGCTTTAGGCTTAACCAAACAAGACATTGCACTTATAGGTCAAAAATCGGAACACACTTTTGTAGGTGTAAATTGTGGTATTATGGACCAATTTGCTTCGGTTTTTGGAAAGAAAAACAAAGTGATTAAATTGGATTGCAACACATTGGAATACGAGTACCATAAAGCAGACTTCAAAAAATATTCGTTACTTTTATTGGATAGTAATGTGAAACATACGCATTTAACATCAGGTTACAACGATAGAAGAAACGAGGTAGAACAAGGATTAGCCATCATAAAACAGCATTTTCCAGAAGTAAAAACTTTCAGAAATTGCACAGAAGAAATGGTAAATGCTCTTAAAAAGGAACTAGGAGAAATTGTTTACAAAAGATGTCATTTTGTGGTAAAAGAAATTCAACGTGTTCAAGATGCAGTTGCTGCTCTAGAAAATTCTGATTTTAATAGACTAGGAAGTTTAATGACAGAAACACATCATGGTTTATCTAAAGAATATGAAGTGAGTTGCGATGAATTAGATTTTTTAGTTGATGCTGTAGCCAATGAAACTAGCGTTTTAGGAGCACGAATGATGGGTGGCGGTTTTGGAGGTTGCTCTATAAATCTTGTAGAAAAAGGTTCAGAAAAGGAACTAATTGAAAAAATTTCAACGCAATATCGTTCCAAATTTGGAATCGAATTAAAATCATACAAAGTAAAAATTTCCAAAGGAACATCAGAATATAAGAATTAATTAAACCTGACAGGTTTTAGAAACCTGTCAGGTTTACAAAATAAGACTATGCAAAACTTCAACCATAACGAACATCCACACAGACGATACAATCCCTTACTAGACGAATGGATATTAGTTTCGCCACATCGAGCCAAACGACCATGGCAAGGACAAAACGAGAAAATTGCAGAAGACAATCGTCCAGAACACGATGCCAATTGCTATTTGTGCTCAGGAAATGTGCGTTCCAATGGAGTAAAAAATGACAACTATACTGATTGTTATGTGTTTGAAAATGATTTTTCTGCTTTGTTGCGAGATGAGGTTGAATTTGAAAATAATTCCAACAATTTATTTCAGTTAAAACCAGAACGTGGCATCAATAAAGTCATTTGTTTTTCACCAAAACACAATCTCACATTACCCGAAATGGAAGTTTCAGATATTGAAAAAGTTGTAAAAGTTTGGAAAGAGCAATACATCGAGTTGGGCAATCAAGATTTTATCAATTATGTCCAAATATTTGAAAACAAAGGAAGTGTTATGGGTTGTAGCAATCCGCATCCACACGGACAAATTTGGGCACAATCATCATTGCCAACGCAAGTAGAGAAAACCCAAAAAAATCTTCGAGCGTACTACGACAAAAACAAAACCAGTTTACTAAAAGACTATTTGGACCAAGAATTGAAATCAGGCGAAAGAGTGGTTATTGAGAACAATCACTTTGCGGTGGTAGTTCCTTTTTGGGCAACTTGGCCATACGAAACCATAATTATCAGCAAAAGACATTTCGGAAATATTATTGCAATGACCAATGATGAAACCAAAGCATTTGCTCAAATTTTAAAAGAAATTACAGTCAAATATGATAACTTATTTGAAACATCTTTTCCTTATTCAGCAGGAATTCACCAATCTCCAACCGATAGAGTTTCGCATCCAGAATGGCATTTTCACATGCATTTTTATCCACCATTATTGCGAAGTGCCACGGTGAAAAAATTTATGGTCGGTTACGAAATGCTAGCCGAAGCACAACGTGATATTTCACCTGAACAAAGTGCTAAAATTTTAAGAGAATTACCCAACCAACATTATAAAACTAAAACCAACTAATATGCAAACCTTAGCAACCAAAGACTATATTGTTTTTTTCCTCTATTTTATAATAATTGTAGGTTACGGATTTTGGATTTACAACCGAAAAAAGAAAGCGCAAACCAGTAGTAACGATTATTTCCTTGCCGAAGGTTCGCTAACTTGGTGGGCAATTGGCGCGTCTTTAATTGCAAGTAATATTAGTGCCGAACAGTTTATTGGAATGAGCGGAAGTGGTTTCAAAATGGGATTAGCTATTGCTACCTACGAATGGATGGCGGCAATTACTTTGGTAATCGTAGCCGTTTTCTTCATGCCAGTTTATCTCAAAAATAAGATATTTACCATGCCACAATATTTAAAACAGCGGTATAATGGGAATGTTGCAATGATTATGGCTGTTTTTTGGTTGTTGTTATATGTATTGGTAAATCTAACGTCAATATTGTATTTAGGTGCTTTAGCCATTAGTAGTATTTCAGGTTTGAATATTACTTTGTGTATGATTTTTTTGGCTGTTTTTGCAGTTATGATAACGCTTGGCGGAATGAAAGTGATTGGTTACACCGATGTTATTCAGGTGTTTTTCTTGATTTTAGGCGGATTGATTACCACGTATTTAGCATTAAATTTAGTTGCAACCGAATTTGGTTCTGATGGAGTTATCAACGGATTTACTATTATGCGAGACAAAGCCGATGACCATTTTCATATGATTTTTGATAAAACCAATCCAAATTATATGGATTTACCAGGACTTTCAGTACTAATTGGTGGAATGTTAATTATTAATTTGAATTATTGGGGTTGCAACCAATACATTACTCAAAGAGCTTTAGGTGCCGATTTGAAAACCGCTCGTGGTGGAATTTTATTTGCCGCTTTCTTGAAGTTATTAATGCCAATTATAGTTGTTTTACCAGGAATTGCTGCTTATGTTTTATATCAAAATGGACATTTTCAAACGGAAATGCTACAAGATGGAAGTGTAAATCCAGACCGAGCTTATCCTATTTTATTGAATTTATTACCTGTTGGATTAAAAGGACTTTCCTTTGCAGCATTGACTGCAGCGATTGTAGCTTCTTTGGCAGGAAAGGCGAACAGTATAGCAACGATTTTCACCTTAGACGTTTATAAAGAAAAAATTAATGTTGAGGCAAGCGAGAAAAAGTTAGTTAGCATTGGAAAACTAACAATAATCTCGGCAATGATTATAGCTGTTGTCGTAGCGCCATTTCTAGGAATTGATAAAAAAGGAGGTTTTCAATACATCCAAGAATACACTGGATTTGTAAGTCCGGGAGTTTTTGCAATGTTTATTTTGGGTTTCTTTTGGGAAAAAACCACTTCAAATGCGGCGTTGTTTGCAACAATTGGAGGTTTTATTCTTTCAATAATTTTCAAATTTATGCCAGCTTTCATTGATTTATCATTTTTAAATCCGATGGGATTTGCGGTGCCAAATGCCGATGGAGTTTATGAAATTCCGTTTATTGATAGAATGGGATTTGTATTTCTAATTTGCGTTATCGGAATGTATTTTATTAGTATGTATGAAACTAAAAAAGGAGTTCAAACTAATGGATTAGAAGTTGATAAAACGATGTTCAAAATGTCACCAAGTTTCACGGTAGGAATGCTAGTGATTATTGCAGTTACAGCTGCCTTATACACTGTTTTTTGGTAAAAAAGAGAATAAAGAATAGTTGGTGTAATTGATTTTTTTATTTTTACACTAATAAAAAAACAATGAAAAAACTATTTCTGTTTTTGGTTTTATTCTCCAATTTGATTTTTTCTCAAACAAAAGAAGATGTTGAGCGAGATTTCGACGCTCCGGATTCACTATATAGAGAAGATCAGTTTTACTTCAATATTTCTTATAGTTCCTTACAAAACCAACCGAATGGTTTTAGGCAAAATAAGTTTTCTCCAAGTTTATCATTAGGTTTTCTGAGAGATATGCCTGTAAACAAAGCTAGAACTTTTGCAATTGCCGCAGGATTTGGATATACAATTAGTGCCTATAATCATAATCTTGTTATTGACCCCAACAATGGAAGTTTAGATTACTCATTGATTGGTAATGATGTGATTTACTCAAAAGATAAATTGTCTATACATACCATAGATTTGCCAATTGAAATCAGATGGCGAAATTCAACACCTGAAAGCCATAAATTTTGGAGAATCTATGGAGGTTTTAAGTTCAGTTATAAGGTTTTTGATAGGTATAAATTTGTTGCAGATAGCGGAACTATTAAACTATCCAACAATGATGATATCAATAAATTTATGACAGGAACATATTTAACAGTTGGGTGGAATACAGTAAATTTTTATGCTTACTATGGGTTAAATCCTCTCTTTAAATCTTCGGCCAAAATTGATGGAAAAACTGTTGACCTCAATGCGCTTCATTTTGGTCTAATGTTTTACATTTTATAGCCAAAAATAGAAAAGAATAAACTGCGGAACAGTTCCACAAATGAAACCATACAGTAATTCATTGGGAGTATGAGCTTTCATTTCTAATCTTGATGAAGCTACAAATCCATTTATAACCAAAAAAAATATAATAGTATTAATGATATTAACCTGATTGTGATAACTCAACCCAATTAGGAAAACGGTAAACGCACTGATGCCAATCATATGAATACTCGCTTTTTTCTTAAAAAAAAGAAGAATAAATGCAATTATTGTACTGATTAATCCTCCTAAAAAAAAGTGATGTAATCCTGGAAAAACATCTGCTGTAATACTTCTAGTAATTAATGTTGAAAATAATGCCATTTGGAGCATTAATGGAATTCTTCTTTGCGAAATATCAGAAAGCATAATGCTATCTACTTTTCCAAAAGTTCTCAAAAGATAGAAAAAAGCAATAGGCAGTAAAAATGTAATGATAAATATTTGAGAAAAAAGTATAATGTATTGAGTTGATGAAAAGAAAGTATCACTCATTAAAACATAAAAAAGTGTTCCTAGAATGGGTATAAAAATAGGATGGAAGAGATATGAAAAAAAAGGCAAAAACTTTTTCAAACTTCTTGAGGATTATATTTTTTTACGCATTCTCGCAACAGGAATTTCCATCTGCTCTCTATATTTTGCAACAGTTCTTCTAGCAATAGGATATCCTTTTTCTTTTAAAATTTCTGCGAGTTGATCATCTGGAAGTGGCTTGCTTTTGTCTTCTTCTTCGATTACTGTTTTCAGAATTTTTTTGATTTCGAGAGTTGAAACATCTTCACCTTGATCATTTTTCATTGCTTCTGAAAAGAATTCTTTGATGAGTTTTGTTCCATAAGGTGTATCAACATACTTGCTATTGGCAACACGTGAAACAGTAGAAATATCAAGACCAATCATATCTGCAATATCTTTCAGAATCATTGGTTTTAACTTAGTTTCTTCTCCGTCTAGAAAGTATTCTTGTTGAAAATGCATAATGGCATTCATTGTGACATAGAGTGTTTCTTGACGTTGTTTTATCGCATCAATAAACCATTTTGCAGAATCTAGTTTTTGTTTAATAAACTGAACAGCATCTTTTTGCGCATTCGATTTATCTCTAGAATCTTTATAGGTTTGCAACATATCTTGATAATCTTTGGAAACGTGGAGCAAAGGAGCATTTCTTCCATTTAATGAAAGTTCAAGTTCACCATCTACAATTCTTATGGTAAAATCGGGAACTATTTGTTCAACAACTCTACTACTACTATCAAAAGAACCACCAGGTTTTGGATTTAATTTTTCAACTTCTTCAATAGCTTTTTTCAATCTTTCTTGCGAAACATCATACTTCTGAAGTAGCTTTTCATAATGTTTTTTTGTAAAAGCTTCAAATTGATTTTCAATTATTTCGGTAGCAAGTTCTACAGATTCTGTGGGTGTTTTATGTTTTAGTTGAAGCAATAAACATTCTTGTAAATCTCTTGCACCAACACCAGCTGGCTCAAGTTCATGAACAATATGAAGAATTTTTTCTACGGTCTTTTCATCCGTATAAATCCCTTGGGTAAATGCTAAATCATCTACAACATCTTGAATACTTCTGCGCAAATAACCATCGTCATCTATACTTCCTATCAAAAATTCGGCAATGTCATGTTCTTCATCCGAAAGAATAAAAGTGTTTAATTGATTAATCAAATCTTGGTGAAAACTTGTTTGAGCCGCAAAAGGAGTTTCGCGGTCATCATCGTCATCACTATAGTTGTTGGCTTGAAGTTTGTAATCAGGTGTTTCGTCGTCGCTTAAATATTCGTCAATGTTTATTTCGTCTGCATCAATGCTCTCATTGTCATCATATTCATCATAATCATCGTTGTTGTCAAACTCATCTTTCTCATACAATTCTTCTTCCTCTTTACCACTTTCCAAAGCAGGATTCTCGACCAATTCTTCTTTCAATCGTTGTTCAAATGCTTGCGTAGGCAATTGTATCAACTTCATCAACTGAATTTGTTGAGGCGATAATTTTTGGGATAATTTGAATTGTAAACTGTGTTTTAACATTTTTAAGTTTATGAGTTTAAGTGTTTATGAGTTTAAAAGTTATAACCTTATAACCTCATAAACTTTTAACCTTTTTAAAATTCTGCGTTTTGTGGTGTTCTCGGGAACGGAATTACGTCTCTAATATTCGTCATTCCAGTTACAAACAATACCAATCGTTCAAATCCTAATCCAAATCCTGAGTGAACTGCCGAACCAAATCTTCTAGTATCTAGATACCACCATAATTCTTCTTCGTCAATTCCGAGAACTTTCATTTTTTCCACCAAAACATCATATCGTTCTTCTCTTTGCGAACCACCAACGATTTCTCCAATTCCTGGGAACAAAATATCCATCGCGCGAACGGTTTTTCCATCTTCGTTCAAACGCATGTAGAATGCTTTGATATTCGCTGGATAATCAAACAAGATTACTGGACACTTAAAGTGTTTTTCAACTAGATAACGTTCGTGCTCGCTTTGTAAATCAGCACCCCATTCGTTGATGATGTATTGGAATTTTTTCTTTTTATTAGGAGTACAATCTCTTAAAATATCAATAGCTTCGGTGTAGGAAACACGTTTGAAATTGTTTTCTAAAACGAAATTCAATTTTTCCAACAAGGTCATTTCACTACGTTCTGCTTGAGGTTTAGATTTTTCTTCTTCCAATAAACGACCTTCCAGAAATTTCAAATCGTCTGGACATTTGTCCATCGTATATTTTATCACAAATTGGATGAAATCTTCAGCCAAATCCATGTTGTCATTCAAATCATTGAAAGCTACTTCAGGTTCAATCATCCAAAATTCAGCCAAGTGACGAGAAGTGTTTGAATTTTCAGCTCTAAAAGTTGGTCCGAAAGTATAAATTTGTCCCAATGCCATAGCAAATGTTTCACCTTCCAATTGACCAGAAACGGTTAAGTTGGTGTGTTTTCCGAAGAAATCTTTTTTGTAATCAATAGCACCTTCTTCAGTTCTTGGAAGATTGTCTAATGGTAATGAAGTCACTTGAAACATTTCTCCAGCACCTTCTGCATCTGCGCCAGTAATTACAGGTGTGTTAACATACACAAATCCTCTTTCTTGAAAATAGGTGTGAACCGCATGAGCTAACACGGAACGTACTCGCATAATCGCTCCAAAAGCATTAGTTCGAACACGCAAATGCGCATTTTCACGTAAAAATTCCAACGAGTGTTTTTTGGGTTGCATTGGAAATTTTTCTGCATCAGAATCGCCTAGAATTTCTAGCGATGTTGCTTGGATTTCATATTTCTGGCCTGCGCCTTGACTTTCTACAAGCTTTCCTGTCACCGAAACTGCTGCTCCAGTAGTAATTCTTTTCAAGGTTTCTTCGGGTGTGTTTTCAAAATCTACTACACACTGAATATTATTGATTGTCGAACCATCGTTCAACGCTATAAATTGATTGTTTCTAAAAGTTCTAACCCAACCTTTTGCATTGACCTCTGTGTTCACTTGTGAGCCGCTTAAAAGCACTTTAACTTTTGTATGTTTCATTATAAATTCTATTATTTGTGCAAATATAAATCAATTATTTTTTGTTTTCTACAGCATCCATTTCTTCATCTGTAGGTTCAATGATATCAATGGTTGGTTCTGGTAATTCTTGTTGGTTTGCTAAAGTTTTGTTCAGCGAAAGCACTAATGATGGTAACAACACCAGATTAGACAACATCCCAAAAGAAAGCGTTAAAGCTACCAATCCACCAAGTGCAACTGTTCCGCCAAAACTAGACAGCATAAAGACAGAAAACCCAAAAAACAGAACGATTGAAGTATAAAACATACTTATTCCTGCGTCGTTGAATGTTGCAAAAACAGATTTTTTGATTTTCCAATCATTTCTAGAAAGTTCTAATCGATATTGAGCTAAAAATCGTAGCGTATCATCAACCGACATTCCAAAAGCAATTCCAAAAACTAAAAGGGTTGAAGGTTTTAACGGAATGCCTAGAAAGCCCATCAATCCTGCTGTCATTAGTAATGGCAATAGATTTGGAATGATAGAAACCAACACCATTTTGAAAGAACGAAACATTATGGCTACCAATCCACCAGTAAGTAAAAAAGCAAAAAGCAATGATGATAAAAGATTATCTAGCAAGTATTTTGTTCCTTTTTGAAACACTGAAGGTTTACCTGTTATTATAACTTCGTAGCGTTCTTTTGGGAAGAGTTTATTGGCTTTTTCACGAATTCGCGCTTCTATTGCTTCCATCTTCTCGCCATTTTCATCTTTGATAAAAGTGGTTATTCTTGCTACGCTTCCATCTGCTGTAACATAGCTTTTGAATGGATTATCCTTTGATTTTTGCAAGGAATTTTTAATATATGGCAACAAGAATATTTCCTCTTGTGAAGTAGGTAAATCATAATATTCTGGATTGCCATTATAATAGGCTTGTTTGAAATTTTTAGCAATGCTTACCAGCGATAATGGTTTTGATAATTCTGGAATTTCTACAATTGTTTGTTCCAGTTCATCCATTCTTCGCAAGTTTGTTAGTTTCATAGCACCATTTTTACGATGCGTATCAATCATTATTTCCAAGGGCATTACACCATCAAACTCTTTTTCAAAAAAACGAATATCATCAAAGAATGCAGTCTTTTTTGGCATATCTTCAATAATACTTCCAGATATTTTTATTTCATAAATACCAATAATCCCAAATATCAAAAGACAAATTGAGGTTATGTAAACTCCAAGACGATTATATTTTACCGTATTAACAATCCATCCAAGAAAAGAAGTCAACGACTCGCGTTCAAGATGACCAAGATGTCTTGGAATAGGTGATGGAATGTAACTAAAGAAAATGGGTATTAGCAATAAACTCAACAGATAGATTGCTAAAATATTTATGGTTGTTACAATGCCAAATTCCTGTAATAGCACATTATTGGTTACGATAAAAGTAGCAAAACCCACAGCCGTTGTTATGTTGGTCATCAGTGTTGCGGTACCAGTTTTGGTGATAACTCTCTGTAACGATTTAGCTTTATTTGAATGTTTGTGATATTCTTGATGGTATTTGTTGATGAAAAAGATACAGTTTGGAATTCCGATAACAATTACCAATGTTGGAACCAAAGCTGTTAGAACGGTTATTTCATAATCCAACAATCCCATTAAACCAAAAGACCACATAACACCAATGATTACAACTATTAGCGATATTAATGTTGCTCTAAATGATCTAAAGAAATAGAAGAAAATTAACGAAGTGATGAGTAAAGCAGCACCAATAAATAACCCAATTTCATCAATTATTGTTTTTGCGTTAAGCGTTCTGATGTAAGGCATTCCCGATGTGTGTAGCTCAACTCCAGTTTTGTCTCTGAAATTTTTTATGGCAGGAATTAAATCATTGATAACAAACTCTTTGCGTGCTTTTGTGTTTACAATTTTTTTGTCTAAATATATTGCTGAACGAATAGCTCCCGTTTTTTTATTGTAGAGTAAACCTTCATAGAATGGTAGCTTTGTAAAAAGTTCTTTTTGAATTTGTTGCAAATATTTTTCATCTTGAACTTTATTCTTATCAACAAGTGGTTTTAGTTCAAATTTTTCTAAAGAATCATTTTTTATGATTTTTTGAAGATTATCAACCGAAACTATAAGACTAACTTCTTTATGACTTTTTATGGTAGTCATCAATTCGCTCCAAGCTTTGTAAACTTTTGGAGTAAATAGTTTATTATCTTTAGTAGCAATTACAATAAGATTGCCTTCTTCGCCGAAGTTTTTAAGGAATTTTGAATAGTCAACATTTACTTTGTCATCAGCAGGAATAAGGTTTGCCTCAGTTTGTGTAAAACGAATATACTTCCATTGTGTAGCAAGCAAAACGGTAATCAAAATGATGCTACCTAATATAACAATTCTGTTTCTGAGTATAATTCGTGCAATTAGTTCCCAAAAACCAATTCCTAACAACTTCTTCATAAATCTAAAATGGGTTGCAAAGGTAATTAAAACCTAAGGAATTAGCCATTGATTTTATTAAGATTTTATTATTTTAATCGAAGTTTTTCAATCCAAACCTAAATCAAGTATAAAACTTAATTTTATAGCTAAATTATCTTCAAAACGACTAAGTTGATTAGCACCATATCTGTAAAAACCAGTCAATCCAAATCCTTTATAAACCTGATTGAGCTCTATTCCAGATTCGAAAAACCCTTTATCAAGTGTTTTATATTCTATGCCGTGATGTTGTTCGGGATTTTGCATATTTCCCCAAGTCATTCGGGTAACTAAAACCATTGTTGGACGAATTTTTTTAGCAATTTGAACTCTTTTAAAACCATGTTTTAATTGCAACATTGCATATTGACTGGAGAAAAATTCATTGAAAAACATGGTTTCAAAACTGTTTTTACCCGCAATAGTGATACGTTGCAAAATGTTGTCTTTAGTCAAATTATTGGGCGAAGTGTTGTATAAATGTGTAAGCGGAATATCGCCAAAAGCATAACCAGCTTGTGCTAATATGGTTGACTTTTGACCGTTGAGATATTTCTTTTCAAAATCAATTCTGAAATCAATTTTTCCAAAGTCAAAATAATTATCAATAAAATTGGGGATAGTTTTTGTGAACTGAAAGGTGAATTTTGGAAATCTTTTTTCAATTTCTTGCTTGCCATTTGGTGTTTGCATAAATGAACTGAAAGGATTCCATTGCAAAGAAACCATTGCTGTTGTTGCGGTAAAATTTTGATAAAGATTCCCATCTTTTTGAAAAGTGTATTCAAAAAGAGGCGAAATTTCACTATGGGTAATTTGCCAAATGCTTTCAGTTTTTGGAATTATTTTAGTTTCAATATAGGCTCGCCAAGTTTTATGATTGTAGAAAGTGCTGAGGTTAATAGGTCTTGGGTCATATAGTTTGAAAACTCTTTTATCAATAGCAAAATTTGTACTAGCAATTTCTCGAATATCATCAGTATATGAACCACCAATCCAAGTATTTGAAAACTTTCCAATTCGAGTAGATGTTCCAAGATTGTACTTTATGGTTTCATCTTTTAATCCAAAAGCCGTGTAACCTTCAATTTTAAAAATCTTCGAAAAGAATTCATTTGTATTACCGCCAATTCCAAACCGAAAACCTTCATAGTTATTATAACTCAATAAATGACGTAAATCAAAATCAAAAAAACTGACAGGTAAAAAACCATTGATTATTTTTCTGCCAATGAATATTTTTTTATCAATTTTTCTTTTGTTTCCAATGCTATCCAAAACACGATATGTAGCTAAACTTCTCTCATCAATTTCTTGACTTCTTTTCGATTTCCAAAAATCTTCATCTCTTGTTGTAGCTTGATCTTTGACATCCACACTTATGTAAGATTTTCTTATTTTGCTTAAATCATTAAAAGTGATATTGTTAATGTCCGTTTCGGAGTGAAGATAAACATGGTCAGAGCTTTTATTTTTTTTGTCATTGGCATCATTATTTTCTGCTTCAAAAGTTATTCTGCCGCCAAGTATTTTCGTTTCTTGTTTGCTTTTTCCTTTGACTATTTTGAGTGTTTTTTTCTCTGGAAACCAAATATTTTCCTTAGGATAATAGGAATAGAAATGTTCAGAGGTAATATCCAAAACGCTTCTTGCTCTGAGGGTTGTTTTGGCAATTGCATAATTTTCTGCATCAATATATAAAAGCCCTTCGAGACCTTTTAATAATTTTTTGTTTTTGAAATAAATGACAAACGTTTTTCTGTTTTGAATTTGTACAGTATCAATAATTTTATAGTGATATTCCTTTTTGTATCGATTGCCAATTGGGCTTATATATTTAGTTTCGAAAAGCTCGTATTTATCGTCATAAATTGAGAACGATTGTAAATTAAATCCATAGTATTCATAAAAAGGTTCCTTAAAACCAGCCATTTTTGCTCCAGTGATGACTTCTTTAAAAGTGGGTTTAAGATATAGAAATTGGGACGTTTTTTCAGCCAAGAAAAGATGCTGTTTATCAATAATTTTCTTGAATTTATATTCAGACGAATCAATTTTAGAAAACACAATTCCTTTATCCGTTTTATTAAAAATACTATCTATTTTGCCTGCGATAGAGTCAGGATTTGCGGTAACGATCAGTTTGTTATAACTATCGAACTGAAAAGAGTTTAGCTTTTCAAAAGGGTTGTTTTTTTTCCTGTTTTCAAAGGCCTTTTTGATAATCAAGTTAGCTTTATCATTGTTTTCTATCTCAACATCTTTTAAATTTTCTGTTTTAGGATTTAAGAAAATAGAAAAAAATTGTTGACCTGAAATATCTTTTTTTTGAGTTTCAAATCCCAAAAAATGGATGCTGAAAAAAGTATTGGTTGAAGCGCATGTAACTGAAAATTTACCATTTACATCCGAAAAGGCTTCTGTATTATCTTCAAATTTTAGAGTTGCAAAAGGAAGTGGTTTTTTGGTGACGTTGTTCTTTACAATACCATTTATTTGTATTTGTGCTTGAGTACTCAAGCAGAAACAAAATAAAAATGGCAAAAGGTATTTCATCAAAAATAATTTTGACAAAAATAGGAATAAAAAAATCCGCACAAGGCGGATTTTAATATTGAATTAACAAAGTTACACTTTCATTATTTCGGCTTCTTTGATAGCCAGATGTTCATCAATTTTTTTGATGTAAGTGTCTGTTAGTTTTTGGATGTCTTCTTCGGCTTTTTTACATAAATCTTCTGAAGCGCCATCTTTTTCTAGTTTCTTTATTTCGCTATTAGCATCTTTTCGGTGGTTTCTAACGCCTACTTTTGCATCTTCGGCTTCAGCTTTTGCTTGTTTTACAAGCTCTTTTCTTCTTTCTTCTGTCAATGGTGGAACGCTAATAATAATATTATCACCATTGTTCATCGGGTTAAAACCTAGATTTGCAACCATAATTGCTTTTTCTATAGGTTGCAACATGCTTTTTTCCCAAGGGGTAACTGTAATAGTTCTTGCATCGGGAACGTTAACATTCGCAACTTGTGAAAGAGGTGTTTGTGAACCGTAGTAATCTACAAAAACACCACCAAGCATTTGCGGTGAAGCTTTTCCTGCTCTAATGTTTAGGAAAGTCTTTTCAAGATGACCAACTGAGTTGCTCATCGCTTCTTTTGTTTCGTCTATTATAAAGTCTATTTCTTCCATTGTTTTGTTTTTTTAGTCAATTATACATTAACGACTGTTCCTATATTTTCTCCTTGACAAATTTTAAGTAAATTTCCTTTTTTATTCATATCGAAAACCACTATTGGAAGTGAATTTTCTTGACTTAAAGTAAAAGCTGTTGTGTCCATAACATTCAATCCTTTCGAAATTACTTCGTCAAAAGTGATAGTGTCAAATTTTACAGCATTTTGATTTTTTTCGGGATCAGAGTCATAAACACCATCTACACGAGTTCCTTTGAGGATAACATCTGCATTTACTTCTACACCACGAAGAACAGCAGCAGTGTCAGTAGTGAAATATGGATTTCCTGTTCCAGCGCCAAATATTACAATTCTACCTTTTTCAAGGTGACGAACAGCTCTTCTTTTAATGTAAGGTTCAGCAATAGCTTCTATTTTCAAGGCAGTTTGTAATCTTGTAAGCATGCCTTTGTCTTCTAATGCTCCTTGCAATGCCATTCCATTTATTACTGTTGCTAGCATTCCCATGTAATCGCCTTGAACTCTATCCATTCCATTGCTTGCTCCAGCTACTCCTCTAAAAATATTTCCTCCACCAATTACAATTGCAATTTGAACACCTAAATTGTGAATTTGCTTTATTTCATCAGCATATTCAGCAAGCCTTTTAGGATCAATTCCATATTGTCTGTCGCCCATTAGTGCTTCGCCACTAAGTTTTAGAAGAATTCTTTTGTATTTCATTTTGTGTGTTTGGGTTTTAGTGTTGCAAATATAATTATTTCTAGTTCAAAAAAAATGGGGCTGAATTTTAATGCTACAGATTTTAGAAACAATACTTCGATATTGTGTAACTGTAACAAATATTACCTTGAAAATTTTATTTTATGATTAACTTTGTTGCAAACAAAAAAAAATGAAAACGCAAGAAATTTTCAAAAAAAGTATTGAAAGAAGCCATTCATACACTGAATATAGAACTCTGGTAAAAGAGTTGTTGTCCCAAGGAAAATCAAGTGGTGCAGACCAATCGGAAGCATTATTACACTACAGCCAGCTCAATGACACAAGAATGAATAGACTGGACAAAACTATAGATATACCTGTTGAAAATGTAGAAAAATTAAAACAAATAGCCGATGAGCAAATTTGGCTTGTAATAACTGAAGGTTGGTGTGGCGATGCAGCCCAAATTTTACCAGTTATAAATAAAATGGCTGAGCAAAATACAAAAATTGATTTGCGTGTTGTTTTCAGAGATGAAAATGATGATCTAATGCAAATGTTTTTGACAAATGGAACACGTTCAATCCCAAAATTGATTGTTTTAAATAAAGAAACACTGGAAATAATCACTGATTTTGGGCCTAGACCAAAAGGTGCAAAGAAACTCATTCAGGACTATAAAGAGCAACACGGAATTGTGGATGAAACAGCAAAAACCGAATTGCAATTGTGGTATCTGCATGACAAAGGATTGAGTACTCAAAAAGAAATTTTAGAAGCTATTGAGACAAAAGCTCTTTTTCAAAAACCTCTGGCGTAACTGAATTTTCAACAGAAAAAGCACCAATTTTTGTTCTTCTTAGAGCAGAAAGATGCGCACCAGATTTTAGAGCTATTCCAAAATCGTAAGCTAGCGAACGAATGTATGTTCCTTTACTACATTGAACTCTAAAATCTATTTCGGGTAAAGCAATTCGCGTGATTTCAAATTCGTAAATAGTGGTTTTTCTTGAAGCAATTTCGATTGCTGAACCTGCACGAGCATGTTCATAAAGGCGTTTACCATCTTTTTTTATGGCTGAAAAAACAGGAGGTTTTTGGTCTATTTCACCAATGAAACCTTTTGCTGTTTGATGGATTAGCGCATCATCAATATGATTTATTGGAAAAGTTGCATCAATTTCGGTTTCCAAATCATAACTTGGTGTAGTTGCGCCTATAGTAATAGTTCCAGTATATTCTTTGGTTTGGCTTTGAATTTCAGGAATTTTCTTTGTGAACTTTCCTGTACAGATGATTAATAAACCAGTTGCCAAAGGATCGAGTGTTCCTGCATGACCAATTTTAAATTTCTTTGGAAGATTGTATTTTCGTTTGAGAACATATTTCAATTTGTTGACAGCTTGAAATGAACTCCAAGTAAGAGGTTTGTCAATCAAAAGGATTTGACCATTTTGAAAATCTTCAGCTGTTTTCAAAAGAATTTATTTTACAAGTGAAAAGTAAACCAAGAGAATAACTCCTGCAATAATTCGGTAATAACCCCAAGGTTTAAAACCATATTTTTTTATTACTCCAATAAAAAATTTAATTGCAATAAGAGCAACAATAAAAGCAACTATATTACCTATGATAAACATTTTTAGGTTTTCATCAGTTTTTAAAATTAACTCGTAGCCTTTCATTTGTGAAGCTTCATAGGTTTTCAAAAAAACCGAATAGCAAGTAACTGCAAGCATAGTTGGTACAGCTAAGAAAAATGAAAATTCGGCGGCAGTATGTCGTGTTAATCCTTGTTGCATTCCGCCAATAATTGATGCAGCACTTCTACTTGTTCCTGGCATCATGGCTAAACATTGCCAAAATCCAATAGTCACTGCTTTTTTTACAGTAATATCTTCTTCGTTTGTAATTGTTGGAGAATGAAATCTACCATCAATAAACAAAAGAATAATTCCACCAACGATTAAAACAATCGCAATAGGAATAGGTTTTTCAAGAACAGCTTCAATTTTATCATCAAATAACTTTCCTAAGACTAATGCTGGAACTACAGCACAAGCCAATTTTATGTAAAAGTTTATTTTAGAAAAATCGAAAAACTTTTTCCAATACAAAACCACAACAGCTAGTATTGCGCCAAATTGAATGGAAACTTGAAATAATTTTACAAAATCGTCACTTTGAATACCGAAAAACGAACTAGTAAAAATCATGTGAGCCGTTGAAGAAACAGGAAGATATTCTGTTAATCCTTCAACTATGGCGATAAGTATTGCTTGAATGAAATCCATTGTTTTTAGTGATTAGTGATGAGTAAAGAGTGATTAGCGATTTTTTACTATTCACTAATTACTATTCACTATTTACTTTTTTTAAATATTGAATAAATAGTAATTCCAAAACCAATTAAAACAACGGTTGGCGCTAGTCGTATCCTTCTAAAATCGAAAACAGACTCATTGAAGACTTTTGGGTTATCGCTTCCACCGCCAGACATCAATAGAAATCCAACAGCTATGACTGCCAATCCTACTAAAAGAATTTTGTAGTTTACTTTGTCAAACAAAAAATCAGGTTTGTGATCACTTCCTTTCATAACAGTAAATGTTTTTAGTATAAATCGTCAGTTCTTAAGTTTAGAAAACGTTGTGTTGCAAAAAATGTACTTATCCAAGGAATAAGAGCACCAAGTACTAATACACCAAGCAATACCAATGAAGTCAAAAGAACATCTTTTAGAATATCTAGATTAGGATAATTGGTTTGAATGTAAAACAGCACACCAATTAGAGCAATAACTGCCATTACAGCACCAATTAGGCCAAGATAAATACTTCGCATAATGAATGGCTTTCTAATAAACGACTTTGTTGCTCCAACTAATTGCATTGTTTTAATAATGAATCTATTTGAATATATGGATAAACGCATCGAACTATTGATTAAAACAACAGATATAAAAGCAAAAATTCCGCTTATAATCAATATCCACATACTGATTTGTTTAACGTTATCGTTTACTAATGTCAATAATTGTTTGTCATAAACTACATCGGCTACCATTTCGTTTTTGCGGATGCGGTTTTCTATTTTGGCAAAACTTTCGCGAGTAACATAATCCGCTTTTAGATGCACATCAAAAGAGTTTTGCAAAGGATTTACTCCCAAAAACTGCATAAAATCTTCCCCAAGAACTTTTTGATGATCACGAGCTGCTTTTTCCTTAGAAACGTATTCAAAATCTTTAGCAAATTTTGCCGATTTCAATTCAGCATCAAAAGCCTTGATGATAGAATCATTAGCTTCTGTTTTAAAGAAAACAGTCATTACAATATCTTCCTTAAAATTATCCGAAATTCTTTTAGAATTGATTACAAAAAGTCCCAATGCTCCAAGTAAAAACAATACTAAAAAAACACTCAATACTACCGAAAAATAGGAAGTAATTACTCTGCGTTTTTGAAATTTCTCAAAATTGGATGCCATACAAAAGATTTTATGCCGTAAAAATAAAAAAGAAAATCGTTTTTATCCTTTATAACGAACAAAGTTTTAACTTTCTTATAATATAATGTAAATTTGCGCTTTTATTTTTCAGTACAAAACAGATTACTGATATCAGATAACATTTAAGTAATGAAATACTTCCACGAACAAATCGAAGCCAAATGGCAAGAATATTGGGCAAAAAATCAAACTTTTGCGGCATCAAATAACAGCGAAAAACCAAAATATTACGTTTTGGATATGTTTCCTTATCCATCAGGTGCAGGTTTACACGTTGGTCATCCGCTAGGTTACATTGCTTCGGATATTGTGGCGAGATACAAACGTCATAAAGGTTTCAATGTGTTGCATCCGCAAGGCTACGATTCGTTTGGATTACCGGCAGAACAATATGCGATTCAAACTGGTCAACATCCCGAAAAAACCACTCGTGAAAACATTGCGCGTTACCGTGAACAGTTAGATAAAATCGGTTTTTCATTCGATTGGAGTAGAGAAGTTCGTACTTCAAATCCTGATTATTACAAACATACGCAGTGGATTTTTATTCAATTATTCAATTCTTGGTACAATAATGATACGGATAAAGCCGAAGATATTTCGACCTTAATTGATTTATTTTCAAAAGAAGGAAACGCAACTGTAAATGCCGTTTGCGATGATAATATTTTTTCGTTTTCAGCATCAGAATGGAATTCCTTTTCATCAGATGAGCAACAAAAGATTTTATTGCAATATCGTTTGACTTATTTGGCAGAAACTGAAGTAAACTGGTGTCCTGCTTTAGGAACCGTTTTAGCCAACGATGAAATCGTAAACGGAGTTTCAGAACGTGGCGGACATCCTGTAATTCGTAAAAAAATGACACAATGGTCAATGCGAATTTCTGCCTATGCCGAAAGATTATTACAAGGTTTAGATACCATCGATTGGACGGAAAGTTTGAAAGAAAGCCAACGCAATTGGATTGGAAAATCGGTTGGAGCATTAGTTAAGTTTCAAGTTTCAAGGTTCAAGTTTGAAGGTTCAACTCAATCTGAAACAAATTTTATTGAAGTATTTACTACAAGACCTGATACCATTTTTGGAGTAACGTTTATGACTTTGGCTCCAGAACACGAATTGGTTTCACAAATCACAACACCAGAACAAAAAACTGCGGTTGATGCTTATATTGAAGCTACAGCAAAACGTTCAGAAAGAGAACGTATGGCAGATGTAAAAACCATTTCGGGAGTATTTACAGGCGCTTATGCTGAACATCCTTTTACCAAAGAACCAATTCCGGTTTGGATTGGCGATTACGTTTTGGCGGGTTACGGAACTGGTGCTGTAATGGCGGTTCCATGTGGTGATGAGCGTGATTATGCTTTTGCGAATTTCTTCAAAGGAACGCACGGAATGCCAGAAATTAAAAATATTTTCAACCAAGATATTTCTGAAGCGGCTTTTGCTGAAAAAAGCGGTTTCGAATTAGTAAATTCCGATTTCCTAAACGGATTTGGTTACAAAGACGGAACGAAAAAAGTCATCGAAGAATTAGAAAAAATCGGACAAGGAAAAGGTAAAACCAATTACCGTTTGCGTGATGCGGTGTTTTCTCGTCAAAGATATTGGGGCGAACCATTTCCAGTATATTATGTGAATGGATTGCCACAAATGATTGATGCAAAATATTTGCCAATCGTTTTGCCAGAAGTTGAGAAATATTTGCCAACCGAAGACGGACAACCGCCTTTAGGAAACGCAACAACTTGGGCTTGGGATAGCGTTCAAAACAAAGTTGTAAGTAATCAGTTGATTGATAATAAAACAATTTTCCCTTTAGAATTGAACACGATGCCAGGTTGGGCAGGAAGTTCGTGGTATTGGATGCGTTACATGGATGCGCACAACGAAAACGAATTTGCCTCAGCCGATGCACTGAAATACTGGGAAAACGTAGATTTATATATTGGTGGAAGCGAACACGCTACAGGACATTTATTGTATTCTCGTTTTTGGAACAAATTTCTAAAAGATAGAGGTTACGCACCAACAGAAGAACCATTCAAAAAATTAATCAACCAAGGAATGATTTTGGGGATGAGTGCGATGCCAATTATTGCTATTCCTAAAATTTCATTGACTAATGATAAAATTGAAAAGTTTGATGAATTCAATCATGCAAATATTTTTGTTTCAAAGGATTTAATTCCTAAGATTAATCATGAGTTTAAGTTATCAGAATTAGGCCCTGAATTAGTAGATATTTTAAAGAAGTCATTTTGTTTAGATAATTTTACTGATGATGAGTTACATGGGTTTGTTTTTGAACCATTAGAATTACATATACCTGTAGATTTTTTATCACTTTCAGATGAGATTGATTTTTCAAAAACAAATTCTGATTATAGACTTTTTAATCTAGAAAAAAATTGCATTAAAAATTCTCAAGGAAAGTTTATAGCTTATAGAGAAGTAGAAAAAATGTCAAAATCAAAATACAATGTTGTCAATCCAGATGATATTTGTAATGATTATGGTGCGGATACTTTGCGTTTGTATGAAATGTTTTTAGGTCCATTGGAACAAGCAAAACCTTGGAATACAGCAGGAATTACAGGAGTTTCTGGTTTCTTGAAAAAATTATGGCGATTGTATTTTGATGATAATGGTTTGATTGTAACTAACGATGAGCCAACTGCTGAAATGTACAAATCGTTACACAAAACCATCAAAAAAGTGACTGAAGACATCGAGAATTTCTCATTCAATACTTCGGTTTCACAGTTTATGATTTGTGTAAACGAATTGGCGCAACAAAAATGTCATCACAGAGCAATTTTGGAACCATTAGCGATCTTGGTTTCACCTTATGCGCCACATATTGCTGAGGAACTTTGGTCACAACTAGGTCATGAAGGTTCAATTTCTACAGTAGCTTTCCCAATTTTTGAAGAGAAATATTTAGTAGAAAGCGAAAAAGAATATCCAGTTTCGTTTAATGGGAAAATGCGTTTCACGATTAAATTACCATTGGATTTAACCAAAGAACAAATTCAGGAAATTGTAATGAATGACGAAAGAACCATTGCACAATTAGCCGGAAACACGCCAAAGAATATTATCATCGTTCCTGGAAAAATCATCAATATTGTAGGATAAAATTTCCCGCATTGTTGTCATTCCGAGGAACGAGGAATCTCATCAAGGTATTCATGATATTATGTGATTTCTCCTTCGTCGAAATGACATAGAAACATCAAATCCAAATTCTATTAAATAGAGTTTGGATTTTTTTTGTAACAAAATTTATTTTTTTCGTATAATCACAACAGATGTCAGCTTGTCATATTCTTTAATTTGGCTTATAATTTGATATTGATTAACAAAATAAATTTTAAAAAATGATAGGATATTATATTATTATCGGGCTTATTGCATTGGTTAGTTTTGCTGTAAGTTCAAAACTAAAAAGCAAATTTGAGCAGTATTCACAAGTTCATTTGCGAAATGGGATGAGTGGTGCAGAAATCGCTACTCAAATGCTTCATGACAACGGTATTTATGATGTGAAAGTTATATCTACACCAGGTCAATTAACCGATCACTACAATCCAGCGGACAAAACTGTTAACCTTAGTGAAGCAGTTTACAATCAGCGAAATGCAGCCGCAGCCGCAGTTGCAGCTCATGAATGTGGCCATGCTGTTCAGCACGCAACTGCTTACGGCATGTTGGAAATGCGTTCCAAAATGGTTCCAATTGTTAATGTTTCTTCAACATTATCACAATGGTTAATCATGGGTGGATTGATTTTAGGAATTGCTAGCAAAGGCTTATCTTTTGGATATATAATTGCGGTTATTGGCTTAATATTAATGGCGATAGCAACAGTTTTTTCTTTGATTACACTTCCTGTAGAATATGATGCGAGCAATAGAGCTTTGGCTTGGTTGAAAAACAAAAATATGGTTTCGCAACAAGAATATGCTGGCGCAGAAGATGCGCTAAAATGGGCAGCAAGAACGTATGTAGTTGCGGCAATTGGAGCTGTTGCTTCTATGTTGTACTGGGCATTGCAAGTTTTTGGCAGAAGAGACTAACTATAAAATCATAATTAAAAACCCAAATTCTCCACTTTTACAAGTTTATTGTGATGAGAATTTGGGTTTTTATTTTATTTTGAACTTCTAACCTCGTACTTCTAACCTCGTACTTACAATTGTATTTGTCTTTCAATTTGTTGTTCCAAAGAAATAAATGTTTCGGTTCTAGAAACACCATCTATGGGTTGAATTTTTTTGTTGAGCAATTGCATCAAATGCTCGTTGTCTTTACAAATGATTTTGATTAAAATACTCCAGTTTCCAGTTGTGTAATGACATTCTAGAACTTCGGGGATTTTTTTTAATTCACGAACAGCATCCGAATTGCTTGAAGCTTTATCCAGATAAACACCAATAAAAGCCATTGTTCTATATCCCAAAACTTTGGTGTCAATAACAACTTTTGAACCTGCAATAACGCCTGCTTCTTCTAGTTTTCGTAATCGTTGATGAATTGCCGCACCAGAAATTCCTATTTTATTGGCAATTTGTAGAATAGGTTTTCGAGCATCTTGCATTAAATCGCGAAGGATTTCTTTGTCGATACCATCAATTTCTATTTGTAACTGGTTTATTTTCATAGCTTATGAGTTAATGATAATTAGAACAAGCTAAAGCTTGTGTACCTCAAGTTTTGAAATGATGCAATTGCAAATGAATTTTGTTGTTTTATTGATGCGTTTTTAGTTTGTTAATTACTTGATAATTTTGATAAAATCATTAGATAATTCCATGAATAAGAAAAAGCTCCGCCAACATTATCACATTTGAAATCTTTGCTTTTTTCAAAAAACATATCTCTTGATTGCGTCCATATATTTTGATCAGATGAAGCATTTGGCAGACAAATGTAAGTAATTGCTCCATTGTCAAACCTCTTATCTATGATAAGAAAAGCCGCAATTTTTTCGCTTTCAACTCTGGTAAACTTATAAATAGAAGTTTCTCTTTTTACGTTTTTATTATTTTCAATTGTTATTGTAACATTTGAGCTAAGTAATTCTATAGAATAGCCTTGAATTATGTCTTTTCCCATTTCTAGGTCATCTTTATAACCTTTGGATAAATAGTTAAATTCCTTTTGAGTTGTTCCTTGCGCAAAAACACCAAAACTAACAAACAGAAATGCTAATAGTAACTTTTTCATTATTTTTTCTCGTTTTTGGATAATTCATTTTTATATTTTGAAAGCATATCAATCAATATAGGTAATTGTTTTGCTAATGCAAATGAAAAATAAGTAGTTCCATTTTCACCAAGTTGCTCGCTTAATGAAGATTGAAAACTTTTCATTAATTCAGCATTATTCAAAGGAATGCAAAAATAATATGATGTCAAACCCCATTTTACAATTACCGAAACTGCTCTAAAACTATTATCTTCTTTTTTATAGAAATAAGAAGTATAAACTTTAAAATTATTGTCGCTAGATGTAGTGGTTTCTGAATTTCTCAATTCATAACCTTGCTTCATGTCAGTTCCTTTTTCTAAATGATCCCTTAAACCAGCGGTCAAAAATTTATATTCTTCAATTGTAGTTGGAATAGTTTTTAAATAAGTTTCTTGTTCCTGAGCAAAAACCCCAAAACCAACAAATAGAAACGCTATTAGTAATTTTTTCATAATGATAGTGTTTTAGTTAAAAATCTTTTTTACGAATATACACTATTTTCATACAATTATTATAGCAAAAATGTTTTTTCTGAATTCTTAGTTCGCTTCGCTTGTGTCAAATCATCAATTTCTATTTGTAACGGATTTATTTTCATAATCAAATTATTTGAAAGTAAAAATAAGTTTTTTGTTATTAAATAGAAATAAAAAAACCAAAATTGGTTAAAATTTTGGTTTTTTAATATTGTTTTCTGGCCAAATTAGCTCACAATCAATTTATCAGGATTATAACCTACATAAGGCATTTGAGTTTCCTTGAAAATCACACCATATTCCTCAAGTTCTTTAAGAATAGGTTCATAAACTTCTTTCTTGATAGGCAATTGTACGCCATGCGTTTTAATTTTGCCATTCAGTATTTGAATTGCTGCCATAGCAACGGGCAATCCAACGGTTTTTGCCATAGCAGTATAGGTTTGATCGTCGCCAATGCACACCATTTTAGAATCAATTTGTTTTTGAGTTCCATTGATTTCAAAACCAAACTTGTGATACATTACAATCATGTCTTTGTCATCGGGTTGCAAAGCCCAGCTTTTTGAAAGGATATGTTCCAAAATTTGGGCTGGAGTTGCATTTTTTAAACCTACTTTTTTATTCGCATTAAATAAATCCAATTCCAAAAGTTTATCCCACATGATATCATCTTGCTCGATACCAAGTTGCAAACGAGTTTTTATTTCCACCGAATCTGTTGGATGATACGGTAAAAAAGCATTTATAAAGTCACGGTAACTCATGTTTTCTGAGTTTTCCATGGCATAAGTATCATCGGTCATACCAAGTTGAACGAACATATTCCAAGCTTTTGAATAGCCAACTCTGCGAATAGTTCCTCGATAAAGTGTAAGGATATCGTCCAATCCATAAACGCTTCTATATTTTAAAGAATCTCTATTGGCGTAAGCCTCAAATTTCCCATAATCTTCTACATGTAGAAACTCTGTTCTTCTAAACAATTTGTGATAGGGAATGTATTTGTATTTTCCTTCTTGAATAAACTTTGCTGCGCCACCTTGACCAGCCAAAACAACATTTCTTGGTGCCCAAGTAAATTTATAATTCCAAAGGTTATTGTCACTTTCTGGAGCAACCAATCCGCCGCAAAACGATTCAAACAAAATCATTTTTCCTCCTTTTTCTCTGATTTCATCAATCACTTTCATTGCGCTCATGTGGTCTATTCCTGGGTCAAGGCCAATTTCATTCATGAAAACCAAACCATTTGCTTTTACCTCTTCATCCAAGGCTTGCATAGCATCAGATATATAGGAAGCTGTAACCATGTTTTTCTTATAGGTAACACAATCTTTTGCTACATCAATATGCATGTGAGCTGGAAGCATCGAGATTACAAGGTCAGCTTTTTGAATTTCTGTTTGTCGTTGTTCTACATTATTGATATCAAGCGCAATTGGTGTTGCGTTTGGATGGTTGTTGGTTTTTCTTTGGGCTAATTCAAGCGAAAGGTCGCCAATAGTTACATGAAGGTTTTCTTGATTAGATTTTTCAAGAAGGTATTTTATAAGCGATGATGCCGAACGACCAGCACCAATGATTAATATTTTTCTCATTCGTTTGTTTGTTGTTGTGGCAAATGTATGAATTTGAAAAAATAAAAAACCCATTCGGCGGAATGAGTTTTTAAAATTATTCTAAATCATTTTCGAGTTCTTCGAGTTCTTTTTTTGCTTCTTGTTTTGTCTCTATTTTTTGTTGTTCAAAAGTTTTATCAACTTCTACTTCATCTTTTATGAAAATGGTTTTTCCCAACACAAAAACAGAACAAATGACACTTATGGTCAATAATATTTTAGGGAATTTCTTTTGATTTCCTTCAGATTTTAATAATGTAACTAAGCTCAAAGCAATCGCTACTCCAATAGGTAGAAACGCTAGTGTATCCATTGGCAATGCGGAAAAAAGAATTGCCAAAACTGTAAAAACAATGGTTAGTACTAATAATAACTTTCTCATAATTCTAAATGCCCGAAGCAGATGTTAGCGTTAATTGTCCTGTACCAACTGGAATGCTAAATTTGATCAAAGCAGGAATTTTTTTAGCATCGGCAGTTAGCCAAATGAGGTTTTTGTCTTTTCCTCTTAGAGCATCAGTTTTTGCTCCAATCGAAATTTTATAACATTCTTTTGTTCCAAGATTTCCAGCTTTGATTTCCTCTTTCCCCATATATTTTAGTGTGACAGGAACTTCTTTTTCATCAAAAACTATAGTGTAGGATTTAGTTTGTCCTGCTTGCATTTTCGAAAAATCAACCAATCTTAGTTGGTATAAAATAGAAACTGCGTCAATACTTGTTGGTTTTATATTGAAACTCCTAGACGACTCTGGATAGGTTCTTTTCTTAACGGTACTTGTTACTTTGTTGTTTTTGAAAACATATTTTTCTTTTTTGGTATAACCACCTTCGTCAATACTTCTCTTGTAAAGACTTGGTTTTAGAGTTGTGGGATGAACATAAGATTCATAAATATCTCTAATTTTAAAAAATTTGTCCCATTTACTATAAGTAGAAAGTTCACAACTCAAGTGTAAATAATTGTTTTTTGCAGTTGACACATTTTCGGTTGACATGGTTACTTGTGCTAACTGTGTCATCAATCCACTCATGTTATATGAACCAGCATATACTAGTTTTTCGCCAGCTCTAACCTGCATTCTTGTACTTGAAGTGAAAGACAAAAAAGCAAAAATCATCGGTAGTAGTAATAAAATCCTTTTCATTAAAATAAATTTGTGCAAATATAATTCTTTGAAATTGTTAAAAAACAAAAACTTTTTTTGATAAAAGTCGAACATCTTCAAATAACGAATATTTTTGTGCTTTAGTATATTAGGTATGGAAAATAGAATAACAATAACAGGTTTATTTTTTGGTGTAACATCAATTATTTTGGGAGCATTTGGAGCGCATGCTTTAAAAAATTATTTAACTCCAGAACAATTAATATCCTTTGAAACAGGAGTAAGGTACCAAATGTATCATGCCTTATTTTTACTTTTTCTAGCAAAAAACGAATCCATCAACCTAAAAACTAAAAAGACGGTTTTTTATCTAATAAGTATTGGTGTTGTTCTTTTCTCTTTTTCAATATTCCTCTTGACTACAAAAAATGTAACTTCTATAGATTTCAAATTTCTTGGACCAATAACTCCAATTGGCGGATTGCTTTTAATTTCAGGTTGGATGATATTGCTTATTAATTTTTTTAAGCGAAAAGAATAAAATTTCTTTCAACTACAACGTTGTAATGAATAAATTTCTACCTTTGTGTCCTAATTATTATTGCAACAAACTAAATTTCAATGGAGAACTACACTCAAGCAACGAAATCGATTTCGTTGGAAAAATACGGAATATCAAATACACAAGAAATAATCTATAATCCTTCTTACGAATATTTGTATAACGAAGAATTAAACGATAATTTAAAAGGTTACGAAAAAGGACAATTAACAGAACTTGGCGCTGTTAATGTAATGACTGGTGAATTCACAGGTCGTTCGCCTAAAGACAAATATATTGTAAAAGACAGTGTTACAGAAAACACTATTTGGTGGAATTCTGAAAAAGCTGCCAATGACAATAAGCCAATTTCTACTGCAACATGGAACGCTCTAAAAGAAACTACCGTTAAGCAACTTTCTGGGAAAAAACTTTTTGTTGTAGATGCTTTTTGTGGTGCTAATGAAAACACACGATTGAAAGTGCGCTTCATTATGGAAGTAGCATGGCAAGCTCATTTTGTAAAAAACATGTTTATTCGTCCTACAGAAGAAGAATTAGAAAACTTTGGTGAGCCAGATTTTATAGTTATGAATGGTTCAAAAACCAGTTTCAAAGATTATGCATCACACGGAATGAACTCTGAGGTTTATGTAGCTTTCAATCTTACTGAAAAAATGCAACTTATTGGAGGAACTTGGTATGGTGGTGAAATGAAAAAAGGAATGTTCTCAATGATGAATTACTATTTACCACTTCAAGGAATAGCTTCAATGCACTGTTCTGCTAACAAAGGAAAAGATGGTGATGTAGCAGTTTTCTTTGGACTATCGGGAACAGGAAAAACAACTCTATCTACAGACCCAAAACGCGAATTGATTGGTGATGACGAACATGGATGGGATAATGATGGTGTTTTCAATTTTGAAGGTGGTTGTTACGCAAAAACTATTGATTTAAGTAAAGAAAACGAACCAGATATTTATAATGCCATCCGCAGAGATGCTTTGCTAGAAAATGTAACCGTTGCTGCTGATGGAACTATAGATTTCAAAGATGGTTCAGTAACTCAAAACACAAGAGTTTCTTATCCTATTTATCACATTGATAATATTGTAAAACCAGTTTCAAAAGCTGGACACGCTACAAAAGTTATTTTCCTTACCGCAGATGCTTTTGGAGTAATGCCACCAGTATCAAAGTTAACTCCAGAACAAACACAATATTACTTCCTTTCTGGATTTACAGCAAAATTAGCAGGAACAGAAAGAGGTGTTACGCAACCTGAACCAACTTTCTCGGCTTGTTTTGGAAAAGCATTTTTATCCCTTCACCCAACAAAATATGGAGAAGAGTTGGTTAAAAAAATGGAGCAAAACAATGCGACTGCCTATATGGTAAATACAGGTTGGAACGGAACAGGAAAAAGAATTTCTATAAAAGACACTCGAGCTATCATTGATGCAATACTTGACGGATCGATAGAAAAAGCGGAAACAAAGGTTATTCCAGTTTTCAACTTTGAAGTACCAACAGCTTTGCACGATGTAGATTCAAATATACTTGACCCTAGAAACACTTATGCTGATGTTAATGAGTGGAATGAGAAAGCTCATGATTTAGCGAGCAGATTTATAAAAAACTTTGTTCAGTACACAGACAATGAAAAAGGACAATCACTAGTAAGTGCTGGACCAAAAATTTAAACAAACCAAACCTAACCAAAAAAGAAAAAGCCATTCAGAATATTTTGAATGGCTTTTTTAATTATAAAGTGATGTTAGCTGATATTAAAAAATGTCGTCTTAAAAGTTGTGACTGAAATAGAGATGTAGAATAATCGTTTTTAGAAATTACTTCGAATGAATTATTATCAAATAGATTATTTGCTAAAAATTTGTAAACAACTTTGTTCTTAGATTTATAGCTAATGTTGAAGTCCATAAAAGTGATGGAAGTTTTCGATTTCAAATCAGTATTGAAATGCTCTAAACTAATTTTTGAAATTAAATTTTTCGAAGGTTTAATTACAATACTATTTTTAATAGTAACTGTATTTCTAATATTCTGTAACTGCTCATTTGAATAAAATTTCTGTGAGCTAAATATTATACGTTCTTCTAAGTTGACTGGAAACTGAAAAAATGTTGTCAAGAATGTATCTAGTTTTAATTCCTCAGAATGGTTTTTTCTTAAAACACCATTGTTTAATGTATTGTAAAAATCATTAGTTGAAAATGACAAAAGAGTTTTAGAAGAGGTATTTATCTTTTTGAATTTTTTATCAATAGAAATGAATACTTTTTTGAGTTCAATGTTTTTGAAAGTTTGAAAATAAGTTAAGGAAATTAATCTCTCACTAAAACTAATATTAGTAATAAAACTATTCTTGAAACTGAAATAATCAAAACCAATGTTTAAAGTTAATTGTTTAAATAGATTGGTAAAATTATAACCCAATGAGGAATTGAAAGTTTGAGTAAGATTTAATGATGGAAGATTGTTTTGTAAGGTGTTATTGCTAATAATGACAGGATTTAAATATAAATTCGAAGCTTCTGGTCTCTTTTGTGAAAATTCATTGTTAAAATACAAATAGGAGTTTTTTGTCCATTCATATTTTAACAAATAGGCAGCATTTAGAATAGTTTTGTTGTATTGTTGCTCATTTAATTTTTGATCATAGTCTTTAAGACAAACAGTTATTTCGTTATTTAGTTTGTGCCAGTTAAAATTGATTCCATATTCTAAATATAGAGATTTTGTGGCATAATCCATTTTATTGTAAAAATCCTCTATCGGAGTATTATTCTGAAATAAATAGGAAAGATATGGTTGTTTATTTTGTGCGAAACCAAATAAAATATAATCTTTCCCAATTTTTTTTTTGGTCAAATATTTTATGTTAGATTGAATAATTTCATTGGTAAACTCACTAGTCTCACTAGAGTTAGTTACACTTTCATTATTTGAGGTGTAATCTAGACTTGGAGAAAGAATTAAGTTTTGTGGTAAATTATTTTTGCCATAGAGTAGGGTAAATTGTAAAACTCTATTTTGACCTATTTTTTGAGTATATTTTATGTTTGATTTCAAATAAAAGTCTTTTGTATTAACCCAAGAATTAAAATTCTCATTAGAATTCAAGTTTGACTTAATGGAAGAATTTGTTTCTCCTATTTTTACATCAAAAATGCCTTCCAAAAGCGAAAGGTTGGATATATTAAACATGAGTTTGTTTTCAAATCGATATATTTTGGGTGTTTTAGAGTATTGATTAAATAGACTATTTTCCACTTCATTTCCGTTCGATTCTTTATAAACAGTCTTATTGTTTTCAAATGTTTTAATATTATCATATATTTTAAAAAAATTACTTTTAACACTTAGCTTAGGCGAAATTTTATAATTTACATTGGAGTTCAAAAAAATAAGATTGTTATAATTGGTTCTTTTTGAACCAAAATAATTTTGACTAGATATGTCTTGAATCATTCTTTTTGCAAAAAAAGCTTCATTACAAAATCGATTGTCTTGAACTTCACCAAGACTGTTTTCATAATTTTGACTATCAACGCCATAGTTTTGTTGTGAAAGAACTCCAAATGACTTTAATTTTTTTGAAATTCCCAAGCCAGTAGCTTCATTAGCTAAAAAGAATTTTCTTTCATATCCATTTGCAAACATAAGCTCACCAGAGAAGTCTGTTTTACCTTTTTTAATCTTTAGATTTAGAACAGTGTTTTCAGTGCTTTCTATGTTTCTTAAAAGATGATTTGCAGAATAATGCTCAATTGCTTGTACTTCTTCAACCATATCTACGGATATGTTTTTGGTTCCAATGGTATAATTACCACCAAACAAGTCATCGCCTTCCAATAAAACAGTCTCAATATTTTTATCCTTAAACTTGATTTGTCCAGTGTTTTCATTCACTGTTATACCAGGAAGCTTTTTTAGTAAGTCTTCCACTTTTACTTCAGTACCATTTAAAAAACTTTCAGGTTTATAGTATGTAGTATCTTTATTAACCTTTATAGGAGTTTCTCTTTTTATTTCAACCTCGGGAAGGTCAATCTTGTCATCTTCAAGAATGATTGATGTAATTTCATTTTTTTTTATTTCAAGTGTTTTTGTTTTGTACCCTAAAGATGATACTACCAAGAAACCAGTTTGAAACTCAGGATTAACACGTAAAACAAAAAAACCTTTGTCATCACTATAGGCGTTAGAAATCAGTTTTTCTTTTTGTGAGTTATTCCATAAAGTAATACTTGCATTTTCAATGCTATTGTTACCAACATCTTTTATAAAGCCTTTTATTTCTTGGCCTCGACTATTAATGGTTGATATTAAAAATAAAAAAACAAGCGATATTAACCTCACATGCTATTTAGTTATATTGATATTTTTTTAATTCAGTAATTAAATTTTTTGGGCAGTCTAATAAATTATCTAACACTTCTTTATTAGACAAATCATCATTTATACTAGTTGTTGTTTCATCTTCTGCATCCATTTTCTTTACTTCACTAATCCATCTAATCTTATTGTTTACTTCAATTTCAACAATCCTTTTTTCGTAATCTTGATAAGAATACATTACTTTTTTATTTAAAACATATTTTTTTACATCAAATAATTCTTTGACATTCTCAACCTTTTGAATACTTTTAAATTTAATTTCAAAAAAACCTCCATCTTCTTTAACCTCAAGAATTAATCCTGGTAAATTGTGCAATTTCATTGGTCCAAATTTAATAGGAATTTCATAAGTAAACCAAGCTGTGTATCTTCTTCCATTCATTGATAATTTTGCTTGCACGCACTCATAATTGTTAATTTTCTTCTTTATATCGTTATTAATTTCCCAATTTGTTTTTTCATTGTATTTGTCAAAATAAATAAATTCATTACCATAGCTCAAAAATCTATAATAAGCTTTTTCATTATTAGTATAACAAAAACGTGAAAGGTTATCATTCTCAACAAAGGATATTTCACCATTTGGTAAATCTTTAATACCTCTATCTCTCTTATCATATAATTGATATAAAGACTCTGAGCCGTCAGTAAATAAACTACTCTCAATAGATGTTTTGTTAACATCAGTATAAGTATAATCTATTTTATATTTTTTTTGCCCAAATAAAAGTGGGGTTACTAAAAATATGAATAAAAATAAAACTTTTTTCATGATAGTTTTAACAAGAGCTAATTACTTAAAATTAGCTCTTGTTGTCTAGATTTTAAGGTTGATATACAGTTATCGTTTCTTTACATTGATGCGTTGCACAATATTTTGCCCTTGCTCTATCACACAATGGCTCAAATGAAAAACCGCATTCTGTTACTGTTCCTACAGTGCAACATGCTACTGCTTTTGTTTTCTTTAGTGGTTTTACTTTTTTGGGATTAGCAGCAAAAGCACAAGTACCAATTGATAATAAGGTAATAAAAATAACTTTTTTCATAATTTTCTGTTTTAAAGTTAAACATTTTTTTGATACGTAAAAATTTTCTCTGCAGAGTTTTATCATAACAATTTTATAAGAAAATATTTAAATAAAAAATTACTTTTCAAATAAAAACATTACTATTTAAAACAAAATAATTACTTTTGAGAAAGAATAAAGTTTTAGTATGGAAGAAGTATTGCGAAGAATCAAAGAGTTTAGGAAGAAAAAAAGGTTATTCATATGAAACAATGGCATATGAATTAGACACATCTGCAGCAGCATACAGAAAAATTGAGCTTAACCAAACAAAATTAACAGTAGAAAGGTTGTTTCAAATTGCACAGATATTAGAGGCTAAAGTTGTTGATATACTTGGTGTTAATCCCAATAGTCAATTAAATCAAACAAATAATGAAAATGCAACTGGATATCAGCAACAAATAGAAAATTATTTTCAAGAAAGTAAAGAAAGATCAGAAAAAATAGAACAACTTTACGAAAGCAGGCTTAAGGATAAAGACGAAATAATTGAACAACTCAAAAAGTTAATAGACAGAAAATAAAATCCTTATTAAAAAAATAAGGATTTTATTTGAAATTTATTTTATTTCCCTTTGTTGGCTTCAGTAATATATTTTTCTAACGCCATTGTCATACTAGGTGTTTCAGGAGTTGGCGCCAAAATATCTATTCTAAGACCATGTTCCAAAGCTTCTTTTTGAGTAGTACTACCAAAAACAGCAATGCGAGTATTATTTTGTTTAAAATCTGGGAAGTTCTTGAACAAAGATTTTATTCCTGTTGGGCTAAAAAACGCCAAAACATCATAGTAAACATCTGCTAAGTCTGATAAATCACTCATAACAGTTTTGTAGAAAGTAGCTTGTGTCCAATCAACTTTAAGGTTGTTTAAAGTTTGTGGAACATCAAAATTCAATTGATCAGATGCAGGAAGTAAGAATTTTTCGTCTTTATACTTCTTAATTAAAGGAGATAAATCGACAAAATCTTTTTGACCAACATAGATTTTTCGTTTTCTATAAACAACATATTTTTGAAGATAAAAAGCAATAGCTTCAGATTGACAAAAATATTTTAAATCTTCTGGAACTTTATAGCGCATCTCTTCAGCTACTCTAAAGAAATGATCAACAGCATTCTTGCTAGTTAAAATTATAGCGGTAAAGTTGCCCAAATCAATTTTTTGAGCTCTTACATCTTTCGCGCTAACGCCTTCTACATGTATAAATGAACGGAAATCTACCTTAACTTTATGCTTTTGTTGCAACTCAAAATAAGGAGAGTTTTCTACTTTTGGCTCTGGTTGAGAAACCAAAATTGTTTTCACTTTCAAATAATTTGACATCTTACTATGTTAAATTTTTGTAATCAAATAATATATGAAATAATAGGGCGCTATTTCAAGTGCGCAAAGATACAAAATAAAATAAAACAAGTTACCAATCAATAAATTTTGATAATTCTTTAAAGAAATTAAATATGTAGCTAAGTTTATTATTAAAATAGCAGTTAAAGTGATAAAAATCAAATAATTTGATGAATTATTATAAAAAAGGTAGATGTTTATAGGTAAGATTAAAATGCCTATAAACGTCCTGTAACCCACTTTTAGAAGATTGAATTGCTCTATAAATTCTTCAATTTCAAAGGTTTCTGCAATAATTTTTTCTATCAAAAACTTAGATAATACAAAAATAGTGAGCAATGAAGAAATTCTAATAAAAGAAACCCAATCCGTTTTGTTCACATAGCCAAAATAGTCAAGTAAAATTTGGATAAAAAACGAGAATGAAATTATCTGAACAATAAAAAGCAAAATAGTAAAACCACTCATCAAGTTTGTTGAGTCCTTGTAAACTTTGATGTATTTGTCAGAAACTAAAATCCTCAAGAATTCATTAAATCGGGTTTCAAAAATAGTTTTAGTAATTGCAATCAGCACGAACGATAGCAAGAAAACATACGTTGCCCAATCTTTGGTTTCAATAATTCTAGGATTTAGAAATGCTTCAATCATCGCCGCAAAATTACTAAAATTTTAGTTTAGGTTATTATTATACTTTTATTAAGTATTTAAGAAAACAAAAAGATTATTTTTGCATACAAATAGTATTCTCTATGGCAGATTGTCTAGTTGTTATTCCAACATATAACGAAATTGAAAATATTGAAAGTATTATTAGAGCTGTTTTTACATTGTCTCATCCTTTTCATATTTTGATTGTTGATGACAATTCACCCGACGGAACTGCTGAAAAAGTTGTTGAGCTTCAAAAAGAGTTTCAAGAAAAATTGCATCTTTCAGTCAGAAAGAAAAAATCTGGTCTTGGTACAGCTTATGTTCATGGTTTTAAATGGGCTTTGAAGCATCAATATGAATTTATATTCGAAATGGATGCTGATTTCTCCCACAACCCTAACGATTTAGAAAAACTCTATTCATCTTGTAAAAATGATAGCGCTGATTTAGCCATAGGTTCTCGCTATGTTACTGGTGTAAATGTTGTAAATTGGCCATTGAGCAGAGTGTTGTTATCCTATTTTGCCTCAGTATATGTGCGTATGATAACGGGAATGAAAATCATGGATGCAACAGCTGGATTTATATGTTATAAAAGAGAAGTATTAGAAACACTAAAGCTCGATAGAATAAAATTTATAGGATATGCATTTCAAATTGAAATGAAATATAGAGCCTTTGCAAAGGGATTTGTTATAAAAGAAGTTCCTGTTATTTTTACTGATAGAACCAAAGGTCAATCTAAAATGAGTGGAGCAATTATAAAAGAAGCTGTTTTTGGTGTTATTTCACTCCGATTTAGAAAAATGTTTAATCGTTTATAAAGCAATCAAATGAATTCGATTTTAATAAAAAATGCAAAAATCATAAATGAAGGAGCAATCTTTGAAAGTGACTTGCTGATTGAAAACGAATTGATTGTAAAAATTCAAAAAAACATTTCCACCTCTGCCGATACAGTAATTGATGCTAAAGGGAACTATTTAATTCCTGGTGTTATCGACGACCAAGTGCATTTTAGAGAACCAGGTTTAACTCATAAAGGAACTATAGAAACCGAAAGTAGAGCAGCGATTGCTGGCGGAATTACTTCTTTTATAGAACAACCCAATACTGTTCCAAATGCTGTTACACAAGAACTCCTTGAAGAAAAGTATAAAATTGCTTCGCAAAGTTCCTATGCTAACTACTCGTTTATGATGGGTGGAACAAATGATAATCTTGAGGAGCTTTTAAAAACAAATCCTAGAAACGTTGCAGGCATAAAACTTTTTCTTGGGTCATCTACTGGGAATATGCTGGTAGATAATCCAGATACTTTAGAAAAAATATTCTCATCAACTAAGTTGCTGATCGCTGTTCACTGTGAAGATGAAAACACAATCAAATCAAATTTAGAAAAATACAAAGCACAATATGGCGATGATATTCCAGTAAAGTATCACCATCTTATCAGAAGTGAAGAAGCTTGTTATCTTTCGTCATCAAAAGCAATTGAATTAGCTAAAAAAACAGGTGCACGACTACATGTTTTTCACCTTTCAACAGCGAAAGAAATGGAGTTGTTTACCAATAAAATTCCGTTGGAAGAAAAACAAATTACTGCCGAAGTTTGCATACATCATCTTTGGTTTACAAACGAAGACTACGAAACCAAAGGAAATTATATAAAATGGAATCCTGCCGTAAAAACATCAAATGATAAAGATGAATTATGGAAAGCATTGCTAGACGATAGGATAGATGTTATTGCCACAGATCATGCGCCACATACCTTAGAAGAAAAATCACAACCATATACAAAAGCGCCTTCTGGAGGACCATTAGTCCAACATGCGGTTGTAGCCATGATAGAAAATTTTCATTCTGGAAAAATTTCTTTAGAGAAAATAATAGAAAAAATGTGTCATAATCCAGCAAAAATCTTCAAAATTGAAAAAAGAGGATTTATTCGTGAAGGATATTTGGCCGATTTGGCAATCCTCGATTTGAATTCGCCTTGGACAGTTTCGAAAGAAAATATTCTTTATAAGTGTGGTTGGTCTCCGTTTGAAGGAACAACTTTCCAATCAAAAATTACACATACCTTTGTAAATGGTAACTTGGTTTATGAAAACGGAAACATCAACGAAGTTAAACATGGACAACGTTTACTTTTTAATAGATAAAAATTGAAAAAATTAGTATTTATAGCGGCTTTTTTTGTTTTTTCATGCCAAAATAATGGTGTTGAAAAACCCGACAACCTGATCGAAAAAGATAAAATGGTTGATATTCTATATGATGTTTCTTTGCTAGAAGCTGTAAGGTCTCAAGGGATTAATGGTGGTGTAACTAGTAAAGAAATCAATGACTTTATTAAAAGAAAGTACAATATTGACAGCACTCAGTTTGTTAAAAGTAATCGTTATTATGCTGCCGACGTGGATGAGTATAAAAAAATGTATGAAAAAATAAAAAGTAGAGTTGAAGAAGAGATTAAAAAAGTGGATCAAAATATGCAAGGTACAGGTCAACCTTCAACTCCTGCAAATGTCAACAATACCCAAAATTCTGATGCACCAAGAGTCTATTGATTTTTGATGATTTCATCAAGAACATTATCAATGCTTTGAAAATTATAGTTCAAAGCATTTTTTATTTTCGAATTAGAAATTATTTCCTTCGAGTGTAATGAATTTGCTGCAAATTTTGATATGCTTCTTTTCTTTCTAAAAATAAATGAAATGACAGCATCTATTCGCCAAGCAATTGATGTCATCCAAGGTTTTGCCTCAAATGATGGTTTTTTAACTTTTAGTTTTTCTGCAATGGAGAAAATAATTTTATCAAACGAAATATTTTCGGCTACCAAGGCAAATCTTTCACCAGTAATATCACTTTTCATAAGTTGAATCATCGCTTTGACAACATCATTTACACCTATGTAACCTGTTGAACCTTTTGAGTAGAAAGGAAAACCATTTTTTATTTTTGTAAAAAAAGCACCACTTCCTTCTTTCCAAATCATTGAACCAAAAATAACTCCAGGGTTCACAATGACAACATTCAATCCTTCTTGATAACCTCGCCAAACTTCCATTTCTGCACCGTGTTTAGAAATGGCATAATCACTGTGAAAAGCTTCGGGATTCCATTCAGATTCTTCGGTAACTTCTGTTTCTTGTTCTTTTAAATCACCCAAAGCAGCGATAGAACTGACATAGCATAGTTTTTTTACATTAAAATCGATGCAAAGATTAACGATATTTGCAGTTCCTTCAATGTTCGCTTTGCGAAGTTTATCTTCATCTTTTGGGTCAAAAGTTATCAAAGCGGCGCAATGATAAACAAAATCAACACCAGCAAATGCATCTTCAAGCGAAGGAATATCAAGTATATCAGCTTCAAGCCATTTTATTCTTTCAAAAAAAGTTGATTTATTATTGGCAGCAAATAGCTTTTTTGTGAGTTCTATTTTGGAAGAATTTCTATAAATAGCCGAAACTTCTTCTTCAATCTCCGTTAAATGAAGCAATAGATGTGCACCTACTAAACCTGTTCCGCCAGTTACTAAAATCATGTTGCTAATTTACGAATTACCGATTATGAATTATTATTTTTTTGTTTTCAAATAACCAAACGACAAAATCAACAAATATTTTATCTTTGCGCCAAATTGATTTTAAAATGGCACGAGCTTTTAAAGAAACTGTGCCAACACCAATAACAAATATTGACTTAGTGAGATGAAAAACTTAGTAGAAGAACTGAAATGGCGTGGACTGGTTCACGATATTATGCCTGGAACCGAAGAGCAATTGTGTAAAGAAATGACAACAACGTATATCGGTTTTGATCCAACAAGTGATTCATTACACATAGGAAGTCTTGTTCCAATAATTCTTTTGGTTCATCTAGAAAAATTTGGGCATAAGCCTATCGCATTGGTTGGTGGTGCAACAGGTATGATTGGCGATCCGTCTGGGAAAAGTGATGAGAGAAACTTACTCGATGAAGCTACTCTCGAAAAAAATGTTGCTGGAATAAAAGCTGTCCTATCACGTTTTCTCGATTTTAATTCCAAAGCAGAAAATGCCCCAATATTGGTAAACAACTACGATTGGATGAAAGATTTTTCGTTTATCAATTTTGCTCGCGATGTGGGAAAACGTATTACAGTCAATTACATGATGGCAAAAGATTCTGTCAAAAAACGCTTGAGTGGCGAAAGTGGCGAAGGAATGAGTTTTACAGAGTTTACCTATCAATTGATTCAAGGTTACGATTTTCATCATTTATACAAAACACATCATTGCTTGCTACAAATGGGTGGAAGCGATCAATGGGGAAATATTACTACCGGAACAGAATTGGTTAGAAGAATGAATGGTGAAGGAGCAAAAGCCTTTGCAATGACTTGTCCATTAATTACCAAAGCTGATGGTTCAAAATTTGGAAAGACTGAAGGCGGAAACGTTTGGCTAACTGCCGATAAAACTTCTGTTTACAAGTTTTATCAATTTTGGTTGAACACTACAGATGTCGATGCTGAAAAATATATCAAAATTTTCACTTTTTTAGATAAACAAACAATCGATGATTTGATTGCAGAACACAATCAAGCACAGCATTTGAGAATTCTACAAAAACGTTTAGCAGAAGAAGTAACTACTTTTGTTCATGGCAAAGAAGAACTTGATAAAGCGATTTTTGCTTCGAATGCATTTTTCAGCCCAACAATGGATGATTTGAAACAATTGGATGTGGATACTTTTTTGGAGGTTTTTGATGGTGTTCCACAAGCTGAAGTTTCAAGAAATGACATCAACGAAGGATTAGACATGATTGCAGCACTTTCTGCTAAAACTGGTTTCTTGGCTTCAAATAGTGATGCAAGACGCGAATTAAAGCAAAATGCAATATCATTAAACAAAACAAAAGTGGGAGAAGATTACAAAATCACTTCATCAGATTTAATTCACAATCAGTTTGTGATGTTGCAAAAAGGAAAGAAAAATTATTACTTGATAATGGTTAAATAACAAAAAAGTCCAATCGAATAGGTTGGACTTTTTTTATTCTCTAAAGTTGATTTCCACTTTTTCAGATTGGTAAATGCCTTTGATGAAATTCGGTATCTTTAGTAGTTTTTCATAGTCTTCATTGGTCAATTTAGTTTGATATTGTTCTTTCATCAAAAACAAAAAGAATTGAACATAAAACGTTCCTTTTTCGTCTAAATAATATTCATATTCATCGCGTTTGAAATAGCGTTTTTTATCCCAATACCAAGTAGTTGAATAGGTTTTGGTTTCATGGGGTTTTAATGTGAAAACAGCACTCATCAATTCATTGCTCATTCGTTGCTTAGTTCCAATTTCTGGTGAAACTCCATTTATTGAATCTAATTTTTCTTTTTCTTTTTGTTTCTTCATGTATGCTTCGAAGAATTTTTTCGTTGCTTCTTCTAATTCTTTTTCGGTAGTTATTTTGGAGTAATCTGGGAAACCATCAATTGATTTAAAATTCTTAGTATAAAAAACACCATTAATAATCAACTCGTCATTTCCTTGAAATAATTTATAAAACACTCCTGTTCCCATTGGATTTGTATGAGCAGGAAATAATTTTTCTGGATTTAGAAAAAAAGAAATCTCTTTATCGGTTGTGTTTTCTATGGAATAATTAACAATAAACTTTCGTTCATCGGGAATTGAATCTGTAGAGTTAACAGAAAGTAAATTTATTTTTATAGGTTTATTTTGTCCAAAGAAAACTATTGGAATCAGTAGAAAATATAAATAGTTCAATTTTGTCATATATAACAATAACGAAAAAGTAAAAGAAATATTATACGACCATCAAATTGCAACCACGAATATCAGAATTGTCGAAACGGCCTAAAATTTCGAATGAATTATTTGAATATTTTTTACCCAAATCTTGAGTGGCGATAAAGGAACACGAATTAATATTTGCCAAATCAATGACATTAACACCACCAGTTTTTCCATAATCTACATAGGTTAATGCATCTTCGGTATCGCGAATGAGAATCTGCATCCAACTCGGACATTCAAAAATGCCATTTCCCATAGAGTAAGCTTGCGAAAGTAATTCAGTCATTCCATATTCAGAATGAATTGAATTTACTCCAAAACCATTACACAAAATATTATGTAATTCCTCTCGTATTATTTCTTTGCGCTTACCTTTCATTCCTCCAGTTTCCATGATTATGGTGTTTTTTAGCTGAAAATTTTGTTTCTCAATCAAGTCCAGTAAAGCGTAGGTTACACCAATTAATAGGACGTTTTGTCCAGAAGAATCTAGTTCAATAAGCTTTGCAATTAGTTCATCATAATTGTGAAGATAAAAACCACTATTTTCATTATTAGTCATTTCTATCAAATCCTTGACCATATAAATCAATGACGATCCTTTTCGTTCCAAATAGGATGGAAGCAAAGCCAAAACCACATAATCTTCAATATTTCCATAGAAATTTGAAAAAGCCAATCGATAACTTTGTTCATAGAGCGAAACATCAGTAACAAGATGTTGACTAGTTATCATTCCTGTCGTTCCGCTGCTTGTAAACGTTTCTTGAATTTTATCTTGACTAGAAAGAACATCACGGCTTTTAAAAAACTGAATAGGTAAAAAAGGAATTTTTTCCAATGACTTTACTTTTTGAACATCTGTATTCAAAAAATCACAAAACTCTCTATATACTTTATTGTTTTCATGCTGATACCTAAAAACTTTTAAAGCAATTTTTTCAAACTCCTTTTGAGAAGAAATAGTAAATATGTTTTGCGGGGTTATCAATTTTAGTCTTTAAAAGTGTTTGCAAAAATAATGAAAATAAAAAAGCCCTAACTTTCGTTAGAGCTTTTTGTATATATGATTATTGATTATTTGATAATCAATTTTCTTGTAGCAGTTTTACCTTCTTCAGTAATTTTAACGATATAAACACCACCTTTAAGCGGGCTGATGTTTACTTCGCTAGAAGAAGTAGTTGTGTTTAGAACATTTTTACCTAAAACATCATAGATAGCAATTGTTCTTTCTGCGTTAGCAGCAGTTTCTACAAACAATACACCATGAGTAGCTGGATTAGGATAAACCGCTAAACCTTTGATAGCATTTTGAGAAACAGCTAAAAGACTTGTAATGTTGTCTGCTATTCTTAACTCATCAAAAATGATTGAAGGTGTTTTTGCGTTGTCATCTTGTCTAATTAGGAAACTTCCAAGATTTACAAATGCTGTAGCAGGAGTTTCAGTAATATTAGCAGGAGTTGCATTGGTAAAAGTAGAGAAATTAGGGTTTAACCACATTTTTAATTCATTTGCAGCAAAATCATAACCCATTACTACCGCTACAGTTGTACCTGTATTAAATAAAGTAGCATCATAAACAGCAGTTGTTGTTGATGTGCATCCTAATTGGAATTGTGTTCCATTCTTTTTAATATATAATTTTCCTCTAAAACTTGAAGGTACATCTGCAGAAAGCGAAGCAATTACTGTTTCAGTTAAATCAGTTGTAACATTTGACAAGTCAGTAACATTAATTAAGAATGATGCATAAATTGTTCCAGCAGTTGTAACAGTAAACTTTGTATAAGGATCCATACCTGAACCTGTAAAAGAAACTGAATTACCACTAGATGGGTAGTTTGAATAATTTAATGAACCTGAAACTACATCTACTGTATCTCCAGTGTTAGAGTTTGACCATTTCTGAGTTGATCCTAAACTAGTACCTGCAGAATAGTTAAAATCTTCTGCATAAGGTAAAGTATTAATAGGCTTACACTCTGGAGAGTTTGCAGTAGCTTCAAGTGTACAAGTTCCTCCAGTTACTTGCATTGTAAAGTTTGTTCCTTCAGCTATTCCCGAAACAACAATATTACCAGCTGCAACAGTAGATGGATTATCTCCACCAACAGTTCCTGAAGAAGGAGTAATTGTATAAGTAGCATTTCCACCTCCAGTATAAGGAATAGTAACTGAGTAAGTATCAATGCTTAAAGTTGAAGCGTCACAAAGTGCAGCAGCAGTTCCTAATGATAAAGTACATGATGCAGAAACATTACTTAATTTTATGTCATCAAGTCTTATTTGAGCTGATGCTGTTGAAGGATTTGTAAATCTTAATGATAAAGTTGTTGAAGAAGGGATTTGACCACCAGTTACAGTAACCAAATTCCAGCTTGTGTTTGCATTATCAGTAAAAGTAATTGGTGTCCAAGATGAACCATCAGTACTTTGCTCAACCACTAATTGTGGATTAGCAGCACCGTTCTTTAAATAACCAAAAGAAAGTTGAATGTTAGCAGCAGAGTAAGCAGATGTGTTTAATCCGTCGATTTGTAAAATTTGACCAACACTAGATGTTACTCCAATGTAAACGTGTGAACCACCAGAAGCACCATTGTATCCTGTAGATAATGTTCCACTAGTTCTTGCTGAACATGTTCCTGAATAAACAATAGGCGAAGGGTTTTGAAATCCTGTGTAAGTGCCAATTGCTGGATAAGGACTAGATGATGGTGCAGCAGTACCAAAATTCTCAGAGTAAAAAGTCTGAGCAGAAGCAATAGATGCTACAGCCAAAAATAATAACGTGTAAAGTTTTTTCATTTTTTAAAAAATTTAAGCCTACAAATATAAACACA
>ERZ795062.179-NODE-179-length-58968-cov-13.820243_pt1 | contig 58968 bp, 55 predicted proteins | sample MGYA00375146_ERZ795062 | MGnify/ENA primary metagenome ERZ795062 (study PRJEB30191, sample SAMN05720281) | activated sludge metagenome | isolation source: Anaerobic digester | place: USA | collected 2015-07-16 ...
CCGGGATGGCCGTAGATCGTGGCTGCCACCACTCCCAACACCCCACGGGGATCCGCAACGACGATCACCGGCACGCCAGCCTCAGGCAGCAACGCGGCCCCGGCTGGGTCGGTGAGGATCGCCGCCGCACCCCGCTGGCACGCATCACCGGCGTAGTGGGCGCCATGGGTGCGCGCACCCGGCAGAGCCGCGTACAGATCGCCCGGCAGCACCGCGGACGAACTCAGGGTGACGCCAGTCACGGTGCCCGGCAGCGGCGGCGCGTTCAGCATCCGGCACAGATCCGCAATTCTGGCAGGGGTGGCCGGTTTCCTGATGAACGCGCCGTCGGCCACGCCCGCCGTCATTTCTTCAGATCGGTTTCGTAGATCGGCATCTCCGGGGACTTCTTCCCGGTGGGAGGCACATTCATCTGCTGCAGACCGTGCACCATCACCTCACGGAAGACCGGCCCACCGGTGAGCCCGCCGTAGCGGGACAGCTTCGGATTGTGCACGATGACCGCGACGACCAGTGCGGGATCGTCGGCGGGCGCCACCCCGATGAAGGAGGCCGTCACGGAGTTGTCGTAGCAACCACAGTCGTCGTTGATCCGGTAGGCAGTACCTGTCTTTCCAGCGACCCGGTACCCATCGATGGCAGCCATCTGGGCGGTACCTTCCGCGCCGACCACCTGCTCCATCATTCGCATCGTCTGGTCGGCGGCCTCCTCGCTGACCACCCGGGTGCCGGCGGGCGTCTGCGCAGGCTGCACCTCGCCGTCCGGACTGATGTACGACTTCACCAGGGTCGCCGGGATCCGGACCCCGCCATTGGCCACAGTGGCGAAGACACTGGCCACCTGAATGGCGTTGACGGACAAGCCCTGGCCGAAGGCGATCGTCGGGAAGGACGTCGGCGACCATTCGGATGGCGGCGGCACATAGCCGTCGGACTCCCCTGGGAAGTTCAGGCCGGTCGGTTCACCCACACCGAACTTCTTGACGTATTCATACAGTTTCTCGCCACCGATCAACTCCGCAGCCTCGATCGTGCCCGTGTTCATGGACTTCGCCAGGATCCCCGCCAGCGTGAGCCGGTACGTCGGGTGGCCGTCATGATCGCGGAACGTGCTGCCGCCGCGCTGAATGGTGTAAGGAACGGTGAAAACCGTGCGCGGGGTCGCCGCTTGCTGGTCAAGGACCGCCGCCATGGTCATGACTTTGCTGGTCGAGCCCGGCTCAAACACCTCGGTCACCGCCCGGTTGTTCCGGTTCGCGTCACTGGCTGCAGCGGGGAAGTTGGGGTTCATGGTGGGCACTGAGGCAAGCGCCTTGATCTCGCCGGTGCGGGGGTCCATGGCCACCACCGTGCCGCTGTCAGCCTGCACCTCCTTGACCCGCGACTCGAGGGCCTGCTGGGCGACCCACTGCAGATCCCGGTCGATCGTCAACTGCACGCTGGTCCCCGATACCGGCTCCCGCTCGCGCTCGGACCCCGTGGGGATCTGCCGACCACCGATCCCGCTCTCGAAGATCTTCTGGCCGTCGGTGCCCCGCAATTCGGTGTCCAGGCCATATTCCAGCCCGGCGCCAGCGACACCGTCGGCCTGCACGTAGCCGATGATGTTGGCCCCGAGCTCGCCGCCTGGGTAGTAGCGCTTGGTGGTCTTCTGCCCGAAGATGCCCACCAGGTCCAGTGAGCTGACTGCGTCCCAGGTCTCCGGCGAGACCTGCTTGGCGATGTACACGAAGTGTTTGTCGCTGGTCAGCGACGCCACGATCTGTTCGCGAGGGATGTTCAGGATGGGGGCCAGATAATCCGCCGTGGCCTCCCGGTCCTTCACCTGCCGGGGATCAGCCGTGACGTCGACCGCCTCGACCGACTCGGCCAGGATATTCATCTTCGCGTCGTAGATGGTGCCGCGTTTGGCAGGCAATGTGACCACGGCGGTCCGGTTGGCCACAGCCGCCTCGGCCCGAGGTTCCCGGTTCAGCAATTGCAGATCGACGAGCCGGGCGGCGAAGATGCTCAGCACGAAGGCCAGGCCGATTGAGAGCAGACGCAGGCGACGCGCGGAGTCAGCCCGCGCATAGGTGCGTGGTTCGCCCTCTGCGGTATGGAACACCAGACTCGACCTGGAGGGCGGGCGGGTCGACGTACTCACTTCGCATGTCCTGTTCGTCTGGGGTGCTGGCGCTTACCTAGCGACCGGTTATACCCAAGGGTTGCTCAGTATCGGTTCCAGGCTCGGTTGCCACGCCGGGTGAGGCGGCGCTTTCCGGGTCAGTTGTCGGTGCGACAGTCGGCGCCTGCGCCGTGGGGGCCGGTGTGGCGGCCGGGTCGGTGCCATCGGTGGCGACTGCGGGATCGGTGGGGGTGTCACCGGCGATCGGCTGCCCAGTGACCGGGTCCATCGTGGTTCCCGCGGCGTATGGGACGCCCAGGATCTTGCCGTCTGCCAGGCGGATGAACGCCGGGGTCACCGACTCCACCATGCCGAGGTCGGTGGCACGACGATACAGAGTCACCGGCGATGAAGCGTTCTCGATCTGGGTCCGCAACAATTGCTCCTGCTGAGCGAGATCGGCCTTCTGCACGCGGAGTTCGTGGGCACGGAAACTGCCCTTCGCCAAGGCCGTGTTGAGCACCAGCAGAGACAGCAGACCGATGCTCATCACAGCCAGGGCGGCCATGGCGAACATGCCATTGCTCATCACCCCGGTGCGCGTGCTGTGGACCACGGGGGCTGTTCGGCGGAGGACCGTGCGGCGCGAACCCGCGTGGGGTACAGCCGTCATGATGCCTCCCGCACCTTCTCGGCAGCACGTATCCGGACTGAGCGTGCCCGGGGATTTGCTGCGATTTCTTCCTCCGACGCTACCTCCGAACCGCGAGTTAGGAGGCGAAGCCATGGCAGCGAGTCGGCCGGAACCACGGGAAGATCCGGTGGAGCCGTCGATTCGGAGCCCTGCCGGAGGGCACGTTTGATCATTCTATCCTCCAGCGAGTGGTAACTCAGAGCGATGAAACGCCCGCCAGGGCGTAGGCGGTCGAGCGCGACCGGGATGGCGTCATGCAGACTCAGCAACTCCGCATTGACCTCGATCCGGATCGCTTGAAATGTGCGCTTGGCTGGATGGCCCTTGCGGCGCGCCGCCATCGGAATGGCCGCGTCGACGGCCGCGACCAAGTCATCGCTGGTGCGCAAGGGGCGCCGGTTGACGATCTCACGCGCGATCCGGCGGGCGAACCGCTCCTGGCCGTACTCCCACAGGATGCGCGCCAACTCCGACTGCGCGTACTCGTTGACGACTTCTTCGGCGGTCAAGGATGCGGTGGTATCCATTCGCATGTCCAGGGTTGCCGAGCGCATGTAGGAGAAGCCGCGCGACGCGTCGTCGATCTGCATACTGGAAACCCCGAGGTCGAACAGCACGGCATCGACCTTGGGGATGTGCAGGTCATCGAGGACCTCCCCCATCTGGTCGTACCGGGCATGATGCACAGCGGCCCTACCCGGAAACGCCTGCAGGTTCTCGCGTGCCGCAACGACGGCGTGCGGGTCGCGATCGAGACCGACCGCGGATGCCTGCGGGAAGCGATCGAGCACAGCGGCGGTGTGGCCGCCGAGGCCTGTCGTTGCATCCACAATCACGGCTTCCTTGGTCAGTACGGGTTCGAGCAGGTCCAGCACACGCGCCAGTGCCACCGGCACGTGACGTGGGTCGTTCATTGCTGTCCTTGGGGGTTGCTGGGTAGGGGGTTTGTGCCGCGAGGTCCCCGTCCGCGCACTGCAGCGGAAGGGGCCCACCTTGGATCCGGGGAAGTGATCCAAGATGAAGCTGATGCCGGCCGGGGGCCACGTCGCACAAGAGTGAGGTCAGAACAAGCCCGGCACCACCTCCTCATCGATGTCGGCGAAGGCAGCATCCTGTGTGGCCAGATACTGCTCCCACGCACTGTCGTCCCAGATCTCCACCGTCTTGTGGTTTCCCACCACGACACACTCGCGGTCGAGGCCCGCGTAGTCGCGCAGAGTGGGGGGTACTGTGATGCGGCCCTGCCGGTCCGGCACTTGGTCGAAGGCGCTGGAGAACAGCACCCGCGAGTAGGCCCGCACCGCAGCATTCGATTGGCTCGCTTCTCGAATCCGCGTGGCTGCAGCCTCGAACTCGGCCATGGGCCACAGCACGAGTGATCGGTCCTGGCCCTTGGTCAGGACAACGCCGTCGGCCAAGTCCGTACGGAACTTCGCCGGCAGGATGATGCGGCCCTTCTCATCGACTTTCGGAGTGTGGGTGCCCAGAAACATCAGGCCCACCTCCTTGGTCTATGTCTGGCCTATCGCCCCACCGTACTCCATTTCCCTCCACTTTTCACCACAGATCTCCATCAGCTGGTCCGAAGCGCCGTTGAACAGGTTCTTTGGGGCTCCACGACGGCAGTTCCACAGGGCGGCGACTTGCAGGGGCGTCATATCCGTCCGGCCGAGATTGGCCACCATGTTCTGGCTGATGTCGATCACGAAAGAACCCAAGACGATCGCCACGGTCAAGCCGGAGTTGACGATGATTCGCCCGTCAGTGATGGATCGCTGCTCGCCACTTCAGCATTGACGTGATTCTGGTTCGTGGTGCACGTCAGCGGCGTGAACCATGTGGCATGGCTTCACGGAATCGCGGCCCAACAGGATGCTGCTGGACATCGCCGACGACGACGTCGCCAAAGAACCTATCCGAGGTACGCCCTGTGGACGGTCACCGGCTCAGACGTCACGCCCGTCGCGACGATTGCGATCCTGCCAACGCTGTTCGAACTTGGCCATGAAGCCCGACTTGCCTGGCTGCTTGGCCGAGGGGTTGGCCTGGTTCGGTTTCTCGGCACCAGCTGCCGTGGCCTTGGCCGGACCCCCGTGGCGGACACCCGAGATCACAAGGAACACCGCACCGAGCATGACGATGAACCCGAGAACACCAAGGGGAACCAGATTGGCCGACACACCGGCCAGCAGAATGGCCATCCCGACGAGTGCGCCAATCACTCCGCCGACGATGCGGCGACGGTCAGCACCGGAGGAGCCATGTCGCAAGGACGTGGCGAACTTCGGGTCCTCGGCCATGAGGGCCCGCTCCATCTGCTCGAGCAAACGCTGCTCATGCTCTGAGAGGGGCACTGTCACCTCCGTCGTTGGGCGATATTTGTAACGATACGGCTCTATCCTCCGGTTGCAAACCCGGAGGGTCCTCAAACTTACCGGAAAGCGCGTACGGACGACAGATTCTCCCCCGAAGGGCCGAGACTGAGTGCGGGGAGCGCGCGTTTTGTCCTGGTTGGGTGCCGAACGAGGAAGTCCAGTACGTGGGATGTCGAGGGGGGCTCGCGTCGGCCGGAATGACGAAAGGGCCGGCGGGGCGAGTTCGGCAGGACACCTCGAGCGTCCTTCGTGTGATCAGGTCAGTCGCCATCTGGATCGAGCAGACTGGCCGGCTTGACCACGCCGTCCCCGAACCGGGCACGTGCCCGGTCCACAGCCGTCTCGGCCTCCCGCCACCCCGCCTCAGGCTCGTCGAAGCGGATCTGGTGGCTGGCAGACTCGACAGACTGCAGCTTCTCCATCCGCACTCCGACCAAACGCAGGCGGGCGCGTTGCAGACGCAAGGCTTCGTACAACAACTGCGCCTGCGCGTAGATGTCCCGTCCGACGTCGGTGGCCTCAGGCATGGTCTTAGACCGGGTGATAGTGGTGAAGTCTGCGAACCGGAGCTTGATGGAAACGGTGCGACCCACCCAGCCGGCAGCACGAAGGCGGGCAGCCACGTGGTCGGAAAGGCGCAGCAGGTGGCGGCTGATGATCTCGGGATCATCGACGTCACCGGCGAAGGTGTGCTCTGAGCCGACACTGCGCTCACGCACCGCACTTTGCACCTCCCGGGTGTCACGGCCCCAGGCGAGGTCAGCGAGGTGGTCGCCAGCCGAGTGTCCGAGCGCTCGGCGCAGGACACCGCGGGGCAGGTGCGCCACGTCGGCCACCGTGCGTACGCCCAGGCTGTGCAACTGCTCCTCGGTGCGTGGACCCACCCCCCACAGGGCGCCCACGGGCAGCGGGTGCAGGAAGGCGATGACCGCATCGGCGGGAATCATCAGCATCCCGTCGGGCTTGGCGTGGGCACTGGCCACCTTTGCCACGAACTTCGTGGGGGCCCCTCCGACCGAACAGGTGATGCCCTGCTCGTCGTGCACCCGCGCACGCAACAACTCCGCGATCAGTGTGGGGCTGCCGTGCTTGCGCAGTGCCCCGGAGATGTCCAGGAACGCCTCGTCGAGGGAGATCGGCTCGACGGCCGACGTGACCGAGCGGAAGATCTCCATCACCCCCGAACTCACGCGGGCGTAGCGCCGGTGGTCCGGACTGATGATGACCGCGTCGGGGCACATCCGCTGGGCACGCGACATCGACATGGCAGCCCGGACACCGAACTCGCGGGCTTCATAGGTGGCCGACAGCACCACACCCCGGGAGCCAGATCCACCCACGATCACCGGCTTGCCGCGCAGCATGGGTCTACTGAGCAACTCCACCGATGCGTAGAAGGCATCCATATCGACATGCAGCACCGTGCAGGTCGAGTCGTCCTTCGGCACTGGGAAGTCAATTTTGCCGGTCTGTCGTCTGCTCATCTCCTGTCCTAGCCTGCACTGCCCGGGCTGGAGTGCCACAGCTTCGGCGGCTTCTTCCCGGAGTCACCGGCAGGTTTGGTGTCTGCATATGGGGACTGCCGGAATCCGCTGGCATGGACCAGTACCCGTCGGACGCTGGGAGCTGTGTCCCCGGTGGCCACCGTCGGGTCCTCCAGACGGTCCGGGCCAGCCGATGCCACGACGGGGGCGTTGAGCAGGTCGAACACACCAGCGGCGCCACCCCGCTTCCACACCGCATGGACCTCCGGCAGTGACCAGGCGCCGGTGGCGCGCAGGGAGATGCCTCGCCGCCCGGTGCGCCGGATCTCCCCACGAGCCAGCAGCATCCAGGAATGGAACACGGTATGCGCATAGGGACCTTGGGCGTCCTCGAAGAAGGTCAGGTCCACCGGCCCGGTGGAGTCGTCCAGGGTCAGGAACACGACTCGGCGACCGCTACGGATCGGCGGGGTCTGCGTGGCGACTTTGATCCCCGCAACGAGCACGTGCTCATGCGAGCGCCGGGTCAGCAGATCCTTGGCACGGACCACCCCGAGATCGGCGAACATGTGCTCATAGAACGACACGGCATGCCGGCTGACATCCAGACCGAGGATCTCGACCTCGGCCTCCACCCGGTCGGCCACCGACATCTCGGGCAGACCACTGGGTGGCTGCTCCTCGATCAGTGGCAGGGCCAGTTGTGCCTGCGGGACCGCGTACGCCTTCGGGGCCTTTGACTGCGCGGCGACCTTCTGAGCCAGCCCAGTGCCCTGGTCAACGGTGATCTGCTGGCGAACCCGGCGCCGGCCACCGGCCCGGTGCAGGTCGGCGACCTGCAGCAGCAGGTCCCGGCGAGTCACATGACCACTGCGCCGCGCACCGGTGATCCCATGCATCGCGTCGAACCCGCCAGCGCGCACCAACCGTTCCACCACTGGCCGCGACACCGAGGTGCGGGTCCAGAAGTCAGCCAGACCAGTGAACGGCTGGGCCATCTCGATCCCCGAGATCTCCACCTCGGCGATGCCCTTGACGTCGGCCAATGACAGCCGGATGCCGTAATTCTGACCGGTCTTCTCCAAGCGGTACTGCCCGGTCGAGACATTGACGTCCAACGCCAGGATCTCCACCCCCATGTTGCGGGCCTCATCCAGGATCAGCCGCTTCGGGTACATCCCCGGGTCATGAGTCAGCACCCCGGCCAGGAACGCCGCCGGATAGTGCCGTTTGAGCCACGCCGAATGGTAGGTGGGTAGGGCGAACGCCGCCGCATGCGCCTTGCAGAACCCGAAGCTGGCGAAGGCACGCAACACCTCCCACACCTTCTCCACAGTGGGGAGGTCATACCCCTTCTGCAGCGCGGCCGGCGTGAACCAGTCCCGGATCATCACCTGGCCGTCCGGGCTGCCCAACTGCCGACGCACCTCATCGGCCTCCGCGACCGAACACCCGGTCATGACGGACACGATCCGCAGCACCTGCTCGTGGAACACCACCACCCCATGGGTCTCGGCCAGCGCAGGCTCCAGGTCGGGGTGGATACGCAGCGGCTCCCGCCAGCCATGCCGAGCGGACAGGAAAGGCGTGATCATGTCGCTCTTCACCGGTCCCGGCCGGAACAGCGAGATGTCGATGATGAGGTCATTGAAGTCGCGCGGACCGAACTTGCCGATCAATTCCCGCTGCCCGGGTGACTCGATCTGGAAGCACCCCAAGGTCTTCGCCTTCTGGATCAGGTCGAACGTGTCGGTGTCGTCGAAGGGCAGGTCCTCGAGGTCAACCGTCACCCCATCGACCCGTTGCACCTCGGTCACGGCATGAGCCATGGCCGACTGCATACGGATCCCGAGCACATCGAGTTTGAGGAAACCCATGGCCTCCACGTCGTCCTTGTCGAACTGGCTCATGGGAAAGCCCATCCAGCTGGCTTCGACGGGGGTCCGGTCCAGCAACGAGGAGTCCGACAGCAGCACCCCGCACGGATGCATCGCGATGTGCCGGGGCAGACCGTCCAGTGACTCCACGAAATGCAGGAAACCGTCGAGCATGCCGCGCTGGGACAATGTGCCCACGATCGAGGTCCGCAACTCAGGCAGTTCTGCGATCGCCGCACGGGCGTCGCGAGCCCGGATGTGCGGGAAGGCTTTGGCGAAATCGTCGATCTCCCCGGCGGGGAAGCCCAGCGCCGCCCCGACATCACGGATGGCGTGACGCACCTTGTACGTGTCGCGCATGCTCACGCAGGCACTGCGATGGGCGCCGAAGCGATCCACGATGCGCCGGTAGATGTCCGTGCGGCGTGCCGACTCCACATCGATATCGATGTCGGGCAGAACCCGGCGTAGCGGTGACAAGAAGCGCTCCATCAACAGGTCATGCCGCAACGGATCCACCCCGGAGATGGTCAGCAAGTAGTTCACCACGCTGCCCGCGCCTGACCCGCGGGCAGCCACTCTGACCTTCATCTCGCGGATCAGGTCGACGACCTCCGCCACAGTCAGGAAGTAGCCGGCGAATCCCAGCGTGGAGATCACCTCAAGCTCGGCATCCAGTCGCTGCCTGGCCGCGGGCACCTCCTGGGCCCGGAACCGGGTGTGCAGAGCGGCTTCACAGCGCGTGCGCAGCAATCCGTCGGCACGCAGTGCGTCTGCCTTGCGCTGCTCGTGGCGATGGCGCCGGGCAGCGAACCCGGCCATCACCGGCCCGGTGAGTTCGACAGGGGGTTTACCCGAAAGCAACACGTCGAGTTCGGGGACGTGAATGTCACCGATCCCGAAGTCATGAACTGGGTCCAGCACACACGCCCGGGCCAGATCAGCGGTCATCCCCAGCAACTGCCCGGCCCGATCCCCGGCGATCTGCTCCGCGACACCCTTCATATGCGTACCGGGGGCAAGGTAACCGGCGGAGTTCTCTCGGTCCAGGTGCCGGGAGTCCATCGGCACCAACCGCCGGATGGCATCCAGCAGGTCAGCGGTGGCAGCCTGCCGCGGATGGCAGTAGCGCACAGCGTTGGTAAGCACCGCCGGGAGTTCTCGTTCGGTGGCGTAGGTCCACATCCGGCGGGCCATGGGTGTGGACAGATCCGGACCTGGCCGTTGCTCACCCCAGGCACGCGGTGCGGTGCGGTGGCTGACGATCTCCATGTACACGTTGTCCCCGGCCAGATACCGCCAGCGCTGTAACAACCGGTCGGCGAGGTCGAAGCGGTGCCGGGCGATCGCCCTGCCGACATCCGAGTCGGGTCCCAGCAGCACCTGCAGATCGCCCGGAACGACGAACTCCTCCAGCAATGCGTCATCGATGGTCGGGTGACCGCGCTCCCCACTGGTGTGGGCGGCCGACACCACCCTGCTCAAGGCCGCCCAGCCCCTGCCCCCACGTGCCAGCATCACCACCCGGGGATTGCGCAGATCACGCCAGGTCCCGCCCCGGACCGGGGTCCCGGGGGTGGGTGGCAACGCCTCCTCCGGCATCGCCAGATCGACTCCGAGGATCCCCGGCATCCCGTGCTCAAGGCAGGCCTGCATGAATCGCACCGCCCCGTAAAGGCCGTCCCGGTCGGTCAGTGCCAGCGCGGGCAGATCCAACTCGACCGCGCGCTGCACCAATTCCTGCGGGGAGCAGACCCCGTGGCGCAGGGAGTAATAGGAGGCGACATGCAGATGGGGGAACATGCGCCGCCTACCCCGCCATCCGGATCGGCAGGCTCACGTTGAGGATCCGGGCGACCTGGTCCAGGAACGCCTCAGCGTCGCGCACCAGGTCATCGGCTTGCCGCTGGGTCACCTGATCCTGGCCGATCTCCACGAACACTCTGCGTTTACCGATGGCATCGAAGAAGACGCACCACTCCCCCAACTCAGGGGCGATACCGGGCACCATGTGCCAGACGCTGCGGATACGCGCTGATCGCGTGGGCCTGGCTTTGACCGCCAACAGGGCGGCGCCCGCCCGGAGCGCCGCGACGTGGGCGGCGATGTAGCGGTGGTCAGGGGTTTCGGCCTGGTAAGCGTCATCGAGACTGATCACCGCGGTCCGCAGCAGGTCCCGGCTGGCAGGGGTCAGAACTGTCATGGTGGTCCCCCCCTTTCAGTCGAACGTCCGGACCAGGTACCACTGATCCGCAGCCGGGTCGAAACTGAGCTCGTAGACCCCATGACCGTCGAACCGGCCGGCCGAAGCCGCCACCCGCCACGTCTGCACATCGCAGCCGGTGGGGGTCGCGCGCACGTCCTTCCACCACAGCGCCGACTTGTCCCACTGCTGCAGGACCTCGTCGACGCGGTAGAGCCGGTCGCGCCAGATGAACTGTGCAGGACGCCCACTTGCACACTTGACGTGGATGGTGCGGTCACTGCGATGAGTACGACTCATGGATACCTCCTCAGCGGTCATATTCGAACCCGCGTTCGAATACCAGCAGAACATTCGCACAGGGGTACGTCAAGGCGTATTCGCACATTTGTTCGTATAGATTCCCTGCTCTTTCGCCCTCCCTCGTGACACGCCGCCGGCCCGCACTCCACAGCCCCGCCATCGGCGTCGCGGCGCACACTGGAGTCATGAACCCCCTGCGCCGAGCAGCCCCTGATCCGCGCGTGACCGGCGAGATTCCACCCTTGTTGACGCCGTGGGCGCAGACCCTCGACCCCGACCATCCCCTGCCCGAGTACCCCCGGCCACAACTGCGGCGGCGCTCGTACGTCAACCTCAACGGCCGCTGGGACTACGCCATCACCGCCTCGTCCGCCACCCCGGGCGCATGGGACGGCCAGATCGTGGTGCCGTTCTCCCCCGAGGCGCCACTGTCCGGGGTCGGTAGGCATCTGCAACCGGGTCAGTACCTGCACTACCGCCGCACCTTCACAGCCCCGGTCGACGGCGATCGAGTCCTGCTGCACTTCGGAGCGGTCGACCAATGGTGCCGCGTTCAGGTCAACGGGCAGCCGGTCGGGACCCACGAGGGCGGCTACCTACCCTTCACCATCGACATCAGCGACGCGCTCGAGCCGACCGAGAACATGCTGCATGTCATCGTCACCGACCCCTCCGACACTGGCACGGGTGCCCGCGGAAAGCAGAAACTGCATCACGGCGGCATCTGGTACACACCGCAGTCAGGGATCTGGCAGACGGTGTGGCTCGAGGCCGTCCCCGACATCCACGTCCAGGACCTGCGGATCGATCCGGACCTGAGCGGGTTCGACCTGACCGTCACGACTACAGGCACTGTGGATGTCAACGTGAGGGTGACGCTGGCCGAGCAGGAGGTCGCCGTCTGTACCATGCCCGGCAACAAGACCACCCGCATCGACATCGCCGATCCAGTGTGGTGGACCCCCGAGAACCCCGTACTCTACGACCTGCAGATCACCGCCGGTGACGATCACGTCGAGTCCTACACGGGACTGCGGACGTTCACGGTCGGAGCGGATACCGAGGGCCTGCCGCGCCTTCTGCTCAACGGCCATCCCTATTTCCACGCCGGCGTCCTGGACCAGGGCTATTGGCCCGATGGGCTCTACACGGCCCCCAGCGACGAGGCCCTGGAGTACGACATCACGGCCATGAAAGACCTGGGTTTCACGATGCTGCGCAAGCACATCAAGATCGAGCCGCTGCGCTGGTACTACCACTGCGACCGACTCGGAATGCTGGTGTGGCAGGACGCCGTCAATGGTGGCGGCACCTACCGGGCGCCGGTCATCCAGATCCCGGCCGTCACACCCCTACGCCTGAAGGACAACCGGTACACCCTGTTCGCCCGCCAGGATGAGGCCGCCAGGCAGCGGTGGCTGCGTGAACTCGACGACATGGTCGGTCTGCTCGGCAACGCAGTATCGATCGCGGTCTGGGTTCCCTTCAACGAGGGCTGGGGACAGTTCGACGCCACCGCAGTTGCGCAGCATCTGCGAACGATCGATCCCAGTCGGCCGGTCGACCACGCCAGTGGCTGGCACGACCAGGGTGGTGGCGACTTCAGAAGCCTGCATGTCTACTTCCGGCGGTTCCGGATCCCCGGACGTGGCGACCACCGGGTCCTCGCGTTGACCGAGTACGGCGGCTACAGCCACCACATCACTGGCCACAGCGCCAGTGGCCGGGAGTTCGGCTACCGGCGCTTCTCGTCGATGGTTGCCCTCACGCGGGCCTTCCAACGACTGCACATCACCCAGATCATCCCGGCGATCCCGCGGGGACTCTCGGCGACGGTCTACACCCAACTCAGCGACGTCGAGGACGAGACAAACGGTCTGCTCACCTACGACCGGCGCGAGCACAAGATGTCCCCCGAGTCCGTCCGCGCAGTCATCACGCAATTGCGATTGGGGCCGGGAATCGACACAGCCCGTAGTTGACCGGTCACACAGCGAAGTAGTTGCTCAAGATTTGCTCAATCGGCACCGATGCGCCGCTCACCTTCGGATTTCGGGTGCGACTGTAGGTGGCAAGGGAGACGAAGGGCAGTGCCATGCGGACGGGGAGATGGGCCATTGCGGTGGCCTTCGTGATCGTTGTCAGCGGGCTTTCCACACCAGCCCTCGCTGAAACCTCCCCGCCGAGCGAGGTGACGGTGGCCGCGGTCGGGGACATCGCATGCAGCCCCACCGAGCGGGAATGGAACGACGGCCAGGGCAGTCCGTCGGGCTGCCGTCAAGAAGCCGTGGCTGAGGTCGTACGCAGCATGAACCCGACGGCTTTCCTGGCCCTCGGCGACATCCAGCATCATGACGGCACCTACGCGGAGTTCATGTCGTCCTACGACAAGACGTTCGGGGACCTCAAGGCGATCACCCGGCCCATTCCGGGCAACCACGAGTACAACACACCGGGCGGTGCCGGCTACTACCAGTACTTCGGGGCCGCGGCCAACCAGCAGACCAACGGCAACTACTCGTTCCGGGTCGGTTCGTGGTTTGTCCTGGCCATCAACTCGACTGCGTGCACACCGACCCGATCCTGCGGTCCGGGCAGTCCGATGGCCAAGTGGATCGCAGCCGAGGTGGCGGCCAACCCCGCGCAGTGCCTGGCCGCCATGTGGCACCACCCCGTCTGGTCGGCCGGCTCCTTCGGCAACAACACGCCGATGGTGCCGGTGTGGAACCAACTGAACTCCTACGGTGCCGATCTGACGCTGCACGGACACGATCACAGCTACCAGCGCAGCGAGCCGCTGGGCCCGGCCAGCCTCACCAGCACGGGGGCGGTGGCCGATCCGGTGGTCACCAGCGCCGGCATGCGGCAGTTCATCGTGGCCACCGGCGGTCAGAACAACTTCCGGGTGCCTGCGGGCAACCAGGTCACCACGGACGCGATGGCCGCGATCGGCGCCAATCCGGACCCGGCCGTGTTCGGCGCGCTGCAGTTGCGTCTCGGCGAGGGCAGTTACAGCTTCGACTTCGTCCCGGCGCAAGGCGTCACGTTCACCGACTCCGGGAGCGCCACCTGCCGGCAGAAGACCCCGCCCACCGATATCCCCGACAAACCGGCCGTCACCGTCACCCGCAGCGGCGACGGGACAGTCTCCGTGGCATGGGCTGCGCAGCGATGGGCCGACCGGCTGCCAGTCACCTACACGGCGCGCCTCATCGGCCGATCGCGGCAGTGCGTGTCCACCGAGAACTCCTGCACCATCAGCGGCCTGACCAACGGGCAGACGTACTCAGTCGCCGTGACGGCCAGCAACGATATCGCTGACACACTGTCCGAGCCGGTCAGCTTCGTCCCGGCAGTCAAACCCACGCGACCAGGGACCCCCATCGCTGCGGTGTCCGGCGACCGAGTCGACGTAACCTGGCCCGCGAGTTCCTACAGCGGTGGCCTGCCCGTGACATACCGTGTGAGCGCCACCCCCGGCGGGAAGAGCTGCACCACCACGACCAACACCTGCGGTCTGCTGCTCGCGGCAGGGACATACCGTTTCACTGTCTCTGCATTGAACGAGGTCGGCGAGTCGGCCGGGGTCACCTCGCCAGCGGTGGTGGTCACCGCCCCGCCCACGCCGGTCATCACCTCCGTCGCACGCGCCGGGGACGGCCGGATCGCCGTCACCCTGGCTGAGCCGGCCAATCCCGCTTTCAGCGACGCCACCTACGTGGTCCGATCGACGCCGGGTTCCAAATCGTGCACGACCACCGGTACTACCTGCACCGTCACCGGACTGTCGAACGGCGTCAGCTACACCTTCACAGCGGTCCTGCGCACGTCGACGATGACATCCGCGACGTCGGCACCCAGCAGCGCGCTGGTCGCGGCGCGGGTCCCGGTGCGCCCAGCGGCACCCACTGTTGCGGTGTCGGGCCCCGGTACGGTCGCGCTGTCGTGGACGCCGCCCACCTATGACGGCGGTCTGCCCGTCACGGCCTATGAGGTCCTGGTGGGCAACGGTCCTCGCGTGGTCTGCAGGACCAGTGCGCTGTCGTGCACGGTGACCGGTCTGACGGCGGGCTCGTACTGGTTCACCGTGGCCGCGATCAATGAGGCGGGACGGTCGGCCAACAGTTCGGGGTCCGCAGTCGTGCGTGTTTCCTGACCTGGCTGCTCTTCTCGTCCGGCGATCCACGCAGCGCAGGCATTCGGCAGTCGTTGCGATCCCACGCGGAGTGTCGCAGCAACAAGTGCCGAATCACCCCTGGCAAACCCCAGCCACACTCCAATTCGGCAGTCGTTGCGATCCCACCCGGCGTGTCGCAACAACAAGTGCCCAGTGGCTCGGGTGAGCGCGGTATTCGGCAGTCGTTGCGATCCCACGCGGCGAGTCGCAACAACAAGCGCCGAATCACCCCTGGCAAACCCCAGCCACACTCCAATTCGGCAGTCGTTGCGATCCCACCCGGCGTGTCGCAACAACAAGTGCCCAGTGGCTCGGGTGAGCGCGGTATTCGGCAGTCGTTGCGATCCCACCCGGCGTGTCGCAACAACAAGTGCCCAGTGGCTCGGGTGAGCGCGGTATTCGGCAGTCGTTGCGATCCCACCCGGCGTGTCGCAACAACAAGTGCCGAATTGTGGGGTGGCGCTGAGTCGGGGCACTGCCTCGCCGCACCGGCGAAGGACACTCACGACCGTGACCTGCACCTTATCCGCCGTCCCGCAATAGGCTGAACGTCATGCAGTCCTACCCGCCGCAGGTCAGGCGGGTGGACGCTGCGCTGGCCGACTTGGGGATCCACGAGCGGATCCGCGCCCTGCCGGACTCAGTGTCGACGGCGACGTCTGCCGCCCAGGCGCTGGAGGTCCCGAAGTCAGCGATCGCCACCTGCTCGGTGTTCGTGGCCGACGGCCGACCCCTGCTGGTGGTGATCTCAGGATCCCACCGCCCAGATCCCTTGAAACTGGCCGCTCTCACCGAGAGCCGCCGAGTGCTGTTGGCCGACGCCTCCTACACCCGCTCGCACACCGGCCAGTTACCCGGCGGGATCGCCCCGGTCGGCCATCCGAAACCGCTCACGACCCTGGTTGATGTGACGCTGTCGCGACAACGCCAGATCTGGGCCGGCGCCGGGCACCCGCAGTATGTGTTCCACACCAGTTATGACGAGATTCTGCGGGTCACTGCCGGCAATGCCGGCGAAGTCGGCGAGGCCCCGGCCGAATGACCGTGCTCCTCGACGTCTGGCAGGTGCCGACGTCTCGCATCCCGGGCGCCTTGTGGCGGATGGCGCGGGACCCGTTCGCTTTGCGGAACGTGCCCGGGCTCGCCTTCCACAAGTCGCTCGGGACCGGCGCCGGACGCCAGTTCACCGCCGCCGACGCCGATCTGCGGCAGTGGGCGCTGCTCACCGTCTGGACCGGTGACCCGCTCCCCCTGCGACCCACGACGCGCCGGTGGGAACGCCTGACCCCGATCCACACGCGCCTGGAACTGTCGACCATCGCCAGCCACGGCCAATGGTCGGGGCACAGCCCGTTCATCGCCGACCCGGGTCTGCGCACATGGCCTGGTCCGGTGGCGGCGATCACCAGGGCCAGGGTCAAGACGCGGCAATGGCGGCAGTTCCAGCAGGCGGTGCCGCCGGTGGCTGGGATTCTCGATGAGCAACCGGGACTGCTCTACCGCATCGGCATCGGCGAGGCGCCGATCGGCCTGCAGGGCACCTTCAGCGTTTGGTCGGACCCCGCGGCCATCAAGAAGTTCGCTTACGCCGTACCGGAGCACCGGGCGGTGATCGAGCAGACACACGCCAGCGGCTGGTACGCCGAGGAGCTCTTCGCCAGGTTCGCCGTCATCGACGTCATCGGGAATCCGCTGTGGTGAGACGCCTGCCCTGGGCCCTCACCGGACTGAGCATCCTGGCCCAGATCGCATGGATCCTGGTGCCCGCCGGGGAGCGTGCAGCAATCACCACAGTCGTCGTACTGCTGTTCACCAGTGCCTCAGTGGCCCACGCCTGGACCCGGTTCGGCGGCCGCTGGACGGCGGCCTTTGCCGCCATCGCCACCACCTATGGTCTGCTCATCGAGCTGCTCGGTAGTAAGACGGGCTGGCCCTTCGGTGACTATTACTACGCCCAGACACTGCAACCGCAACTGTTCGGCGTGCCGGTGATCGTGCCGCTGGCCTGGCTGATGATGTCCTATCCCGCGTTACTCCTCGCCCGATCGGTGACCACCCGTTGGGTCGTGCCACTGGCGGCCGTGGGCCTGACCACCTGGGACTTCTTCCTGGATCCACAGATGGTCGGCGAGGGCTACTGGGTGTGGTTGACCACAACACCGGATCTCCCCGGCATCCCGGGCATCCCGCTGCAGAACTACGCGGGGTGGCTGGTCGGCACGCTGTTGCTGATGGCTGTCCTCAACCGGTTGCCGCACAAGCAGGTCGACCTCGGGGTTCCGCTGACGCTCTACGCCTGGATGTGGATCGGGGGGATCGTGGCGAATGCCGTGTTCCTCGACCGGATCGGTGTCGCCCTGGTCGGTGGGGTGGGTATGGCCGTGTTGGCTGTCCCAGCCGGGTGGCGGTGGTGGCACCGATGAGGCGGTTCCTCATGGTGGTCGCAGGGATGTGCGCCGGGGCCACCGCCATGTCTGCAGTCAATCTGCGTCATCTGCGCACCCCCGATCGCGGCACCACAGAGGCCCGGATCAGTGTGCTGCTGCCTGCCCGCGACGAGGCGCACCGCATCGGTCCCACCCTGGCCAGCCTCACCGCGCTGGATGGTGTGGCCGAGATCCTGGTGCTGGATGACAACTCCAGTGACGGCACGGCGGACCTGGTGGAGCAGGCCGGTCTCACTGTGATCAGGGGTGTGCAGGAGCCGCCGCCCGGCTGGCTGGGCAAACCATGGGCGTGTGCCCGGCTCGCGGCGGCGGCCAGCGGCGACGTCCTCGTCTTCGTTGACGCCGATGTCGTCCTCGCCCCGGACGCTGCGGCGCGCGCGGCAGCGTTACTCGCCGATATCGATCTGGTGTGCCCCTATCCGCGCCAGATCGTGTCCGGCCCGCTGCAGGGCCTCGTGCAACCGCTGCTGCAGTGGTCGTGGATGACTTTCCTGCCCCTGCGCCTGGCCGAGTCCAGTGCCCACCCGATGCTCAGCGCGGGTAACGGGCAGTTCCTCGCGGTTCGCCGGCACGCATACGAGGCGGCCGGTGGGCACGAGGCCGTGCGCGCCGAAGTGCTCGAGGATCTGGCCCTGGTCCGGGCTCTGAAGGCTGCGGGCTTCACCGCGGCGATGGCCGACGGCACGCACATCGCCACCTGTCACATGTACGCCGATGATGCGCAGATGGTGGCCGGTTACACCAAGTCGCTGCATGACGCATTCGGCCCGGCGATCGTGGCACTACTCAATGTGATGTACGTGCTGCCGCTGGCCGGACTCGCGCACCGGCGCACCCGCGGGCCCGCCTTGCTGGCCTATGGGGCGGCAGTCGCCGGACGCCTGCTGGTGGCCAGGCGCACCGAGCAGAGCCTGCTCGGCACGTTCGCGCATCCAGGATCGGTCGTCGCTCTGACTTACCTGCACTGGCGGTCGGTGCGAGCGCGGCGCCGGGGCATGCTGTCGTGGAGCGGACGATCGGTGCCGTGACGCGTGCGCTCAGCGCGGCGGTACGGCATGACCGAACAGCGCGTCGTGTCCGGTGATAGCAGCCCAGTAGCGGGTGCCGTACTCCCAATGCCACCACTCCTGGGGGTGCTGCACAAATCCGGCGCCGCTCATCGCCGCGGCCAGCAGGCGCCGCAGATCACGTTCCAGCACCGGCCCATCGGGCTCCAACGCCCCAGCAGCCGCGTCCGGTATGAAGGCGTCGAACATCGTTCCCAGCGAGAGTGGGACGTGTCTGAACGTCAATGTGAGGTCCACGGTCCCACCGCTGGCATGCGGCGGGCAGTGCCGCGGGTCGGGATCGGGGTAAGCCACGAAACCGGCCGGCACACTGGTGTCTGCGTACACCCGGTTGTAAAGGGCGGCCTGCAACCGGGGGTCACGCCAGGCGTCCCAAACGGCCAGTCCAAAGTCGCGCGGTAGCGAGCGCACGGCCCCCAGTAGTCGCTCGCAGGCGGCCGGGCGTAGCCAGGCCCCCGGGATCGCGTATGGCCAGTCTTCGTGAAAGTAGGCACCCATAATCCGGATGCGCGGATCGCCCACCGACACCAGATCGTCGGCCACCCCGCTCGGAGCGTCCGGCAGCGCAGCCGGCTCCTCGGCGATCGGGATCGGGGCCAGCCCCGCCTGCCAGGACCCGCGGTGCACCCCCGCTTTCGCAGGTTCGTAGCTGGCCCAGTCGTAGTCGGGTAGGTCGTCCACATCGACACGATAGTGAGTACCGAGCCGTGTGCCGCAGCCAGACACCACCGCCCTGAACCTCACCTGTCACTGCTCGCTAACCTCGACACCGTGGCCAAAGTGGCGGTTGTGGGAGCCGGAATGGGTGGACTGGCCGTCGCGGCCCGCCTGGCCGCCAAGCGCCACGACGTCACGGTGTTCGAGCAGTTCAGCGGCCCCGGGGGCAAGAATGCCGGCCTGCGCCGAGACGGCTTCGGGTTCGACCTCGGCCCGAGCACCCTGACACTGCCAGCGGTGTATCGGGACCTCTTCCTCAAGACCGGCCGCAGCCTCGAGGACTCGGTGGACCTGCAGGAGGTCGATCCCGCCTTCGCCTACCACTTCGCAGACGGCAGCCGCGCGACACTGCCCGGGGCGGGCATCGGGGCGTGTGCCCATGCTGTGGGACAGGCGTTCGGGGGGGACAGCGAATACGAGTGGCGGACGCTACTGCGCCGAGCAGCCGACATCTGGGCGCTGACCAGGCAGGATGTCCTGGGAACGGCGCTCACGGGCTACCGCGACCTGCTCCCACTGGCCCGTTCCCGCAAGAGTCTGCGGACGGTGGCCCCGTGGCAGAGCATGCGGTCGCTGGGCAACGCGACGCTGTCCGACCCGCGGGCCCGCATGATGCTCGATCGCTACGCCACTTACACCGGTTCGGACCCCCGGCGAAGCCCCGCCGCCCTGGTCACCATCCCCTTCGTCGAGCAGGCCTTCGGGGTTTGGCACATCGGCGGCGGGCTGCACACCTTGGCGGCCGCCCTTTTTGAGCGATGTCTGCAATTGGGTGTCACGTTCCATTTCGACACGTGGGTCGAACAGATCACCACCGACGCCGGTGGTGTCACAGGAGTCATCGCTGCCGGCCACCAGCGCTTCGACCTGGTGGTGGCCGACGCCGATGCGCGCACCGTCTACGACACCCTCGTGACGGATCGCCGCGCCAAGACGGCGCGGCGCCGGCTTGGGCGCATGCAGCCCTCCTTCTCCGGGTTCGTCATGCTGCTGGCGGTGGACGGTACGACCCCCGGGATCCGCCACCACAACGTCTGGTTCCCCGCCGACTACGACGCGGAGTTCGACGGCCTGTTCAGCTCGTCTCCGGTGCCGCTACCCGATCCTGCGATCTACGCGTGTGTGCCCGACGATCCCACGATGCGCCCCGCCGGTAGCGAGGCCTGGTTCGTCCTGATCAACGCAGCGGCCGGCATGTCCTGGGATGACGGCGGGCAGGCGTACGCCGACCACATCCTGGCCGTGCTGGCCAGACGCGGAGTTGATCTGCGGGGGCGCCTGCGGTGGCGCGAGATCCGCACACCGGTCGACCTGGAACGAACCACAGTGTCTCCCGGCGGCAGCATCTACGGCATGTCGAGCAACGGGCGCACCTCGACGGCTCTGCGACCCGGCAATCGCAGTGCGGTGCCCGGGCTGTTCTTGGTCGGAGGTTCTGCGCACCCGGGGGGCGGCCTTCCGCTGGTCGGGATGGGGGCCGAGATCGTCGCTGACGAGATCGGCCGGGCGTGAGCGTTCTGCTCACCCCAACCGGCTGCGCACCGCCCACATCACCTGACCGAAGCCGAACAGGCTCAGCAGCAAGGCGATCCAGCCGCCCAACTGCGCCCACAACGGACCCGCGACCGCCGCCGCGATGAGGAACATTCCGCTGATCAGGACCCGGGTCGGGCGCTCGGACAGACTGATCACGCCGATTTCGGTGAAACCCACCGCGTACGCACGAGCCCTCGTGTACTCCTGCAAGAACGACAGCAGCGCGGCTGCCACGGCGGGCCAGGGGTTGTCCGCGGCGAGACCTAGACCCACGAGCAGCGCTACATCACCCACTCGATCAGCCACGCTGTCCAGCACGTACCCAAAGTCGCTGGACTTGTCGGTCATGATCGCCACGGCCCCGTCGAGGTTGTCGATGATGCCGGCGGCCAACGCCACCGCTCCCGCCAGGAAGAGCTGGTCGCGCAGCACCCAGACCGGCACTGTCAGCCCGATCAGCAGTCCCAGGATCGTGACTGCGTTGGGGCTCAACCGCAGCAGGGCCAGCGGACGGGCCAGCAGGTAGGTGATCGTAAGCCAGGCCTGGACGGGGATCGAGGTCCGCGGATCCAGACCTCCGTGCAGCGTCGCCCAACGCTCGAAATACTGGGTACGCGTCACACCGTCAAGCCTAGATCGCGGTACACCCGCAACGTGGAGAACGAGCGGTTCAGCGTGTAGAAGTGCAGCCCAGGAGCCCCGCGCTCCAGCAGTTGGGCGCACAACTGGGAGGCGTACTCGACGCCGAGCTCGGTGACCGCTTCGGCGTCGTCCGCGATGGCCTCGAACCGCTGCACCATGTCCCCCGGAAGAGCCGTACCGGACAACTGCGCGAACCGCTCGACCTGCCGGACATTGGTCACCGGCATTACCCCCGGGATCAGAGGCATGGTGACCCCCGCGGCCGTGGCCGCATCGACGAGGCGGAAGTAGGAGTCGATGTCGAAGAACATCTGCGTCATGGCGAAATCCGCCCCGCGGTCCTGCTTGTCCTTGAGCACTTGGACGTCGAACGCCAGCGATGGCGAATTGGGGTGGACATCGGGGAAGGCCGCCACCCCGATGCTGAACTCACCGAGGGAGGCGATCAATTCGACGAGTTCGTCGGCGTGTTCCAATCCGTGCGGCGTGGACACCCACGGCGCCTGCGGCCCGCCGGGCGGGTCCCCGCGCAGGGCCAGGACATGATGCACCCCGGCATCGGCGTACGCCGCGATCACGGCGCGTAACTCAGCCACCGTCGACCCCACACAGGTGAGGTGCCCCATCGGGGTCAAGGTCGTCTCATGGGCAATCTGCTGGGTGATCTCCACGGTCCGATCCCGAGTGGTGCCGCCGGCCCCGTAGGTCACCGATACCAGCGTGGGAGCCAACGGTTCCAAACGCCTGATGGCGTCCCAAAGGTGACGCAGACCGTCAGCCGTCTTGGGTGGGAAGAACTCGAAGGAGAATGAGGTACCACCGCCGTCGATCCGTTCGCGCACGGTGGACCGGGTGGCAGGCATGCGCCAGAGTGTAATCGGCCCGATCCCTCACCCCGACCCCTGCTCCCCCGCGGGGCGTAGGGTCGAACCATGTCGTATGTCGTCGTGAATGTCCTGACCGTGCCCGCCGACCAGGCCGAAACGCTCGAGGCTCGCTTCGCCGCCCGCAAGGGCGCGGTCGACAGCGCCCCGGGATTCCAGCATTTTGAGCTACTGCGTCCGCTCTCCGGCACGCAGGAGTACTTGGTCTACACCCGGTGGGAGGATCAGGCATCCTACGAGGCTTGGCGGGAATCCCAGCAGTTCGCGGCCGGACATGGCAACGCGCGGCCGGCGGCCACCGGATCTCAGATCTGGGAGTTCGAGGTCTGCTGAGCACGCGAGATGCCCGGTTTCCAGGGCTGACCTAGGCTGGCAGCATGACCAGCCCGCCCGCCCTGGACATCGACGTCGCGTTGCGCCAGTTCCGAACGGATGTCGCCGACATCGTCAGCGACTTCCTGCGCGACCAGATCGACTTGATGACCGGCATCAGCGCAGACCTGTTGCCCCTGCTCGACACGTTGGCCGATCTGTTGGAGGGCGGTAAGCGGCTGCGTCCCACCTTTGCGTACTGGGGATGGCGCGCGGCCGGCGGGCAACCCGACCCGGCGATCCTGCGCGCGGCCTCGTCGCTGGAGTTCCTGCAGGCGTGCGCCCTGATCCATGACGACGTGATGGACGGTTCGGACACCCGCCGGGGCAAGCCCGCGGCTCACCGCCGCCTGGCCAGCATGCACCGGTCACACGGCTACCTGGGGTCACCTGAGGATTTCGGCGTCGGCTCGGCGATCCTGCTCGGTGATCTGTGCCTGAGCTGGTCCGATGAACTGCTCAGGTCCAGCGGCCTGTCCGAGACCGCTCTGGCCGCCGCCAAACCCATTTATGACGAGATGCGGACTGAACTGATGGCCGGTCAGTACCTCGATCTGCTGGAACAGGTGCGGGGCAGGTACGACTTGGACAGCGCCCTCACTGTGGCGCGCTACAAGTCGGCGAAGTACACGATCGAACGCCCGCTGCAGATCGGGGCTGCCGCCGCCGGCGCCGACGCCCACCTGCTGCGACAGCTCTCCGACTTCGGCATTCCCCTCGGGGAGGCCTTCCAGTTGCGTGACGATCTCCTCGGGGTTTTCGGTGATCCCAGCGAGACTGGCAAACCCGCCGGTGACGACCTGCGAGAAGGCAAGCGCACCGCGCTCGTGGCGATCGCTTGGGCCAACGCGCACCCCGTCCAGCAGGACCTCATGCGCCGACACCTGGGTGACCCCGCGATCACGCCGGCCATGGTCGAGCAGTTGCGCGGGGTCATCACCGAAACTGGGGCCCGGGCGCAGGTGGAGCACATGATCGACGAACGGTTGGCGGTTTGTGAGCAGATTCTGACGCAGATGCCCATTGACGACCTCACGCGGACGGCGCTGCGCAGGCTCACCATTCTGGCCACGAAGAGGAGCGCCTGATGTTCACTGTGCAAGGGCCAACCGACCGCGTCGTTGTCGTGGGGGCGGGCCTCGGCGGACTGGCCGCTGCGATGCATCTTGCCGGTGCCGGCCGCGAGGTCGTGCTTCTGGAGCGTGATCAGCGGCCCGGGGGGCGGGCCGGCCGCCTCGAGATCGACGGATACCAGTTCGACACTGGTCCTACGGTGCTCACCATGCCGGACCTCATCGACGACGCCTTCAGCGCCCTCGGCGAGGACTACCGCGACTGGCTCGACCTCATCCCCTTGGATCCCGCGTACCGGGCCTTCTACCCCGACGGATCCAGCTTGGATGTCTTCGCCGACCCCCAGCGGATGGCTGCTGAGATCGAGTTGAAGATCGGCGCTGCAGAGGCCGCCGGCTACCTGCGCTTCGTGGAGTATGTCGCGCAGATGTACCACGTCGAGATCCGCGACTTCATGGACCGCAACATCGACTCCCCCTTCGACCTGGTGACCCCGAACCTGGCGCGGCTGGTGGCGATGGGCGGGTTCGGACGGCTGCAGGCTCGGGTCAATTCCTTCCTGTCCGACCCGCGTACGCGACGGATCTTCGCATTCCAGGCGATGTATGCAGGGCTGTCGCCGCACAAGGCGCTGGCGCTCTACTCGGTGATCTCCTACATGGATTCCGTCGCTGGCGTGTATCTGCCCAAAGGCGGAATGCACGCCCTGCCGCAGGCCATGGCCGACGCCGCTGCCAAACACGGCGTCACGATTCACTACGGCGTCGACGTGACCGGCGTCGAGACGGCTGGTGATCGGGCCACTGCGGTGATCACCAGCGACGGCGCCCGGTTCCCCGCCGACACGGTGGTGCTCAATCCTGATCTCCCGGTGGCGCGACGAGACCTGCTCGACGACCCGGTGCGGCGGCGGTTGACGTACTCCCCCTCGTGCTGGCTGCTGCTCGCGGGATCGTCGCAGGGCTATTCCCAGATCGCCCACCACAACATCCACTTCGGTGCCGCGTGGAAGCAGACTTTTGATGAGTTGCTCGATGGCCGCATGATGTCCGATCCCAGCTTCTTGGTAACCCAACCCACCCACACCGATCCGCAGCTTGCTCCTGCGGGCAAACATGTGTACTACGTGCTGTTCCCGACCCCGAACACGCAAGGCCAGGTCAGTTGGCCGCAACCGCAGTTCCGTGACCAGGCCCTACGCCTCATGGAGTCGCGCGGCTACACCGGCTTCGCCGATGCCATCGAGGTGGAGAACATCACCGATCCCGCGGACTGGCAGGCGCGCGGGATGTTCGCCGGTGCCCCGTTCAGCGCGTCCCACTCGCTGCTGCAGACGGGGCCCTTCCGGCCCAAGAACCACTGGGGAGACAACGTCGTGTTCGTCGGCTCCGGCACCCAGCCGGGGGTGGGCGTGCCCATGGTGCTGATCAGTGGCCGACTGGCCGCCGAGCGCGTGACCGGACCCCAGCCGGGTTACCGGTCGAAGGCGTGGCGCTGACGTCAGCCAGCGATCACCATTTGCTCGAAACGGGCTTTCCCCGGCGGGTCGTCAGGCATCAACCCCTGATCGTCGTCATCGCCGAGCAGCAGCACCCGTTCACGTGGCGAGGCCCAGACGATCAGGGCCAGCAGAGAGGCCACCAGTAGCAGTCCGAGGCCGTCTCCGAATTCGAACAGGGCGTCGCTGGTGGCACTGGTCGCCGCGACGCCATGCAGCGTGAGCACCGCGGTGAGCAGCAAGGTGACGTGCAACCAGCGCGCAGCCATCCCGGCGGCGGCCAGGATCGGCAGCGACCACAGCAGATACCACGGCTGCACGACCGGCCCGAGTGCAACCACCGTCAGCAGGGCCAGACCCGCGCCCCGCACCCCGGATCGGCCCTGCGGCCGCAGTACCAGGTACAGCAGAATCACTACAGCTGCGATGGTGGCCAGTCCGCGGAACACCGCCACGGTCAGGTCCATGTGATTGCCTAGGCCGATGGCGCGCAGCAGGCCACCACTGATCATTCCAAGGGCTGTCGGCGGGGACAGCCAGGTGCGGATGCTGCCGGGAGTGCTCAGTGCAGCGATCCAGCCCAGTCCGGTGCCGGACACCATGCCCAGGCCGACCACGACCACCGCAGCGATCACCCCTGAGATGAGCCAGGCCCTGGCACGTGCCACCCAGTTCCCGTTCCGGCCGGCCCAGATGATCCCGATGAAGGGCAGCGCCACCAATGCGATCGGTTTGATCGCGATCGCGATGGCGAGCACGATCGCTCCCAGGACGGGTTTGAAGTCGGCGGCCAGCAACAGAGCGAGGACGACCGCTGCGGCCATGAGCGCGTCGTTGTGCGCACCCGCGACGAAGTGCATGATGACCAGCGGGTTCAGCACAGCCAACCAGAGCGCCTTTGCCTCCCCGATCCCGTGCCGGCGGGCCAGCATGGGCACGGTATAGGCCAGGATGGCGACCGCCAGCAGGGCCCACAGCCGGAACGCGATCGCCGCCCACACCGGATGTGGGCCTACGAATTCAGCCACTCCGCGTTCGATGAGCAGGAACAGCGGTCCGTACGGCGTGGGCGACTCCGCCCAGAGGGGATCGGCTCCATCGTTGAACCAGCCGGATTCGGCAGCCACCCCAACGTCGTACGGGTTGAGGTTCTGGATCAGGAGTTTGCCCTGTGTGAAGTAGGCGTAGGCATCCCGGCTGAACAGCGGCGGGGTGAGCAGCAGCGGAGCGCACCAGGCGAACAACGTCCACCAGAGCGCCGGCAGACTCCTGACGCGCCCGCGCAGAACGTCATATCCCAGGACGAGCCAGGCCTGCAGGATCAGCGCCATGCCGGCGATGACGCAGAACCGTGCCAGCGCGACGCCAGCATCGGGTGACCGTAGAGCCACCACGATGGGATTGCCGTACAGAGAAGTGTTCACGGGCAGCCAACCGACCCCCAGGGACCCGATGGCGACCAGGATCGAGCCAACCAGCCCGACCACGACGTAGTGCACGAAGAAGGAGTGTCCCCCGGTGGGATGGTCCACCTGCGCTTGCCCCTGCCTACCATCCACCTGCCCATGGTGCCATGAGCAACAATGACCACTATGTCCACCCGTGAACTGCTGGCGGCAGGGATCACCGACCCCGGCCTGCAGGCCTCCTACCTGCGCTGCCGGGCATTGAACGCTGAACACGGCAAGACGTACTTCCTGGCCACCCGCCTGTTGCCCTTGGCGAAGCGTCCCTACGTCCACGCGCTGTACGGACTCGCGCGGTACGCCGACGAGATCGTGGACCGCATCGATGCTCGATTCACCTCTCAGCAACGGGCTGATTCCTTGCGGGCCTGGGGTGAGGCCTTCATGGCCGATCTGGAACGTGGGCACAGCGACGATCCGGTGGCGGCGGCGGCCGTCGATACCGCGCAACGTTGGTCGATCCCCTCCGAGCACTTCGCCGCGTTCTTCCATTCCATGGCCATGGATCTCACCGTGACCGAATATGAGACCTACGAGGATCTCAGCGAATATGTGTATGGGTCGGCCGCGGTGATCGGCCTGCAGATGGTGCCCATCCTGGAGCCGCGGACCTTGCGCGCCTACGACCACGCCCGCGATCTCGGGATCGCCTTCCAACTCGCCAACTTCATCCGGGATGTGGGTGAAGACCTCGAACGCGGCAGGATCTACCTGCCCCTGGCGGAACTGGCCGAGCACGGGATCTCCGCCTCTGATGTGCGCAGGCGTCGGTATGACGACAACTGGCGAGAGGCCCTGGCTGAGCAGATCGGACGGGTCCGGATGTTGCAGGCCCGCGCCAACCCGGGCATTACGATGCTGGCCCCGTCCTCACGGCCGTGCATCTCCGCGGCCTCCGAGTTGTACTGCGGCATCGTGGACGAGGTGGAGGCCAACGACTACGACGTGTTCAGGTACCGGGCCTCCGTCCCGATCCGCCGCCGGTTGGCGGTCGCCGGGCCCGCTTTCGCGAAGGCCGTGGCGACTCGCCGCTGACCGGACATTTCTGCCACATTCGCCGTTTTCGTTCAGGTGCGCCTGTCCGGGAAGGGCGATCCTGAACGAAAGGGGCGCGGGTGGCGTCGCGACCGCGACCTCCAACCCGTGGCTCACTACTCCCGCACCCAGATCGGCGGACCGGACCGCGGTTCACGCTGCACACCCCGCCGCCCCACGTAGATCCACAGCACCTGTGACCACAGGATCATGGCAAACCCGAAGAGCAGGTCCTCCACGGGGGCGAACGCGATCCGGCCCTCACCGATGAATGGCGGACGGACTCCCTCAGGACTGTCATTGCCCACGATGACCGCGCCGTCGTAATGCACCGTGCCACTGCCGGTCAAGACCCCGTTGGACAGCAACTGGAAGAACACGATGATCGCGTAGGAGACCCAGAACACTCGACGTGTGACCAACCGCGTCCGCAACCCGAAATCCAGGACCACCGCGAACGTCACGGCCATCACCGCGATCTGCGTGTAGGTCATGCGTCATCCCCGGCCGGCCAGCGCTTCACGCCCCGGACCGCTTCCAGGCTCAGGATCCCGGCGATCGGCGTCACGATGAAGAACAGCAGCTCCTCCACGGGCAGGATCCCGATCTGGACTCCGGTCATCATGTGGAAATGCCAGTGGTTGGCGCTGATCGCGTACCAATCCCAAAGAACCAACAGCGGAATCGTGCCCGCCAGCGTCAACAGCAGGCGCTTCCAGCGCCGGAACACCCGCGTACGCACGACCAGCTCCAACCACACGCTGGCCAAGAAGATGCCAGCGAGGACGAACAGATAGATCACTGTTCGGCCAGTTTGCGATGATCCCAGGACACCAGCCGCTCCAGCGGCAACCCAAGGGCAACCTGTTTGGGTGCCCTTGGGGCATACGCCGCCTCCAAAGCGGGGATGTGCTCGGCTTCGACCCCCTCGTATTTGACCATCAGGCGCGCCGCCACCCAGCAGATGCGCTCGACGTCCTCGCTGACCACCACATCGCCGGTGATCTGCACACCCCGCAACGCCAAGTAGCTGTCCCCGGTCTCGATCAGTGCGCAGCAGCGGGGATCGCGGCGGGCGTTGACCACCTTCTGGCTCTTGCCGTACGTCCGCATCCAGAGCATGCCTTCGTCCACGACGTACCACATGGGGGTGATGTCGGGGTATCCGTCGGGTCCGTAAAGGGCGACCTGCACGGTTCCTCCGGTGCCGAGGAACTCCTCGATCTCGGCTGCGGTCATGGCGATATCGCTGCGTTTGTTGGCCATGAGCACCATCATGTCCGGACAATGCGCAGGGCGACAGCGCGAGGCTACGTACACTCGATAGCGTGCGTACCACTTCGGACCTGTGCGGTCGCGTGCTCGATGCGCGCTACCGGGTGGACCGGGTCGTGGCCACGGGCGGCATGGGCACCGTCTATCAGGGCTTCGACTCCCGCCTCGAACGGGTCGTCGCCATCAAGGTCATGAATGACAATCTGGTGGAGGAACCCGGCTTCATGGACCGGTTCGCCACCGAGGCCCGCGCCGCCGCCCGCCTGTCCGACCCGCATGTGGTCGCTGTCTTCGACCGGGGCCGCAGTGCCGATGCGGTCTACCTGGTCATGGAGTACGTCGCCGGACAGACGCTGCGCGAGGAGATCACCTGGGGCGGCAGGCTGTCGGTCGCCCGAGCCCTGGACACTGTGCGGGGGGTGCTCAAAGGTCTGCTCGCCGCTCATGCCGCCGGGTTCGTGCACGGTGACATCAAGCCCGAGAACGTGCTGATCTCCGAGCGCCATGACATCAAGGTCACCGACTTCGGTCTCGCCCGTGCCATCGAGGCAGGCGACCACAAGGCCACGATGCTCTTGGGGACCGCGGCGTACCTGGCGCCGGAGCAGTTCTCCGACCGGGCGCCAGATCCGCGCAGTGACCTGTACAGCACCGGGATCCTGCTCTTTGAGATGCTCACCGGTCACGTCCCCTTTCGGGCCGACTCCGCCGACGATGTACTCGCCTTGCATCAGACCCAGCGTGTGCCCAACCCGAGCGCCTTCGTCGATGTCGTGGCCGGGATCGACGAGTTGTGCGCGAAGGCCACCGCCAAGAATCCGTCGGACCGCTACCAAACAGCCGGGGAGATGCTTGCGGCGGTGAGTGCTCTGCGCCGCGACGCCGACCCCAGCCCCGTCCCGCCGCGCCAGATCGCCGCGCCCGCCCCGATCGTCGTGGCGCCCACCGCCGCGATCCCGCAGACCCTCATCACGGACAACCCGTTCGTCATCGACGCCACCGTGGCAAACGCCGCGGCGATCGTCGCAGACCCCGAGCCGCAGCCGGTGGCTTCTGCGCCGACTGGCCCCGCCGTGGCCGTACTCGATGCCCCAGTGGAACCTCCGCCACCACCGGCGACACCACCGACGGCGCGCAAGAAGCGGCGCAGACTCCCCTGGGTACTGCTGGTCCTGGCCCTCGTTGCCGGTGCTGTGGGCTACTTCGGATGGCAGATCGGCATGACCGAGACGGTGTCCAGCCCGAAGCTGGCGGGGATGACCCGGGCCGAAGCCCTGTCCACGCTGGAGTCGATGGGCCTGACGATGCGGGTCAGCGACGAGCAGTACTCCGAAAGACGTGAGGCCGGAACGGTGATCAGCAGCGACCCGGGCCCCGGGCGACGGGTGGCGGTCGACGGCACCGTAAGCGTGATCCTGTCCAAAGGCCCGGAACGGTACAAGGTGCCGAACGTGCGGGGTATGACCCAGCAGGATGCCAGTGAAGCGCTGCAGGAGGTGAACCTGCAGAGCGGGCAGATCCTGCAGGACTACAGCCGCAAGTGGCCGGTGGGTCAAGTCATCCGGGTCGATCCCAAGGTCGGCACGCCGTTGAAGAGGGGCACGGCCGTCTCCCTGACGCTGTCCCTGGGGCCAGAGCCGGTGGTCGTGCCCGACGTGCGCAATCTGAGCCTTGACCAGGCACTGGCCACCCTGAGCGCCGCCGGATTGCGGACCACGACCGTCGAGCAGTTCGACGACAGCGTGGCCCTCGGCGTGGCCATCGGCACCGAGCCCAGCGGCGGAACCACCGCCTACCGCGGTGACAAGGTCCGGATCCTCGTCTCCAAGGGTTCGCAGTACATCCCCGTGCCCAGCGTGGTGGGAATGGAGGTCGACGACGCCCGCACGGCACTGGAGGACGCAGGTTTCCTGGTCACAACCCAGGAGCAGTTCGGCGTGACCATTGCCAACCGGGTGATCTCGCAGGATCCCGGCGGCGGAACGCCCATGCTGCGCGGCACGACCGTGACTCTGACGGTGACCTGAGTCGTCGGTCAGGTTGTCAGTCGCGGGCGCGCAGCCGTTCGGCGACCTCGAAGGCCAGTTCCAGGCTCTGCACCCGGTTCAGCCGGGGGTCGCACGCCGTCTCATAGCGGTACGGGAGATCCTGCTCCTGCGGGCCGCCGATGCCTCCGAGGCACTCAGTGACGTCATCGCCGGTCAACTCGATGTGCAGACCACCGGGGAACGTGCCGAGCCGTTCGTGCACCTCGAAGAAACCATGCACCTCAGCGGCGACATCCTCGAACTGCCGAGTCTTCACGCCGTTGCTGGTCTCGCGGGTATTGCCGTGCATCGGGTCACAGATCCACACCACTGGGTGACCGTTGGCCTCCACCTTCTCGATGATGGGGGGCAGCACATCCCGGACCTTGTCCGCTCCCATCCGGCTGATGAACGTCAGTCGCCCGGGGATCCGCTCCGGGTTGAGATGCTCCGCGATGGAGACTACGTCTTCGGGAGTGGCGGTCGGTCCGATCTTCACTCCGATCGGGTTGCGGATCACTGACGCGAAATGGACATGGGCACCCTGCGGGTCGCGCGTGCGCTCACCGATCCACAGGAAGTGTCCCGACACCGAGTAGGGCTGGCCGGTTCGGGAGTCGATGCGCACCAACGGCTTCTCGTAGTCCATGACCAATGCCTCGTGGCTGGCGTAGAAGTCGACCCGGCGGAACTCCTCCGGGTCGGCCCCACAAGCGCGCATGAACGCCAGCGCGTTGTCGATGTCGCGGGCGATCCGGTCGTAGCGCTGCCCCGCTTCGGACTCCCGCACGAAGTCCTGATTCCAGGCGTGGACCTGGTGCAGATCCGCGTACCCACCCTGGGTGAACGCTCGAACGAGGTTCAATGCGGCACTCGAGGCGTGATAGGCGCTCAACAGCCGCTGCGGGTTGATCTCGCGGGAGGCCGCGGCGAAGGCCTGCTCATTGACGCCGTCGCCGAAGTAGGAGGGCAGCGTGAGCCCGTCACGGGTCTCGTGCAGCTTCGACCGCGGTTTGAAGTACTGCCCCGCCATTCGACCGATCTTGACCACCGGCATCCGGGAGCCGTACGTGAGCACGACCGCCATCTGCAGGACCGTCTTGAGGCGGGCCCGGATGGAATCGGCGGTGTTCGCCGCAAACGTCTCGGCACAGTCCCCGCCCATGAGCACGAAGGCCTCGCCGCGAGCAGCCTTGCCCAGGTCAGTCATGAGCTGGTCGCACTCGCCGGCGAACACCAGCGGCGGGACCACCGCCAACTCCGCGGTGACCTCGGCCAACCTCGCCGCGTCGGGCCACACGGGTTGCTGGGCCGCCGGCAGATCTGGCCAGGCAATCACGTTGTGGGAGGGAAGGTCAGACACGACAGCAAGGGTAACTCACGCCCGGACGACCGCCGGTCGCCGCTAGGAGGCTTGCGCTGCCGCTGCAGCCTGCACCGACTCACCGTCGGCGATGACTTCCTTGGCGCGCGAGGCGTAGAGGTCGACGTACTCCTGACCGGACAACTCCATGAGTTCGTACATGATTTCGTCGGTCATGGAGCGCAGGACAAAACGGTCGTTCTGCATCCCCTCGTAGCGTGAGAAGTCCAGGGGCGCACCAATATTGATCCCCACCCGGCGGATGCGCGGCAACTTCTGCCCCGGTTGCTGAATCTCACGGGTGCCCAACATCGCCACGGGGATGACGGGCACGCCTGCCTCCAGCGCCACCCGCGCCACGCCGGTCTTGCCGCGGTACAGCCGGCCGTCGGGGGAACGGGTGCCTTCGGGGTAGATCCCCAGCAACTTGTCCTCACCGAGCACACGCAAGGCCGTGGTCAGCGCGTTGTCGGACGCCGATCCGCCCGCGCGATCGATCGGCACCTGGCCCACGCCCGCGAAGAACGCTCGCGTGAAGAACCCCTTGATGCCTTTGCCGTTGAAGTACTCGGCCTTGGCCAGGAACGTGATCTGACGCGGGCAGACGAGCGGCAGGAAGAACGAATCCGAGAAGGACAGGTGGTTGCTGGCCAGAATGGCGGGGCCGTCCTTGGGGATGTTCTCCAGCCCCTGCACCTGCGGCCGGTACAGAATCCGCAGCCACGGACCCAAGAGGATGTACTTGAACAGCCAGTACAACACCGTGGGGGCCTCCTGCTCACCGATTCACTGTCGACCCTATTGGCCTCACGTCCGTTGGACAATGAACCGACCGTCCTATTGTGCACTGTCCGGCCCACAGGCGGGTGCACTTGACCGCAGTCGTCGGGAGATGTCGATCATCGCCTGCGTGAGACCATCGACTATGCGCTCGCAGCCCACTGCCGGCCGATTCGCAACCCGGTCGGCGCTGACCCGCCCGGCTGCGCCGACCCACGCGCCTAAAGTGAAGACACCATGAGCGGCACCCCCGACGAGCCCGTCCCCTACGACAAGCAGGTCTGGGAACAGATCGTGGCCGACCTCAGTGACGAGGTGCCCTCCGCACCGCCCCCTCCCCCGGTGATCCCTGCGCCCCCGGTTGCCGAGGATCCCGACGAGACTTACATCCCGCCGGACCCACCCCCGCTGCCGAGCATGGACCTGGTCACGCGCCTGGCGTGGGTCGGCACCCTCGGTGGCCCCTTGTTGCTGTTCGTCGGCGTGCTGCTGCCTGAGCTGGTCGGTCCGGGGATCGTGGCAGTGGGCATCGTGGCGTTTGTCGCCGGCTTCCTCACCCTCGTACTGCGCGACCCGCATGAGCCGCAGGACGGCTGGGACGACGGCTCAGCGGTGTGATGCCACGAGGCGGCAGGCCGTGACAGGATTGCGGCCATGATGACTGAAGTCGTGCAACTGCAAGGCCACCTGATCGACTCCGGGCAGTTGAGCCGGACCCTCGACGACATCCTCGAGTCGGGGGCCGACTACGAGATTCAGGACCTCGTCTTCGGCAAGACGAAGAATGACGAATCTCGCGCGCGCATCGTCATCTCCCATGATGATCCGCTGGTCCTCAATGACCTGTTGGTCAGACTGCAGAGCCATGGCGCCAACCCGGTCGAGACCTCCGACGCCGAATTCATCCTCGCCCCGATGGACGGCGTCTTCCCGGAGGGCTTCCACTCCAGCACCAACTTCGACACCTACGTGCGTGTCGACGGCGACTGGCTGCTCGTCCAGAACCCGGAGATGGATTGCGGTCTGGTTCTGCGGGACGGAGTCATCACCACCGTCCCCATGTCCGACGTCAGCGAGGGCGAGCCGGTCGTGATCGGTTTCCTGGGTGTGAAGGTCGTCGTCCCGCCGCCACCGAAGCCGTCGGGTGAGAGCGTCTTCGAGTTCATGAACTCGGTCGTGTCCAGTGAGAAGCCGCAAGCGCTGCAGGTGCGCCAGATCGCCGAGCAGATGCGCGAGTGCAAGCAGGCGGGCAAGCGTGTGCTGTGGGTCGGCGGACCGGCGATCGTCCACACCGGCGGAGCGCCGGCCTTGAGTGCTTTGGTGGAAGCCGGCTACGTCGATGTCCTGTTCGCCGGCAACGCCCTGGCCGTCCATGACATCGAGTCGAACATGTACGGCACGTCCCTGGGCGTGGACCTGAGCAAGGGCTCCGGCGTAGAACACGGCCATGAGAACCACATCCGCGCGATCAACCGGGTGCGCGCACACGGGAGCATCGCGGGCGCGGTGGAGGCAGGGGTGATCACCGGTGGCCTCATGCACACCATGGTCAAGAACGACAAACCCTTCGTGCTGGTCGGGTCGGTGCGCGACGACGGCCCGCTGCCTGATGTCTACACCGACGTGATCGAGGGGCAGCGCGCCATGCGGGGGCAGTTGGCTGACGTCGGGTTCGCGATCATGGTGGCCACGATGTTGCATGCCATCGCTACCGGGAACATCCTGCCTGCCGCCATTCCGCTGGTGTGTGTGGACATCAATCCGTCCACTGTCACAAAACTGTCTGACCGCGGCAGCGCGCAGGCTCAGGGTGTGGTGACCGACATCGGCCTGTTCCTCGAACAGTTGGCGCAAGAGCTCACCTGACGTTTGGACTCGCGACGGCGCAAATGGGCATTCGTTGCGATTCGCCACGGCGTGTCGCAGCAACAACCGCCCGTTTGCTAGTGCTGACCCCTGCCTCAGCGGTAGCGGGCCAGATCGGCCGCGCCGACCAGACCCGCGGCGTTCCCGAGTTGTGCCACCACTATCTTCGGCAGAGTCCGGTGGTCACGGCCCGTCACCGACTCGCCGAACGCCCGCACGGTGCTCCCGAGCAGGATGTCTCCTGCCTCACTGACGCCACCACCGATGACAAAACACTCCGGGTCGAGGATCGCCGCCACATCTGCCATGCCCTGCCCCAACCAGCGAGATACGAAATCGAACGCGGCCAGGGCCACCGGATCACCCTCCCGGGCCGCCGTGCTCACATGCACCCCTTGCACACCCTCCGGGGTGCCATCACCGAGATCCAGCATCTTCTCCGCTTCCGTGCGCCGCTCAGAGGCCAGGTAGCGCGCCTCCCGGACCAAAGCGTTGCCGCTGGCGTACTGCTCCCAGCAGCCCCGGTTCCCGCAGCCGCAGGGGCGGCCGCCGGGGTCGACGGACAAGTGACCGAACTCCGCGGCGGCCCCATAGCGTCCGCGATACAGAGCCCCTTCCGTGATGATGCCGCCGCCGATTCCCGTACCGACCGTGATAGCGACCAAGTAGTCCGACCCGCGGCCGGCCCCGAAGCGGTACTCCCCCCAGGCGGCGGCATTCGCGTCGTTCTCGATGACGACCGGCAGCCCCGTGGCTGATTCGACGGCCATCCGCAGCGGTTCGTCGCGCCATCCGAGATTGGGCGCGAAATTGACCCGCGACCGCTTCTCGTCGACGAAACCCGCCGCTCCGATCCCGATCGCCTCGATGTCGAAGTCCCGCTGCAGTTGCTTGACGAGGTCACTGACGGTGCGCTCCACGGTCTCGGCGCTGCGGCCGGCCGTGGCGACGCGCTTGCGGGCCAGGATTTCACCCTGCTCGTCCACGACCCCTGCCGCGATCTTCGTGCCACCGATGTCAACGCCCACTGTGAGACCCATGGTTTCACGGTATCTGCTGAGCAAGAGCCTTTTCAGCCTCGAAGCAGGCCCGCTATCAGGGCATTGACCTGGCTCAAGGCCGAGCGCGCCGTCTGCGCCATCTGCGGATTGCTGGCCTTGAGGGCATCCAGGCCCAGACAAACCGGACAATCAGAACAGCGTGCTCCGGGCGCTACATCCTCATCCTCGACCTGAACCTCAGAGTTGTCCTGAATATGGCTCAGATACGCGCTGGCGGACGTCGCTGCGGAGGTCGTCATCTCTGTCACGGCTGCCACCGCACCTGATTCCACCGCCCAGTCCCGCAGGGCGCCAAACAACTTCACGCCTTCCTCCAGCACGGAGTCGACGGGCGGTTGTTCGGGTGTGGAGTGCCACCATGGGTCTGCGGGAGGCTGCGTCACTGTTCCACCCGTTTCTTCAGGCCCTTGAGAGCGCTATCGACGATGGCCTTCTCCGCCTTACGTTTGATCGTGCCGATGATCGGGATCATGAGATCCACCACCAGCCGATACCTCACCTCGCTGGTTCCATCCCCGAGATCCGTGACGATGTAGGTGCCGTCGAGATCGCGCAACACCTCCGACTCGGTGAGCTGCCAGGTGACCCGCTGATCGGCTTGCCACTCGTACTCGATGGTGTACGTGTCCTTGATCGGGCCGTTGTCGATGACCATCTGGGCCTTCTGCGGGCGGCCATCGGGGAACTCGGCAAGAACCTCTGTGGACTTCACGCCGGCCCACTCCGGATAGGTGCGCAGGTCCGCGATCACATTCATCACCCGCTGGGCCGACGCCGCGATCACGATGCTGGACTCGGTCTGCTCTGCCACACGCACCTCCTCGGTGCCCAGCGTACGCCTCACCCCTACGCGGTGACCCCGGCCGGGCGCTCGCCCTCCAACTCCGCTTTGAGTGCCCACATGCTGCGTTTCCATGCCTTCGCCCGCTCAGCTCGAGCGGCCGCCGCTTTGCGCCACCCGGCGGGGGTATCGGGCCACGGATCAGGAGTGCGCGCGTCACTGGTCGGCTCCGCGCGCAGATAGTGGTGCACGATGCACCCGTCAGCGAACTCCTCGATCCAGATCTCGAGGGATCCGACCAGCGCTCCGGACACCGACCACCGCTGTCCTTGCAGCCCGCGATCCATGAACACGGTCAGGTCCAGATCGGGCCACCAGCGCCGCTGATAGGCGGGATCGGCCACGATTGGCGCCAGCACATCGGCGGGGACGACGATGAAACTCTCATCGACCAGATCGACACCCGCCATACCTCTGATGATGCCTCACCGGCGAATGATCTCGGGTTACAGTGTCGCAATTGCGTGTTTTAGGGAAACGCTGATTTACTCGCTCGTCCTGGGTGCTTCGGATGGATGGTTTCCGGGACAATGAATCATGGGTGTTGAGCAGCCTTCGTTCACGGATCTGGAGTACGGGAATCGGCGTCGGGTGTCACGCCGGGAGCAGTTTCTGGAGTCGATGGACGAGACCATTCCGTGGGATGTGTGGGTGGGGTTGATCGAGCCGTTCTACTACGCCGAGAAGCGCGGCGGGAAGAAGGGCCGGAAGCCGAAACCGCTGGAGACGATGCTGCGGATGTACCTGTTGCAGGTGTGGTTCTCGCTGTCCGACGAAGGCGTGGAGGACGCGATCTACGACTCGTACGCGATGCGCCGGTTCATGAGGCTGAACTTCGCGGTCGAGCAGGTCCCGGACGCCACCACCCTGCTGCATTTCCGGCACCTGATCGAGAAACACGGCCTGGGCGAGAAACTGCTGGCCGCGCAGACGGCGATGTTCGATGAGCAGGGCTGGATCATGCGCGGGGGGTCGATCGTGGACGCCACGATCATCGCCGCACCCTCGTCAACGAAGAACGCCACGGGTGAGCGTGATCCGGAGATGCATCAGACGAAGAAGGGCAACCAGTGGTACTTCGGGATGAAGGCCCACATCGGAGTCGACGCCGGTACCGGCTACATCCATTCGGTGACGGCCACGTCGGCGAATGTCCACGACCTCGACGAGGTCACCAAACTGGTCCGTTCCGATGACGAGGTGGTGTACACCGACGCCGGCTACCAAGGCGTCGACAGACGTGGCGACGTCGTCGCCGATGAGCACATGTCGTCGGTACGGTGGCGGGTCGCGCCGCGTAAGGGAACGCTCAAGGCGATGCCCGCCCACGACCGGGTAGAGGCCTCCCAGCAGGCGTCGGTGCGGGCGAAGGTGGAGCACCCGTTCCTGATCGTGAAACGTGACTTCGGGTTCACCAAGACCCGATACCGCGGGATAGCCAAGAACCTCAACCATCTGCACATGCTGTTCGCGTCGGCGAACTGGCTGATGCGGGCCCGTGCCGTTGCCCTGACCGGGTAACGGCCCGGCGCCAGCCTGCCCGGAAACGGTCAGGACACCCCGACAAGGCCCCGAAAGGGGTCGCCCATCACGGGAATCACCCGGAAACTACCCCGACCTGGACCCCGCACCTACAGAACACCCACAGATCAGTGCTTCCTTAGGTCACACTAAGAACACACCTGATAACGAATTCAGGTATTGACGACGAGGAGCAGTTGATGATCGAGGTTTCCGAGGCGCCGGTCGCCCATCCCATTACATCCGGTGGCCTGACGGACAGCGTGGTCCACCATGCATCGGCAACACCAGACCGCGTCGCCCTGCGCAGGCTCGTGGGGGGCCAGTGGAGCGAGGTCAGTGCCAAGCAGTTCCACGACGAGGTGATCGACCTTGCCAAGGGTCTGATCGCGGCCGGCATCGAGCACGGTGACCGGATCGCCATCATGTCGGCGACCCGCTACGAGTGGACGCTGGCCGACTACGCCGGTTGGTTCGTGGGAGCCACAGTCGTCCCGATCTATGAGACCTCCTCGGCCGAGCAGGTCGAATGGATCCTGTCCGACGCCGGTTGCGTCGCCGTGTTCTTGGAGGCCGACCGCCACAAGGCGACCTTCGCCGAAGTGGCCGACAAGGTGCCCACCAAGCACGTCTGGGTTTTCGATGATGGGGCGGTGGCCGACCTCGTGGCCGCTGGCGCCGACATCTCGGCCGCTGAGGTGGAGTCCCGGCGCAGCGCTGTGGGGCCCGAGGACATCTCGACCATCATTTACACCTCCGGCACAACCGGTCGGCCCAAGGGCTGTGTGCTCACTCAGTCGAACTTCCGCTTCGAGGTCGACAACGTGGTCAAGAGCATGCCGAACCTGTTCGACTCGACCTCGTCGACGTTGCTGTTCATTCCATTGGCCCACGTGTTCGGTCGGGTGATCCAGGTCGGCTGCATCGAATCCGGGACCGTGCTGGGTCACACCTCGGACGTCAAGAACATCGTCGCCCACCTTGGCGAGTTCAAGCCGTCGTTCCTGCTGTCCGTGCCCCGGGTGTTCGAGAAGGTCTACAACAACGCCCGCACGAAGGCAGTCAACGACGGCAAGGGCAAGATCTTCGACATGGCGGCGTCGGAGGCGATCTCGTACTCCAAAGCCCTGGACACCGGTGGTCCCAGCCTGGTGCAGAAGATCAAGCATTTCGTGTTCGACAAGTTGGTCTACAGCAAACTGCGCGCCGCCCTCGGCGGTGAGGTGAAGTACGCCGTCTCAGGTGGTGCCGCTCTCGGTGACCGCCTCGGCCACTTCTTCCGCGGCATCGGGGTGACGATCCTCGAGGGCTACGGCCTGACCGAGACCTCAGCGGCCACCACGGTCAACCGGCCCGACGCCATCAGAGTGGGTTCGGTGGGGCGCCCCATCCCGGGGGCGAGCGTGAAGATCGCCTCGGACGGCGAGATCCTGCTCAAGGGCGGGCAGATCTTCCGTGGCTACTGGAACAACGAGAAGGCCACCGCTGAGGTGCTGGAGGCCGATGGTTGGTTCCACAGTGGGGACATCGGCGAGCTGGACAAGGACGGGTTCCTGCGGATCACCGGTCGTAAGAAGGAGCTGATCGTCACCGCAGGGGGTAAGAACGTGGCGCCGGCTGTGCTTGAGGATCGTTTGCGCGCCCACATGCTCATCAGCCAGTGCATGGTGGTGGGCGACAACAAGCCGTACATCGCGGCTCTGATCACGCTGGACCCCGAGGCCGTTCCCACCTGGCTGGATCAGAATGACCTGCCCGCGGACACACCCATCGCCGACCTTGCGAACAACCCGAAGGTGATCGCTGAGATGCAGCAGGCAGTGGACCAGGCCAACAAGGCGGTCAGTAACGCCGAGGCCATCAAGAAGTTCCACATTCTCGGCGTTGACTGGACAGAAGAGGGTGGCCAACTGACCCCCTCGATGAAGCTCAAGCGCAACGTTGTGATGAAGGAGTTCGGTAGCGACGTCGAGGCACTGTACGCCTGACAGTCGGCAGAGGGGGCCTTCCCGCGTGGGAGGGCCCCCTCTGCTGTGCCACAAGGCCACATTCGGTTCAAAGATCCGCACGCGGACCGCTTCGGCAGGCCGTGGCGCGGAGTTCTGACCCTATCTGAGCGGTCATACCCGGCATATCGGGCGCAGTAAGGGTCAAAACTCCGCGTCATCCCGGCCGTCGTGCGGATCTTTGAACCAGTCGTCGCCGGCACATCACCTCGGGGGCCTGGGCTGGGGGGCGACAGACCGTTCTCCGACACCGGTGGCCGACTTCGCGTCACCTCCCCTCACCCGAACGGCTGACTGCGCACACCCCGTCGTGGTGGAATCGGGTCGTGGAACTGTTGCTGGTCGCCCTCGGCGTGCTGGTGGCCGTGGGGGTCACGCTGGTCGTCATCGGCCAGCGCCGGCGAAGCGGTGAGGAGTACCGCCTGGCTCATCGACTGCTCACACGGCTGCAGTCCATCTCGCGGCAACTGCCCGTCGGGCTGGATGAAGTGGCACTGGCCCAGCAGACGCTGGATCAACTGGCCAAGGACGTTCCCAGTCAACGGTCGATTCTCCTGCTCAATCAAGAGGACCGCTTCGTGCCCTATGCCCTCAAGGGATCGGACCGCAGCGTCTTTCCGGCGATCCCGGTCGCGGTGATCGATGCCGTGCGTGACGGCAAACCGCAGACTGCGAAGGGGCTGATCACCCACGGACCGGAACAGGAGGCGGTCATTCCGCTCACCCTCGGCTCGAGACTGGTCGGAGTGGCGGTGCTGCAGAACGACAGTCAGCAGCCCTTCGACTACACGGCCCTGAAGAAGGCGGTGCAACGGGCCCATGAGTACGCCCTGCGCATCGACAGCGGGCGGATCTTCACCGAGGTCCGCCAGGCCGCCACGATGGAGGAACGCCGACGGCTGGCCCGCGAGATCCACGATGGCATCGCCCAGGAACTGGCCAGCGTCGGGTACGCAATGGACGCCCTGGTCGCGGATCTGCAGGGCACCGACAACCAGGTCTTCGCCGATGAGATCCGCGCGGAAGTGCGCCGCATCATCAGCGAGCTGCGACTGAGCATCTTCGATCTCCGGGCCGACATCCAGCCGGGAGTGGGCCTCGGCTCAGCCTTGACCAGCTACGTCCAACAGGCGGCCTCAGCAGCCGGATTGACGGTGCATTTGGTGATTGACGAGGGTCACGACCGGCTGTCCTTGCCGCAGGAGACCGAGCTTCTGCGCATCGCGCAGGAGGCAGTCACCAACGTGCGCCGACATGCCGAAGCCGACAACCTGTGGGTGACGTATCGCGCCGATCCCCCGACAGCCTTCCTCGAGGTGGCAGACGATGGACACGGAATGGACTCACCGCGCAACGACAGCTTCGGGTTGGACATTATGCAGGAGCGCGCCGACCGCATCGGGGCAGAATTGACGTGGCGGGCGCGGGAAGGCGGTGGCACCGTTCTGGAGGCGGTGCTGCAGCCAGCAGCTGGGGAGAGGGAGGAGTAGTCGGTGGCAATCACTGTTCTGCTCGTGGACGATCACGAACTGATCCGGCAGGGGTTACGCCGATCGTTTGAGCGCGACGGCGACTTCGAGGTCGTGGGAGAAGCCGGGTCCATCGCCGATGCAGATCGCCTCCTGCGGATCACGCATCCGGACGTCGTAGTCCTCGACGTCCGCCTGCCGGACGGATCGGGGCTGAAGCTGGCGGCCAACGCCCGTGAGCATTTCCAGCAACTCGGCATCGTCATCCTGACCATGTACGCCGGCGACGAGCAGTTGTTCGCCGCTCTGGAAGCCGGTGCCAGCGCGTTCGTTCCCAAGAACGCACCCTCCGAAGACGTCGTGGCAGCCGCCCGGCACGCGGCCACCACTCCGCAGTCCTTCACGGCCAAGGACCTGGCCGACGCGATGAAGCGCAAGCTCAGCCCCAGCGGACCACAGCTGAGTCCCCGCGAACGGGAAGTGCTGCAACTGCTCGCCGATGGGCTGGGGGTCGCCCAGATCTCACGGCGGCTGTTTATCAGCGAGTCGACCACCAAGACCCACATCTCGAAGCTGTATGAGAAGCTGGGTGCGGGCAATCGCGCGCAGGCTCTCATGACCGCCCTCAAACTCGGCCTACTGCGGCAATCGGACCCCACCGTCTGATTTGCGATACTGCACGTGTGCGTTCGCGATGGTGGCTGCTGCCCACTTTGGCCTTCATCGGCACCCGGCTCTGGCTACTTCTCATCCCCTTCGGCGTGATCCCTTATCTGGGCGGAACGATGGTGATCAACGATGTCACCCTCTACGCCCAGTGGGCTGAACTGCTGCGCACAGGCCAGTTCCCGGTCGGGGATGACATGTGGCAGTACCCGCCGTTGGTCGGCCCGTTGCTGGCACTCGGTTCCCTGATCCCACCCACCCCCACCGCCGGCCTCGTGGTGCTGATGCTCGCCGCAGACGCGGCCACGTTCGTCGTGCTGATGCGAGCGACCCGGCGTGGTGGCGAGATCGAGGGACCCTGGGCCTGGATCGCGGCCGGCATGCTGATCGGGCCCGTGTGGCTGACCCGCTTCGATGTGCTGCCGGCGCTCTTCGCAGTGCTGGGCCTGCTGGCCCTGGCACGACCACTGCGGTCCGGAGCCTGGCTGGCAGTGGGCGCGCTGCTGAAGGTGTGGCCGGTCCTGCTTCTGGTAGCCGTGCCCCGACGATCGTGGCCCAAGGCCATTCTGGGCTTTGCAGTGACCGCGGCAGCCCTCGTGGCAGTCCTGCTGGTGACGATGGACGGCGCCGGGTCGTTCGCGTCCGAACAGGCTGCCCGCGGGCTACAGATCGAATCGGTGCCCGCTTTCGTCTTCCTTCTGGGCTGGCATCTGGGATGGCCCCGGAGGTTCGAGTACCGGTACGGCGCCATGGAAGTGATGGCCCAGGGCACAGATACCGTGGCCGCCGCGGTCACCATTGCGGGTCTGGTCACACTGGGAGTCATCGCGCTGCTGCGGCTCACCGGCCGCCTCGATCACCGGTTGCCCGCCGATATCGCCCTCATTCTGGTGCTGGTGTCCATGGTCACCTCTCGGGTGCTGTCGCCGCAGTACTTCGTCTGGGTCGCTGCCATCGCGGCCGTGTGCCTGTTGTCGAAGGAAACCGTGATGCGACCGGTGATCGTCGTACTGATGCCGGTGGCCGCGGTAGGACAGGTGCTCTACCCGATGCATTACAACTGGCTGATGTCCGATGACCTCGCCGAACTCAGCGTCCACGGGGCTCGCATCCTGCTTCTGCTCACTGCCACCGGGTGGGGTCTCTGGCGACTACTGCGGCCCAGCGATCGGGTGCCTGAGGTCCGGGTCGTGGCCGTCGAGCAGGTCAGTCAGACGGCGTGACACGATCGGCCACGTCCACTGTTGCTCCACCCACTCCCGACCGCGTTGGCCCAGGCGCGCTGCCAGAGCCGGGTTTGACAGCAGCTCGATGACCCGTTCAGCCACCTGTGCCTCATTGCGGCCGTCCACGACATACCCCGTCTCACCATCCAGGACCGCGTCCGGAGCGCCCCCGGAATTCCCCGCGATGACGGGCATGCCGATCGCCCCGGCCTCCAGGTAAACGATCCCCAAGCCCTCGACGTCCCAACCCCTGTTGCGTGTGCGGCACGGCATGGCGAACACGTCGCCCGCCGCATAGTGGGCCGGCAGTTCCGACCAGGGAACCGTGCCGGTCAGCACGACACTGTTGCCCAGCCCGTGCTCGACCACCAGTTTCTCCAGCGTCGACCGGTAGGGCCCGCCTCCCACGATCAGCAGGGCGGCGTCAGGCACCGCGCGCTGGATATGAGGCAGGGTCCTGATCAGGGTGTCCTGACCCTTGCGCGGCATCAGACGTGAGACGACGACCACAACCGGCCGGGAACCTAGGCCCAGTTCCTCGCGCAACTCCCGACCGCGGTCCCGCACGGTCGGGTGGAAGGCATCCACGTCCACACCGGGAACCAGCCGGCGCATCCGCGACGCAGCGGGCATGCTCAGCGCCGCGGCGATTCGGGTACGGGTGTACTCCCCCAGATACGTGATGTTGTCCACCGAACCACCGATGGAACGCATCACCTGCCGCGCGCCGGGGGTGCTGGCCCAGGCAGCCTCATGACCGTGCGTCATCGCCACGATGGGCCCGAGGCCCTGCGAGCGCAATCTGGGCGCCAACAGACCCAGGGGCGCCGCAGCCCCGAACAGCACGCGGGTGCAGTCGAAGTCCGCGGCGATCTGGCGCGCCTTGTTGAGCACCAGTGGTTCAGGCAGCATCAACGAGGTTCGGTGCCGGATCACAGGAAAGGGCTGTTCGGCGTCAAATGCATCTGCGCGCTTCCACCGGGGGGCGTACACCACAACGGATTCGGGATACTGATGCAGCAACACGTTGTGCACGAAGGCTTGGATCCCGCCAGCGCGCGGCGGAAAGTCGTTTGTCACGACCAGCGTGCGTTCCACTCCGGTCAGACCTTGGGCCGACCGGCACCGGCGAACTGCGACATGAACTCGTTGGTGAACAGCTTCTCGTAGACCACACCATCACGCGGGCTCTTGGCGTGGACGAAGTAGCCGTCTCCGGTGTACAGACCCGCATGCTCCCCGGTTCCGTAAAGAAACACGATGTCACCGGGTTGCAGGCCCGTGATGTCGACGCGCTCCGTGGCATTGAACTGCTTCTGCACAGAATGCGGAAGTCTGACTCCGGACTCCCCCCACGCCGCCTTCGTAAGACCCGAGGAGTCGAAGTCGTCCGGTCCGGCGGCCCCCTGCTTGAAGGCTTTGCCGACCTGCTTGATGGCGTACTCCACCACGGGCTTGGTTGTGGAGTCGGGCAGTTGCTCGACCTGCTGGACGGCCTCTTCGGCCTGATCGGCCTGCTGCTGCTGTTGCTGAGCCAACTGCTCCGCGAGGATGCGCTGCTGCTCGACCTGCAACTGCGACAACAGTGCCGTGGACTCCGCGACCTTCTCGTCAATCGCCGCCTTGGCATCGATGATGCGATTGCGGGCCTTGTCCGCCTGGTTCTCGGCCTTCGCCAGGGCCGCCTCATCGCGCACCATCTGCTGCTCGGTGGCCACGGTTCGTTCCAGGGCACCGTTCTGCTCGCTGGCGATGATCCGGGCGGTGTCCAGCGTCGCCAGCAAGTCCGAGGGGCGGTCGGAGGCCAGCACCAGCAAGGTCGGGTCGATGCCGCCATTGCGATAGATCTGGCTGACGACCTGGTTCAGATTCTGCTGCTGGGTGGTCATGGCCTGCTGAGTGGTCGCCAGTTCGGCCTGTTTGGCCGTCACAGCCTGCTGGGCCTCCTGCCACTCCAGGGTGGCGTCGTTGACCTGCTCCGCGGCCGCTGCCGCCTGCTGCTGCAACTGGCTCAATTGCGACTGCACATCTTGGATCTGCTGATCGATGTCCGCGTGAACCGGCGTTACGGGGAATACGGCGCACGCCATGACGGCCACGACTGTGGGCCAGAAGCGATACGTCCCCATAGGTCAATTGTGCACCCAACTCGTCGGTCAAGCCGAGCCCTCACACAGCGCGTACGAATCGCAGGGGTGAAACGAGGCCGCTGGACGCCAATACGTCCACTGCCGCCACCTCGTCAGCTGTCAAATGACCATCCGCCGGACTGTCTAGCAGGGCCGTCACCACACAATCGGCACAAGCCACGGGCTTGGCGACACATCTACCACAATCGATGAGCATCTCGTGATTCCTCCATCCTCGGTGCGTACCGCGACCATAGGAACCACCTACGACAAAGTGCCGGCGGGAGGATTTGCCCCGACCTCAGGTGCCCGACGCGCCTAGCCCCGGCGCACCGGGGAACACCTCGGGCGCCGAGGGCAACCACGGCAGGGCCGGGAAGACCTCGTGCAGGCTGCCATCCGAGGCGCGCACGGTGCGCAGGATCGAGCGCTGCCCGAGATTTGGGTGCTGCATCGCCTCAGCGAGAGTCAGTGCGGGACCGACGCAGGTATCGGCTTGGGCCAACAGGTCCAGCCAGTGGGATCGGGGCTGCGCGCCGAACACGTCCCGTAATACCTCGCGCAAGGCCTCCTGTCGTGAGTCGTCGTACTGGCTGACCTTCCAGTCGCCAAGTCCCAGGCTGTCGAGAATCTGAGCGAAGAACTTCGGCTCCAGTGCGCCGACCGTGATCCACAAGCCGTCGGCGCATTCATAGATGTCGTAACAGGCCCAGCGGCCGGTCAGATCCCAGGGCGTCGACGGCGACTGACCAGTGGCCAGCCACCCTCCCAGCGGCAACTGCGCCATGGCAAGTGCCGAGTCGACCATGGACACTTCGTAGCGGGCGAACTCCCCGCGGGCAGCCACCCGCAGTCCGGCGAGGACGGCCAGGGCAGCATGCAGGCCGGCGGCGAGGTCAGCGACCTGCAGGCCGGGCAGCGCCGGGTCGCCAGCAAGGGTCAGCACGCCTGCATAGCCCAGCGCGTTCACATCGTGTCCGGGTACCTGCTCGAGTTCCCCGCCCGATCCGTACGCGTCGATGCTGACGTGCACAAGGTTCTCGCGCAGGGCACGCAACTGTTCCTGGCTGAAGCCGAGCCGGTCGAGCACCCCAGGACGGAAGGAGTCCACAAGCACATCGGAATCTGCGATCAACGTCGCGAACTCCGCCGACCCGGCCGGATCCTTCAGATCGAGCACGACGCTGCCCTTACCTCGGTTGAGTTGCACGAAGGCGCCGGACTCACCCGAGGCGAGGAAGGGCCCCACCCAGCGCGTGCCGTCTCCCTGCGCCGCCTCCACCTTGATCACTTCGGCGCCCATCTCCACCAATGTGACCGTGGCGTAGTTGCCGGGCAGTAGGCGGGTCATGTCGAGCACCCGCACCCCGGCCAGCGGCAGGCTAGGCATCGGCTGCCCGTGGCACGATCTCGACCGCATCGTCAGCCCCACACCAGCGACAGGTCACGGATTCGATCTCATCTCGTAGGACATCCATGTCCTCCACGCGGTGCTCGCCGCCGAGGTCGAAATGCCAGTACTGCTTGGCCCTCGTCGCACGCACGACATCAAATCGGGTCAAGTTGCCACACCGGGAACAGCGCCACCGGGTCGTCTCATTCGGTGCTGTGATCGCCACCGGACCAGCCTATGCGCGCAGTTGCGGCGCTTTGTCAGAGGTCTCTCGTAGCGTCGAGACCATGACCGCTCTGCCCGTGTCCACCACCGGCGCTCAGCTCAACCTCGATTTCGACGGGACACCCCTACTCGACACGACCTTCTGCGTCGTCGACCTCGAGACGACTGGAGGCAGCCCCACGCAGGGCCGGATCACCGAGATCGGAGCGGTCAAAGTCCGCGGCGGCCGGATCATCGGGGAGTTCCAGACCTTCGTGAACCCCGAGCAGCCGATTCCGGCGTTCATCACGGTGCTCACCGGGATCACGCCATCCATGGTGGCCGCTGCGCCCCGGGAGGAGGCTGCCGTGCCCATGCTGCTGGACTTCATGGCTGGTGCGGTGTTCGTTGCTCACAACGCCCCCTACGACAGCGGTTTCCTCAAAGGCGCCTGCAGCAGGCTGGATGTCACATGGCCTTCGCCGCAGATCATCGACACCGCCCGCCTGGCGCGCAGCATCCTGAGCCGCGATGAGGTGCCCAACCACAAGCTGGCCACACTGGCCCAGTTCTTCCGCGCATCCGTCACCCCGACCCACCGCGCTCTCGACGACGCCCGTGCCACCGTGGACGTGCTTCACGGCTTGCTGGAACGGTTGGGGTCGCTGGGCATCCTCACGGTCGAGGAGTTGTCGGCGTCGATGCGAAAGGTCCCGGCGCAGCGCCGGGGCAAGCGTCACCTCGCGGTCCGACTTCCGGAGAGTCCTGGGGTCTACACCTTCCGCGACGCCGAGGGGCGAGCACTGTACGTGGGCGTATCGGGGAACATTCGCCGGCGCGTGCGTTCGTATTTCACCAGCGCCGAACAGCGACCGCGGATGAACGAGATGGTCGGTATCGCCGAGTCCGTCACGGCGATCACGTGCGCGACCGATCTGGAGGCGCGGGTGCGCGAGGTCCGGTTGATCGCGCAGTGGAAGCCGCCGTACAACCGGCGTTCCCGACATCCGGAGAAGAACGTCTGGCTCAAGCTCACCGCGGAGGTTTACCCCCGCCTGTCCATCGTGCGCGTGGTGGCAGATGATGAAGCCGCCGGTGCTGTCTATCTCGGTCCCTTCGGGTCACGCCGGGATGCCTCGGAGGCGGCGGCGGCGATCGCCGAGGTCACAAGTCTGCGCACATGTACCGAACGCCTGCGGTTCGGCCATCCGAGCCCGGCCTGTGTACTGGCGGAGATGGGCAAGTGTTCGGCGCCTTGCACGGGCGACGTGAGCCCGCAGACGTATGCGCCGATCACCGATCAGACCCGCGACATCTTGCTCGGCCGCAGTAGTCGACTGGAACAGTCCTTGCGCGAGCGCATGAGACAACTCGCGCACTCGCAGCGGTTTGAGCAGGCCGCTCTGTGGCGAGACCGGATGGAGACTGCTCTGCGAGGCGTTGCCTCAGGTACCCAGTTGCGGTCCTTCTGCCAGTTGCCGCAGGTCATCGCGGCGGCCAGCAGGCCCGGCGGCTGGGATCTCCATGTGATCAGGTTCGGCCGGCTGGCCAACGCCGTGTTCTGCCCCGTGACCGCAGACCCGCATCAGGTCCTGCGCACCGCGGTGCAGACGGCGGAGGAGGTGAGAGGCAGACCCGCGCCCACCGGAGCTGCGCTTACCGCCGAGACCCGGATGCTGTTGCGCTGGCTGGAGAGCGCCCGCCTCGTGGGAGTAGAGGGAGAATGGTCGCTACCGCTGATGGCGGACCGCGGTGGTTCGGCCTCGTAAGGCAGAGATCGGTTTCGGTCTCCTCGGACCCAGAGGTTCGTTCCCGGTGCAGGCGCATGCCAACTCGGCCCGGCACCGGCAAACGCACGCTTGCGACCCCACGAGCTTTCCCGACGTTGTTGGCTCGACACCGTGGGCCTCGACACACCGTGGGCAAAGGACAACGGCCGGAAAAGCAGCCGCGGGACCGACCGTCAGACGAACCGTGGAATGCCTAGTTCCCCGCCTGCAACTTCTGGGTGAACGCAGCCCACCTCACCAGCAGTTCCGCAGCCGCACCGGAGTCCAGCGCATCGGTGACTCGTTGCCGGCCATCGGCGATGCGCTCCTGCAGCGAACGGCCGGGGTCGGTGACCGCAGCCCAGGCGGCCCACGCGGCTGCCGAATTGGCCACCACAACGTCCCGAATGGGGCCGGGCGCACCGTCCAAGACCTCCCGCGCGAGTTCGGCGTTGCGCTCAGCATCACCTCCGCGTAGTGCCGACAAGGGCGAGCGGGGCACGCCGAACGTCTCGGGGGTGAATGACGTCATGGTCATGCGCGGCCCAGTGGCATCCCAGACTGTGGTGGGCCCCTCCGTGCTGATCTCGTCCAGACCGTCAAGGCCGCGGACCACCAGTGCCTTCACCCCCTGCCGATGCAGCACATCCGCCATGACCGGTGCCATGGGCTCGAAGGCGCAGCCGATCAGGGCTGCCGCTGGCCGGGCGGGGTTGGCCAGCGGGCCGAGAATGTTGAAGAACGTCGGGATACCGAGTTCCTTGCGGGCCTCGGCGGCGTAGCGCAGGGCGGGATGGAACACCGGCGCGAAGCAGAAGGCGATACCCGTGGCCTCCAGGACCTCCGCCACCGACTCCGCGGGCAGATCCACCTTGACGCCCAGCGCGGCGAGTACATCAGCAGAACCGGACTTCGACGAGGCTGCCCGATTGCCGTGCTTCACTACTCTGGCGCCAGCAGCGGCCACCACGATGGCCGACATGGTGGACACGTTGACCGTGTGCGCCCGGTCCCCTCCGGTACCGACCACATCGAGCACCGGCCCCGGGACTCGCACTGACGTGGCGTGGGCCAGCATGACGGCGAGCAGATCCTCCATCTCCTCGGGCGTCTCATCCTTCGCGCGCATCAACACGCCGAAGGAGGCGATCTGACTGGCTGTCGCCCGGCCCTCGAGAATCTCCTGCATCGCCCACTGCGTTTGCTCGGGCTGCAACTGGCGACGCGCGAGCAGAGTGGTGAAGATCTGTGGCCATTCGGTCATAGATCGCAGCCTAGACCGCGGGGGAACCCCTCAGAGCGCGAACCCGGGCCCTGCCCGCCGGCGTTCAGGGAGTCAGCGTTTGGGTGACCCGCGGACGCAGGAGGTCGGCCACGGTCCGGGCGAACGTCATGGGCTGCAGGGGTTGTGGGACGACGGCATCGGCACGCGACCAGGTGGCCAGCCAGGCATCTTGCGATCGGGCCACGACCACCAGAATGGGCGGACCCTTGTACAACTCGTCCTTGAGTTGGCGGCACACACCCATCCCGCCGGCCGGGGAGGCCTCGCCATCCAGGATGAGCAGATCGAGATCGCCCGCGTCGGCCGTGCGGATCAGCATCGGCTCAGTGGCCACCTCGACGTACTCCACCTCCGGCAGTTCCCGGGACGGCCGCCGGCCGAGCGCCAGCATGATCTTCTGTCGGGTGTCCACGTTGTCGCTGTAGACCATGACCCTCAAAGCGCGTGCCATCGAGCACCTCCTGCTCTGATGCTAGTCATTTGGCAGACGCCGCGCCCCACACGACCTCTGTCCCGCACCGCGCCCTGCAAACCGCCATTTCCTCCCGCATGGGGGCGCTGATGGGCTGTTTCAAGATCAATTAAGGGTCTGAGCGCACGAGATTCCGGAAAAATGCCACGGAATCGGGGGGTCGTTCGGTTTGAATCACGTAAACCTGCCAGAATCGGCGCGTGGCTAATGCATCTGCTGTGACGACCCGGCTGGCGCCAGCGGGTCATTCTGACCGGCCCAACAACGTGGCCATCGGGACGATGATCTGGCTGGCCAGCGAGTTGATGTTCTTCGCGGCCCTGTTCGCGATGTACTTCACCTTGCGCTCTGTGAACCCTGAGATCTGGGCGGTCGACACCGGCCTGCTGAACATCCCGTTCGCAGCGGTCAACACCACGATCCTGGTCCTGAGCTCGGTGACGTGCCAGATGGGTGTGTTCGCCGCGGAGCGCGGCGACGTGAAGAACCTGCGCAAATGGTTCATCATCACCTTCATCATGGGCTCGATCTTCATCGGCGGCCAGGTGACTGAGTACACCGAACTGGTGCACGAGGGTCTGACGCTGTCGTCGTCGCCCTACGGATCGGCGTTCTACCTGACCACCGGCTTCCACGGACTACACGTGACGGGTGGTCTGATCGCCTTCCTCTTCGTCTTGGCGCGTACCTACGCAGCCAAACGTTTCACCCATGAACAAGCCACCTCGGCGATCGTCGTGTCGTACTACTGGCACTTCGTCGATGTGGTCTGGATCGCCCTGTTCGCCACGATCTACCTGGTCAAGTGATGCGAGGTTCCATGAAGAAGCGCAGCAGTCGTCGGCGGTCACTGGCCGCCGGGGTCCTGATGGGAGGTGCCCTGCTGGCCGTGGGGTCGGGCTATGCGGTGGTATCTGCCGAGACCACCCCGGAACCCGTCGTGGCCATCGCCGAGGGCTCCATCGAGCAGTTGCAGGTCGGGCGTCAGCTCTTCCTCGAAGGGTGCTCCTCCTGCCACGGTCTCAGCGGACAGGGCATCGAGAGCGTCAATGCCACCGGGGGTAACGGCGGCCCGAGCCTGATCGGGGTCGGGGAAGCCGCCGTCGACTTCCAGGTGAGCACCGGGCGCATGCCGCTGGCAGCGCCGGAGGCGCAGGCGCCGCGCAAGGACCCCCTGTACACACAGGAGGAAATCGCCGCGCTGGCCGCCTACGTGGCGACACTGGGACCCGGCCCGGTCAACCCGACTGAGGAGGAGTTGAACCTCGAAGAGGCCAACATCGCTGAGGGCGGGGAGATCTTCCGGACGAACTGCACGCAGTGCCACAACTTCGCCGGCAGTGGCGGGGCCCTGACCGACGGCCAGTACGCCCCCAGCCTCATGAACGCCACCAAGGAGCAGATCTGGCAGGCCATGGTCACTGGCCCGCAGCAGATGCCCATCTTCAGCAATGAGACCCTCACCCCCGAGGACAAGCGGAACCTCATCGCCTACGTGGAATCCCTGAAGGTCGAACCGAACCCCGGGGGCCTGGATCTGGGTCGTCTCGGTCCCGTGACTGAGGGTCTGTTCCTGTGGACCGCTGGCCTGGGCTTCCTGATTGTGGCCGCCATCTGGATCGGAGCGAAGGTTCGATGAGTCACGACAACCTGCCTGCACAGACATCGCAGGATGAGCAAGCGGCGATTGCCGCCGCAACCGCGGCACTGCCCGCACACCGCCCGCGGCGCACCGACGTGGATCCCCGGGCCGCTCGTCGCGCTGAGCGTCAGATCGCGCTGATGTTCCTGGGATCGGCGCTCATGACGGTGCTGTTCATCGTCGCCTTTGTCGTCATCCCCGTGGACCAGAACGTCTACATCTGGGGCTTCGGCACGGTCAACGCCAGCAACATCGCTCTCGGCGTGACCTTCGGACTCGCCATCCTGCTCATCGGCACCGGTGCCATCCACTGGTCGAAGAAGCTGATGAACGAGAAGGAAGAAGTCCAGATGCGGCACTCGCTGGCCTCCACCCCGCAGGATCGGGAGTCTGCGATCGAAGCTTTCGACACCTACTCGGCCGACTCCGGGTTCGCCCAGCGCCCCGTGATCCGTCGGTCGTTGATCACCGCGATGGCGTTGTTCCCCATCCCAATGGTCGTCATGCTGCGTGACCTGGGGCCCCTGCCCGGCACGGTGCTGCGCGAGACGCTGTGGCAGAAGGGGTCCCGCATCGTCATCGATCCCACCGAGCGCCCGGTGCGTCCCTCGGATCTACCCATCGGTGGGCTGATCTCGGCCATGCCGGCCGATCTGCCGGAGGTCCAGCACGAAGAGGGCAACCTCAATGCGCGCGCGAAGGCCGCGATCATCCTGGTCCGCATGGAGCCACAGGAGATCGTCTCCCAGCAGGGCGAGAACTGGGACTACGGAGGCATCCTCGCCTTCTCGAAGATCTGCACCCACGTGGGCTGTCCGATTGCGCTTTACGAGCAACGGTCGCATCATTTGTTGTGTCCCTGTCACCAGTCGACGTTTGATCTGGCTGACTCCGGCAACGTCGTGTTCGGGCCTGCGGCGCGCCGGTTACCGCAACTACCAATAACGATTGATCCCGAAGGGTTCCTCGTCGCCGTAGACGGCTTCGCGGAACCTGTGGGTCCGAGCTTCTGGGAGCGTGGCGACGCATGAGCGCAACCGTCAAAACCGCAGGCAAGACGGTCGGCTGGGTCGACGACCGGCTGGCATCGAGCAATTTCCTCAAGCGCAGCATGGGCAAAGTCTTTCCTGAGCACTGGTCCTTCATGCTCGGTGAGATCGCCCTGTACAGCTTCATCGTGGTTCTGCTCTCTGGTACCTACCTGACGCTGTTCTTCAAGCCATCGATGATCGAGATCGTCTACAACGGCTCCTACGTGCCGCTGAAGGGCGTGGAAATGTCGGAGGCCTACGCCTCCACCCTGGACATCTCCTTCGACATCAGGGGCGGCCTGCTGATGCGCCAGGTCCACCACTGGTCGGCGCTGTTCTTCATCGCCGCCATTTCGGTCCACCTGTGCCGCGTCTTCTTCACCGGCGCCTTCCGCAAGCCCCGTGAGATGAACTGGGTCATCGGCGTCGGGCTGCTCACGATGGCCCTGCTCGCCGGTTTCGCGGGTTACTCGCTGCCCGACGACCTGCTCTCCGGCACCGGCCTTCGCATCGCGCAGGGCATCATGTTGTCGATCCCCCTTGTCGGCACCTACCTGAGCTTCTTCGTCTTCGGCGGAGAGTTCCCCGGAACTGACTTCGTGAGCCGGCTTTACGCGGTGCATATCCTCGTGGTTCCGGGTTTGATCCTGGCGCTGCTGACTGCGCACCTGATCATGGTCTGGTACCAGAAGCACACCCAGTTCCCCGGCCCCGGCCGCACGAACGACAACGTGGTGGGCTACCGCCTGATGCCGATTTACATGGCCAAGGCAGGCGGCTTCTTCTTCATCGTTTTCGGCGTCATCACACTCATCTCGGGTCTGGTCACGATCAACCCGATCTGGCTGTACGGTCCGTACACACCCGACCAGGTGACCGCGGGTTCCCAGCCGGACTGGTACATCGGCTGGCTCGAGGGCGCGCTACGCATGATGCCCAACGTCGAATGGAACATCTTCGGGTACACGCTGAGCCTGAACATCCTGGTCCCGGCCGCGATCGTGCCCGGCATCATCTTCACCATCATGGGTCTGTACCCGTGGATCGAGCAGTGGGCAACCGGCGACAAGTCGGAGCATCACCTGCTCGACCGGCCCCGCAACGCCCCCGTTCGCACCGCCCTCGGAGCGATGGCCCTGACGTTCTACATCCTGCTGTGGGTCGGTGGTGGTAATGACCTGATAGCCGCGTTCTTCGACCTGTCGATCAACTCGATCACGTGGATCCTGCGCTTTGCGATCTTCATCGTGCCGCCGCTGGTGTTCGTGGCCACAAAACGGATCTGTCTGGGTCTGCAGCGCCGCGACCGTGACAAGTTGCTACACGGCTTCGAGACAGGCAACATCCTGCGCCTGCCACATGGCGAATTCATCGAGATCCACGCCCCGGTTTCCGCGGAGGAGCGTGCGGTTCTCATGGCCAAGCCAAACCGGCCGCCGCTGCCGGCTGTCGAGGAGGTCGACGAGAACGGTGTGGCCATGCCTGGTGCCCGCGCCGCGCGGCTGCGCACCAAGTTGTCCCACTTCTTCTACGCCGACGACATCCCGCTCCCAACGCGGGAGGAACTCGAGGCCGCAGAGGCACACCTGCGTCACGAGGTGGAAGAAGCCGCGCCTGTCGTGGATGAGGATCGGCGACTGGTCCCGGCCCACGACGGCAGCGTGCTGCACGATCCTGCCAACGACTAGGTGGTCAACGCGTCGAAGGCCCCGCTCCCCTACAGGAGCGGGGCCTTTGACGTGGGCGGCCAACCGCTTTCTGTGCCGGAGGTCATAGGCGTTCGGTGCAAGGGTTCGTCAATGTCGGCCGCGACACCCCGAACCGATGCCCACCAGACCAACCCCTGGGCACGAGGCGAACGGATTGCCATGGTCGAGGCAGTCACGGTGGGACTGGCGCACACGCCCACGCATGTGTGAGCCCGGATGCCGTCGGAGCTGCTAACCCGGTGGGAGGCCAGGTGCGCACTCAAGACCGACAGTAGGGTCAAGGCATGTCCGAGATGCGCGACCGCATGCGGGGCGGCGACCTGTACCTCGCCGACGATCCGCAGTTGCGGGCCGACAACCTGCGCGCCCAGGGCCTGCTCGAGCAATACAACGCGACTCGCGCCCATGAAGGGCAGCGGCGCCGCACGATCCTGCACCAACTGCTCGGATCCTGCGGTGACGGCGTCACGATCCTGCCGCCCCTGCGCGCAGACTATGGGCAGTACATCCACATCGGTGAGGGCACGTTCATCAACTACGACTGCATCCTGCTTGACGTTGCGGTGATCCGCATCGGAGCCAACTGCCAGATCGCGCCCCGGGTATCGATCCTCGCCGCCACCCACCCCGTGGAGCCACACCCACGGGCGTTGGGCTGGGAATCAGGGGCGCCAGTCACCATCGGCGACAACGTCTGGCTCGGAGCGGGTGTCATCGTGCTGCCAGGGGTCACCATCGGCGACAACTCAGTGATCGGCGCTGGTGCGGTGGTCACCAACGACATCCCCGCGGATGTGGTTGCCTTCGGAAACCCGGCCCGCATCATCCGTCGCGTGAGCTGACGCAGCGCCTCAAGTTCTGGTGTGACCGTGCCGATGGGGCGATGGGTCGCGATGATCATCACGCACCCAGGTTCGCGAGGAGGGGCGGATATGGGCATCGCAGCCGGTGGACACAGCGGGGCCGCCAGAGTCGCCCTCATCGGCACTACCGCCGGGGTTCTCGTCCTCGCAGTGATCGCAGCCAGCAGTGTCACGGGCGTTGTCGCAGCCACGACACAAGCGCAAGCGATGACGGCCACCGCAGTCATCCAAGCACCTCCCGACGCCACGTGGTACGGCCAGATGACAGCCAGCACCATCTGCGACATGCTCCCCGGCTGTGTCAGCGCCAGCCCGACCCCGAAGGGATATCGGATGACGCTCGAAGGGGCCATCCCCGGCCTCGGAGAGATCCAACAGGATGTGATCGCCACGATCACCAAGCAGGTCCCTCCCCGCTTGCTGCGGCTGCGGCTGTCCTCGCAGTCCGGCTACGGCTCCCTCGCAGCCACCACTGACATCGCCTTGTCCCCCAAAGGGAAGAAGGCGACCACCCTGACCGTCACAGTGAAGAAGGCAGCCGGCACCGGAGCCCTGGGCAGCATCATGCTGCCGTTCTTCGCCACCCGCCTGCAGCCTGGGGTCAGTGCCTACGGTCAGGATCTCAACCAGCAACGGCGCGACTCAGGCATCGCGGTGAGAGCCACCAGCCGCCCCGTCGGCGCCCGACGGGTGCTGAAGGTCCAGGTGTCGCTGAAGAACCCCTTGGTCCAGCCAACCCCACTGGCTAGCGGCAAAGCCCGTGTCACCAACCGCAAGGGCGCTGTCCTATGCACGGCGAAGATCACCAGATCCGCCGGGAAGTGCCGTTATCGACATGGGCCCAAGAAACCCCGGGTCATCGTCACAGGTTCCTATTCCAGCGGTTTCCCGATCTGGCACGCCACAACGGCGAGGGCAGCCAAATGAAGGCTCTGAGCAAGTCTGTGATCCTCGCAGCGGTGTCGGCCGTCGCGGCCGTCTCACTCACCGGCTGCGCAGGGGTCCCAGCCCAGTTGACCCGGCTGTCGTTCATTCCAGCCAACCAATCCGGACCTCAGGTGGTGCTCACCAACGCAGACCCTGACGGCCTCCCCACCTACGAGTTCCCTGCAGGACGGTCAGGAAGCCTGGAGCTGGAGTTCACCGGACCCTACGGGAACGCCACCGGACTGGGGAAATGCACCCTGACGTGGGCGAACGTGGGCCAGAGCTCAGCAGAGCCGACGGTCCGGGACGGCTCCTACGTCCTTACCTACGACCTGCCCGGTGGCGTCGCCGCGGGACCCAGCCAAACGGACTTGGAGTGTGACGTCGCCAGCGGGGCCAACAGCGGCACGAAATACAGCACCTCGTTCACCATGACCGGCATCTACGAGTACGTCTACTGGAGTGCCGGGGATGAAATTCTGCGGGCACGGATCTCGGACGCGATTGAGACTGCCGACACATTCGTCAGTGGGCTCTCCCAGGTGCATGCGATAGCCGTCTACGGGGATCACGTCTACTTCACCAATTCCCAGGGCATCGGACGAGTCGACCTCGACGGACGAAATGTCGACCGGGACTACATCCCACTGAACAAGAGTCCCCGGGAGTTGGCTGTCTACAGCAAGGGGACGGGTATCGCGATGACGTGGCCAGATCCGCAGCCAGAGGATCAGGGGCCTCCATACGTTCGATTGCCGGTGCCAGCCGACTACATAGACGCACTGACCAGCCGTGGTCAGCGGTGGTACATGGCGTTCAGGCTCCCGATGCCCGGCATGGCTGTTGAAGGTGCCGCCCCGAAAGTGATCGCCACTGGCCCGGCAACGGGCCTGGCCGTCATCGACCGCGTGCCCTACTGGAGTAGTGCTCGCACGATCAGCCGGTTGGATGGCGACAAGACCGTCACAGTCGCCACTGCCGATCACAAGCTGCTGGACCTCGCCTATGACGGCAAACAGCTGCTCGCCTTGGAGGCCACGGACATTACCCCGGTACTGATGGCATTTGATCCAATTTCCGGCAAGCGGTCACTCGTGGGGATCGCGTACCACGGCAAGGGTGGACTGGCCGTCGGCGGTGGCGAGGAACCCGTGGCCAAGGTGCGGATCCGCAGTCAGAAAGGGGACCTCGTCAAGGAGATCGCCATGCCCGCGTACGGATCGCCGGAATTCCGCGAAGGCACACAGATCCGTTTCCAGATCGAGAACTTCGGCACAGACTGGCTGCAGGTACGCAGTTGCAGCATCCGTGGCGAGGACGCAGCAGCATTCACGATCACCAGCAGTTACCTGTGCGACCAGATCCCGCTGGCCGCCGGGCAGACAACGACCACCTCCCTCGCCTTCACGCCCTCAGGGCGGTCCGGGAACTGGCAGGTAGCCGTATCTGGTACGGGTAGTCCGGCTTGTTGGTACCGCTGCTCTG
>ERZ795062.180-NODE-180-length-58674-cov-7.048960_pt1 | contig 58674 bp, 54 predicted proteins | sample MGYA00375146_ERZ795062 | MGnify/ENA primary metagenome ERZ795062 (study PRJEB30191, sample SAMN05720281) | activated sludge metagenome | isolation source: Anaerobic digester | place: USA | collected 2015-07-16 ...
CCTCGTTTACGAAAATAATTCCTGTTTTTTTGCCCTCTTTTTTTGCCTCTTTTTCCAACTTATTAATTTCTGATACAACCTTATCTTCCTGTCCTTCAACAATGATCAGATTACCCTTAGGTGCATAATGCTTGTACCTCATTCCAGGCGCTTTCGGTCTGATATTCTTTCCAGCATTCTGATCCAATATTCCCGGATCTATCCGTACTTCTTTTCCTAGAGCTTTCTCTAGCATCTCCTTATTTATAAAACCTGGACGTAGGATCGTTGGAGTTCCCTCAGAAAGATCAACAATTGTAGACTCAAGTCCAATATCAGATGATCCACCATCTATCAGACAATCAATTTTTCCATTTAGATCCTCCCATACATGATCTGCCACTGTAGGAGATGGTCTTCCTGAAGTATTTGCACTGGGCGCAGCAATCATTACATTGCTTTTTGTGAGAAATGTCCTGGCAATAGGGTGGCTTGGCATTCTTACTGCAACAGTGTCTAATCCACCAGTAGTTGTAAGTGGTATAACTTCATTCTTTTTTACGATCATTGTAAGCGGTCCCGGCCAAAACGCCTGATTTAACACCCTGGCATCTTCTGGAACTTCAATTGCAATTTCTTCTAGTTCACTAAAATCATGTATATGCACGATCAATGGATTGTCTGATGGTCTTCCCTTAGCTTCATATATTTTTTTTGAAGCCTCTGGATTTTTAGCATCTCCTCCCAATCCATAAACTGTTTCTGTTGGGAAAGCTACCAATCCACCACCCCTGATTATCTCGATCGCTTCTGTCATATCCCAACCATTTGAATCATTTACATCTAATTTTATTCTTTTTGTCTGCAATTTACTGCCTCTATCTATTTCTTTAGCAATATCTTATCTGTCCAAATATCTACAGATAGTATTCTTAATTTAAATATTTTCCTAACAATCCCCAGATCTCAGATGACTCAAATCCAATTTTCCAGAATGACACTCCGGCTAATGAATGATCTTTTACCAGCTGAAGCTTATCTCCAAGAGATTCTGCATCCTCTAACCAACACTGATAGAGCTTGCCCTGAGATTCATATTCTCCATAATTCTGTCCATACTCGGAATTCCATTTAATATCTGCACCATTATCATTCAGATTTTTTCTGGCATCGTCCATTCCTAGCGCCTTGCTTGTCACGGTCTCGCCCTCTGTGCACCACAGTCTTGTGTAAAATGGTAGTCCTAGTATCAGCTGATTAGATGGAACTTCCTTTAGCGTCTCTGAGACTCCCTTTTTAACAAATCCAATCGATGAAACTGAACCAGCCTCTTTCGAACCACTAAAATGTTCATCATATGCCATAACAACCACATAGTCTGCATAATTCGCCTGAACTTTTCGTCCATAAAACGCTGTATACTCAGAAGGAACATAATTATCTACCGATAAAAACAAATCATTCTTTTCACATTTTAGCGATAACTCTCTGATAAATTCAAGATATCCGCTCTTGGATTTACCCGAAATAGCCTCAAGATCAACATTTATTCCATCTATATTCAAAGCAATAGCTGCAGCCACCGTCTGATTGATTAAATTATCACGTGCTGATGTGGTGTTAAGTACTGACGTAGTATCAACATCCTTATTCTCGAGATTACTTATAAGCCCCCACACTTTGATACCCTTAGCGTGACACTTGTTGACATAATCCAGGCTGGACCTGTTAGCAATATTGCCTTGATTATCGTTTATATAAAACCATGTGGGAGAAATAACATTCACACCACTAACTTCCTTAAGTACCGAATCTATTGAACTATTCGCTGATGCACTAGTGACCTGATGCCAGGTCATTGCAACTTTTCCATCTATTTTCTTATGCTTATATTCCCTTTTAGCAAGAGTAGCTTTCGTCTTTTGCTCCTTAGTATCAGATATTCTTCGATCCTGTATGCATCCTATAACGCCATCATCTGTCAGAACCTCTGTCCATTTTGTATAATCCTCAAGAATAATAACTTTTTGCCCTTTTTTAATATCAGAAAGTATCTTACTCTTTACTCCTCCATGCCTTCTTATCTGAGTATCCTTATCTACAGTAGCTACTTTCCTGTTCCATCCCGCTTTTTCAACAATTATTCTGTTCGGGTTCTTTTCTGTCTTATATTTAAAATCAGTATAATTTTTAATCCAGTCTGCTGACAGATACGCTTTACCACCAATATCAATAACCGGGATAACATCTGACGCTTTAGCTTCCTTATCAACTGTATATGTATTTTCTCCTGCATTAGCACTTATGACATTCTTATCAGTAGTATATCTAAGCACCTTTTCTGTACTGTCATATACATAACCATCGTCTATATTCTTTTTGACAAAATCGCAGGACAGATAGTACTTTCCGGATTCTATAACAGAATACGGGGTCTCCTGTGATTCATAGTATTCACCATTTACAATAACTGCTGCCTCATTTTCATTTTTTATTATAAAGAAATCTGTAAGCTTCATTCTCTCATTGGACGGAGCATACCTTCGTACAGTGAGAAAAGCTCCTGCAAAAATGAGAATTGTAACTGATACAGCTATTAGCATAAAATTAGTATTTTTAGATTTATTGTTAGTTTTTTTGTTTTCCATAATCCCTCCGAATGTAATCCGAGTTATTATAACATACTATAAATAAATATCGTAACAAATCCACATTATTCCCTTTATAATGGCAAGTTATCAACAACTTTTTTTCTTAACTTAAGGTCTTTTCTATATATAAAATATCCTGTAGCCTGTTTTCTCCATCAGACTACAGGGTATTTATCAACCTATAGATCCTTTACAGACAAAAAATCATCTCCGCAAAAGCTACAATTTTTAATTTAGATCTACAGGCCCTTTTTGTAAACCCCTCACCTCCTATTTGTATACCCGGCATAGCCTTGTTGTTCCCCATAAATTCTAATTCTTATTCTGTTAATGTTTCGCCGGATTTTATTCTTTTTCGTCATTTAAATCGCTTTGTGGTATATTAAGACTAATCAAGTGTAAAACTTATAACACATCGCTTTAATTGATTTCAATGGATTTTAAATAAATTCATATATTGTTTCTTTTTAACGACTTTAACTAGATTTCATCTAGCTTTTTCGCTTATTTTTAAGTTGTTTTTTTATATATATTTTATAATTATTTTCTTTACATATTTTCCATTATTGATTTATAATGGTGTATTAATATTTTAAAAATCGAGGTTTATGTTATGAAAATAGAAAAAATCAGTGATTCGAAAATGCACTTTGTATTAACAGATGAAGATTTGAAAAATCGTAATCTTACGCTTTCCGATCTTTCCTATGGATCTATTCCATCAAAAAAACTGATAAGTGAGCTTCTGTCGATTTCTAGTAATAGATATGATTTCAAGCAGGAAGACGATACGCTTACAATAGACGCTGTCCCAATGGCAGACGGATCTCTTGATATTACTTTTACAAAAGATCCTTTTTCAGATGCAATTGACACCAGATACTCTACCTTTTCACGGACTGAAGTGTCTGTTCCTTCTGGATTTTCCGATGATGAACCACATGTTACATCCAATGCCCGTGAGGTTTTGGACATGTATCGGAGTCTAAGAGACAAGAAAAAAATACATACTGGCAAAGAGTCTTTTTCAGATTTTTCAAGTATATCAAAAACATTTCGCTTTAAGTCTCTTGATGATTGTATAAGTCTTGCTGGAGTTTTATCAACGAATTTTCATGGTGACAGTTCACTATGTAAACTTATTGATTATCCAGCACTATATCTAGTCCTTCGACCAGGCAAGATCAAGCCTGCTGAATTCAATAATATCTGCAATATTGTATCCGACTATGGAACTGCAATTTTATCCGAGAAATCCTTTCTTGCATCCCTTCGAGAACATGGCGAAGTACTTATTTCTAAGACTGCATTGGATACACTTTTGAAGTTGCAATGATCAAGCATGCCCAATCTTTTATGCAGAAAAGACTTGTTTTTTGTCTTTATGTACGATAAAGTTATTTTTATCTACGATATTGTTTATATGTAGAAGGAGGAAATAATATGGCATATGTAATTTCTGACAGCTGTGTAAGCTGCGGTACATGCGAGCCTGAGTGCCCTGTTGGCGCTATTTCTCAGGGAGATACTCAGTATGAGATCGATCCCAACGCTTGCATTGATTGCGGTACATGCGCAGGTGTATGCCCTACAGGTGCAATTGACCAGGGCTGATTTATCAACGCAAAAAATCTCCGACAGAATACTGTCGGAGATTTTTATTTTTATATTTCTAATCAAACCTTTTCTCATGTTGCCTGTTTCCAAACTTCGTTCTCTCTGGCAACCAAGCGAGATCTACTGTTCCAATAGGACCATTACGTTGTTTCGCTATAATTACTTCTGCAATGCCTTTCTTTTCACTATCCTTATTATAATAATCATCTCTATATATAAACATTACAACATCGGCATCCTGTTCTATTGCTCCCGAATCTCGAAGATCGGACATCATAGGACGTTTATTTTCTCTTTTTTCCACCTCTCGGCTAAGCTGTGAAAGAGCCACTACCGGAACCTTTAACTCTCTTGCTAAAGCTTTCAACGATCTTGATATTTCAGCAATTTCCAACTGTCTAGACTCCGAGCGACCTGATCCGGACATCAACTGCAGGTAATCGATCATGATCATTGACATATCCTCATGTTCCAGCTTTAACTTACGACATTTACTTCGAAGTTCTCCAATGCTGATAGATGGAGTATCATCTATTAGAAGCTTTGATTTTCCGATTACAGAGGCAGCTTCCATAAGCTGTATCCATTCATCGTCCTTTAATGTTCCTGTTCTAAGCTTCTCCGCTTCTATTCCAGACTCTAGAGAGAACATTCTGTTGATCAGCTGCTCCTTTGACATTTCCAAAGAAAAAATTACCATACTTCTATTTTCTTTAAATGCTACATTTTCCGCAATGTTAAGTGCAAGCGCTGTTTTTCCCATTGAAGGACGCGCTGCAAGAAGTATCAGATCTGATGGCTGGAGTCCTGCTGTCTTGGTATCTAGATCTATAAATCCTGTGGGAACTCCTGTAATGGGCCCACTATTCATAGATGCCTTTCTAATGGCATCAAGTGCATTTCCAACCACATCCTTGATCGGCACAAAATCCTTTGCACCTTTTTTTTGAACAAGACCAAAAATATCGTGTTCTGTTTTTTCTAGGATGTTTTCTGTAGATTGTTTTCCCTCAAAGCATTCATTTTCAATATCCTGATTAACATGAATAATCTGTCTAAGAAGGGCTTTCTCCTTAACTATCGTCGCATATTCTTCTGTGTTAATACTTAATGGCACAGAGTCTATAAGTGCATTAATAAATTGCACCGTTGTATTCTCTGGTGCGATCTTCTTCTCCTGAAGTTTATCACTTAAAACAATAGGATCTACAGGTTTTCCTGCATTAAATAATTCTACTATTGCTTCAAAATATGCTCCATATATCTGATTATAAAAGTCATCTTTAATAAGAATCGCTTCACATACAGGAATGGTGCCTCCGTCAATAAGCATCGCTCCTATAACAGACTGTTCAGCCTGAGGAGAATTCGGCATTATTCGAACGGGCATCAACATACTATCGTCCATTTTTATAACCTCTAAGCTTCTCTTACTTCAATCTTCAGTTCTCCGATCACTTCCGGATGAAGCTTAACTTTGACAGTATATTCTCCAATTGCTTTTATCGGCTCGTCCATCAATAATTTCTTTTTATCCAGCGTAAAATCATACTGCTCTTTTACCGCATCTGCGATCTGCTTTGTTGAAACAGATCCGAAACTTCTTCCGCCTTCACCTGTTTTTATGACAAGTTCTATTTTCCAACTTTTCATGGTTTCGGCTTCAGCTTTTGCCGCATCTAATTTTTCCAATGCCAGTTTGTCGTCATGTTTTTTTCTCTGTTCCATCTCACTGATATTTGCATTGGTAGCTTCTCTGGCCAGTCCTTTTTTTAGCAAAGCATTTCTTGCATAACCATCACTGACATTAACTACTTCACCTTTTTTACCTACTTTATTAACATTCTGTAAAAGTATTACGTTCATTCTACAATGTCTCCTTCATCTATCATGGTATCCAGTATCTGTTCCAGCATTAGTTTGGCCGAATCTATTGTAGCATCTTTAATCTGTGCACCTGCCACATTTAGATGACCTCCGCCACCGATTTTTTCCATTATCCTCTGAACATCTATTTCATCAATCGATCTCGCACTTATATATACTTTATCCTGAAAATTTGTCAGAACAAATGATGCCTTTATACCAACAATGTCCAATAGTTCATTTGCTGCCTGCGCACATATTATAGTCGGGCTGTCAACGCCCTCAGATGGAAATGATGAAATCGCAAACATTCCTCTATATACTTCTGCTTCACGAACAACACCTGCACGAGCCTTATATGAATCCATATCCTCTCTGAGAAGCATTCTTACTCTAGTCATGCTGGCACCGGAACGCCTTAGATACGCTGCTGCCTCAAAGGTTCTGACTCCTGTTTTTGTCATAAAATTATTTGTATCTATTAGCATTCCTGCATAAATACAATCAGCTTCCTGAGGAAACAATCTTACCTGATCCGAAAAATATTGAAGCATTTCAGCTATCATTTCACAAGCACTTGATGCATATGGTTCTATATAACTAATGGTTGGATTTTCTATTTGACCATCCCCTTGTCTATGATGATCAAATACAACTATACTGCTACATTTCTTCAATAGTTCCGGACATTCCGTATAGTTGGCCTTATTTGTGTCCACTACTACTAGAAGCGTATTGCTGTTAACGGCCTTAAGTGCGCCTTCACTATTTACTATCATATCTTCTGCTGATTCTTCCATATCGGTTATATTATCCACCAATGGTCTAAGAGAAGATGTTATCGTATTGAGAACTATCTGGGTCTTTTTTCCTAAAACTCTTGCAGCTGCATATACACCTATTCCAGCACCTAATGCATCTATATCACTGATAGTGTGCCCCATAACAATTACATTATCATGAGTTTCCATCATTTCATGAAGTGCCTGAGCTTTGACTCTGGCCTTGACTCTTGTAGTTCTTTCTATTTCTTTCCCATGAGTTCCATAATAGGATACTTTTCCTGAATCCTTAACAACTGCCTGTGAACCACCACGACCTAGTGCAATATTTATTGCCGCATTGGCAAATTCAACAGACTCAAGATATGACTTACCGCCTGACCCTACACCGATACTAAGAGTAACTTCTACATCATTTCCTACTTTTATTCCCTTTACTTCTTCTAGGATACTGAACTTGGCCTCTGTAAGCTTTTCAAGGTATCTATGTTCGAAAATAACAAAGTATCTATCTTTTTCTATTTTCTCAACTATTCCGCCGACATTCTGAAAATATTGTGTTATTTTTCGATCGATTACTGCTGCGAGAAGAGATCTTTTTACAATCTCAATATGTTCTACCGTTTCTTCATAATTATCAATATAAACAACAGCCGGTACCATCTTTATATTCTGGTTCTCTTTTTTTAATGCTGTAAGTTCTGTAATGTCGAAAAGCATCAAAGAAACCAGTGCATTATTCTTTTTATCAACTGTAATCAGCTGATTACCGGATTCCGTCGGGATTTCTATTTTTTGAAGTTCTGCCTGATAGAGCTTATCTTTAAAGTCTATCTTTAATTCTATACTTTCTTCCTCCGCAGAAAAGTTCATTTTATCTGCTTCAGGAAACAGATTGGATATATGTCCATGAAAGTTTGCATCAAGTTCCGAAAGCTCTTTGAATTTTTCGTTTTGCCATACAATATTTCCTGATAGATCTAAGATCGCATAAGGTATATGAAACTTATTCAATATTTCTTTTTGGATCGTTCCATATCTCGTGCCAAAATTAATAAGCTCTATAGCTAGTTTCTTCCGAAAAATGCTGTAGAACACCCCAAGACATAATGAATAAATTATTATAATAGTTGAAAATACCGCGCCAGCCTTTATATCATAAAAATATAGGCCTGCGTCTATAGCTACCAGTACAAAAACTAGGTATAACGGAGCAAAAAAATACTGCTTTAATTTTCCTGTATACTTAAGTGAGTCCATATTTCTCCTTTTGTCTAAACCTTCGCTATATTATATCACATACACTATTTCTAGCAAATTTGATTTATACCTTTGTTTATCTATTCATGCATACATATTAATCCCTTCATTTATATCCTTATGCATATCTATAAATAACAACTTTTTTATTGATTTGGCATTTTGCCGAATAAGGCTATTTTTTTTCGGCTTTTTTGACATTGTGGATTTTACCCGATATAAATAGAATAACTTACATAAGATAATTACTTTTAGAAGGGAAGTACTAATATGTCAAGCATAACTCTTGAACACATTGACAAGGTTTATCCCAATGGCGTTAAGGCCGTTAGTGATTTCAACCTTGATGTAAAAGATCAGGAATTTATTATTTTTGTTGGTCCTTCAGGATGCGGTAAATCTACAACACTTCGTATGATCGCAGGTCTTGAGGATATTTCAGCTGGAACTCTTAAAATCGACGGACAAGTCATGAACAATGTTGAACCTAAGGATAGAGATATCGCCATGGTCTTCCAGAATTATGCTCTTTATCCTCATATGACAGTATTTGACAATATGGCTTTTGGTCTTAAGCTTCGTAAGGTTTCAAAGGAAGATATCAGCAAAAAAGTTCATGAAGCTGCAGAGATTCTTGGACTTGAGCCTTATCTTGATCGTAAGCCCAAGGCTCTTTCAGGTGGACAGAGACAGAGAGTTGCCATGGGTCGTGCGATTGTTCGTAATCCTAAAGTATTCCTTATGGATGAACCTCTTTCAAACCTTGATGCCAAGCTTCGTGTTCAGATGCGTATTGAGATCTCAAAGCTTCATGATAAACTTGGTGCCACTATGATCTATGTAACACATGATCAGACTGAGGCTATGACACTTGGAACAAGAATCGTAGTTATGAAGGATGGTGTTGTTCAGCAGATAGACACTCCTCAGAACCTTTATAATAAACCTTGCAATCTTTTCGTTGCTGGATTCATTGGCTCACCTCAGATGAACTTCGTTGATGCCAAGATATCTAAATCAGGCAATGAAGTTATTGCTACTCTTGGTGAAACGAATGTTATTGTCCCTGCCGATAAGGCTAAGGTTCTTGAAGAAAAGGGATATTTAGATAAAACTGTTATCATGGGAATCCGTCCTGAGAATATTCATGATTCTAAGCTTGCAACTGTTGAAGGTCTTGATACAAGAAATCAGATATCATCTCAGATTCGTGTCTATGAGCTTCTCGGTGCAGAAGTATTTCTGTATTTCGATTATGCAGGAACTCAGATGACCGCTCGTGTTGATCCTAGAACTCAGGCTAAGGCCGGTGATAACTTCACTTTCTCACTTGATATGAATCAGACTCATTTCTTTGACAAAGATTCTGAAATGACTATCACCATCTAAATTTGATTAATTTCACCTTTTTTAGACCGCTGCCTCTGGTAGCGGTCTTTTTTTCTATGTCGCTGGATATACAACAAATGCATCAAAAAGGAGAATTCAAAATCTCGAATTCTCCTTTTTATAAACATCCTTTTATATAGCAATATTACTTTTTCCGATTATTATAATTTTAAATATAATCTTATCCAAAGCCTTGATTCTTATTTATTCTGCGGAATCAACCAATTCAAGTGAATGCTCTTCGTTCATTCCATTGCAGATCTCTATAAACTTATCTAGTGGAACATCCTTCATCTGCTTATTTCCTCGAATATTTATTGAAACCGTACGATTCTCAGCTTCATTATTTCCGAGTACTAATACGTACGGATCACGGTATCCACGATATGTCTTGATCTTTTCCTTCATATTTTTATCCGTATAATCTACTTCAAAACGAATATGATTCTTCCTGCAAAGTTCTGCAACCTCTGCTGCATAAGCATTATTTTCTACACGAATAGGAACAATTCCTACCTGAACAGGGCTGAGCCAGAAAGGGAATGATCCCTTGAAGTTCTCGATCAAAATTCCGATAAATCTCTCTATTGAGCCGAAAATAGCTCTATGAACCATTACTGGCCGCTTCATTGATCCATCAGCAGCAACATATTTCATATCAAAATTAAGCGGAAGCTGATAATCAAGCTGTATCGTTCCCATCTGCCATTCACGACCTATACAATCCTTCATCTTGAGATCGATCTTGGGACCATAGAAAGCACCATCACCTTCATTGATCTCATAATTTCCCTCACCGTATTTTTTATCAAGTATACTCTTTAATGAAGCTTCTGCTACATTCCAATCGTTAATATCACCCATATAATCGTCAGGGCGTGTTGATAACTCCGCAATATATGTAAGACCAAATGTTCCATATATCTCACCGGCAATTTCCATTATATCGCCGATTTCTTCCTCTATCTGCTCCTGCATTATAAGGTTATGTGAATCATCCTGACGGAATTGCTGGACTCTTAGCAGTCCATTCAGTTCTCCTGATTTTTCTCTTCTATGTATAACATCTAATGTATTGATCCTTATAGGAAGATCCTTATAGCTCCTTTGTTTGCTCTGATATACCTTAACTGCGTTAGGACAGTTCATGGGCTTGACTGCATACATATGCTCATCATTCATATGAACCTCGGATACCTCTGAATCAGCACTGAATTCCTTGGCTGTAGGAACCAGGAACATATTTTCCTTATAATGTCCCCAATGTCCAGAAGTCTCCCATATCTGTTTGTTATTAATTACTGGAGCCGAGATCTCCTGATAACCATGCATCTCATGTATGGATCTCCAATAATCGATCAGAGCGTTATACATTTTCCAACCCCTTGGCAGCCAATAAGGCATTCCCGGTGCTGAAGGATCAAACATAAATAGTTCCATTTCCGGTCCTATTTTCTTATGATCACGTTCCATTGCCTCTTTTACGAGATTAAGATGTTCTTTAAGCGCTTTTTTATCAGGAAAAGCATACAAATATATTCTCTGAAGCTGTTCTCTATTCTCATCACCTCTCCAATATGAACCTGATACAGACTTGATCTGAAAAGCAGCGTTCATCAGAAGCTGAGAGTTGTCGATATGAGGTCCTCTACAGAGATCCACATAATCATCTCCAGTATAATAGATCGTAATAAGCTCATCTTCCGGAAGGTCATTGATAAGTTCTGTTTTGAACTTCTGACTCTTAAAAATTGAAAGTGCTTCTTCACGGCTTACTTCTTTTCTGACCCAGTCCTCACGACGCTTAATGATTTCGTGCATCTTGTCTTCAATTGCTTTGAAATCATCATTTGTTACTGTTCTCGGAAGCATGAAATCATAATAGAAACCATCAGCAATCTGAGGTCCTATTGCATACTGCACATTTTCTTTACCGAAGATCTCTATCACAGCCTTTGCGAGGATGTGGGATAGAGAGTGACGGTATACTTCCAAAAATTCTTCTCTTTCCATGGTTGGACTCCTTTCGGTAAGGGACTTTATTTATTCACGTAGATAATATTTGGCATAACCATAACATTATTTTTGAATAAAAAAATCCCTTACAATACAATAATGTAATGTAAGGGACGCAAAATCATATTTACGCGGTTCCACCCTGCTTGCCATACAAATGGCCACTCAATTTTGATTATAACGGAATCACCGTGCCTGATTAGGGCCTCTCAGAGGTGGTCTTCAATCAGATAGTGAACGACTCACTCACAGCAACGTGAATCTCTCTCTTGATCCTTGTCCAATTTACTCTTCTCTTCAACGATTTAATATTCGATTAGTGTGATTATATATCCGAATTTTCATTTTGTAAAGGCTGATTTCTTAGATATGCGGATATCATCATCCCGACACGACACTTGACCGCATCATCAAAGTTCCTAATATCAAGTCCTGTACTTCTTGAGAATTTATCTAATCTATATACAAGTGTATTTCTATGAAGATATAGAACTCTTCCTGTTTCTGATATATTTAACCCACAGTCAAAAAACGTATTTATCGTGTTTATAGTTTCATTGTCTAATTGTTCAAAATCCACTCCCGGCAAAGAATCCTTTAGGAATGATTCTGCCGCATCCCTTGAAAGACTATATATAAGTTTGCCTAGACCCAATTCATGATATCCATATATGTGATGCCCTGAATAAAATACCTCACCTATCATTATTGCAGATGCAAGATTCCGATATATCTCCGGAAGTTCTTCAAAACTATATGATGTCCTGTCATAAGCAACTCGTGCACTTACCATTGCCTCTGTTGAAATGGTATCATACAGAGAATATGCAAAATGCTTCAGTTCATCCTGCGCTGTCACTTTTTTAACATCATTCATCATAATGATAGTTCTTGATGACAATTTTAAAATTTCCCATGATGATGAATTAGTTATGCTTCTAAGAATTGATAAAACCAGATTATCGCATTCCGTATTAAATGTAATATAGTACATATCATACTGTTCTTCATAATTATAATGAGAAGCACTCATGATATCTTTTGCTTCAAGAGATGTAAGCTCACCAGACAAGTATTTTTCAAGTATTGATGCCTTTGAAAGTTTCTTTCCAAGCTTTAAAATAGTATTTTTAATTTTTTCTTCTGTTGATTCGTTTGTATCAAAAGGAACGGATTCATCTAATGAAAAATGAATCCCTGTAGCCTCATAAAGCACATCTATTAATTTACCGATGTTCTCATTTGTCATAATACTTTTTATACTTCTCCATCTCTGTATACGATACGTGTATTCGCTCTTTTCATTCTATCTATGATCTCTTCATTTGGCTGAAAGATAAGCTTCATCTCTCTTCCATTTTTCTTAAAGATCAATACATAATATTTCATACCTGCATCATGTGATGTGCAATCATAAGTCTTCATCCTGCGTCCTATATATGATTTAACAGGAGCCGTATGACTAGGAGCCATAACAACAATCTCACTCGAAGCAATGTTTACCAGTTCTTTTCTCTTGACGCTACCCTTAACCTTAGCGATTTCTAATTCACCATTTGTGTAAGTATAGTCAAACTCAAGGTCCATAAGAGATCTAATCCACAGCATCATAAATAAAAACATAACACCTGGAGCAAAAAAAAGTGGAAAAATTATTCCAAGCAAAAAACAGATTACCAAAAAGACCATACTGATGTAGTATAACGGCTTCAATGTAATTATTTCTCTTCTTTTAACTGTATGTTCAACAAAAACATCCTGTAGCATCGCTTCACCTCTAAACAAAAAAGCAACTATATATAACAGTAGCTTCTTGTCTTCTAATCATTGTTAATAACCAAAGTCTACTTGTTATAGTTTACTATTTATGGTTTTTTTATTCAATAAAATAAGGCTGGTTTTACATTAAAACCAGCCTTACTTGCCCTTTAATTACAAAATACCTTTGAATGAAAATTCAATTTCCATCGGCTTATCATTAGGTAAGAGATACTCCGGATGAACCAACGCTCCCCAGCTATCATCTCCGCCTATTCCCATCTGCTCTCCAACTCTCACATAAGTATACATCTGCAGCGGAAGTTCGTTCTGGTGCTGTGCAGCCTCAATTTCTTCCGGAGAATTCGGAAGAGCGGAAAATCCCATTTTATTGCAATGGAACTCTAATCCTTTTCCAATTGAGTCTGTTAAGCGTGCATATCTCACATTAATCTTAAAACCTGATTCCTGTGGAACCAAGTACTTTGCCACATTGTCTTTGACTGTATTCTTGTGAATTGCAATTTTGCCTGCCGGTCGATCAACATAGGTTTCTTCTGGTCCCGGACCATACCATTCTAGATTTGTGAGTTCATATGGTAGCTTGAACATCATCGAAAACTCTGGCAGTTCGCCTACTTCTCTGGATTCATCAATATTCATCTTTACATTAACTTCACCATCCGGATAAACAGTGTATGTTACTATGCAGTCTTTAGCAGGAACAACTGGAAGATGGTATGTATATTTTACAATTACCTTATCTTCCTTAATATCATATTCATAATCACTTTTCTGATATCCGTGTCCATAATATATAGATGCGAACAGGCCTGCATTTCTCCACTGCACACTCCTGAATGACTGTAGATTTCCTCTGTCATTATCCGTTGTTGCACGCCAGAAATTCGGTTTTGGTATGCCTTGAATATATTCCGTTCCACAGAATTTGTAGGAAGATAATCCGCCATGAACTTTGGAAAAGAGGATTTCAAAACCATCTCCCTTTATTCCTATGTTATGGTATCCTTCTGTGACCCTTATTTTTCCATAATGAATACTTTTCTTGGCAGACTTATCAACAATTTTTTGACCGTATGCAATTTCGTGCCCTGTTTTAGCCCACTCTGTATCTTCCTTTAGTTCAAAAGACACCGTTGTTACATATTCTCCATCTTCTTCCGGTATCTCGATCGGAAGTTCAAAAGTTTTTTCCTTGCCAGGTCCAACAGGTACTTCCATAGTATATTCTTCTATGAAGCTGCCATTTTTTTCAAGCTTTACTTTACAATCATAGTCGCTTGTACTGGTAAATAATAATTCATTTTTAACAGTGAATTCTTTCTCCCTTACGTCTATAACTATGGGTTGGTAATCATATTTTACTTCCTGCATTTTAGGTGACGGTTCTCTCGTATCACCATAGACAATGCCATTACCACTAAAGCTATAGTCTGTTGGTCTTTCTCCGGAGTCTCCTCCATATCCCTGGAATTTTCTGCCATATCTATCTGTCTTATCAAGAGACTGATCTATATAATCCCATATAAATCCGCCCTGATATAAAGGCTCTTCTCTGGTAAGCTCGGTATATTTATACATAGCTCCTGTTGAATTACCCATAGAATGGATATATTCACAACATATATAAGGCTTATTCCTGTTTTCCTTGAGATATTCTCTAATCTTGTCAGCCGAGACATACATAGTGCTGACCATATCTGTTGTCTCTAGATATCTGGGATCATGAGCTACTCCCTCATAATGCACCAATCTTGTAGGGTCCCATTTTCTAAATGCCTTAGACATCTCAAAAATGTCTTTTCCACCATATGATTCATTTCCACAGGACCATATTAGGATACATGCATGATTTTTATCTCTTTCGTACATGTTTCTTGCACGATCAAGAATTAACTCCTGGTATTCTTTGCGATCTCCAGGAACTGCAAAATCATCACCCTCTGCTCCTGACGCAACCACATCCCATGTACCATGAGTCTCTAGATTGGCTTCATCGATTATATACATTCCATATTCATCACAGAGACGATATAATTCCGTTCTATTTGGATAATGACTGGTTCTGATCGCATTAATATTATTCTGCTTCATTACGATTATATCTTTTTCTATATCTTCAATCGTAGTCGCTCTTCCAGATTTTGAGCTGAATTCATGCCTGTCGACTCCACGAAAAACTATTCGTTTCCCATTTAGACACATAATATTGTCTATCATCTCAAAGCTTCTAAATCCGACCTCTTCTTCTATAACTTCCTGCAGAACACCGGACTCATCGAAAATTATTATCTTAAGTGTATATAGATTAGGCTTCTCAGCGCTCCAGAGTTCAGGCTGCATAACAGGTATAGATATATCCAGTTTTTTATCAAACGAACCTTCTCCGGTTATACTCTCCTCACCTTCCATATCTGTGAGTTTTATAGTATAAGATCCCTTTCCGGTAAGTTTCATGCCTACATTCAGATCAGCGTTTGTATAATTATCCTTAAGTATTGTTCTTATTCTTAAGTCATAGAGATGAACATCCGGAATAGTATATAGATATACATCCCTAAATATTCCGGAAAATCTAAAGAAATCCTGGTCTTCACACCAGCTTCCTGCGCACCATTTAAATACTCGAACAGAGAGTTTATTTTCACCCTCTTTAATAAAAGGTGTGAGCTCAAACTCTGATGGTGTAAAACTATCTTCCCTATATCCGACATATTCACCATTCAGCCAAAGAGCCATGGCCTTTCAACTCCCTGAAATGATACGAATATCTTTCTTCCTTTTTCCATTGATATGGCGTATTTCCGGTTATTTTCCTAAAATTTCTATTAAAAGTTGATGCCGTTTGATATCCTACTCGTATCCCGATTTCATCCATAGACATATCTGCCCGTTTCATAAGGTCGCAGGCTTTTCTAATCCTAACAAAATTTATAAAATCATTAGGTTTCATATTCATAGCATCTTCAAATACTTTTCTAAAGTGAGATTCACTCAAACCACACTTCTCTGCCATTTCTGCAATTTTTATATCTTGGCTGTAATGCACATTAAAGTAATCAATTGCATTTTTGATATACTGATTTTGTTTGTTTCCCTTGTGGACCTGTTCACGTTCTTCATCTAATCTAAGTATTTCGATCACTAGAACTTCCAGATATCCTTTAAGTGATTCCCTATAATACAATCCCTCTTCTCTGCATTCTTTAATGATTTTTAGAATTATCTCTCCTACTGCCGCATGATGCTTCATCGTTTTCATGGTACCATGCTTATTTATTATTCTTATCATATCATCAATAGGGATTTTTGTTGTTTTCATTTCATTTTTTATAAATTCTTCAAGATCTATAAATAGAAATTCCCATTTACATATGTTTCCTGGATCACTTATTGTTGTATGCGGAATATTTGCCGGAATTATCGTAAAATATCCATTTCCGTATCTATAAGTCTTACTTTCTATGATCAATCTTCCTTTTCCAGAATAACAATAACCTATTTCAAGATAATTATGAAAATGCAACATTTCACCATATCCAAGTCCATATTTCTGTTCCCATTCTTTACCTATCTTGGCAAGGATATAATCTCCGGTTGGTATTGTATAATACCTAAATTGAAGTTTTTTCTTCGTTTTTGCCATCTTCTACCCCTTTTATTAACATTTTTGGCTTTTTCGATTATATGATGGTCTTACAAAAATATCAAGGCGTTATTTGGTTGCTTTAATTATAGATTAATTACATTCCAATGTACTTTAATGCTTGTTACTTAACAATAACATTCGCCTTTATACATGCTTTCGGTAGCAGACTTGTATCATTTTCCACACAAAAAAATCCGGAATCATAAGATTCCGGATCTAATATAAAATACATATTGACTTTAGTCAGCTACATAAGGCATAAGAGCCATATGACGTGATCTCTTGATTGCAGATGTAATTGCTCTCTGATGCTTTGCGCATGTTCCAGTAATTCTTCTGGGAAGGATCTTTCCTCTCTCAGAAACATACTTCTTAAGAGTGTTTACCTCTTTATAGCCTATAACTGCTGCTTCTTTTCCACAGAATGTGCAGACCTTTCTTCTACGTCTCATGGGACGTCTCCTGGATCTGTCAGCTGCATGCTCTTCATTAGTCTGTGCCATGAACTTTACCTCCTGTTCATTAATTGAACGGCAGTTCATCCTCTATGCCGTCCGGGATATTCATAAAACCATCTCCGGCGTCTGCTGTCGGTGCAGGTGCGCTCTGGCTTCCTGCTGCGCTCGACGCATTTTCCTGATAATTTTGAGCAGATGTTTTAGACTCAGCGAATTCTAACGTGTTGGCAACGATATCCATTCCATAGACCTTCTGTCCATCTTTATTGGTATAGTTATTGTTTCTGAGTTCGCCGTCTATAACAATCTTTGTACCTTTTTTCAGATACTTTTCTACAAATTCTCCGGTACGTCCGAATGCGACACAATTAAAGAAATCAGCATCAGGTTCTCCCTCACGCTTAAATCTTCTATCTACTGCTATTGAAAATCTTGCAATAGCATTATTATTAGCTCCGCCATAACGTACTTCCGGATCACGGGTAAGTCTGCCCATCATGATGACTTTATTCATAAATATGTTTCCTTCCTGCTATCTTATGCCTCGTCGGCGCGAACACATAAGAAACGAAGAACATTGTCCATAATACGAACATTTTCTTCGATCTGACGCGGAGCATCTGACTCTGCATCAAAATGAATGAAATAATAATATCCTTCATTCATCTTCTTGATCTCGTAAGCAAGTCTCTTCTTGCCAGCCTCTTGAACGTCCGTAACAGTGCCGTTGTAACGAGCAATATAACCTTTTGCTTTTTCAACTACGGCAGCTCTGGCATCGTCTTCGATCTTGGCATTCACAACGAGTGCTAATTCATACTTGTTCATGCGATTTACCTCCTTTTGGTCTCTGACCCTTTTGTTACATTCAAAAGAGTAAGGATTATCATATACCACGATTAAAGACTATACCATGCTGTGGCTGTAAAAGCAAGAACAACTTCTTATTAGTAGTCATATTATAATCACGCATTTTTATACATTAATCATATCTAGCGTTTCACCTATCGACTCATTTATTATCAGATCTGCACCTGCATCTCTTGCCGTAGCGGATTTATTGATAAGGACCAGATATTTTCCCCTAAAATAATCTATCAGACCCGCAGCAGGATAAACTGCCAATGAAGTTCCTCCTATTATGAGCATATCTGCATCACTTATATATCTGACTGACTTTTCAATTGTGCTCTGATTTAGGCCTTCTTCGTATAAAACCACTTCCGGTTTAATATCCCCACCACATTTTTCGCACTTTGGCACGCCTTCAAATTTATGATCTAGCATATATTTACTATCATAAAAGGTATGGCACTTCTCACAGTAATTTCTATGTACACTACCGTGCAATTCCATGACATTTTTGCTACCTGCCATTTGATGCAACCCATCTATATTCTGTGTTAAAATTGCTGTAAGTTTACCTGCGGTTTCCATTTCAGCCAGCTTAAAATGTGCCTTGTTGGGTTTTATTCCTGTAACCAAAAGTTTGTCAAAATAGTAATCATAAAAATCTTTTTTCTTACTCATATAGAAGCTATGGCTAAGAATTGTCTCCGGTGGAAACTTATACTTCTGATTGTAAAGTCCATCTGCACTTCTAAAATCTGGGACTCCGCTCTCAGTTGATACCCCGGCTCCTCCAAAAAAAACTATTTTTCCTGATTCATCAATCATTTTTTGAAGTTTCTGTATCTTGTTATCGAATTCTTTCGACATACTTTCCCTCCTTAACGTTGATAAAATTTTTAAACATTTTATTTATAACAGTGAATTGTAGATGTCTCTTTTGGATACGCCTCTGTCTTTGGCTACAATTTTCATAGCTTCCTTTTTATCCATTCCCTGGTCGAGATATATCTTCATGTGTTCATCTATTGACATGTCTTGCCATTTTTCTCTGGCTTCTTTTTCCATATCAGACTTATTTCTACCTTCAATTACAATAACATATTCACCTCTAGGATCCTTTTCATTGTAATAGTCATTAAGGTATGAAAGAGTACCTGAAATTCTCTCTTCATGAACTTTTGTAAGCTCTCTTATGATTGCAGTATTTCTGTCACCAATCCTAATATATAATTCCCTAAGGGTTTTCTTCAAATGATGTGGAGACTCATATATTATTGATGTCCTCGTTTCATTTTCAAGCTCTGTCAGTACTCGTTCTCTTTCTTTTTTATCCTTAGGAAGAAAGGCCTCAAATGCCAACCTCCTGCAGGGAAGCCCTGACATTACTGCTGCATTGACAAATGCCGCCGGGCCTGGGATGGATGTAACTGTAATGCTCTCTGATATACACATTTTTACCAGTTCTTCACCTGGATCTGATATACCTGGTGTACCTGCATCGGTAATAAGCGCTATATTTTTCCCATCTCTTAGGCAGTTTGTCAGGTATTCACCTTTTTCAATTTTATTAAATTCATGATAGCTGGTCATCTCGGTATGAATATCAAAATGATTCAATAATTTTATCGAATTTCTGGTATCCTCCGCCGCAATCAGGTCCGCTTCTTTCAATATTCGGATTGCTCTGAATGTCATATCTTCGAGATTACCTATAGGCGTTGCTACAAGATACAGTGTTCCTTTCAATTTTTCCTCATTTTCTAATACTTAATCATCAATAATAGCTATTGAATCTAAATAATATCTATATACTAAAATCCATAAATGTCCAAAATCTCTTTTGTGTATTTTCTTTCTGACTCATATACGATCAATGGCTTTTCAACCGTAAGTCTTGGATTAGCGCCTCTTATTCCTTCGACTAATACCATATTTGGTTCTTTATCTATAAATGGATATACCAACCGCATTTTCTTTGGCTCTATACCTACTGCTTTCATTTCCATAAATAGTTCTGCCAATCGAAAAGGTCGATATACAAAGTAGCACCTGCCCTTCGGCTTAAGTACCTTGCCCGCTTCACCCATAATATCTTTCAAAGTGCAAAGTGCTTCATGCCTTGCTATATATTTTGCATCTTCCTTATTTCTGATACCATGCTGATCTATCATATATGGTGGATTAGACGTTATTACATCAAAAGAAGATGCTCCGAATCTCTTCGAGGCATCCTTAATATCACCAGAAATTATATGCACTCGATCTTCTAGGCTGTTTATCCTGACAGATCTGTCAGCCATATCCCGCACTTCTTCCTGAATCTCTAGACCATATATCTCTTTTGCCTTAGTTTTAGCTGATAGCAATATCGGAATTATTCCATTTCCGGTTCCCATATCCAGCACTTTTTCTTCCGGTTTAATGCATGCAAATCCTGAAAGAAGAACAGCATCCATACCAAAACAGAATTTCTTGGGATTCTGTAAAAGTACAAGTCCGTTCCGCTCTAGAGTATCGACTCTCTCTCCTTGATTCACAAGCTTTTTCTGTTCTTCGGTAAGAATTATATTTCCATTTTCGTTATCAATATTCTTCATTATTGAAATTCTGATGTTTATTATCCTTGTTTTTCTGATAAAAATTTTTATTATTCTTATTTGGTTTTCTGTTATCTTTAGCATTATTCTTTTTAAAGTTCTTATTATCTTTTGGCACGGCTACATTCTTATTGTCCTTTTTAGGCTTATTATTTTTATTATTAATTGGTCTCTTATCGTCTTTTGAGAATTTTCTTTCTCTATTATCCCTGCTGTCTCTCTTGTCTCTCCGGTCTTTTGGCTTGTCCGAATCATCATTTTTACTGTCGATATTTACATTTTCTTTGTCTTCATTTTTTGATGGGGACTGTTTTTTATTATTTGCTTCAACATTTTGTGTCTGAGCTGTATCCTGTTCCTGTCTCCTTCTTCTACTTTTCTTATGAACAGAAGGGTCAAATACTAGTTCATCTATGCTGAACTCTTTTACTTCTCTATTGTCATCTTCTTCAAAAAACACTCTTATTTTTTCTCGAAGCACATCTACGCTGTGTACTTCTCCCTTTTTACCTTCCTTGGTAGCTACTTCATCACCACGTCTTGGAAGTTTTTTATTTAATTCTTCATATGCTTCCTCTTCATTTTTGAGGCAGCACATCAATCTTCCGCAGACTCCTGAGATTTTTGTAGGGTTGAGTGACAGATTCTGTTCTTTTGCCATCTTTATTGAAACCGGAGAAAATGTATTTAAAAATGTGGCACAGCATAATTCTCTCCCACATACTCCAATTCCACCTACGATTTTTGTCTCGTCTCTTACACCGATCTGTCTAAGTTCGATTCTCGTATGAAAAGAGGCCGCAAGATCTTTTACCAGAGCTCGGAAATCTACTCTTCCATCTGCAAGAAAGTAAAATGTTAATTTTTTTCTGTCAAATGTATATTGAGCTTCAACCAGTTTCATATCCAACTGATGCTCTAATATTTTCTGCTTACATACCTTGTAAGCTTCATCTTCAGCTTTTCGATTCTCTCTCTCTTTTTTTATATCTTCTGGAGTTGCGATTCTGATAACCTTTTGGTCATTTTCTATTTCATCAGTAATTCTAAATCCTTTATCAAGTGAAGAAGAACGAACAATTCCGTATTCGATTCCTCTCTGTGTCATACATATAACCTTATCGTTCATATGTATTTGCATATCGCCTGGAGCAAGATAATAAACCTTGCCAGCATTTCTAAAATGTACGCCAACTAACTCAGCCATTTATAATCTCCTTCATTTTTATCAGTAGAAGCTCGGTAATAAGCTCCGGATTAACATTTTGCTTTAACATTTTTTCCGAATCCGAAATCTTTCGTAAAATATCATCCAAGCCTTTATATGAAATATCCGACATCTCGCTTATTGCTTTGGTCTCGGAGGTAAATATCAACTCTTTTTCTGATTCTGTTGCTTTATATAATAACACATCCCGAAACCAAACCGTAAAAAGGTTCAGAAGTTCAGGTATTTCTTCTTTAACTTTTGAAATCTCTTTAGATTTTGATGAGATTTCAACGATTGTAGCATCTTTTATACCCGTGACAATAGAAATCAATTCTTTTCTTTTTTCCTGAAATTCTTCAGAAACTGCTAATTTCTCAGCTTCACCAACATATCCCTGCGAAAAAGCTGCTGCCTCAATTGCTTTGTCATTAGTTATCTTCAACTTTTTTTCCAGATAGTCTTCCAAAACTTCCTGTCTAACAGGCTTCATATATAGCTTAATACATCTAGATAATATAGTTGGGAGAAATGCATTTACATTTGTAGTCAAAAGAAAGATAACCGCAAAATCAGGTGGCTCTTCAATTGTCTTTAGAAGAGCATTCTGCGCTGCCTGATTCATTTTCTCTGCTTCATCCACAATATATATTTTCATTTTTGCACTATATGGACGAATTGACACCGTATCAACTAACTGCTGTCTGATATCTTCAACAGAGATCGTCATTGGTTTTTCATGTGTTATATAAATAACATCTGGATGGTTTCTGTGCTGAACCTGATGACATGTTCTACATTCTCCACAAGCTTCGCTCCCGCCTTCTTCACACTGAATAGCTGCAGTAATAGTTTCTGCCAACATCATCTTGCCGGAGCCCTCAGGTCCGCACAAAATATAGGCATGAGAAAGATGCCCATTTTCAAGGGCATCTTTAAAATATTCTTTTTTATCATCCTGACTTAGGATGTCTTGAAATTTAAGACTCATTTATAATATTTTTTTCTATCATTGCATTTTACGATCGATCCATCATTCACTATATTATTTATTAGGCTGAAATATCCAGTAGCATACCTCTAATATCACCTACTTTTCCCAAAATAGACAAATTATCCTTCTCATCTTTCATCAATTCTCCGGCCAGATCATCGAGGCCTTTATCAACAAGCTTGATAATTCCATAGACCCTATGTCTACCTCGCCTATCTAGGAAATTTTCTCTTGAGAATTTATGCGAGCGATTTACGACCTCATTCATAAAATCTTTGACCAGAGTTCTATAGTGTTTCATGTCTTTAATGTCCATATGCTCAGTTATTCTTTTGCCCTGCTCATCTATCTGTTCCATCAGATTTGTAAGCTTTTCCTTCAGATCTTCATCATCTATCTTACTGGCAAGAGTGAACTTGAATTTTTCGTCAGTTTCCTTAGGAATTTCAGCTTTCTGTTCGATTGCCGGAGCTGCCGGTGTCTGTCCAACTTTCATATCCATAGTTTTTACCCTATTTTTCTGTACAGTCTTTCAGGAAGTTCAAAATCTCATCTATTGTATCTTCCAGATTATTATTCATAAATATCTTATCTATTTCAAGACTTTTAAGCTTATCCTGAGAAAAATCATGTGTATCAGCTATAAATCTTCTGCATAATTCCTCGTAATTTGGATTCTTCTCTTTTTTTTCTCGAATAAGAGCACGGTTCAGTCTTTCACCATCCTCTACTTCTATATATATCGGAATAATCTTTATATTGAAACAGTTTTTTCTGATTTCTGCATATGATTCAAGAGTACCGATCATTATATGATCATGATCATCCTCCCAGTTTTCATCATCTGCTGTAAAATAATGCCAAGGGCCTTCAACTGTATTATAAGTTCTGATTTCCAGTATTTTCCCTTGTTTCTCTATTTTTTGTTTTGTCTTTTCATCTACGAAATTATATTCTCTCCCGTTAACCTCTCCCTCTCTTATAGGTCTAGTAGTATACATAACTACCGGTACTAGGTTCATACTATTTCGCTTTATTATCTCTTTATATATTGTATCTTTTCCTGTGGCACTTTTTCCCATTACCACGAATAATTTTCTCATTCTATATTCCTCTTACCTAAGTATCATTATTTCGTTTCCATGGAAAATACCTTCTGTCTCAAGTCCATTTTTAATACATATTTTGAGATATTCTATCATTTCCTTAGATATGACTTCACCTGGCTGAATCTGCGGGATTCCCGGTGGATACACACAAATCTCCGTTCCCGCTATTTTGTCTTCACAATTTTCCAGAGTTTCGACTTCCTTGTCCATATCTGCTGCTTCGTATATTTCGAACTTCTTTTTAACAGATATAACTGATCTGTTTACTGCAATATTTTTTTGATAAAGAACTGATTTTTCCTCTTCAGATAATCTCTCGTCTATTTCTAAGAGAGCTTTTTCTAACCTATAAAATCCTTCTTCGATATCCATGATTGTTGTCATTGCAATCGTATACTGTCCAACTGCCATTTCCATCTCTAGATGATATTTTTCCCTCAGTTCTGTCATTAGATCCGTTCCGTTATAATGACTTACTTTTGAGAACAGAACCATTTTAGAGGGTTCTTTTGTCTTGTTCTTATATACTCCTAATACTTTAAGCCTTTTCATTGCTTTATCAAAGGCTTCTATTCTATCTAGGAGTACCGCCGCTCTTTTTTCACCCTGGTCATCCAAGAATCTCACCCCTGCTTCAATACCGGACATTATTATATATGATGGTGACGACGTTTGAAATATCCTTATTCCTGTTTCGAGTTTGTTCTTATCTATTCTACTACTCTCCGGTATTAATAGTGCCGCACTCATCGTAAACATCGGAAGTGTTTTATGAAGACTGACAACAACTGCATCCGCACCAAGCTCTACCGGATTTTTCCCAAATCCTGGAAGTATGCCCAAATGCGCTCCATGCGCAGCATCGACAATTAACATTGTATCATGTTGATGACATATATCTGCTATCTTTTTTATATTGGAATTAATTCCCTCGTATGTAGGCGACGTCATTATAAATGCCTTAATATCACCATATTTATTTAAGGCGCTTTTAACATCACTCGGATCTATTCCCTGTGGGATACCTAATTCATCCACCTTCGGAAAAATATACTCTGTTACCAATCTTCTTATTTCGGAACCATGATAAACACTTTTATGACAGTTTCTTGCTATTAGAATATGTTCACCCGGTTTAAGAGCTGCATAAATCGCGCTCAGATTTCCTGCTGTTGAACCGTTTACCAGGATATATGCATTTTGGCAATTGTATATTTTACTCAAATGATTCTCAATATTTTTTATTAGCCCTCTTGGATGCTGGAGATTATCAAATCCATTTATCTCGGTAATATCAATTGCATATGGAGAAATATCTGCAATCATCTGTCTCTTATGCCCCGGCATATGAAATGGATAATAGTCACTATCCGACAAAGAGACTAATTCCTTATATAGAGATCTGTTATTGCCATAATTGTTTTCATTTTTGTCGTTATCGGTTTTGATTTTTTTAATTTTATTTATACTATTTTTTTTATACATCTATCGCTCATTAATGTGGCTTGATTTGTCATCACCCCAAATATCGTCCTAATTCCGGCATCCAATTGTCAATAAAGATATTTCCCTTTGACATACTATCCCAAAGCGGCGTGAGAAATTTCATCAAAGTATCTTGTTGCTTCTCCCATGTTGGCTCTTTTCTATTATTTACTCTCTGATACCTATCCCATTTATTCTTCATATATTTGTATTTGCTATAGGAGATCAGCTTTTTCATCTTTTCCGGAGTTATTTTTATCTCACCGGATTCTATTCTTTTCTCCATTTCTTTTGACAGTTTCAGTCCATCTAATGGTTCTTCCTCAAGTATTTGATTAAGTCGGTAATAGACATCCATATCATTGATTAGTTCAAGCTTTTTAATGATTTCAGAAATCAAATCTATTGCCTGGCATTCTATTGGATATAGCAATATTTCAAACTTAATACTTTCATCTGCCTTACATACGATATCTTTTCGAACCGGATATACCTTGTCATCTTGTATCCTTACAAATTCTAAAATCATATCGGTACTATATCTTCCAATTGAAAGTTCTAATTCGAACCCACTTTTTATCTTTTTAATTTTTTTAAGGATAATCCCATTTTCTGACAGCGAATCACCTAATTCATGTAGTAAATCTCCATCTTTTAGTTCAGGCGAAACAAAAACCTTTACTGACATGTCATCTTTTTTTTGAAATATTCCCGTTCTTAAGATTGGCTCATTTAAAAAAACTATTTTTTCTCCAACACTGTTACCTGAAAGAATTTTATAAACCTCACATCTTATGTAATGCATAAGAAGATTCGGAAATTCTATTCCTGATTTTTTAGATTTTTCTTTTATATTTTTTATGAGTTTGCTTTCATTCATTTTTAATCCAGCCATATTCCAATCATATTATGAACCTTATTGCGAACTTTTCTTATCTCAGAATATTCCAGAAGCTTATCAATATCCTTATCTTCATCCTCTATATATGAAAAAACCGCTTTTCTGAAATCCTTAGTTTCCATCTTATCTCTATACTTCAAGACATCACATATCAGTCTTTCCTTACTGTATATCTTCATCATCTTGCCACAGATCATTACTTCGGATACTCCTGTTTCAAGTACCTCTGGCTCTGTGTAATAAGGCATTACCCAAGGATACTCCAAATGAAAACGTCCCTTTGAAGTATTTTTGTCTATTGCGATTCTCCATATTTCAGGTCTCTCGCTTAGCATCCCATAGTAGTATAGAGCTGTCTCCATCGTTAATACACCATCTGGGAAAAGAGAAATTATCAGCTGTTCTTCTGATACGTTTTTATCATCAGTATAATAACCTGATTTTATTTTTCTTAACCTACCTTCTTTGACAAAGGTCTGTAATCTTCTGTAATCGATATTCAGTTCTTCTGCATCTTTTGTCCTAAACATCCCGCCATTATCCATGATCCTGTTTTGGATCTGTTCTAGCTGATATTCTTTTTTCTCATCTCGATACATTGGAATGTTCATTTGCACTTATCCTAACTTTCAAAAAATATATCCGCTTGTAGGTCATACAAGCGGAGCAATTATTATAATGTCATTATAGAATTCATTGCATTTACAGTCAATCAGACATTTATAAAGTTTTCAAAATAAGTAATTTTTTTAATTGAAATAAATTTCTATTGCTTTTTTTTCAGGTAAATATAAACTTGATTTAGGACATATTTTATTAAATACGACAATTTATTGTCCTAATTACACTGTTAATTTATTAAGGAGACAACTTATGGAAGATAATAAAAGTCCTCTAAAAAAGAACCCATCCAGATCTGCTTGCGAAAAAATAATTCAAAGAATTTTAATGACAGAGATATTAGAAAAGGGTAAGAATCATCAATTTAAAAATGCTACGGATTTTATGCCTTTTTTTGAGTCTCTTTATCCCACCTCACCAAGCCTTACCAAGCAAGTACAACGTGCCGTAAAAAGTATGGCACTTCCCAAGGATGATTTCGGCTTTTTTGTTATTAACAAGTCTGAGATCCAACTCGATGAAGATCAGGAAATCGGAAGAGTCCTAAAAAGAGGGCATGCTGATATCTATAAGTCCCAGATTGAATCTGTTTTTTTAAAATTAGAACCGAATGTTATAGATTACCTATATGACCTTATATCAAGAAGCAGCTCGTTTAAAGATAAATATATCACCCTTATAAAATCTTCAGATGGTCTGTTCTTTTTAACCAGATCTTCTTCGCAGCTTCAGATTTTACTTTCAAGCCTGACAACTGATAAATAAATTTTTGATTTAGAGTGTTCTGACATTTTTATTATATTGTATTGTTTTGTTTGTTACTTATACTTAAGTCTTATACAAAAAGTAAAGACACACTTTTATATCAAAGTGTGTCTTTACTTTTCATATTGTCCTTTTATTTGTCTTTTTCGCTTTCATTTTCGTCTTTTTCTATTGCTTTTCCATGCATTCCATAATGTTTCTTTGCTATATTTATCTTTTTTCTTTGAAATAAATATTCTTGCTACAAATAGCGCAAATATAATTATTGCTAATACTGCTAATATACAAATGATTTTTCCACAGTCGGCATAATGCTGCTTTTTTGTCTTATTATTTTTATTTGCTGCTGCCTTTTTGGAAGTTTTTATTATCTCACTTTTATCATAAATTACAGCCTGACCATTATCCTTACCTTCATATGAGAATTTTACAGTTCCGATTGCACCTGTTTTACAATCAGTTTTTTTTAAAGATTTATATTTATATTTAATATCTTTTATATTAGTTCCTAATGGAGTTACAACCTCTGCGTCATCCATTGATATGTCTTTAGGACTTCGCCCCTTTCCAATTTCTTCCTTTGCCTTTTCAGAACTAATGTTGTATATCTCTGAAGCCTTATGTTCTTCTATATTAGCAAAAAAATATTCAAAGAGATCTGTTGTTTCTGTAAACTGTATGTTCTTTGTTGGTTCATTTAAAATTACACATAAGAGTCTCTTGCCATCTTTTTCCGCATATGTTACCAACGTAAAATGTGCTGCTTTAGTATACCCTGTTTTGCCACCCTTACAATATTCGTACTTATATCTATAGGTCCTATATCCATGAAGCATTTCGTGGTGATTGGTTAAATATGTAGGATCTGTGTGAATATTTGTAGGGTTAATTGTATATTGGCCTGTACCTGCTATTTTAGCAACCTCTGGACGTAGGTATGCTGCTCTAGCGATAAGTGCCATATCATGAGCTGTCGTATAGTGATTTTCATCTATTAGGCCATTAGAACAAGCGAAATTTGAATTTGTACATCCCAATTCCTTGGCCTTACTATTCATCATTTTTATAAAATTTTCTTTTGTACCGCCTACGTGCTCTGCAATTGCATCTGCACATTCATTTGCTGATGCAAGAAGCATTCCGTATAAGCAATCCTCCAGTGTCATCTTCTCACCTACATCTCGCGCTATGTGTGATGAAGAAGAACTCTCATTTTTAAAAACTGCTTCTTTGGAAAAGGTAACTATTTCATCCAATGAACAATTTTCTACCGCAACCAACGCCGTAAGTAATTTGGTTATGCTGGCCGGATGTTCCTGAATATTTGGATTCTTCTGATAAAGTACTGTTCCAGTATCTATGTCCATTACTTCAACAGCCTCTGCCGTAACATCTATTCCTGTAGGCCAGCTTGTTTCTGCACTTACATATCGCATATCTGCAATTGTTACATTTGATATTATCGTTACTGCTGTCATAAAGAGGACTACTACTCTTTTTAATGACTTATTTTTCATAAATGTCCTATCTAATTGGTTATTCTGTTTTGTGATGCAAATCTTTCATTTGCATCACTTTATCTATATTTAAGGTTTATAAAATAAAAAATTTCTTGTACAATGCTATGTAGTTAATTTACAACACAGTACAGAGGATTATACCTCATTACACAATATTTTTAAATATACGGAGGCATATTTTGAGATTACGACATATTCCGGATGCAGATTTAGCTATTTTGTCTCATCCACTTTCTATCAATGACCCTGAAAAACACAAGGGACAATGGAACGTTCTTTTTGGCAACAATAATCCTATTCGTTTAGAGATTGGAATGGGAAAAGGAAGATTTCTAACTGATATGGCAAAAAAATATCCAGATTTCAACTTCATAGGTATAGAGTTGTATTCAAGCGTTATATATAGGGCTCTTCAACTAATTGATTCAGTTGAAAACAAGCCTAACAATATACTTTTTATCTGTGTTGACGCACGAAATATTACTGATATATTCGATTATAATGAAATAGATCGAATATATCTTAATTTTTCGGATCCATGGCCCAAGGATCGTCACGCTAAGCGAAGGCTCACCTCCCCACAATTTCAATGTTTGTATGAGAAAATACTTGAAAATGGTCATACTATTGAATTTAAAACTGATAATCGAATTCTCTTTGATTATTCTGTAGATGCTTTTAAAGAACATGGCGCTTTTAAATTAACCTACATAAGCTATGATTTTCATAACGATTTTGTTATGTGTAAGGAAAACGTACTAACAGAATATGAAGAAAAGTTCTCAGAAGCTGGTAATCCTATTTACAAACTTATTGCCGAGAAAAATAATTGATTAAATGTACTTGCTTTTAAGTCGTTTTTTATAAATAATCATTTTGAACAAAAAAAGTAAGCATGGTGTATACATAAGTTCTTTAGCTAATACACTATGCTTACTTTTTTTACTACTTTTTGACCACTTATGGATTAAAAAGGCTACTGACTACCAATTGACTACATAAATTTAGATATATTTAAGTAAATCCAAATATATTTAGGAAAAGTAAAAATTACGCAGAATGCCGTAAAATAAGCCAAAAATAAAAGCCCCAACTCCACGGTAAACGTAAAGCCGAGACCTTCCGATGCGCGATCAGGGGTTCGAACCCTGGACACCCTGATTAAGAGTCAGGTGCTCTACCAACTGAGCTAATCGCACTTTTTTGTCCGCGCCCTTTTCATGAGCACGGATATTATTATATGTATATCCGAGAAAAAAAGCAAGTGTTTTTTTTATAAATTTGCAAATAATTTTTCGATTTCTTCCGGAGTCATTATTTTGTTAGAATCAGAGCTCCCTGTATTCTCTGTAACAGGTACTTTTTCCGTAACTTCTTCTACATGTTCTGCGACTTTGTCATCGCCATTTTCAAAATAGGTAGAATCTTCAACCACAGCTACAGTCTCTATCGGATTAGCAATGGCTGCTGATGTATTATCTACAGCTGTAAACATCTTTGCGATTTCATCTGCCGTCATTTTATGATTTGGATCGTCCGACAATTTCGAAATATCAATGTTCGGAGTTATATCTGGTTCATTTTCCAAGTCTGCTTCTGGTTGTTCCTCTGGTTCTATGTCAATGTCCGGAGTTATATCTGGTTCATTTTCCATGTCTGTAACAGATTCTTCATTATGTTCTTCTGCAAGATCAAGTGAAAAATCGGAAATATTTAAATTCAAATCATCGATATTTGATTTTTCATCTTGAAATGCAAGAGTCGCCAAATCATCTGATTCAATCCCAGATGAGTATTCCGCCTTTACGGGTTGAATTTGTTGAATAGGCTGCTGCATACTCTGAGGCATGGGACTTTGTGGCATCGTAGCCTGTGGCATCATTCCAGGCATCATTACGGGCTGATAGAACTGTGGCATAGGTGTTGGCTGATGCATACTACTATTTCTTAGCACATCTTCTAACCTGTTAAGCTGTCTTTCAAGATCATGATTTCTTTTTAACAGCTCTTCTCTTGTTTCACCTATTAATTTTTCCTGTTCTGTTCTAATATTTTGATTCGCTTCTAGAAACTTTTCTTCTAATTTCTCTATCTGCTCAATCAACCTGTTATTTGAATCCATAAGTGCCATGGCATTTTCTTTGTTTCTATTTATTGAAACTTTTGCTACTGCCTTTTGAACGTTGATGATATCATCTGCCGGTAATCCATTTGATGCTTCTAGATCATTTAATCTATCCTGAAGTTCTTCAAAACTTTTTCTTATAATTATATACGATGCCTTTTCAGCCCTATATAACTCATCGAATTTTTCTCTTTCTTCCTTTTTATTTATTAACGAAAGGTTGATTGCAGAATTAACCATCACATATATATCAATTGCAAGCGGTATCACCAAAAATCCAATTAATAAAAACTGATCTGGTAAATGTATGATCACGTACCCCTCCATTATCACAAGTATCGACGCAATCGCTACACAAAAACCAATGGTGATTTTTTCTTTAATGACTAAACTGTCATTTGTAGTCATTTCCTTTTCTTTTTTTTCGCCTTTATCTGAAGCTTTCCTTGGCATAATTATCTCCTCTCCTGTTTCTATATATAACTATATATTACAGAATTTTCTCAATTTCGTTTTCTATTTCCACAGCATCGGTAATACTTTTTCAAAATCTACCGCATATTCCTTATCAGGATCATTTTCTATGGTTTCTTTAATAGAACATATTGTAAAATCTGCAGCCTTTATAAGTGCTTCTTTTAAGCTCATTCCATTCATAAGCTCGCCAAATGCTACACTCGAGTAGACATCACCAGTTCCATGATAATTTTTGTTAAGCCTCTCGTGGCTGTAAAATGTATATTTATCTTCTTTTATTTCATATATAGCAAACCCTGTTTTCCCGTTTTCAATTGATACTCCCGTTATTATCACTGCTTTTTTTGTACCAAGTTTAGCCAATTTAAATAATAATTCTCTTATCTTCTTTTCGTCATAGCTTTCTGTATATTTTGTACCTGTCATTAAACAGGCCTCTGTAAAATTAGGAATTATGATATCTGCATTTCCACACAGCCTTGCCATTGCCTTCGGAAAATCATTGCCAAAAGACACATACAATTTTCCATCATCCGCCATAGCTGGATCTACAAATCTTAATATTCCTTCTTTTCCAAATCTATCAAAAAACTTTATCACAAGGTCAATCTGTTTTTCACTAGCTAAATATCCTGTATAAATTCCGTCAAAATCTATTCCAAGCCTCTCCCATGTGTTGTAGATTGGCTCAATCTGATCTTCTAGATTTTTACATGTAAACTCATCAAATTGAGTATGATTTGATAATACCGCCGTAGGTAGAATTGCTGTTTCAATACCCAACGCAGAGATTATAGGTAATGCTGTTGTTATTGAACATTTTCCCACGCAGGATATATCCTGAATCGTTATTACTCTTTTCATTTTAATGTATTTCTTTCATGTCTGCTATTGTCTGTTATTTTTTTAAGTATAAGATATTTATATATTTTTGGCAATAAAACCATGTTTTTGTGCTAATATTTACCTATATAATTTTTATTTGATATCGTTATTCTTGATACCTGAAAGGAGTCATTATGTGGGCTTACGAGAGTACTTTTTATCAGATCTATCCATTAGGTTTCTGTGGTGCACCTTTTCCTAATAATGACGTCAAATCAAATCGTCTTACTTTGATCAACAATTTTATTCCTCATCTCAAATATATCGGCATTAATGCACTTATTCTGAATCCCTTATTTGAGTCTGACAATCATGGATATGACACTCGTGATTTTAAAAATGTTGATTTACGATTAGGAACAAATTCAGATTTAAAAAATCTAATTTGTAATCTTCATAAAAGTAATATAAGAGTTTTGTTAGATGGGGTTTTTAATCATGTTGGACGAGGTTTTATCTTTTTTCAAGATGTATTACAAAATCGTGAGGCATCGCCTTATAAAGATTGGTTTTATATTAATTTTTCTGGCAACAATTTTTATAATGATAATTTAAGTTATGAGGGTTGGGAAGGTCATTTTGAACTTGTAAGATTAAATCTTCAAAATCCAAAGGTATCAGATTATCTTATTGATGTTGTCAACTTTTGGATAAATGAATTTAACATAGATGGCCTTCGTCTTGACGTTTCTTATTGCCTTGACCATGCATTTTTATCTAGACTTCGTCACGAAACATCTATTATTAAGGATGATTTCTTTTTACTAGGCGAAATTTTAAATGGCGATTACAAAACTATTATGAATGACGACATGTGCCACAGTGCAACTAATTATGAGTGTTACAAGGGACTTTATTCTAGCATGAACTCTTACAATTTGTTTGAGATTGTTCATTCTCTGAAACGCCAATTTGGTCCTGAAAGCTGGACCCTTTATAATGGAATGCATTTATTATCTTTTGTTGATAATCATGATGTTACAAGGATTTCATCAATTTTAAATAATAAAAACCATTTGAAATTAATATATTCTCTTATGTTTTTTATGCCAGGTATTCCATGTATTTATTATGGAAGTGAATGGGGTATCACTGGCAATAAGACAGATGGTGACGTTGCACTTCGTCCTGCGATTATTGAGCCGATTACAAATGATCTTTCTGAATATATTAAGGTCTTAACTTCTATTAGGCAATCATGTAATGTACTTGCCTATGGAGATTTTTCGGATTTACTTCTGACAAATAAGCAATGTATATTGCAGCGAAGCCTCTGTGATGATCGTATTCTTCTTGCCTTAAATATTGATGATGTAAGTTTTCATGCATTTTTTAATACTAGCATTTTGCATGCACATGATCTTATTAATAATTTAGATATTGATTTCGACAATGGCATTGATATACCGGCATATACCGCTATGATGTTACATCCTTATTAACACTTTTTTTATATATAAAAAAAGAGAATCGACATTAGTCGATTCTCTTTTTTCGTGTACCCGAGGCGATTCGAACGCCCGACCCCACGCTTAGGAGGCGTGTGCTCTATCCAACTGAGCTACGGATACATTTTATCAAAAATTTGTTGTAAGCTGATTAATATAAGGTTTTTTAAATCACAGTATCTTTCCCTGGAGCCATATATCTCCTTTAAATCTTCTGTTAACCTTAATATCTCCCTTTAAATCTTTATCATTGATGCAAATATCTATAACCATATCGCTGCATCTAACCGCCAGAATATGAACCATTTGCCTAGTGGCTTTATTAATATAGACCTCGTGAGATTCAATGTCTCCTAGTATACCATACTTGTCGCATTCAATTCCAACCGGCATAATATAGTTGGAAACTATCGTCATGACATCTTCTGATTTTATTCTCTCTGATATCACGCCATAAGCTTCTATCTCTTGATTCTGGAGTTCTTCGATTGCATCAGCATCTCCGTTTCTCCAACCTTCATAAAGTTCTTTCTTTTTTTGTTGTATTCCTTCATTTATTTCCGGTTTTTTTTCAACAGTAAGCGGTAATAGTATCTTTCCAGATTCAGCCAACCCACTCAATCTTACCGGTGTTTTCTGAAGTTTTTTATTAAAATCAAATCCCTGTATTTCGCTAATAGCATCCTGATCATAAAAAATAAGATCTATTCCCAAGCTGTTATCTTCAATCAAGCCATAATAGGCATCTCTATCCGTTAGTTTTTCTAGCTTGATGTTCTCATTTTCAGAAACATGTTCACCTGTAAAATATGGATAACTAAATTCTTTTACAAATCCATCTTCCTCGTCTAAATACCCGGATACAGCTATTCCCATGTTAAAAGCATATTCTTTTCGATATTCGATTCGCTCTTCGCCAAGCTCAATATCTGATATGAGTTGCTCATCAGGATGTGCAACTATATCATGCAGAACCATTCGATAATCATCATTATCTATTCCGCGAAATCCAATACTTTTAAGATAATCGTGCATTTTCTCTCCTGTGCAACTTATTTATTATATAATATTAGATTTTTAAATGCAATCAAGAAAGTGCTTTTTCAAGACTCTCTTCTTCTTCTTTTCCCAGCATAATGATAGAATTGCCTGCAATTACTTCTTTTATGTAACTGTAGCTTCCATCATGCGCATGAACAACATTCAAAATGTATCCGTCTTTTTTCTCATCAAGCATAGTAATGACAAAGCTTAATTTCCCACCAGATTCACTAAACGCATCATATTTGACAATTCCATAGTTACAGAAAGTTGACTTCATTCTGCTGTTTATTTCATTTATCATTCTTCTATTTTCATCATTTTGTGTTATGACATCATCAACTTGATCCAGTCTATTAATTAATGTGTCTTCCAAAGACTTACCATCTTTTCCTCTTGTAAACTTATCAAGTTTCCTGCTAAGTTTACCGAGTTTTGCAAACTGTACTATTATAAGTATCATTAGCAAAACTGTAACTGCGCCTAATCCCATTATTATATAATCCGAATCAAATCCTAAATAATTTTGTATCATATCATTTTTCCTATCGCAACTCAAACAAATGTTTACATTCTTATACTACGTAAAAGTTCAACTATCCTATCCAACTCATCTTTACTGTAATATTCGATTTCAATTTTTCCTTTATCTGCATCCTTAGCCTGTATATTAATTTTTGTGCCAAGAATTCCCTTTAGGTTTTCCTCAAGGTTTTGATATATTATTGCAGTTTGTTTATCTACGGTTTCTTTTTCTTTGGCTGGTTTTTTCTTTTCCTTCTGAAGCTTTTTTACTTCCTTTTCAACGTCTCGAACACTCATCTTTTCATCAAACACCTTTTGTGCAAATTCATATTGAAGATTTTGGTCAGATATTCCTAAAATTGCTCGTGCGTGTCCTGCTGAAAGTAAATCATCCTTAACCATTTGCTGAACTCTTTTATCGAGCTTAAGCAAACGCAATGAATTTGTAATTGCCGTCCTACTCTTAGAAACTTTTTCTGCAACTTCATCCTGCTTTAAATTAAACTGCTCTAGAAGCCTCTGATATCCCATGGCTTCTTCCATGGCATTCAAATCTTCTCTCTGAACATTTTCAATTATTGATATTTCAACAATTTCTTGTTCTGTAAATTCTTTTATAATGACAGGTACTTCTTTTAATCCTGCCATCTTGGCAGCTCGCCATCTTCTCTCACCCGCTACGATTTCAAAATAGTTTTCTCTTTTTTGAACAAGAATTGGCTGAATAACTCCATATTGTCTTATTGACTCGGATAGCTCTAGTAACTTATCCTCATCAAAATACTGTCTTGGCTGATCTTTATTAGGTTCAACTTTATTAATATCAACCTTAATATCGCTAGTCTTTTCAGTATCCTTTTCATCTACATTATCAGATGAATTTTTATTTTTCTGAGGTATCAGTTCATTCAGTCCTGACCCAAGTCCGCTTTTTCTTTTTGTGGGCATTATAGATCATTCCTTTCTATGATTTCCTTTGCAAGATTTCTGTAGCTTTCTGCTCCGCTTGATTTTGTGTCATACAAATTAATTGGAATTCCATTTGATGGAGCCTCGGCTAGCCTTACATTTCTTGGTATTATACTGTTATAAATCTTTGTATCAAGATTTTCTTTAACATTACTAACAACATCTGAGGATAAATTAGTTCTAGCGTCATACATTGTGAAAACAACACCTTCTATTTTAAGTTTATCATTTAGACGATCATGTATTAGATCTATAGTATGAATCAACTGACTTATTCCTTCCAAAGCATAATATTCACACTGAATTGGAACAAGAACAGTATCTGCTGTTGTAAGTGCATTTACTGTAAGCATGTTTAATGATGGAGGACAATCAATAATTATAAAGTCGTAATCATCTCTTACATAGTCAATTTCATTTTTTAGTATATACTCTCTGTCGTTTACATCAAGAATGTCAATCTCTGCACCTGCTAAATTTACATTTGCTGGTATAATTTTAAGGGAATCAATTCCCTCAACGGGCATTGTACATTCTCTCAATGAACATTCTCCAAGTATAAGTTCATAGATCGTGTTTTTTATTTCGTTCTTATTTATTCCAAATCCACTTGTGCAATTACCCTGCGGATCCATATCTATTACCAATACTTTTTTTCCACTCTCAGCTAGGCATGCTGATAGATTGATTGTTGTGGTAGTCTTTCCGACCCCGCCCTTTTGATTCGCAATTGCAATTGTTCTACTCATTGTATTTCCTTTCATATCTATGCATTATTGGTGCTTATTATACCATTTATGGTTAATGATTTGTTATTTATCTGCTGTTACTTTCTTTTTTAGTCTTGTTTAATAATGTTTCCCGTGAAACATTTTTGATTTATTTACCACCATTAGACTTGTGAAATAATGTCTTCTACTAAATATGGTGGTAATGTTCGTAAAAGCAAAATCGATTTTAAATGTTTCACGTGAAACAATTTATTGTAACGGGCTGTTTTTAGGCATTCCTGCCTTTCTTGGATATTTAGAACTCGTACTTTTTATCTTTTTAATAATAACAAATGATCTTCTATAATCCGAATTAGGAAGTGTAAATTCATTAACGTCTTCTAACTTGCCACCTAATATTTCAATTGGCTTTTTTGCAGAAGTCACCTCTTCTAATACGTTGCCTGATTTGTAAGAAATAAAAGATCCATTGACCTTAACAAATGGAATACAATATTCAGAAAGTGTAGATAAATTAGCAACTGCCCTTGAAACACAAACATCATACTTTTCTCTAAGATTTTTATTTCTCGCACCATCTTCTGCTCTAGAATGTATAGTACTAATTCCGTCTAATCCAAGATTGATAATAACAGAATTAAGGAAATCGACTCGCTTATTTAATGAATCCAAAAGCATAACATTTAACTCAGGAAAAACGATTTTCAAAGGAATTCCAGGAAATCCAGCACCAGTCCCAACATCAATACATGAAGAAACCTTTGAAAAATCATAAAATTTTACCAAAGCAACACTATCTATAAAATGCTTTTCTATCACATCATAAGGCTCTATTATTGATGTAAGATTAACAATTTTATTTCTTTCAATCAAAAGATTATAAAAATCATAAAATTGTTTAGACATCTTATCAGTTAATACTATGTCAATATTTTTAAACGAGTTTTGTAATTGACCAATAAATTCTTCTCGAGAAATTTCCATCAATATATTTCCAATCTATAAAAATTCAAAAATTAATGTTTCATTTTATAAGCACCTGATTTTATATAAATCAAAAGAACCGATATATCAGCAGGTGAAACACCCGCAATTCTAGAAGCCTGCCCGATATTTTCTGGTCTATTTTGTTTAAGCTTCTGCGTTGCTTCTATTCTAAGTGAAGAAATTTTGTCATAATCGATTTCTTTTGGAATTATTTTTGATTCCAGCTTATGAAATTCTTTAACTTGTTTTTCTTCTCGTTTAATATATCCACGATACTTAATTTGAATATTTACCTGTTCTTTTACCCTAGTAGATAGTAGGGGACGATTAGAGTCAATTTTTAATAGTGATTCATATGTCAACTCTGGTCTAGAAATTAATTCAGATAAGGTAGTTGCTTTTTTAATTTCTGTACTATTTAACATTTTAAGTATATGTTGGACATCTGACGAAGCTCCATATGAAATTGAATCAACTCTGTTAATCTCTTCTTCGATTTGTTTTTTCATCGCCAATACATTTTCATATCTGTCCTTTGAAATAAGACCAATCTCATATCCTTTTGGCGTAAGTCTGAGATCCGCATTATCTTGTCTAAGAAGAAGTCTATATTCAGCTCGTGATGTCATCATTCTATAAGGCTCAGGATTATTCTTTGTAACAAGATCATCAATCAAAACTCCGATATATGCTTCTGATCTATCAAGTATCAGTGGATCTCTGTTTTGAACCTCCATAGCTGCATTTATACCAGCAATAAGACCCTGTGCTGCAGCCTCTTCATATCCACTACTACCATTAAACTGCCCACCTGAAAATAATCCCTTAATGTTTTTAAACTCAAGAGATAACTTAAGTTGCGCAGGTTCTAAACAATCATATTCGATTGCATACGCATTTCTAACGATTGTAGCATTCTCAATACCAGCAACTGAATGGTACATAGCATACTGTACATATTCTGGCATAGAAGAAGACATGCCATCAACATATTTTTCATTTGTCGTTAACCCCTCAGGCTCGATAAACACTTGATGTCTGTCTTTATCGCTAAATTTAACCACTTTATCCTCAATAGAGGGGCAATATCTCGGCCCTATACCTTCTATAATCCCACCATAAATAGGGGATTCATTAATATGTGACCTAATAATATTATGAGTGTTCTCATTTGTATAAGTAAGATATACAGGTACTTGTTCTTTTTGAACTGATCTAGGATCTGTTGTAAAAGAAAAGGGAACAACAATCGGATCTCCATATTGTGGTGTCATTGATTTATAATCAATAGTTTTACCGTCCAAACGAGCAGGCGTTCCTGTCTTAAATCTTCTGATTTTAATTCCATTTGCTATAAGAGAGTCTGTTAAATAGTTTGCTGCCTTAAGTCCGTTTGGTCCGGTATAATCAATAACATTACCATATAAACAGCGAGCCTTAAGATATGTACCTGTGCAAAGTACTGCCGCTTTGCAATAATAAATTGCTCCAGAAAGAGTTTTAATTCCTTTAATAGCATTATTCTCAACAATAATGTCAGAAACTTCCGCTTGTCTCAAACTTAAGTTGGCAGTTTTCTGCATTGTACTTCTCATATCAAGTGAATAAATCGCCTTGTCAGCTTGAGCTCTTAAAGAATGAACTGCTGGTCCTTTTGAAGGATTTAACATTTTTGACTGGATGAATGTTTTATCAATATTGATTCCCATTTGTCCACCAAGAGCATCAATCTCTCTAACAAGATGACCTTTTGAACTACCTCCAATATTTGGATTGCATGGCATCATTGCAACACTATCCATACTTACAGTAAAGCAAATAGTTTTAAGACCTAGGCGAGCACACGCTAATGCGGCTTCGCATCCTGCATGGCCTGCCCCTATAATAACTACATCATAATTTTCTTCTACAACTGACATAAAATCCTTCTTAATTTAAACAAACATAATAAGACATAAAATATAGAACTACATATATTTTATATCATTTTCCCATACAAAAATCAGAGAATATCTTTTCGACAAGGTCATCTTCTACGGATTCTCCTGTGATTCTACCCAAAGATGCATATGCATCCATCAAATCAATTGTATATAAGTCTTCTGACATACCACAATCAATTGTGTTTATTACATTCAATAAACTATTAATCGCATTGTTTATTTCTGATAATTGTCTTCTATTAGATAAAAGAACATCTCCCGGATCAATAACAGATCCAGAAAGAAAAATTCTTTTTATGCATTTTGAAAGATCATCCATACCCACTTTATCAACTGTTGAAAAGTAAATCAAATTTTCTTTTAACTTTTCAGGAATAGACGAAATATCAACCTTTTTATCTTTAATATCCGCCTTATTGCAAAGAGTAATTACATTTGAATCTCCCAAAATATCAATGATTTTATAGTCTTCACTGGTCATACTTCTCGAACTATCAATAATAAAGATAATTAAATCCGCTTTATTAATTAATGAGAGGCTTCTTTCGACACCTATTTTTTCTACCTTATCGTCTGTAAATCGAATTCCTGCAGTATCAATAAGATTAAGTGGAATACCATTAAAATTGACCGTTTGTCTAATTGTATCTCTGGTTGTTCCAGGAATATCAGTAACTATAGCAAAATCCTCACCACATAGAAGATTAAGAAGTGATGATTTTCCTACGTTAGGCTTCCCAACTATTGCAGTATCAATTCCATGTGATAATACAGAACCTTCGTTAAAAGTAGAAACAAGAATTTTAAGGCTATTTATAATTTCAGTAACCTTACCATTAAGAATATTACTGTATCCATCAAGCGAATAATGCTCCGGATCATCAAGTGCAGATTCTATAAATGCACATTCATGTAAAATCTCATTTCTATATATATGGATTTTTTCAGAAAGATTTCCTCGTAAATGACCTAAAGCCGCCTTTCTGGAAAAATCATTTTTCGAACGTATAATATCCATTACTGCTTCACTTTGTGACAGATCAATACGTCCATTTAAAAAAGCTCTCTTAGTAAATTCTCCTGGTTCAGCAATTCTAATGTCATTTGTAAGAAGAGCACTCAGAATTTCTTCCATTACAAAACTAGAACCATGACAATTTATTTCCACAACATCTTCTCTTGTATAAGATTTTGGTCCCTTAAAAACACTAACCATAACCTCATCAATAATCTCATTCTTATAACTAAAATGACAATAATTAATTGTATTGGCCGAAACATTTTCAAGATTAAGATCAGAAATAAAATAGGAGGTACTCTTAATAGCGTCTCTTCCACTAACACGAATAATACCTATTCCCGACTCGGTAAGTCCAGTAGAAATAGCAGCTATTGTAGAACTGTCTAAAATTAGATTTTGAATATATTCTGACATATAAAACCTCATATTAATATTAAAAAACAAAGAAAAGGGGATCTGAAATGGATCCCCTAAAAAAAAAATAAATTATAGGATGAAACCTCTGACTCATATAATTATTTTAAAGTAACAACTACATGACGATAAGGATCTTCTCCTTCACTATGTGTTGCTACATGTGGATCATTTGAAAGAGCTGCATGTATAATACGTCTTTCATATGAATTCATAGATTCAAGAGCAACAGGTTTTTCTGTTTTGTTAACCTTATAAGCAACATTATGCGCAAGATTTTCAAGAGTTTTTCTTCTTCTGTCTCTATAATTCTCTGTATCAATTCTTACATGAACATACTTTTCAGTTTTTCTGTTAACGGCTAGGCTTGTTAGATACTGAAGAGAATCGAGAGTTTGACCTCTTTTACCAATTATTACTCCCATATCATCACCTACAAGCTCTACATTAAGAGTATTGTTCATTTCATCATAGAAATAAACTTCCTTAACATCAATATCCATTTCCTTACAAATACCATTAATAAACTCACTACAAACATCTTCAGCATAAGAAACTGCATCCGGATCCAATGAATCCTTTTCATCCTCTTCTGCTACTTTTTCTTCTTCAGTTATGTTATCAGAATTTGTTGTCTTTTCATTTTTATCAATAATTGAAGCTCTTATAACTGCCAAACGACTTCCAATTCCCAAAAGACCAGTGCTTCCCTTATCAATAACATCATAGGATATGCAATCACTTGTAACCCCAAAAGACACGGATGCATTAGTAAGCGCCTCAGCTATATCCTTACCTGTGAATTCTTTATATTCCATACAAACCTCCGGTTATAAATTATCTTTTTGTATTTTTGTTGTTAAAATCATTTACAAGATTTGCCTTTTCTGCAAGAGAACCCTTTTTATAATGATTATCAGCGTTTTCAAAAGGATTGGACGATAAATCTTTATCTGAAACTTTATTGCTATACGAAGCCTTTGATGTAGCTGTAGCTTTTTTTGTATTTATCTTTGCAGATTCATATATCTGAGATTGACGTACGCCTCTCTTTTCTTTCTTCTTTGCTGCCTTTACTTTGTTCTTTTCAATAATAGAATCAAGATCTATCTGTTCGAATTTTCTATTAAGGAAAACAGTTTGAAGAGTTCTTACAAGAGCACCTACAATCCAGTAAAAAGTAAGACCTACAGGAAGCGTAAATGCAAAAAACAAAGACATAAGTGGCATCATCATATTCATTGTCTTCATCTGACGAGCCATATTGTCATCACCTGAATCACTCATTGCTTGAGAAACTTTAATATTTAAAAGCTGTGAAAGATAAGAAAAAACAGGAATAAGAATAGCAAGAAATACAATAAAGAAAGCACCTGCTGCAAAAGCTGTTTGAATAAGGTGTATAGGGGTATCCGAAATGTTAATTCCAAATAAATAATTTATCTTATGTAATTGACCCTGAACAGAGTTAATTGAAGATGAAAGATGAGGAAAATATTTACTTCCCTCAAGTGAATCCCATCCTTTATCACTGAGTTTATATAACACGTCTATTACATAATTTTTATCTGAAACAGATTTATCCCCTGCAAAATGTACAGTAACAGACTTGATATTATTAACTGAGACGACCTTTTCCATAATGGATTTGTATCCGTCTGTCGTAATAACACCATTAACAAGTTCTGTAAAAATACCCTTTACAGAACCAATGTATGCCGGAATATTATAGAAAACACGATAAAGAGCAAAAAGAATAGGCATCTGAATAACAAGCTGTAAGCAACTTCCCATAGGAGAAATACCATACTTATCATAAATGCTCTGAGTCTCTTCCTGCATTGCAGCCATAGATGCTGAATCTTTACGATTTTTATATTTGTCCTGAATCGCTTTGATCTCAGGATTCATTTTTTTCTGAAGAATAGCGAATTTCTGCTGACGATATGTCAGAGGAAATAGAATTATATAGATAACTATAGTAAATAGAACTATAGCCAAAGGTACACTATTAATGTGAAGAACGTTAGACTGGAATATATATATCCAATTCATTATCCAGCCAAGACCCTTTGCAATAGGGCCCAAAAAAGAACCTTTATATGCGGTTAAATACATTTCTGTCAAAATTTAATCCTCCGAATCAGGGCACAGGATCGTAACCGCCTTTTGAAAAAGGATTACATCTCATAATCCTCCAAACAGCTAAAAGACCACCTTTTAATGCCCCGTATTTTTCAACTGCCTCAAGTCCATAAGCAGAACATGTAGGAATATAAGGACATTTTGTAGTCTTAAGTGGTGAAATATATTTCTGATAAAATTTAATTAAAAATATCAGTAATTTCTTTACCATTTAAAATTCCTCACTGCTTGCCAATAATATTTTGAAGATCTGCCAATGTCAAAAATGAGTCACATATTTCGTGATAACTCGCACCCTTGGCACTTTTTCTGACAATAACTGCCATATCCAGACCAGGTCTGAACATGTCTTCATGCAGTCTATAACTTTCTCTTATCAGTCTCGTCAAATGATGTCTTACTACACTGTTTCCAACTTTTTTACTAACAGAGATACCAATTCGGTTTATGTTCTTATTATTTTTTTTTATATATAAAACCAGCATCCTATCGGATACTGATTTCCCATTACTATAAACGGCAGAAAAATCTGCTGTCTTTTTTAATGAATCACTGAATTTCAAAATATACCTCTAAAAATCCGTAAAAAAGAAGAAAAGACCACAAACATGTGGTCCGAAAAATTAACTAAACCGTCAAATTTTTTCTTCCCTTAGCACGTCTAGCAGCAAGAACTTTACGACCACCGGCACTGCTCATACGAGCACGGAAGCCATGAACTTTAGATCTCTGCCTGCGCTTAGGCTGATATGTCATCTTCATTAAAACCCACCTCCTCTATAATAATAGAACATCGTCCATAATTATAGCATGGAACTATAATAAGTCAATAAAAAGGAATAAATACATATCAACAAATTAATAAACATTGTTTATAACTTTATTAATTAATAACATATTATATACAAACTGTTGAAAACTATGTTGATAATTATTAAAAGATTGAATATAAAATTGATATAAGTTATTATATTGTAGACTACGTATTAAAATATAGGAATAAAATGCGAACATAGTTGTTACTTAGATATATTACATGTAAAAATAATATTTTATTTCATATTTTAAATAGATATATACATATATTATAATTAGGAAGAAATAACACTAATGGAACAAATAGCTCAAAAATGGAACGAAATAATTGAAACTTTAAAAAACAATTATAATATAATGGATGTTTCATTTAAAACATGGATCAAACCATTAAAAATATATAAAATAGAGGGAAATATTCTATATCTGATATTTCAGACTGAAATGGATAATATGACCCTTGGATATATGAGAAAAAAATATGAATTGCCACTTATGGTAACAATTGCTGAAATAACTGGTATTGAATATGAAATAAAATTTCTTCTCCCAAATGAAGTTGAAAAACCTGCTACAGATGCACAGAAAAATTCCGGTCTAAATTCAAAATATACATTCGATACATTTGTTGTTGGCAATAATAATAAATTTGCCCACAATGCGGCTCTTGCTGTGGCTGAAACGCCTGGAGAAGCTTATAATCCATTATATATATATGGAGGACCAGGACTTGGAAAGACACATTTGATGCATGCAATAGGTAATTTTGTACTTGCAGAGAATCCAAACATGAAGGTTTTATATGTGACATCAGAAAATTTTATGAATAGTGTTATTGAATCTATCCGAAGTGCTAACAATACACAAGCAATGACAAAATTTAGAAATACATACAGAACAGCAGATGTACTTTTAATTGATGACATACAGTTTATAATAGGAAAGGAAAGCACACAGGAAGAATTCTTTAATACATTTAATGCTTTGTATGAAGCTAATAAACAAATAATTTTAACATCAGATCGTCCGCCTAAGGATATGAAAACTCTTGAAGACAGAATGCGTTCAAGATTTGAATGGGGATTGATGGCAGATATTGGATATCCTGATTACGAAACAAGAATGGCAATTATTAGAAATAAAGTAACTCAAGAAAATATAACTTTAAATGAAGATATTCTTGAATATATAGCTGAAAATATAAAGTCAAACATTAGAGAGATAGAAGGAGCATTGAATAAACTTTCTGCTCTATCAAAACTTGAAAATAAAGAAATAACTCTTGAAATAGCTAAAGAGGAATTACAACATATTATAAGTCCTAATAAACCAAGAGAAATAACTCCACAGCTTATCATAGAAATTGTGGCTGAACACTATCAATTATCAATTGATCAGATGACAAGTAAAACAAGAAATAACACTGTTTCAAAACCAAGACAGATTGCAATGTACTTGTGCAAACAAATGACTGATTCTCCTCTTGAAGCAATTGGCTCACTTTTAGGCGGAAGAGATCATTCAACAATTATCCACGGTGCCAACAAAATTGCCGATGATATTCAAAAAGATGATAATCTAAAAAAGAACATTGATACAATAGTAAAAAAAATAAATCCAAATTAAAATAATATAAACTATGTATTAACATAAAAAAAACAGCTTACAAAGACATATATCAACACTAAAAATGCTTATAAATAAGGGTTTACAGACCATAAAAACTTATTAACACCCCTTAATATTACTATTATTAATATTATTAAAGGAAAAAAAGAAAGGAGCTTCGATACACATGAAGATTATTTGTTCCAGAGAGGAACTCCAGAAAGGTGTAAACATTGTTTCAAAAGCAGTTCCTACAAGAACTACTATGGCTATACTAGAATGCATACTTATAGATGCTTCAAAAAATGAAATTAAACTTATGGCTAATGATACAGAATTAGGTATTGAAACAACGATAATTGGAGATATTGAAGATAGAGGTATAATAGCTCTTGATGCTAAGATATTTACAGAAATAGTTAGGAAACTTCCTGATGGAGATGTAACTATAGAAGCAGATGAAAATTTTCGTACTGTAATATCTTGTGAAAAAGCAAAATTTTCAATAATAGGAAAATCTGGAGAAGATTTCTCATATATTCCTATTATTCCAAGAAATGAACCTCTTGTACTTTCAATGATTACTCTTAAAGATATCATAAGACAAACCATTTTTTCGGTTTCAACAAATGATAACAATAAAGTTCTAACAGGAGAATTATTCGATATAGCATCTAATAATCTAAGAGTAGTATCTCTTGATGGTCATAGAGTTTCAATCAGAAATGTAGAATTAGCAACTCCTTATCCTGAAAATAAAAAAGTTGTTGTTCCTGGAAAGACTCTTAATGAAGTAAGTAAGGTAATTCAGGGAGACAGTGAAGATGAAATATCTATTTATATAACAGAGAATCACATTATATTTGAGTTTAAAAAAACAATAGTAGTATCAAGATTGATAGATGGGGAATATCTGGAAATTGATCAGATGCTTTCTGAAGATTATGAGACAAAAATAAAAGTTAACAGATCTGAATTATTAAATTGTATAGATAGGGCTTCTCTTATGGCAACAGAAGGTGATAAAAGGCCTATTATAATGACTGTAAATGATTCTAATCTAGAACTTCAGGTTAGTTCCTTTATTGGATCAATGGATGAAAATCTTGAAATTTCAAAAGAAGGAAAGAATATGAAAATTGGATTTAATCCTAAATTCTTTATGGATGCGCTTAGAGTAATAGATGAAGAGGAAATATCCATATATATGATAAATCCAAAAGCACCTTGTTTTATAAAAAATGATAAAGAGACTTATATGTATCTTATTCTACCTGTTAACTTTAGTTGATAAAAAATATTAGATATTTTTTGATTAGGAGAAAAATGGAAGAAATTTTTCTGAATGATTGCGATGAATATATAAAATTAGGACAGGCTTTAAAAAAAGCAGGTATTGCTGATTCTGGAATTATGGCAAAGGAAATGATTTTGGATGGTGAAATACTTGTAAATAATGAACCTGAAAACAGAAGAGGAAGAAAGCTTTATAGCGGAGATATCTTTAGTTTTGATGGAGAAGATTTTAAGGTTTTAAAAGATAAATGATAATAAAATCTGTAGATTTAAAAAATTTCAGAAATTATGAAAATCTTTCTGTAGAATTTAATTCTGGTACAAATATCCTTTTTGGAAATAATGCACAGGGAAAGACAAATCTTCTAGAAGCTCTTTACATGAGTGGAACATCTAAATCATATAAGGGAGTAAGAGATAGAGAATTAATAAAATTTAATGAAAATGATGCTCATATAAAAACTATAGTTGAAAAGCAGAAAATAGAATATAGAATTGATGTGCACATTAGAAGGAATCAATCAAAGGGAATAGCATTAAATCAGATTCCATTGAAAAAAACTGGAGAGATGTTTGGAATTCTAAATCTCGTTTTTTTTTCTCCTGAAGATTTGAATATTATAAAGGATGGACCTTCTGAAAGAAGAAAATTTATAGATAACGAGCTTTGCCAGCTTGATAAAATATATTTTTATGATCTAAAAAATTATTATAAAGTTCTTGATCAGAGGAATAAGTTGTTAAAAGATCTTTATGATCACCCAGACTTAAAAGAAACACTTGATGTATGGGATCAACAACTTGTTTTTTATGGTTGCAAAGTAATTAAGAGAAGAAAAGAATTTATTGAAGAATTATCTGAAATAGTAAAAGATATTCATAGTAGTCTTACAAAAAATAAGGAAACTTTAAATATTAGTTATGATTGTAATATAGGATATGAATATTTTGAGGAAAAACTTTTTTTAAATAAAGATCATGATATTAGATTTTCTCAAACATCAGTTGGACCTCATAGAGATGATCTATCTATAAAAGTTGAAAATATAGATATGAGAAAATATGGATCTCAAGGTCAGCAAAGAACATGTGCATTGTCATTAAAATTGTCAGAGCTGCAACTGATGGAAAAAAGTATAAATGATAAACCAGTTTTGTTATTAGATGATGTTTTATCAGAATTAGATAAATCAAGACAATCTGATCTTCTGGAAAATATTTCTGGAATACAAACTATAATAACATGTACTGGGTTAGATGATTTTATAGAAAACAGATTTGAACTGGATCGTATTTTTCATGTTGTAAACGGTGCAGTATCTGATTACAAGAAGTAATAGAAAGGTATTGGTAAAAAATGGCTGAAGAGAGAGCTTATGGGGCTGATCAAATCCAGATTTTGGAAGGTCTGGAGGCTGTCAGAAAGCGTCCTGGTATGTATATTGGAACTACTTCTGTAAGAGGACTTCATCATCTAGTTTATGAAATTGTTGATAATTCTGTTGATGAAGCTCTGGCCGGATATTGCAGTCATATAATTGTTGAAATCAATAAAGATGAAACAATTACTGTAACTGATGATGGAAGAGGAATACCAGTAGGAATTAATACAAAAGCAGGAATACCAGCTGTTGAGGTTGTGTTTACTGTACTTCATGCCGGTGGAAAATTCGGAGGTGGAGGATACAAAGTATCTGGTGGACTTCATGGTGTAGGTGCATCAGTAGTTAACGCACTTTCTGATTGGCTTGAAGTACAAATAAGACGTGATGGAAAAATATACCAACAGAAATTCGAAAAGGGAAAGACATGCTATCCATTGAAGGTTGTTGGAGAGTGCTCTAAGGATGAAACAGGAACAAAGGTCACATTTAAGCCTGATGAGTCAATTTTTGAAACCGTAATATTTGATTTTGATATATTAAAGACTAGATTAAGAGAAACTGCTTTTCTTACAAAAAATCTCAAAATTACAATACGAGATTTAAGAGAAGAAAATATAAAAGAAAAGGTATTTCATTATGAAGGTGGAATAAAGGAATTTGTAACATACCTTAATCGTTCCAAAACTGCTCTTTACCCGGAAGTAATATATTGTGAAGGTGTGAAGGATGGAGTATTGGTAGAAATTGCGATGCAGCATAACGAATCATATGAAGAGTCATGTTATTCTTTTGTAAATAACATTATTACGCCGGAAGGTGGTACTCATCTTGCCGGATTTAGAAATGCTATTACAAAAACAATTAATTTATATGCAAAAGAAAAGGGTATTTTAAAAGAGAACGATACACCTCTAAGTGGTGATGATATAAGGGAGGGCATGACTTCGATCATAAGCATCAAAATCGAAGAGCCTCAGTTTGAGGGACAGACAAAGCAGAAACTTGGTAACAGTGTGGCAAGAGGTGCTGTAGACAGTATTGTTTCAGAACAACTTACTTATTTTTTGGAGCAGAATCCAAATGTTGCAAAAACAATATGTGAGAAATCTCTTGATTCAATGAGAGCAAGAGATGCAGCAAGAAAGGCCAGAGATCTTACAAGAAGAAAAACAGCATTAGAATCAACATCACTTCCAGGAAAACTAGCAGATTGTACAGATAAGGATCCTAAAAATTGTGAGATTTTTATAGTCGAAGGAGATTCCGCAGGCGGATCTGCAAAAACGGCCAGAAGCAGAGCTACTCAGGCTATTTTACCACTTCGTGGTAAAATTCTTAATGTTGAAAAGGCAAGAGAAGATCGTATTTATGGCAATGAAGAGATTCGTGCCTTGATAACTGCATTTGGAACTGGAATAAGGGATGATTTTGATGTATCAAAGTTAAGGTATAACAAGATTATAATAATGACAGATGCCGATGTAGATGGCGCTCATATTGCGACGTTGATGCTTACTTTCTTGTATAGATTTATGCCGGAATTAATTAAGCAAGGTCACGTGTATTTGGCAACACCACCTTTGTATAAGGTTGAGAAAAATAAAAAAACAAGGTATGCATATAGCGATGAAGAACTTAATAATATTCTCATGGAAATAGGAAGAGATAACAATAATAAGATTCAACGTTATAAGGGACTTGGAGAGATGGATGCCGATCAGCTCTGGGATACAACTATGGATCCTGAAAAAAGAATTCTTAAAAGAGTAAACATGGATGAGGATGATAAAACAGAAGTTGATGTTACATTTTCAACTCTTATGGGAGATCAAGTTGAACCAAGGAGAGAATTCATTGAAGAAAATGCTAAATACGTACAGAATCTTGATATCTAGGAAGGCAGCCATTAATGGATGATAATATATTTGATCAAATCCACGATGTAGATTTGAAAAAAACAATGGAAACGTCATATATAGATTACGCAATGAGTGTAATCGCATCACGTGCGCTTCCAGATGTAAGGGATGGTCTGAAACCTGTTCAGAGAAGAGTTCTTTTCTCTATGATAGAATTGAATAATGGACCTGATAAACCCCATAGAAAGTGCGCCCGTATCGTTGGAGATACAATGGGTAAATATCACCCACATGGTGATAGTTCTATTTATGGTGCTCTTGTTAATATGGCTCAAAGTTGGTCTACGAGATATCCATTGGTAGATGGACATGGAAATTTTGGCTCAGTTGATGGCGATGGTGCAGCTGCAATGCGTTATACAGAAGCACGTCTAAGCAAAATATCTATGACAATGTTAAAAGAAATTGATAGAGACACTGTTGATTTTGTACCTAACTTTGATGAAACCGAAAAAGAACCAAGTGTGCTTCCTGCTAGAATACCTAATCTTCTTGTAAATGGAACACAGGGTATTGCAGTTGGAATGGCTACCAATATACCTCCTCATAACTTAAATGAAGTCGTTGCAGCTGTGGTCAAAATGATAGACAACAAGGTCGATGAAGATAGAGATACGGACATTGATGAAATCCTTCAGATAATTAAGGGACCTGATTTTCCAACAGGCGGCGAGATTCTTGGACATACAGGTATAGAAGAGGCATACAGGACAGGACGAGGAAAAATAAGAGTAAGAGCGATAACAGATATTGAACCCATGGCGAATGGGAAAAATAGAATAGTTGTCACTGAACTTCCTTATATGGTAAATAAGGCAAGACTTATTAAGTATATTGCCGATCTTCAAAAAAATAAAAAAATAGATGGAATTACAGATCTTCGTGATGAAACATCAAGAGAAGGAATGAGAATAGTAATAGAACTTCGTCGTGATGTTAATCCTAATATCATTTTAAAGAAGCTTTATAAACATACCCAACTTCAAGACACATTTGGAGTTATTATGTTGGCACTTGTAAATAACCAGCCTAAGGTAATAGATATTAAGGAAGTTTTGTCACATTATCTTGTACATCAGGAAGAAGTTATTACAAGAAGAACAAAATATGATCTGAATAAAAAAGAAGAGAGAGCTCATATATTACAGGGTTTGCTTATAGCACTTGATAATATTGACAGAGTAATTCATATAATCAGAGGTTCTGAAACAGTTCAGATTGCAAAAGCTTCATTGATGGAAGAGTTTGGACTATCTGATGCACAATCCCAGGCCATTGTTGATATGAGACTTCGTGCTCTTACCGGCTTGGAAAGAGAGAAGATTGAAGCTGAATTCGATCAACTGCAAAAAGATATTGAAGAATTGAAGGCTATTCTTGCAGATAAAAAATTGTTACTTGGGGTTATTAAGACAGAAATTACAGAAATTGCCGAAAAATATGGTGATGAAAGAAGAACATCAATAGGATATGATGAATCTGAAATTTCTATGGAAGAACTTATTCCTGATGAAAGTACAGTGATAACATTTACCAAGCTCGGTTATATCAAACGTATGAGTGATGATAATTTTAAAGCACAGCATCGAGGTGGTAAGGGAATAAAGGGAATGGAGACTATAAACGATGATTATATAGTCGAACTTATTATGGCCAGAACTCATTATAATATTTTATTCTTTACAAATATGGGAAGAGTATATAGATTAAAAGGATATCAGATTCCTGAGGGCTCAAGAACAGCAAGAGGAACAGCAATAGTTAATCTTTTACAGTTACAACCGGAAGAAAAAATTGCATCTATGATTCCTATGGAAAGCATAAGTGATGATGGATATCTTATTATGGCAACCAAGAAGGGCATAATTAAGAGAACAAAGCTTTCTGAATATTCGAATATTAATAAAAATGGTCTTATTGCAATAAGAATAAGAGAAGACGACAAACTAATAGAAGTTAAGAAGACTTCTGGTGAAGAAGACTTGATGCTTTTCACTAAGTATGGTCAGTGCATTAGATTCAAGGAAACCGATGTAAGAGCAACAGGAAGAGCGTCAATGGGAGTAATTGGTATGTCACTTGCTCCAGAAGATGATATTATTGCAATGCAGCTTCCGAGTGAAGGCGATAGTATTATGATCGTATCTGAAAAAGGCCTTGGAAAATGTACAAGATTCGAAGAATTTGCTGTTCAACATAGAGGTGGAAAAGGTGTTAAATGCTATAAGATTCTAGAAAAAACAGGAAACATCTGTGGTGTTAAGTCGGTAGTGATAGAAGATGAAATGATGATAATCACTACAGAAGGTACAATTATCAGGATTAAGGTATCTGCAACAGCTCTTCTTGGAAGAATAACGAGCGGCGTAAAACTTATAAATCTTAAAGATGGAGTTGAGGTTGCAAGGATAGAAATCGTAAGAGGAGAAAACAAAGATTCTGATGACGAAGCTGCAGAAAACGGAGTTAGCAATGTCATAGATGAAAGTATTGATGAAATATCAGAAGAATCTGAGGACGAAAATAAATAAATATAATTTAAAGTTGTTGAATAATAAGCAGCTTTTGTGTAATTTAAAAGGGTACCTATCAGGTGCCCTTTTTGTTTAGATAATGAGATAAAAAAATGATAAGAGAAATATCCTCAGCTGAAATAACAAATGTCATTGCAGAATTGTGTCAAAAGGCAAATTATGAATTAACAAATGATATGATACAAAAAATTAAAAACGGCAGGGAAGATGAAAAATCAGAAATTGGAAAAAAAATATTTGGCGATTTTTTAATAAACCTGGATATTGCTCAAAAAGAGTTGATTCCAATTTGTCAGGATACAGGAATGGCAGTAGTTTATTTAAAAATAGGTCAAGATGTTCATGTTTTCGGGGAATCAATTGTTGATGCTGTAAATAATGGTGTAAAGAATGGGTATAAAGACGGATATCTCCGAAAATCTGTTGTTTCAGATCCTATTGAAAGGGATAACACCGGTGATAATACACCGGCTGTGATTCATATAGATATCGTGCCTGGTAACGAAATGGAGATTACTGTGGCACCAAAAGGATTTGGATCAGAAAATATGAGTAAAATATATATGCTTAAACCCTCAGATGGTATTGAAGGAGTTGAAAATGTAATACTTCAGGCTGTACAAGAAGCTGGACCTAATGCTTGTCCACCAATGGTGATAGGAATTGGTATAGGAGGAACATTTGAAAAAGCAGCTGAAATAGCAAAGGAAGCTCTATTACGAGAAAAATCAAGTGAAATTGCCTGGGTTAAAAAATTGGAAAATCGACTTCTAAAAAAAATAAATATGATGGGAATAGGACCAGCAGGCTTAGGAGGAAGGATTACAACACTTTCAGTATATATAAATACATTTCCTACACACATAGCAGGTCTGCCGGTTGCAGTTAATATCTGTTGTCATGTTAATAGACATGCATCTGCAATAATATAATACTAAATTGCTATTATAAGTAATAAAGTCAGATATAATTAAGAGTGAATGAAAACATGGAAAAAAAAATAAGTTTACCAATTGACGAAAAAGTTGCAGAGAGTCTTGAAATTGGAGATTATGTACTATTAAGCGGGGAATTATACGTAGCAAGAGATGCAGCACATAAAAGGTTAATAGAATTATTGGATCAAAATAAGAAACTTCCATTCGATATTACGGATCAAACTATATATTATATGGGACCATCGCCATCCCGACCTGGCAATGTTATTGGATCAGCTGGCCCAACAACCGCAACAAGAATGGACAAATATACACCAAGACTATTAAATCTTGGATTAAAAGGAATGATCGGAAAAGGAAAAAGAAGTAAAGATGTATTAGAAGCAATCATTAGGAACAAAGCGGTATACTTCGCAGCAATTGGTGGAGAAGGCGCACTTATTTCAAAACAGATAATTAAATCTGAGTTTGTATGTTATGAAGATCTGGGAGCAGAAGCGGTAAGAAAAATTGAAGTAAAGGATTTTCCTGTAATAGTAGCAGCTGATTGTCATGGTGGGTACATATACGATGAAGCCATCAAAAATTGGAAGATAGACAAATAAATTAGTAAATAGATATTTGGAGAAGAACTATGGCTGATGAAAATAAAATTATTGAAAACATAAACGAAGATAAGAGAAAAGCTGTTTTATGTGGTGCAAGGAAACAAATGCAGTCAGAAGATGAGTTTATAGTAAGTATGGATGAACTATCAGGTTTGGCTGAAGCATTAGAAATTGAGCCTGTTTCGGAGATAGTACAAAATATTGATAAAGAAAATGGCGCGACATATATTGGAAAAGGTAAGGTAGAAGAACTGCGTGAAGAAATAATAAAAAACGAAGCAGATCTTTGCATATTTAATAATGCATTATCTCCTGCCCAATTAAACAACCTTTCTACTCAACTAGAGTGTGAAGTACTAGATAGAACAGGACTGATATTAAATATATTTACTGAACGTGCTAAAACAAAAGAAGCTAAACTGCAGACGGACTATGCACATCTAAAATATATGTTACCTAGACTAGTAGGTCTTCGTTCAAATCTAGGTAGGCAAGGTGGGGCAGGAAGTTCTGGTGGAGCAGGTTCTTCTTTTTCAAATAAAGGATCTGGAGAGAAAAAAATAGAATTAGATAGAAGAAAAATTCAAAAAGAAATGGCTTCCCTAAAAAATCAATTGGAGGAAATTGAGATAAACAGGGAACAGCAGAGAAAAAAACGTTCTCTGTCTGGACTTCCATTGATTGCATTGGTTGGGTATACAAATGCAGGAAAATCATCTCTCATGAATAAATTATTGAAAGAGTTTGGAACAGATGATGAAAAAGAAGTTTTCACAAAGGATATGTTATTTGCTACCCTAGATACATCGGTTAGAAAAATAGAGCCATCTGGAAGCAGGCCATTTTTATTGTCAGATACGGTAGGCTTTATTAACAATCTGCCAACAGATCTAGTTAAAGCATTCAGGGCAACTCTAGAGGAAGCTCTTTATGCAGATTTAATTATAGATGTAGTGGATTATTCTGATCCAGATTATAAAATGCACATGGATGTTACAAAAAAAACTCTTAACGATCTAGGAGCCGGAGATATTCGAACAATCCATGTTATGAATAAAGCAGATAAGGTAACTATAGAAATTCCATCAATAAGTGAAAATACAATTGTTCTCAGTGTAAAAACAGGGCAAGGAATTGATGAATTACTTAAAATGATTGAAAAGGAATTATCTAATGGTAAAAAGCAAGTTTCTCTTTTGATTCCATATTCAGATTCAGGAATAGAAAGTGAACTAAGAGATAAAGCAATAATAAAAGAATTGTCTTATGAAAACGAAGGAATAAAAATATCCGCAGAATTGGATGAAGAGACTGAAGGCAGATTAAAAAAATATATTTTAGAATAAATAAAGATATAGAATTGATTTATATACGAGGAAGTAAATGAACAAAAGAATAAAAAGTGATCTGCTTCTATTTATTACAGCTATTATTTGGGGATCTGCATTCGTAGCGCAAAAATCAGGCGGTGAAATAGGAGCATTCACATTTAATGGAATTAGAACCTTTATTGGAGGCCTATCACTTATACCCGTTATTATTTTAATGGATGGATTTAAGAAAAATAAAACCGAAAATGAAGAAGAAACAAAGGAACAGAGAAAAGCGATGTTTATCGGAGGAATAAGTTGCGGAATACTGCTTTTTATTGCATCAACATTGCAACAGTATGGAATATCATATACAACAGTAGGAAAAGCAGGCTTTATAACATCTCTTTATACTATTCTGGTTCCAATCATTTCTATAATAATAGGAAAAAAAGTTAGACCAGTAATATGGATATGCGTCATTACAGGAGCAATAGGATTATATCTATTATGTGTGCCTAGTGTAGAATCATTTAGTTTTCAGATTGGAGATGTACTTGTATTTTTGTGTGCAATAATATTTGCAATACATATATTAGTTGTGGATCATTTTTCGCCCAAGACAAATGGAGTAAAAATGTCATGCATTCAATTTATTGTTGCTGGTGGAATAGGCATTGTTATGATGTTTATTTTTGAAAATCCAAATTTGAAAGTAATAACAGATAATTGGTTCACGATTATATATGCAGGAATATTCTCTTGTGGAATAGCTTATACATTACAGATTTTGGGACAAAAAGATGCAGATCCCACAGACGCATCACTTATACTTAGTCTGGAATCAGTATTTTCTGTAATTACGGGGACAATAGTTCTTCATGAACATATGAAGAACAAAGAAATAATAGGTTGTATAATGATTCTCGGAGCCGTTTTACTATCACAGCTTCCGACAAATATAACCGTATTAAAGCGCAAGAAGCAGGACAATAATGAAATATAATAATTATACAGAAGCTGTATTTATAGATAGACCTAACCGATTTATTGCTAATGTGGAGATTAATGGCAAGTCAGAGCGGGTTCATGTAAAAAATACGGGAAGATGCAAAGAAATACTGATTCCCGGTGTGAATGTGATATTGGAAAAATCTGATAATCCGAATAGAAAAACGAGATATGATCTTATCGCAGCATATAAAGATAATTTTGGACTCATAAATATAGATAGCCAAGCACCAAACAAAGTAGCTAAAGAGTGGTTAGATAGACAAGATTATGAATATATAAAACCAGAATATACATATGGAAGATCTCGGATAGATTTTTATATGGAAAAAAATGGTGAGAAGTATTTAATGGAAGTAAAAGGATGCACTCTTGAAATAGAAGGAACTGGGTATTTTCCAGATGCACCTACAGAAAGAGGTGTAAAGCATCTAAGAGAGCTTGCAGCGGCAGTAAGTAATGGTTATCACTGTATAATTGCATTTGTAATACAGATGGAAGGAATATCAGAGGTAAAACCATATATGATAACTGATCCGGAATTTGGTAAGGCATTACAGGAAGCTAAGGATAAAGGTGTAGAAGAAGTATTTATAAAATGCAAGGTTGGAAAAGATACATTGAATGCAGAATAGAATTTCTTCTATATAATAATATGTTCGAATACATAAGGAACTATAGAGTTATAAAATTGATTATGCTTGACAATAAAAAATAAGTTCGGTACAATACTTAAGCATTGTTCAAAGGAAAAGAACAATATTCGGAGAAGTACTCAAGTGGCCGAAGAGGTGCCCCTGCTAAGGGTATAGGTCGGGTGACCGGCGCGAGGGTTCAAATCCCTCCTTCTCCGTGAATTTTAGGAAGCCTTTAAGGCTTCCTTTTTTTTACACAAAAAGAAAGAAATGAAATTGTAATAAAAAGCACACGCAATTCTGACAAAAGCACACAAGTCAACAGAGTTTAACTACTTTAATAAAAAAGCGAATTTTTAGTTGACTTCATGGTGGTAGGATGATAATATACTACTTGCGCCAAGGA
>ERZ795062.187-NODE-187-length-57604-cov-16.150150_pt1 | contig 57604 bp, 48 predicted proteins | sample MGYA00375146_ERZ795062 | MGnify/ENA primary metagenome ERZ795062 (study PRJEB30191, sample SAMN05720281) | activated sludge metagenome | isolation source: Anaerobic digester | place: USA | collected 2015-07-16 ...
GTTCCTTGGCGATCGGCTCGACGAAGCCGCGCACGATCATCGCCATCGCCTCCTCTTCGGACAGGCCCCGGGACATGAGGTAGAAGAGTTGGTCCTCGGACACCTTGGACACGGTCGCCTCGTGACCCATCTGGACGTCGTCCTCGCGGATGTCGACGTAGGGGTAGGTGTCGGAGCGGCTGATCGTGTCGACGAGGAGGGCGTCGCAGACCACGCTGCTCCTGGACCCGTGCGCGCCCTCGGCCACTTGGACCAGGCCCCGGTAGGACGTCCGGCCGCCGCCGCGGGCCACCGACTTGGAGACGATCGAACTGCTCGTGTTCGGGGCGGCGTGGACCATCTTGGAGCCGGCGTCCTGGTGTTGGCCCTCGCCGGCGAAGGCGATCGAGAGGGTCTCACCGCGGGCGTGTTCGCCGAGCAGGAAGACGGCGGGGTACTTCATCGTCACCTTCGACCCGATGTTGCCGTCGATCCACTCCATGGTGGCGCCCTCGGCGCAGGTGGCCCGTTTGGTGACGAGGTTGTAGACGTTGTTCGACCAGTTCTGGATGGTCGTGTAACGGACCCGAGCGTTCTTCTTGACGATGATTTCGACGACCGCCGAATGGAGGCTATCGGATTTGTAGATGGGAGCTGTGCAGTTGTGGACGGCCATGCCGAACGCGAGATAACTGTCGGGGGCGGCGACGTCGAGGTTGAAGACCGGCTCGCTGGTCTCCCGGTCCTCCCGGCGGCGAATGGGGACGAGGTAGTACTCGCCCGCGTCCCGGACCTGACGCGGTCCTCGGTTGCGGCCCTCACCGGGAACCGTCCACTGAATTCGGTACAGGTCCTGGCGCGTCACTGGCCGGCCCATGATGACTCCGGGGCCCCCCGGTCGGTCGATGTCGACAGTGGCGAAGTGGCCCAATCGGGCCAGGATGCTCTGCAGCTGGAAGGCCCACACCCGGGACACGGTGTGCGCCCGGTGCCACTTGTTGCCCGATCGCTCGGTGATATTGCCGTCACCACAGACATAGGTCTCGACGAGATTGGTGAGGAATTGATCATCCTGGGCGATGAGATCACCATGGAGTTGCTTGGTGCCCGACCCCGAGCCCACAAGGGTCGTCATGGCGTGGTGCAACGCCTTGGAGTAGACCAAGACCCGCGCCTCGTGTTTGGCCTCGTCGAGACGCACCGACCCGGAGACGTCGTAGAGCTCCTTGCAGAGGTCTTGGACTTCGTTGACGTATCCCGATTCGTCGATATGGAAGGAGAAGACCACGGATTCGTGACCGTTGGTCAATGTGGCATGACCTTCGGCGAGGTAGTAGCCGACGAGACGGGCGAGAGCGATCGACATCCTGGTGCGGGGGGCCTCCGGACGCTGCTTCGGGTAGACAAGGAAGTCACCCTCGTGAACGTCCTTGGCGGCCACCCACCGCGGCTGCGCATCGAGCAACTTCGCCGTGTCGACCTCGGGGAGCCACGAACCCCGCCGAGCCCTCTTGACCCGGACCTCCTCGCGTGGCACGACGAACAGGGGGTGCTCGCTGGTGACGCTGAAGGCGTTGGCCGATGAGACCGGGGTGAAGGTGTGGAGGGTGCCGTTGAGATCACGCATCTGGACGGCCTGGACGCGGCCGGCCCGCCCCAGGTGGGTCGTCACGTGGTCACCCACCCGGATCGACTCGATCGGACGCAGGCCGCCGTCGGCCATGGTGATGAGTTCACCGGCGGGCAGGCAGCCCTCCACGTAGTGCACGTAGGAGCCCTCGTCGGCGATGATCAGCGTGCGCTCGAATTGGCCCATGTTTTCGGTGTTGATGCGGAAATAGGCCTGCAGCGGAATGTCCACGTGCACGCCCGGCGGGACGTAGATGAACGACCCTCCCGACCACACGGCCGTGTTGAGGGCCGCGAACTTGTTGTCGCCCGCGGGAATGACGGTGGCGAAGTGCTCGCGGAAGATGTCTTCGTATTCGCGAAGCCCCGAGTCGGTGTCGACGAAGATGACGCCCTTCTCTTCCAGATCCTCTCGGATCTGGTGGTAAACCACCTCGGAGTTGTGGACGACCATGCCCTCGGCGATGAAGTTGTGCGGACCGTCCACCTCGATGTCCCACACCGGCTCGACCTCGTGCGCTTCGATGCCCTCAACCCGAGCGAATCCCAGATGCTCCGTGCAGTGGCCCCGGAAGGTGGTCCCGTGCGCGGTGGTGTTGGAATGAAAACAGGCGCGGCGACCGAATCGATCAGTTCGCTTGGGGTTGCGGCAGCCCAGGCGTTCGAAGTCCCCGCTGAACTGCAGCCGATAGCCGTCGATCTGCCGCTCCGCGTCCTGCGGATGTGTGGAGACGGAGTGATGCGGGCCGGCCGCCCGCAGCCCCGAGGTGAGCGCCAACTCCTCACCCTGGGTGAGCAGGGCCAGGTTTCCGCTGGTGAGCAGGACCGAACCCGACCGTGCCGGCCCCACATAGCCGTCGGCATCCACCCAACCGCCGAGGAAGGCAAGCCGCTCTTCGGTCGTGGTGGAGAAGACCCATGCGGGGATCGACTTCGTCAGTGACGTCCCGGCGAAACCGTTCTGCCACAGCCAATCCACCAGGGCCTTTGAGTTGATGACGAGGCGTTGGTCATCTGCAGCGATGGTGCGGGCGCCGAACTGCTCGTGCGCGATGCGCGTCAATTCCGCCCTCACCTCGGCGTCTTCGGCCACGACGGCGAACTGGACGCGGTGCGTGCGCCCACTGCTCTGGGTGTTGCCATCGCCGAGGAAGAAGCCGAGGAACCACATGAGGTCGGCCGATGACCGCGCCGGACCGAAGTCACCGGGAAAGGCCCGGGGGGCACCGTACTCGGGCAACCCTCGCGTCACGGCGACGAGGTCACCGGCCGCCAGTTCCCCGACGGTCTTCCAGACCCGGCGATAGCGCGCGCGCTGGCGACCCGGACGCCGGGCGTCCTCGAGAACGAGGAAGGGGTGGTTGTCGGTGGCCCGGATGGTGCGACCGTTGACGGTCACCGAGTAGGTCTGCCGAACCCCCGTCTGCGCCGCGGCTCGAACCGGTGCCGTCCGGAACTGCCCAGTCCCTTCGTCGAAGGCAAAGACCCGGTCGCCGGGGTGAATGTCCTTGATGGGGACCAGCCCGCGACCGGCCGTCCACACGCGCGTGTCCTGGGCCAGACACTCGTACTGCGCCGCCACGCCCGCGACAAGGCGTTGCTTCTCGGCCTCGGGGATCCCCAACCGGTCATAGGTGTTCTTGATGTCCTCGGGCAGTTCCTCCCAGGACGTCGCCTGCTTCTCGGTGGACTTGACGAAATACTTGATGTTCTGGAAGTCGATGCCCGACAAGTCGCTCCCCCACGTGGGCATCGGCTTCTTGTCGAACAACCGCAGCGACTTCAACCGCAACTCGCGCATCCACGCCGGCTCGTTCTTGCGCGCCGAAATGTCCTCGACGACCTCCGCGCTCAACCCACGACGGGCCGAGGCACCGGCCGCATCGGAGTCGGACCACCCGTACTCGTAGGTGCCCAGGCCCTTGAGTCCGGGGTTGAGGTCCTCGATCGAGGGTTCGTTGAGCGTCGTCATGAGGGCGACCCCTTGTCGGTGGCAGGTGGGACGGTGGGCATGGGAACGAAGGTGGTACACACGTGGTCACCCTGGGCCAAGGTGGCCAGCCGCTGCAGGTGGACACCGAGCACCTCGGCGAACACCTCGGCTTCGGCGTCGCAGAACTCGGGGAACTCGGCGGCCACGTGCTGCACCGGGCAGTGCCCTTGGCACAGTTGGATGCCGGTGAGCCGGCTGTCCGGGTCGGGACCGCTGACGGGGCGGGCGGTCGCGGCATACCCCTCGCGTTGGAGCGCCCGGACGAGTCCGGCGGTGCGCTCGACGAGGGAAGCGGACGGTTCGGGCAGGTCGGTGGCGCACCGGGCGGCCAACTCCCGGGCGCGCTGTTCGGCGAAATCACGGACCGCGGGCCGCCCGACGTGCTCGGCGAGGAAGCGCAGCGCCTCTTCGGCGAGCAAGTCATAGTCGGACCGGAGGGCGTCGTGGCCGGCGGGGCTCACCACCCAGGACTTCGCCGGACGGCCCCTACCGCGCCGGACCGCCGGCTCGTGAGCCTCGATGAGGCCCTCCCCCAACAAGTTCTCGACATGTCGACGGACTGCCGTCTCGGTGACCCCGAGGCGTTCGACGAGATCGGCGGTTGTGATCGGCCCAAGGGTGCTGATGTCGCGCAGAATGAGTTCGCGGGTGCTCGCCTGCGGAGTCGACGACGCGTCGACAGCGGCAGGTGAGCGATTAACCACACACGCATGTTAGTTAAGTAGGCGAAGAACGCCAAGTGGGGTCGCCCTCAGGGTGTCGCTGGGCCGCCCGGGGACGGTGGCGCCTGATCGTGACGGTCATCGTGTTGCTCGTCATCGAGTCCGTCGTCCTCGATGACACCGAGGAAGACCGAGCGCAGCCGGGTGCGCGGCGGCGCAATCGCCTCGGCGCCCCACAAGCGTTCCCGCAGCGGAGCGGTCGCCACCCCCAAGGGGGCCTGGAGGACGTACCCGTAGGCGATGGCCATCCCGGTCACGCCGGGCTCGAAGATCATGCCGAGCGCGATGGCCGCGAACACCGTGACCGTCCCGACCCAGGCATGGCGGGTGTGCGGCGCCAAGAGGTTGCGGAAAGACCGGAATCGGATCGTCGTCACCATGAGGATCGCCGGGACAACACTCACGCCGACCAACCACAGGAACGACCACGGCGATCCGGCCACTCGCGGGGTCTGCAGCGCCACGACGGTCGCCATGACGACTGCGGCGGCGGCGGGACTCGGGAGGCCGATGAAATAGCGCTTGTCCGCCGTCGGGTCGGTCGTCACGTTGAAACGGGCGAGCCGGAATGCCGCGCACGACATCCACAAGAACGCGCCGAGCCAAGCAAAGATCGGCCACTTCACCAACGCCCAGGTGTGGACGATGACCGCCGGGGCGAGCCCGAAGGACACCAGGTCGGCCAGCGAATCCAACTGGATACCGAAGGGTGAGGTCGCCCCCACCTTGCGGGCGACGAACCCGTCGGCGATGTCCATGAGGATGCTCACCCCGATGAGCAGCCCCGCCACCCGGAACTCGCCGCTCAGCGTGAGCAGCACACAACTCAGGCCCGCCATCATGTTGAGGGTCGTGAACACACTGGGCGAGACCAGCCGCAGCCGTTCCCGGGTCGGCAGTTGCCGCAACGACACGACCTCGACGCCGGAGGGGGCGACCAGTCGCCACCGGTCGAAGGGGCGCCGCCGCCCTCTCAGCCAGCGGGGCCCTTCCCCGTTTTCGTTCATGACGCACCCGCGCTGCGCCAGCGCCCGATGACGCTCTCCCCGGCAACGACGCGATCGCCCGCCGCCACGCTCAGGTCGACCTCCGGCGGCACGAACACGTCCATCCGCGACCCGAACTTCATCAACCCGATCCGCGCCCCGGTGGCGATGTCGTCGCCCACGCAGATGCGGGTGACGACGCGCCGGGCCATGAGTCCGACGATCTGCCGGAAGTGGACCCGACGCACCTGCCCGTCGACGACGCGCTGGACGGTGATGTCGCTGCGCTCGTTGAGGTAGGCGCTCTCGTGCTTGTAGGCGGCCAGCCACTTGCCGGGCCGGTAGGCGACCTCGGTGACCCGCCCCCCGTAGGGCGCCCGGTTGATATGGACGTCGAACGCCGACAAGAAGATGCTCACCTGCTGCCAGGCCCCGTCGGGGGCGACGTCGGGTTGGCCGGGACCGGCATACATGACCTTACCGTCCGCCGGCGAGCGCACCTCGTCGTCGGGCACCGCGGTGGCATCGGGGCTGCGGTCGGGGTCGCGAAAGAAGAGCGCGACGGCGACGGGGACCACCGCGAGCGCGAGAGCGAGGCGGGGGCGGCGGGCCAGGCCGGCGACGAGCGCCGGAAGCGCGGCCACGGCGCTCGCGGGCGCAGCCTCGCGGTCGATGGTCAGCATCGCGGGTCCTCTCACGTGGAATCGCCCCGAGAGTAACGGTCGCCTCCCCGCCGACGCCAGAATGACCGCGGTATGCCGCGCCGCCAGCCCCGGCGCTACCACCGCTTTGGCCGTGATCGGGGTGAGCCCCCGGGAGGGAGCGGCGAGCCGTGCGGCATACGATCGGGGACATGCCTGCGGTCGAAGTGCACGAGTTGCGGCGAACGTTCGGGAGCACGGTGGCGGTCGATGACGCGACGTGGAGCGCCCAGTCGGGGCGGATCACCACGGTCCTCGGTCCCAACGGCGCCGGCAAGTCCACCACCATCGAATGTCTCGAGGGTCTGCAGCACCCCGATGGGGGGCGGGCCCGGGTGTTGGGTGTCGACCCGTGGCGGGCCGGCCCCGAGCACCGGGCCCGGGTCGGCGTCATGTTCCAGGACGGCGGGCTCCCCAACACCTCGCGCCCCCTGCCGCTGCTGCGGCACCTCGCCCGCCTGTATGCCGCGCCGCGCCCGGTCGAGGATCTCGTCGAGCGGTTGGGGATCGGCGACTTTGCCCACACCCCGATCCGGCGGATGTCCGGGGGGCAGAAGCAGCGCGTGGGGTTGGCGGCGGCGCTGCTGCCGGCCCCGGAGGTCGTGTTCCTCGACGAGCCGACCGCCGGTCTGGACCCGCATGCCCGCCTGGACGTATGGGACCTCATCCGGGAGACGGCACGCGACGGGGCCGCGGTCGTGTTGACCACGCATTCGTTCGAGGAGACCGAGCGGCTGGCCGACGAGGTGGTCGTCATGGCTCGTGGCCAGGTGCTGGCCGCCGGGCCACTCGCGGACGTGCGGGCCGGGGCGAGCGTCGAGGAACGGTATTTCGCGTTGACAGGAGGACGGCGATGAGCGCGGCGGCTCCGGATGCCGGGACGATGCGGGCCGCTCCCGCCGGGCAGCGGGTGGCGTCCCAGGTCCGGTTCGAGACGGTGACGCTGCTGCGCAACGGGGAGCAGTTGGTCGTGTCCTTGGTGCTCCCGGCGATGGCCCTCATCGGGTTGGTGCTCAGCCCGTTCCCCTCGTTGGGTGCGGGCGCTCGAGTGGACATCGTGACGCCGGGCATTCTCGCGCTGGCCGTGGTCTCGACGGGGTTCACCGGGCAGGCGATTTCGACGGCGTTCGACCGCCGCTACGGCGTGTTGCGGATGTATGGCGTGAGCCCCCTGGGGCGGGCGGGGCTACTCCTGGGCAAGACCGGTGCGGTGCTCGTCGTCCTGGTCATTCAGTTGCTCGTGCTGGGGGCGCTTGGTGTCGGCATGGGGTGGCGACCGGTGTTTGCCGGGGTCGTGCCCGCGCTCTTGGGGTTGCTCCTCGGGGTGGCCAGTTTCGTCGGGCTGGCCCTGCTGCTGGCCGGCACCTTGCGCGCCGAGGCGGTGTTGGCGGTCGCCAACCTGCTGTGGGTGATCTTCCTCGGCGCCGGGTTGGCGATCCCGGTGAGCGTGCTGCCAGGTGGCCTGCAGCACGTGGCGGCGGCTACCCCGGCGGGAGCCCTGGGCGAGGCGTTGCGGGCCGCCCTCGTGGACGGCAGTTGGCCCTTGGCCTCGTGGGCGGTCCTGCTCGCCTGGTCGGCGGTCACCTGGCTGGTCGCGCTCAAGGTGTTCCGCTGGGCCCCGTGAGTGGCCGCTCGCGGCCGACTCAGTTGGCCGCGAATCCCTCCGCCAACCGCACGAAGCGGGTGCCCTTGTCGACCAGGGCGGCGAGCACCTGCTTGACCCCGGCCGCCGTGCCGCGCCCTGGTCGGTTCATGTGCCCGATGACGATGTCGCCGGCCTTGGCGCCGCGCAGCGCGCTCGCCACCGCCGCCGGCGGGGCCGTAGCCCCGGCGTCGGCATTGACCGCGAACCCGGCCAGGGGTCGCCCCAGTTCGCGCGCGAGCGCGGCACAGGCCTCGTCGGCATACGCGGTGCCGGGCCGGAAGAACCACGGCCGCCGTCCCAGCGTCGAGGTGAACCAGTCGTCGGCACCGACGAGTTCGTCGTAGGCCTCCCCGAGGTTCGCGGTGCCGGTGATGCCGTATGCCGCTTTCCCGCTCGTCGACAGCGGCACGTGCCGCATCCCGTGCGACTCGACCTCGAACAGGGGATCGTTGGCCAGTTCGAGCGCCAGGCTCGGATTCGCGGTGATCCAGCGCCGGTTGAGGAACAGGGTCGCGGGCACCTGGAGGCGCCGCAGTTCCCCGATGAGGTCGGCGTCGTACCCGTCACCGCCACCACTGCCCCCACAGGCGTCGAACGTCAGCGCAACCCCGGCTGCCTTGTCGAGGTGGGTGAGCACCCCGGGGACCGCGAGCCCCCAGGCACCCGGTGGGCGGGCGGCATACCGGGCGACGACGTCGGCACGGGACGGGAGGGCCGTCAAGGCCCATTCAGGCCCCGGAAGCGGGTGGGCGGTCGGCGCGGACGAGGTGGGTGACGACACCGACGGTGAGGGTGACGGCGAGGCGGTCGGTGAGGGGGTGGGCGGCGCCGAGGGGGCCGGGCCGGCGGTGGTCGCCGAGGGTGCCGGGGTACCGGTCGAGCAGCCCGCGCCGGCGAGCGCGAGACCACCGGCGAGTATGACTCGGCGCGAAGGGAACTCGCGACTCATGGGCACCTCCGGTGCGGATCGGCACACCCCCCGCGGACGCGGACGGGTGAGCGGGCTCGTAGGCTCAAGGAGTGAGTATGCCGTCCGCCACCCTCGACCGCCCGACCCGACCCGCCGAGGAAGGCAGGGCCGCCCGATGGCTCGCCCCGGTGCTCTGGCTCAATGCCGCGCTGCAGGTGATCATCATCGTCACCGGTGGGATCGTGCGGCTGAGCGGCAGCGGGCTCGGCTGCCCGACCTGGCCGCAGTGCGTGCCCGGGTCCTACACCCCGGTGGCCCAGCAGGCCCAGGGGTTCCACAAGTACATCGAGTTCGGCAACCGCACGCTCACCGGGGTGCTGCTCATCGTCGCGGTCGCGGCGCTCGTCCTCATCTTGAAGGCCGCGCCGCGCCGTCACCTCATCGTCAAGGCCGCCCTCGTCCTCGCGGTCGTCGTCCTCCAGGCCGTGATCGGCGGGATCACCGTCCTCGTCGGTCTGCACCCGATCACTGTTGCGGCCCACTTCCTGCTCTCCGGCGCGCTCGTGGGCATCGCGACCAACCTCTACCTCACCCGGGACGAACCCGACGGCGCGAAGCACTGGCTGGTTCCGCCGCTCGTGCGCTCGCTGTCCCTGGTCACCTGCGTCGCCGGCGCGGTCGTGCTCACGTTGGGCACGGTCGTCACGGGGTCCGGGCCGCACTCGGGTGACGCGGTCACCCCGGCGCGCTTCGGGTTCGACCCGCGGACCATCTCGTGGCTGCACGCCGATGCGGTGATGCTCTTCATCGGCCTCGTCGTCGCCTGCTGGATCGCCGCCCGGCTCACCGCCACTGCCGGGTCGAGCGCGGCCTCCGCCTGGGCGGGCGTGCTGCTGGTCACCCTCGCCCAGGGCGTCGTCGGCTACACCCAGTACCTCACGAGCCTGCCGTGGCTGCTCGTTCTCACCCACATGCTGCTGGCCGCGCTCTTGGTCGTCACTCTCACCCGCGCTATGGTCGCCAGCCGCGCCCGCGCCGCGACCTCCGCCTGAGTCCGCCCTTCTCGGTATGCCGCCGCCTGGCGGTCTGCCGGGCTCGGCTCGGCTCGCCGTCCGGCCCCCGGGCAGCCGTCAGGCCCAGGGCAGGGCGACGTGGAGGATCGGGTCGACGGCCACGGCCAAGAACACGAGCGTGACGTAGCTGATCGAGTAGTGGAACAGCCGCATCGGTTTGAGTTCGCCGACCGTGGTGCGCCCCTGCTTGGCGAAGCGGAGCAGCCGGTGCGCCTCGGCGAGGAAGAGGCCCCCGGAGAGGAGAGCGACCGCGGCATACACCCAGCCCATCGAGGCGATGGGGACCAAGGCGAGCGAGGTGAGCACCATCGCCCACGAGTAGGCGACGATCTGACGGCCGACGACGACCGGGCCCTCATCGACGGGCAGCATCGGCACCGACGCCCGCGAGTAGTCCTCACGGAAGGCCATCGACAACGGCCAGTAGTGCGGGGGGGTCCAGAAGAAGATGACGAAGAACAGGACCACCGCCGGCCACCCGACCGTGCCTGTCACCGCGGACCAGCCGATGAGCGTCGGCATGCAGCCGGCAGCCCCGCCCCAGACGATGTTCTGGCTGGTGCGGCGCTTGAGGATCACCGTGTAACCCACGGCATACATGACGATCGCCAGCAGCGAGAGCAGCGCCGACGGCACGTTGACGAAGACGAGGAACCACGCCGTCGACAGCACGGTGAGGATCGCCCCGAACACCAGGCCGGCTCGCGGGGTGATTTCCCCGGTCACCATGGGCCGGTTCTCGGTGCGATGCATGAGGGCGTCGATGTCGCGGTCGTAGACGCAGTTGAACGTGTTGGCGGCGCCCGCGGACAACGACCCGCCCACCAAGGTGGCGACGACGAGCCACAGGTTGGGCACCCCGCGCTGGGCCAGGAACATCACCGGCACCGTCGTGACCAGGAGCAATTCGATGATGCGCGGCTTGGTCAGCGAGATGTAATTCGCGATCTGCCGCCGCAGCCCGGGGGCCGTCGGGGCGGCGCCGGTGGGCGGTGCGACAGCAGACACGATCCCTCACACGAGCAGCGGACAACGGTGTTGGCGAGTCTACCCGCGCATTAGGCTTACAGAGCGCGCGCCCCGAGGGGCGTTCAACCGGCGCCCGCGGGCCACCGACGGGCGGCATCGACAACAAAGGGGCACCACGTGGCAGCGGACACCACCCAGCGATCGGCCAGCCTCCACCCGCCGATCGCGGCGAAGACCGGTTGGACCGACCTCGATGTGCGTGCCGTAGACACCGCCCGGCTGCTCGCCGCCGACGCCGTCCAGAAGGTCGGCAACGGGCACCCCGGCACGGCCATCTCGCTGGCGCCCGCGGCATACCTCCTCTTCCAAAACGTCATGGTCCACGACCCGGCCGACCCCACCTGGCTGGGGCGCGACCGGTTCGTCCTCTCCGCGGGGCACTCCAGCCTCACCCTCTACACCCAGCTCTTCCTCTCCGGCTACGGCCTCGAACTGAGCGACCTACAAGCGCTGCGGACCTGGGGCTCGCTCACCCCCGGGCACCCCGAATACGGCCACACCGCGGGCGTCGAGGTCACCACCGGGCCGCTGGGATCCGGCCTGGCGACCGCGGTCGGCATGGCGATGGCCCAGCGCCGCCAGCGCGGCCTGCTCGACCCGGACGCCGCCCCCGGCGAGAGCCCCTTCGACCACCACATCTGGGTCATCGCCGGTGACGGTTGCCTCCAGGAGGGGGTGACGAGCGAGGCGTCGTCTCTGGCGGGCCACCAGGGGCTGGGCAACCTCACCGTCATCTACGACGCCAACCGGATCTCCATCGAGGACGACACGAACATCGCCTTCAGCGAGGACGTCCTCGCCCGGTATGCCGCCTACGGCTGGAACGTCGTCGACGTCGACTGGCGCCGCAGCGACAACCCGGCCGGCACGGCCGAGTACGTCGAGGACATCGATGCCCTCCAGGCCGCCCTGCTCGCCAGCCGCACCGCCACCGCGCCGACGATCATCAAACTCCACACCGTCATCGCGTGGCCGGCCCCGACCAAGCGCGGCAGCGGCAAGTCCCACGGCGCGGCCCTCGGCGACGCCGAAATCCGCGGGATGAAGGAGTTGCTCGGTTTCGACCCCGACCAGACCTTCGAGGTCGCCGGCCCCGTCCTGCGGCACGCGCGCAAGGTCAAGACCCGGGGCAAGGCCGCCCACACGGCGTGGAACAAACGGTATGCCGCGTGGCGCAAGTCCCAGCCGGAGCGGGCCGCGCTCCTGGACCGGCTCGTCGAACGCCGCCTCCCCGATGGGTTCGCCAAAGCCCTGCCGACCTTCCCCGCCGACGCCAAGGGGTTGGCGACCCGCGCGGCCAGCGGCGCGGTCCTCAGCGCGCTCGCCGACGTCATGCCCGAACTGTGGGGCGGCTCGGCCGACCTCGCCGAGTCGAACAACACGACGATGGCGGGCCAGCCCTCGTTCGTGCCGGCCGAGCACCAGACGAGGGAGTGGGCGGGCAACCCCTACGGGCGCACTCTTCACTTCGGCATCCGCGAGTTCGCTATGGGCCTGGCCGTCAACGGCATCGCCTTGGAGGGCCTGACCCGGCCCTACGGCGGCACCTTCCTGGTCTTCTCCGACTACATGCGGGCCGCCGTTCGCCTGGCGGCCCTCCAACAGATCCCCTCGACGTTCGTGTGGACCCACGACTCCATCGGCCTCGGCGAGGACGGGCCCACCCACCAGCCCATCGAGCACCTCGCCTCGCTGCGGCTCATCCCCGGCTTCGCGGTCGTGCGCCCCGCCGACGCCAACGAGACCGCGCAGGCGTGGGCCGCGATCCTTGAGCAGTCGGGCCCGGTGGGCTTGTGCCTGTCCCGGCAAGCCCTCCCGGTCATCGACCGCGGCCGGGGGAAGGCCGCGCCGGCCCGGGGGGTCGCCAAGGGCGGCTACGTCCTGCTCGAGGCGAGCACCGGCACCCCCGAGGTCATCCTCATCGCCACCGGCTCCGAGGTCGCCCTCGCGGTGAGCGCGCGCGAGCGTCTCGAAGCGGCCGGCATCGGCACCCGGGTGGTCTCGATGCCCTGTGTCGAATGGTTCCGGAAGCAACCCCGCACCTATCGCACCAAGGTCCTCCCCCCGGCTGTGCGGGCCCGGGTGGCCGTCGAGGCCGGGGTGAGCAGCGGCTGGCACGAGTTCGTCGGGGATGCCGGCGAGATTGTCGGCATCGACCACTTCGGTGCCTCCGCGGACGGCGCGACCCTGTTCCGCGAGTTCGGTTTCACCCCGGAGTCCGTCGTCGCGGCTGCCAACCGCTCCCTGGCGAAGGGCCGGTGACCCTCATGACCACCCCGTCCGCGATTCGTGCTCTCACCGACGCCGGGGTTTCGATCTGGCTCGACGATCTCTCCCGAGAGCGGCTCACGTCCGGCAATCTCGCCGGCCTCGTCGCGACCCGCGGGGTGGTCGGGGTGACGACCAACCCGTCGATCTTCCAGGCGGCGCTCGCCCACGGCGAGGCGTATGCCGCGCAGGTCCGTGAGCTGGCCACCGCCGGTGCCGACGTGGACACCGCCGTGGCTGCGCTCACGACCCACGACGTGCGGGAGGCCTGTGACGTCTTCGCCCCCGTCTTCGAGGCCACCGAGGGCGTCGACGGGAGGGTGTCCATCGAGGTCGACCCGCGTCTGGCTCACGACACCGATGCAACGATCGCCCAGGTCCGGGCCCTGCACGCCCAGGTGGGCCGGCCGGGGGTGCTCATCAAGATCCCCGCCACCCTCGAGGGGCTGCCGGCCATCTCCGCTGTCCTTGCCGAGGGCATCAGCGTCAACGTCACCCTCATCTTCAGCCTGGAGCGCTACCGCGCGGTCCTCAACGCCTTCCTCGTCGGGCTCGAACGGGCCCGCGAGGCCGGCCTCGACCTCTCGAGCATCCACTCGGTCGCGTCGTTTTTCGTCTCCCGAGTCGACACCGAGGTCGACGCCCGCCTGACGGCGATCGGCACCGGCGAGGCGCTGGCCCTCAAGGGCCAGGCGGCGCTCGCCAATGCCCGGTTGGCCTACCACGCCTACGAGGAAGCCTTCGCGTCCTCGCGCTGGGAGTCCCTCGCCGCCGCCGGGGCGCGGCCGCAACGGCCGTTGTGGGCGTCCACGGGAGTGAAGGACCCGGCATACCCGGACACCCTCTACGTCACCGAACTGGTGGCGCCGGGCACGGTCAACACGATGCCGGAAAAGACCCTGGAAGCCCTCGCCGACCACGGCGCCGTCCACGGCGACACGATCACCGGCGCGTATGCCGCCGCCGACGCCACCCTCGATGCCCTCGAACGGCTCGGGATTCCGTATGCCGAGGTGACCGACCTGCTCGAACGCGAGGGGGTCGCGAAGTTCGAGGCCGCCTGGCAACAGGTGCTCGACGGGGTGCAGACGGCCCTGGAGGCGGCCCGATGAGCGCGCCACGCCCGGCACCGGTGACCGCGGACCACAACCCGTTGCGCGATCCGCTTGACATGCGCCTGCCGCGCATTGCCGGGCCCTGCGGCATAGTCCTCTTCGGGGTGACCGGCGATCTGTCCCGCAAGAAGCTGCTCCCGGCCATCTACGACCTGGCCAACCGGGGCCTGCTGCCGCCCGGGTTCTCCCTCGTCGGGTTCGCCCGGCGGGACTGGGCGGACCAGGACTTCGGGCAGATCGTCCACGACGCGATCAAGGCCGGCGCGCGCACGCCGTTCCGGGAGGAGGTGTGGCGCTCGCTGTCCGAGGGCATCCGGTTCGTCCAGGGCACCTTCGACGACGATGCCGCTTTCGACACCCTGGCCGCCACCGTCCACGACCTCGACGTCCAGCGCGGCACCGGCGGCAACCATGCGTTCTATCTCTCGATCCCGCCGGGTGCCTTCGGTGTCGTTTGTGAACAGTTGCGGCGCAGCGGGCTGGCCTCCCCCGAGGGGGGCGGTTGGCGCCGGGTCATCATCGAGAAGCCCTTCGGTCACGACCTCGAATCGGCCCGCGCCCTCAACGCCATCGTCGAGTCCGTCTTCCCCGCCGACTCGGTGTTCCGCATCGACCACTACCTCGGCAAGGAGACGGTCCAGAATCTCCTCGCGCTGCGGTTCGCCAATGCCATGTTCGAACCGGTGTGGAACCGCAACTACGTCGACCACGTCCAGATCACCATGGCCGAGGACATCGGCATCGGGGGTCGCGCCGGCTACTACGACGGCATCGGCGCGGCCCGCGACGTCATCCAGAACCACCTGCTCCAGTTGCTCGCCCTGACAGCCATGGAGGAGCCGGTGTCCTTCGAGCCGCGCCACCTGCGCGCCGAGAAGGAGAAGGTGCTCTCCGCGATCCGGCTCCCCGACGACCTCGCCTCGGCGTGCGCGCGGGGCCAGTATGCCGCGGGCTGGCAGGGCGGCGAGGAGGTCGTCGGTTACCTGCAGGAGACGGGCGTGGCTCCCGATTCGACGACCGAGACGTATGCCGCGGTCCGCCTCGACGTCGCCAACTCGCGGTGGGCCGGGGTGCCCTTCTACCTGCGCACCGGCAAGCGGCTCGGCAAGCGGGTCACCGAGATCGCCGTCGTCTTCAAGCGGGCGGCGCATCTTCCCTTCGCGGACACGGCCATCGAGTCCCTCGGCCAGAACGCCATCGTCATCCGGGTCCAGCCCGACGAGGGGGTGACCATCCGGTTCGGCGCCAAGGTGCCCGGATCGCAGATGGAGGTGCGCGACGTGACGATGGACTTCGGTTATGGCCGGGCCTTCACCGAGACCTCGCCCGAGGCCTATGAGCGGCTGATCCTCGACGTCCTCCTCGGCGACCCGCCGCTGTTTCCCCGCCACGAGGAGGTCGAGTTGTCCTGGGAGATCCTCGACCCGATCGAGGCCCACTGGGCCGCGCAGGGCGGGCCGCTCTGTCAGTACCCCGCGGGCACCTGGGGGCCGGCCGATGCCGACGAGATGATGGCCCGCGATGGGCGTGAGTGGAGGATGCCGTGATTGTCGACCTGCCGGACACGACCACCGGCGAGCTGTCCAAGCGGCTCGTGCGGATGCGCGCCGATGTCGGCGCCATGGCCCTCTCCCGGGTGCTCACCCTCGTCATCGTCGTCGACGACCTCGACAGCGAGCAGGCGATCACGGTCGCCAACGAGGCCAGCCGCCAGCACCCGAGCCGTATCCTCGTCCTCGTCCACGGCCCCGGCCGGGGGCGCAGCCGTCTCGACGGGCAGATTCGGGTCGGCGGCGATGCCGGGGCCAGTGAGGTGTTCGTATGCCGCCTCATGGGTCCGCTCGTCAAGCACGCCGCCAGCGTGGTCACCCCGCTCCTCCTCCCCGACTCCCCCATCGTCGCCTGGTGGCCCAGGCAGGCCCCGACCGATCTTTCTCTCGATCCGATCGGGGCGATGGCGCAGCGGCGGATCACCGACGCGGTGCACCTGCGCGGCACCCCCCGCACCGTGCTGCGGCGGTTGGCCCGCACCTACACCCCCGGCGACACCGACCTCGCCTGGGGCCGAATCACGCGCTGGCGGGGATTGCTCGCCGCTGCCCTCGACCAAGCCCCCTTCGAACCGGTCGAGTCTGCCGTCGTCCGGGGCGCCCCCGACTCGCCGTCGGCCGACCTGCTCGCCGCCTGGCTGCATGCGCGGTTGCGGTGCCCGGTTACCGTCGAGCGGTCCAAGGCGTCCTCGGGAGTGATCGGTGCCAGCCTGACCCGCGCCAGCGGCATACTCGACCTGCACCGGCCCGAGGAGGGCAACGTCGCGACCCTGACGGCACCGGGGCAACCGGTGCGCACCATCGCCCTGGCCCACCGCAGCGACGCCGAGTGCCTGGCCGAGGAGCTGCGGCGGCTCGACATCGACGAGATCTACGAACAGGCCCTCACCGAGGGTCTGGAAGGGGTGCGCTGAGGGTCAGCGGATCAGGCCGCGGTCGCGCAGGCTGCCGAGGGCCTCTTCGAGGATGACCGCACCCTCGGCGTCGGAGCGACGCTCCTTGACGTAGGCCAAGTGGGTTTTGTAGGGCTCGACCTTGGGCGGCGCCGGCGGGTTGGCCGCATCGGTCCCCGCCGGGAAACCGCACCGGGGGCAGTCCCACGCGTCGGGGACGACGACACCCTCCTCCTGGGCGAAACTCGGCGTCGTCTGGTGCCCGTTGGAGCAGTAGAACGTCACGAACACCCGAGGGGCGCTCTCGCCCCGCTCGGCCTCCCCCATCGGGCCTGCCCCGACCCGGCTGCCCCGGATTGCATTGCCACCAGCCACAGTTGTTCTCCTTCGAGGGGGTCGACGTCAGGCGAACCGAGCAAGCACACCCAGTCCGACGATGCAGGTGAACCACACCAGCGCCATCGCGATCGTGATCCGGTCGAGGTTGCGCTCGGCGACCGAGGAACCGCCGAGCGAACTCGACATCCCGCCGCCGAACATGTCCGACAGCCCGCCGCCCTTGCCCTTGTGCAAGAGGATGAGCATGGTCAGGAACAGGCCGGCGATGACCAGGAGAACTTGCAGGCCGATGCGGACGGCATTCACGACATTCCTCGGGGGTCGAACGGGCAGGACGACTCGGGCTCAGACCGATCGCCGCGCCCTCGACAAGAGAGCGCGGCGATCAGGATAACCCGCGAATCCGTCAGGCGGATTGCAGGTGGTCGCGATAGCGACAAATGGCGGTGAACTCGTCGGCGTCGAGGGAGGCGCCACCGACGAGCGCACCGTCGACGTCCTCCTTGGCCATGATGGCCGCGACGTTGCTGGACTTGACCGAGCCGCCGTAGAGGATGCGGATGCCGTCGGCGAGATCGCCGCTGTAGAGCTCGGCAACCTTGGTGCGGATCGCGGCGCACACCTCTTGGGCGTCCTCAGGGGTGGCGACCTCACCGGTGCCGATGGCCCAGATGGGTTCGTAGGCGATGACGATGCTCTTGGCCTGGTCGGCAGGCAGTCCGGCCAGCCCGGCCTCGATCTGGGCGAGCACGTGCGGGACGTGCTGCCCGGCCTGCCGGACCTCAAGGCCCTCACCGCAGCAGAAGATCGGGGTGATGCCGTGCCGGTAGGCGGCCTTGATCTTGGCGTTGACGACGTCGTCGCCCTCGTGGTGGTACTCGCGGCGCTCGCTGTGCCCCACGGTGACGTAGGTGCAGCCCAACTTGGCGAGGAACGCGCCGCTGATCTCGCCGGTGTAGGCGCCGGAGTCGTGCATCGACAGGTCCTGGGCGCCGTACTTGAGCGGCAGTTTGTCGCCGTCGACGAGCGTCTGCACGCTGCGGATGTCGGTGAACGGGGGCAACACCGCGACCTCGACGGCGCCGTGGTCGTGTTTGCCGTCCCGCAGGCTCCAGTCGAGTTTCTGGACCAGGTGGGTGGCCTGGAGGTGGTCGAGGTTCATCTTCCAGTTGCCCGCCATGAGCGGAGTGCGCGCGGCCATGTCGCCGGTTCCCTTTCGTTGTTACGTCTCGTCACGTCGTTATGGAGGCGTATGCCGTGACTCACCGGCGCGTGGGCGCGGCGGTGAGTCACGGCATACGACCTGCTCGCGGTCAGCCCGCGAGGATGGAAATGCCGGGCAGGTCCTTGCCCTCGAGGTATTCGAGGGAGGCCCCGCCACCGGTGGAGATGTGGCCGAATTGGTCGTCGGCGAACCCGAGCAACCGCACGGCGGCCGCGGAGTCCCCGCCACCGACGACGGTGAGCGCACCGGCGGCGGTTGCGTCGACGAGGGCCTGGGCCACCGCCTTGGTGCCGGCCGCGAACGGTGCCATCTCGAAGGCCCCCATCGGGCCGTTCCAGAAGACGGTGCGCGCGTCGGCGAGTTTGCCGGCATAGATCGCGGCCGACTCCGGACCGATGTCCAGGCCCATCATGTCGGCGGGGATCGCGTCGGCCCGGACCACGGCGGTCTCGGTGTCGGCGCTGAACTCCTTGCCGCAGACGATGTCGACGGGCAGGACGATCTCGACCCCGGTCTCGGCGGCCCGAGCCAGGTAGTCCTTGCACACCTCGATGGAGTCGACATCGAGCAGGCTCTTGCCGACCTCGTGACCCTGGGCCGCGAGGAAGGTGAAGAGCATGCCGCCGCCGATGAGGAGCCGGTCGGCCTTGCCGAGGAGGTTGTCGATGACCGCGAGCTTGTCGGCGACCTTCGCGCCACCGAGCACCACGGCATACGGGCGCTCGGGGTCGACGGTGAGGCGACGCAACACCTCGACCTCGGCCGCGACCAAGCCACCCATCGCTGACGGCAGCCGGGTGGCGACGTCGTAGACGGAGGCTTGCTTGCGGTGAACGACCCCGAAGCCGTCGGAGACGTAGGCGTCGGCCAGCCCGGCCAAAGCGTCGGCGAACGCCGCGCGCTCCTCGTCGGTCTTGGCCGTCTCCCCGGGGTTGAAGCGGAGGTTTTCGAGGAGCACGACGTCACCGTCGCCCATGGCCGCTACGGCACCCTGGGCGCTCTCCCCCACCGTGTCGGTGGCGAAGGTGACGGGGGTGCCGAGCAACTCGCCGAGGCGACCCACGACCGGCTTGAGGGAGTAGCGCTCCTCGGGGGCTCCCTTGGGACGCCCGAGGTGGGCGCACACGATGACGCGTGCGCCCCCCTCAAGGAGTGCCTTGATCGTCGGGACCGAGGCCCGGATGCGGCCGTCGTCGGTGATGACCCGGGTGCCGTCGGCCTGTTCGGCCAGGGGCACGTTGAGGTCGGAGCGAACGAGGACGCGCTTGCCGCGCAGGTCGCCGAGCGAGGCGATGTCACTCATGACCCGATGCCTGCTTCCTCAGAGGCTCTTGCCCATGTAGGCAATGAGGTCGACGAGACGGTTGGAGTAGCCCCACTCGTTGTCGTACCAGCCGACGACCTTGACCTGGTTGCCGATGACCTTGGTCAGGCCGGCGTCGAAGATGCAAGAGTGCGGGTCGGTGACGATGTCGGCGGACACGATCGGGTCCTCGGTGTACTTGAGGATGCCCTTGAGCGGGCCCTCGGCGGCGGCCTTGACGATCGCGTTGACTTCGGCGACGGTCGTCTCGCGGCCGGCCTCGAAGGTGAGGTCGGTGGCCGAGCCGGTGGGGGTGGGCACGCGCAGGGCGTAGCCGTCGAGCTTGCCCTTGAGGGCGGGCAGGACCAGGCCGATGGCCTTGGCGGCACCGGTGCTCGTCGGGATGATCGACAAGGCGGCGGCGCGCGAGCGGCGCAGGTCCTTGTGCGGGCCGTCGAGGAGGTTCTGGTCCTGGGTGTAGGCGTGGACCGTCGTCATGAGGCCCTTGATGATGCCGAGCGCGTCGTTGAGCGGCTTGGCCATCGGGGCCAGGCAGTTGGTCGTGCAGGAGGCGTTGGAGACGACGTTGTGGGCGGCCGGGTCGTAGTCGGCGTTGTTGACACCCATGACGAAGGTGGCGTCTTCGTTGGAGGCGGGCGCGGAGATGATGACCTTCTTGGCGCCGCCGGCGATGTGGGCCTTGGCCTTGGTCGCGTCGGTGAACAGACCGGTGGACTCGACGACGATGTCGACGCCGTACTCGCCCCACGGGATGTTGGCGGGGTCGCGCTCGGCGAACACGCGGACGGTCTGGTCGCCGACGGTGATGGCGTCCTCGGTCGCGGAGACCTCGTCGGGAAGCACGCCGAGCACCGAGTCGTACTTGAGCAGGTGGGCGATGGTCTTGTTGTCCATGAGGTCGTTGGCCGCGACGATCTGAATGTCGGCGCCCGAGGCCTGGACCGCGCGGAAGAAGTTGCGGCCGATGCGGCCGAAACCGTTGATGCCTACGCGTACAGTCACTGGTGAACTGCCTTCCAACTAGAGGTGGGGTGCCACCGGGGCGGCAGCACCGTGGTTCGGCTCCACCCTATCGAAGTCTGGGCCCGTGGGGAGACGGCGCCCGCCCCCTGCGGCAGTGACCTCGGCGTCACTTGCTCGGCCCCGGGCGGCACCTCAGTCGTCGAGCATGTCCGGGGTCAGCAGCGCCTCGGTGCCGTCGATGCCCAACTCGCGGGCCCGCTTGTCGGCCATGGCCAGCAGTCGCCGGATGCGCCCGGCCACGGCGTCCTTGGTCATCGGCGGGTCGGCCAGTTGCCCGAGTTCCTCCAGACTCGCCTGTTTGTGCCGGACCCGGAGTTCGCCGGCCTCGTGCAGGTGCGGGGGAATGTCGTCGCCGAGGATCTCCATCGCCCGCTGCACCCGCGCCCCCGCGGCCACCGCCGCGCGCGCTGACCGGCGCAAGTTGGCGTCGTCGAAATTGGCGAGCCGGTTGGCGGTGGCCCGGACCTCGCGGCGCATCCGGCGTTCCTCCCAGGCGAGGAGCGCGTCGTGGGCGCCGAGCCGGGTGAGCATCGCGGCGATGGCGTCCCCGTCGCGCAACACCACCCGGTCCACTCCCCGCACCTCGCGGGCCTTGACCGTGATGCCGAGCCGCCGGGCCGCCCCCACCAGGGCCAACGCGGCCTCCGGCCCGGGGCAGGTCACTTCCAGGGCCGCGGACCGTCCCGGCTCGGTGAGGGAGCCGTGGGCGAGGAAGGCCCCCCGCCAGGCGGCCTCCGCGCAACACTCGGCGCCCGCGACCACCCGGGGCGGCAATCCGCGCACGGGGCGCCCCTCGCGATCGACGAGCCCGGTCTGGCGGGCCAGATCGGGACCGCCTTCGACGACTCGGACGACGTACCGTGAGGACCGGCGGATGCCTCCTGCGGCCAAGACGAGCACCTCGGGGGTCAACCCGTACAACTCGATGAGGTCCCGACGGAGCCGGCGGGCCGCGTTGGCCGTGTCCAGTTCCGCTTCGACGACAACTTGGCGACCGATGAGGTGTAGGCCCCCGGCGAAGCGCAGCGTCGCCGCCACCTCCGCCTTCCGGCAGCAGGGTTTGCCGGCGGGCAGCCTGCTCAGCTCGTCCTTCACTCGAGCCGTCATCGCCATGGCGTCATCCTCCCATGGTCCCGGTTGGGTGACCGTGCTCGGCCATGAGGTCGTGCAGCGCCGAGGCCAGGCGCAACCGGTCGTGGGTGCCGGGCCGGTCGCGGGACGCCATCGGGGCGATGACCAGTTGAGCGCCGAGGCGTCCGCAGGCGGCTCGCAAGGCCGCCTCGTCGTCGACGGCACTGGGATCGGCGAGGACGGCGTCGAACCGCACGTCCGGGGCATACGACCCCACCGTGTCGAGGTGTTCGACGGCGGTGAAGCCGGCCGTCTCCTTCGTGTGCATTTCCAGGTTGAGCACGAGCAGCCGCCGGGCCCGCGTCACCTGGAGCGCCTCCCGCAACTCCGGCACGAGCAGGTGCGGCATCACCGAGGTGAACCACGATCCCGGGCCGAGGATCACCCAGTCGGCAGCCCGGATCGCCGCCACCGACTCCGGGTATGCCGGCGGCTGGTCCGGCCGCAGCCGGACCCGTTCGACGCGACCCCGGGTGGTCGCCACCTCCGCCTGACCGACCACCACCTCGACAACATCCGGGTCGGCTGCGTCGAGTCCGCTGACGTCGGCCTCGATATCGAGCGGCACCGCCGCCATCGGCAGCACCCGTCCGCTGGCCCGCAACAACCGGGCGACCAGGTCCAGGCCGGCCACCGGGTCGGCGAGCAGGTCCCAGAGGGTGACGATGAGTAGGTTGCCGAGGGCATGGCCGGCAAGCGGCCCGTCACCGGCGAACCGGTGTTGGAGGACGTCGCGCCAGGTCTGCCCCCAGTCGCTCTCGTCGCACAGCGCGGACAGCGCCATCCGCAGGTCACCGGGGGGCAGGACGCCGAACTCGGTGCGCAACCGGCCGCTGGAGCCCCCATTGTCGGCGACCGTGACGATCGCCGAGATGTCGTCGGTGAGAAACCGCAGCGCCGACAACGTCGCCGCCAACCCATGGCCCCCGCCCAGGGCGGCCACCACCCGCTGATTCATACCTGCCTCATTCCCGTCCGAGATCGCGATGAACGACGAAGGTGTGGGTGCCGGGCCCGGTGAGGTCGGCGGCGATCGCCTCCGCGACCGCGACCGAGCGGTGTTTGCCCCCGGTGCAGCCGAGCGCAACCGTGACGTAGCGGCGCCCTTGGTCGCGATAGCCCGTGACGGCCGTGCGGAGCAGGTCACCGGCTTCACGAACAAAGTCCGCGGCAATGGCCTGGCCGAGGACGAACTCCGCGACCGGCGCGTCCTGCCCGGTGCGGGCCTTGAGTTCGGGCACCCAGTACGGGTTGGGCAAAAACCGCAGGTCGAAGACGAAATCGGCGTCCAAGGGGATGCCGTACTTGAACCCGAAGGACAGCACCGCGATCCGCAGCCCCGAATCCTGACCGACACCGACGAACGACTCGACCTTGCGAGTGAGCGCCGCCACCGGCAATCCGGAGGTGTCGAGGACGACGTCGGCGTCGGCGCGCAGGTCACCGAGCAGGGCTCGCTCGCGTTGAATGCCGTCCAGCAGCCGCCCGCTGCTTTGGAGCGGGTGGGGACGACGCACGCTTTCGAAGCGGCGCACCAGCGCCTCGTCGGTCGCATCGAGGAACAGCATCCGAACCCCCCATCCCAGGTGGGCCAACTCCGCCAACGCGCACTCGAGATCGGCGAAGAACTCCTTCGCGCGAGCATCGACCACCGCGGCCAAGGGGAGGGACACCCCCCGCTCGCGCAGTTGGTCGCCCAGCCGGGCCAGTTCGGGCAGCAACCGCGGTGGCAGGTTGTCGACGACGTACCACCCGCTGTCTTCGAGAACGTTGGCCGTGGCCGTGCGCCCGGCGCCGCTCATCCCGGTGACGATGAGGATTGCGGGGCCCGGATCGTGCCCCCCATCGACGGTGCGCTGTGCCGTCATGATCGAACCTCCCCGGTGCTCGGGTCGACCGCAGGGAGGCGATCGTCCGCTGCTCCCAACTGTGCCGCAATCGCGGCCGCCAGCCGTGGTCCCACACCGGGCACCTCGGTGAGGTCGTCGACACTCGCCGCCCGAAGCCGTTTGACCGACCCGAAGTGAGTAAGCAGCGCGGCCCGTTTGACGTCCCCGAGTCCCGGTATGCCGTCGAGTTCGCTGGCGGTCATCGCCTTGGACCGGCGCTGCCGGTGGAAGGTGATAGCGAACCGGTGGGCCTCGTCACGCACCCGTTGAAGCAGGTAGAGCCCCTCGCTGGTGCGGGGCAGGAGAACCGGATAGTCCGCGCCGGGCACCCACACCTCTTCGAGCCGCTTGGCCAACCCGACCACCGCGATGTCGTCGAGCCCGGCCTCGTCGAGCACCGCCTGGGCGGCATTCGCCTGCGGTAGCCCGCCGTCGACGACGATGAGGTTGGGCGGATAGGCGAACCGGCGCGGGCGCCCGGACTCCTCGTCCCGGGGACTCGACTCGGCATCGCGGCGGAGCCGGGCGACCCGCCGGCCGAGCACCTCGCGCATCGCGGCCGTGTCGTCCGAGCGCCCGTCCACGCCACCCTGGACGAGGAACCTGCGGTATTCGCCCTTGCGTGGCAACCCGTCCTCGAACACCACCATGGACCCGACGACCTCGCTGCCCTGCGTGTGCGAGATGTCGTAGCACTCGATCCGCAGCGGCGACTCGGCGAGATCGAGGGCGTCATGCAACTGGTTGAGGGCCTGGCTGCGCGTCGTCAGGTCACCCGAGCGGCTCACCTTGTGGCGGACCAGACTTTGGACCGCGTTGCGGGTCACCGTGTCAAGGAGGGCCTTCTTGTCCCCGCGTTGGGGGACGGCGATCCGCGCCGCGGCCCCGCGCCGCTGCCGCAACCACTCCTGCAGCGTCTGCGCCCCCTCGGGGAGGACGGGCACGAGGACCTCACGGGGGACCTCCAGCCCCTCGAGGGCGCCGTAGACGTCCCGGAGCAGGTCGGCGAGGATGACCGGCAGTTGCTCGTCGTCCTTCTCGGCCACCCAGCCGCGTTGGCCGCGCACCCGGCCCCCGCGCACATGGAACACCTGCACGGCCACCTCAAGTTCGTCCTCGTCGATGCCGAACACATCCGCGTCGGTGCCGTCGGGCAGCACCATCGCCGACTTCTCCAGCACCCGTTCCAGGGCGGCGATGTCGTCGCGCAGGCGCGCGGCCCGTTCGAAGTCGAGATCGGCCGCGGCGGCCCGCATCGTCGTCTCGAGGCGCTTGACGAAGCGGACGCTGTCGCCGGCCATGAAGTCGCAGAAGTCCTCGGCGATCTCCCGGTGGGTCTGGGCATCGACCCGACCCACGCACGGCGCAGAGCACTTGTCGATGTAGCCGAGCAAGCACGGGCGACCCACCTGCCCGGCGCGCCGGAACACCCCGCCCGAGCAGGTGCGGATCGGGAAGACCCGCAGGGCCAGGTCGAGGGTTTCCCGGATCGCCCAGGCGTGCGCGAACGGCCCGAAATAGCGCGTGCCCTTCCGTTTGGCGCCGCGCATCACCTGGGCCCGCGGAAACTCCTCGCCCACGGTGACAGCCAGGTAGGGGTAGGACTTGTCATCGCGGTACTTGACGTTGAACCGCGGGTCATACTCCTTGATCCACGCGTATTCGAGTTGGAGCGCCTCGACCTCGGTGCGGACGACGGTCCAGTCGACCGAGGCGGCCGTTCGCACGAGACGCCGGGTGCGCGGGTGCAACACGGCGCCCTCTTGGAAGTAGGACGAGAGCCGCGAGCGCAGCGACTTGGCCTTGCCTACGTAGATGACCCGCCCGTGGGCGTCCCGGAAGCGGTAGACGCCCGGGTCGGTCGGGATCTCCCCCGGCGCCGGGCGATAACTCCTCGGATCGGCCACCCTCCCAGGGTACGTTCCCCGGCCGCGGTGCCCCCGCGGACCGGTGAGCCGGTATGCCGCGCCGGCCCCGCGGCATACCGGCCCATCACCGGCTCAAGCGATGGTGAGGGTGTCCCCCGACACGGTGACGTTCTTCGCGGGTAGGGGCTTCTTCGCGGGTCCGGAGAGCACGGCACCGGTGGCGATGTCGAACTTGGTGTTGTGACACGGGCACAGGATGTGGCCGCCGGTGACCGAGGTCACCGGGCACCCCTCATGGGTGCAGATCGACGAGAACGCCTTGAAGGTCCCCGCCGTGGGCTGGGTGATCACCACCTGGCGTTCGGTGACCACGACCCCGCCCCCGACGGGCACCTGAGACACAGGAACCGACGCCCCGCTGCCGGACGACGACCCGGCGGCGGCACTGAGGCTTGCCGTGCTCGGAGTCGCGGTGCCGGTGCTCGAGTCACACGCGGTCATCGTCAGCGCACCGACCCCCACGCCGCCGATCGCGAGGGCCTGCCGTCGGGTGGGCTGGGATGCGGTCATGTCGTCCTCCTCGATCGACGCGGCACCGGGCGGCACCGCACCTCGTCATCATGACCGACCTCGTCCCGGCGGTCGCGGCGGGGTCGCAAGATAACGACTTCGACCCAAAGTTCGGACGTTCCCTAGTCGGGGGGCGAGGAGATGGTTATGGTTCACTCGCTCGCCAACTGCGTGAGTTGCTGAGCGATGCTCGTCAATGAAGAAACCAATTAGGAGGAAACGTGCGTCAGCGTTCCGTAGTGGTGATCGGCAGTTCGCTGGTCGTCGCATCCCTCGCCCTGGCCGGCTGTGGCTCGCGCAGCGGTGGTGGAAGTTCCGGGTCCGACAGCAGTGCCAAGATCGCCAAGATCGGTGTGATCGCGCCGTTGTCCGGTGACCTCGCAGCCCTGGGTAAGGGCATCCAGAACTCCGTCGACCTCGCGATCAAGCAAGCCAACGAAAAGAACGCCATCCCCGGCTGGAAGATCGAAATCTCGGCCCAGGACGACGAAGCAAAGCCGGACGTCGGCAAGAACGCCGCCACCAAGCTCACCAGTGACGACGCCGTCGTCGGCGTGGTCGGCACCCTCAACTCCAGCGTCGCCCAGAGCGTGCAACCCGTCCTCGACGCCGCGCACATCGCCCAGGTCTCCCCGGCAAACACCAACCCGTCGCTGACCCAGGGGGCCGAGTTCGCGACCGCGCCCAAGCGGACCTACCCCGGCTACTTCCGCACCTGCACCACCGACTCGATCCAGGGCCCGTTCGCGGCGCGCTACCTCTTCGAGAAGGCCGGCATCAAGGAGGTCGCCACCGTCCACGACAAGAAGACCTATGGCCAGGGTCTCGTCGAGGCGTTCAGTAAGGAATACACCAAGCTGGGCGGCAAGATCGTCGCTGCCGAGACGATCAACCCCGACGACGACAAGTACGACGCCGTCGTCAGCAAGATCAAGCCGGCCAGCCCCAAGGCCGTGTACTACGGCGGCGAATACCCGCAGGCGGGCCCGTTCTCGCAGCAGATGAAGGCCGCCGGCCTCAACGTCCCGCTCATGGGCGGCGACGGCATCTACGACGGCAAGTTCATCCAGTTGGCCGGCGCCACCGCCACCGGTGACCTCGCCACGTCCGTCGGAGCTCCCACGGACACGCTGGCTTCGGCCAAGGACTTCCTCAAGTCATACGCGGACGCGAAGTACGCCGAGCCGTATGCCGCCTACGGCGCCTACGCCTATGACGCGGCCAACGCGATCATCGAGGGCCTGAAGACCTCCCTCAAGGACGCCGCCTCGGCCAAGGATGCCCGCAAGGCCACGATCGACGCCATCGGCAAGGTCTCCTTCGACGGCGTGACCGGCAAGGTCTCCTTCGACCAGTACGGCGACACCACGAGCCGCGTGCTCACCGTCTACCAGGTTGCCGACGGCAAGTGGGCCGCCAAGGACACCTCCGAGTTCAAGTGATCGACCGGTGCGGTGCGCGTGACCGGCGAGGTTGCGCGCCCCGCACCGCATACTCCAAAACGGGTATGCCGTGACGGCGGGGGTGGTCGGCGACCACCCCCGCCGTTGCGTGCCTGCGCCCAGTTCCGACCCCGACACACGCGCCGGATCGACCCGATCGTGACCCGGACCACGCGACAGGGGCTACGCTCCCCCCAGCCACCACACCCGCACTCCTGAGGAGGACACGTGGATGCCTTCGCCCAGCAGCTCGTCAACGGGCTCACCCTGGGCTCGCTCTATGCCTTGATCGCCGTCGGCTACACCGTCGTCTACGGCATCGTCCAGTTGATCAACTTCGCTCACGGCGAGGTCTTCATGATCGGTGCGTTCGGTGCCCTCTCGACGTGGCTCGTCCTCTTCAAAGGCCAGACCGGGCTGTGGGTTCTACCGTTCATGATCATCGGGGCGGTGGTGGCCTCGGTCGTCACGGCCGTGCTCATGGAACGGATCGCCTACCGGCCGCTGCGGGGAGCGCCACGACTGGCGCCGCTCATCACCGCCATCGGCATCTCGGTGTTCCTCCAGGAGTTCGTCCGGCTCTTCTACGGTAGGACGCCCTTCGTCGACTTCCCCGACGCCAAGCAGAAGGTTCCGTTCCCGCAGATCGACGTGGTGACCGGCCCCGCCTTCACGCTCGGCACGGTGACCATCCAGCGGGCGGCCCTATTCACCGTCGGCTGCCTCATCATGTGCGCCGCGGGCCTGTGGTACTTCGTCAACCGCACCAAGATGGGCCGTGGCATGCAGGCGGTGTCTCAAGACCCCGACACCGCTCGCCTCATGGGTATCAACGTCGACCGCATTATCGTCGTCGCCTTCGCCATCGGGGCGACCCTCGCGGCCATCGCCGGTGTCGCCCAAGGGCTCCAGGTCACCAACATCAACTTCAAGATGGGCTTCATCGCAGGGCTCAAGGCGTTCACGGCCGCTGTCCTCGGCGGCATCGGCAACGTCTGGGGGGCGGTCGTCGGTGGCTTGGCCTTGGGGATCGTCGAGGCCATGGCGGTCCAGTTCATCCCCGGCACCTTCGGCGGCAGTCCGTGGAAGGACGTCTGGGCTTTCGTCCTGTTGATCGTGGTGCTCGTGTTCCGACCGCAGGGCATCCTCGGCGCCAAGGTGGTGGATCGGGCATGACGGGCTTCGCACTTTCCGACGCAACCCGCACGAAGTACGGCGCGCAGGCGCCCTGGGTGGCGCTCGCCGGCGGCATCCTCACGATTCTCAGCGGCCTGTTGTCGTGGACCATCGACCCCAAGGTCCTCGAAGACGTCACCTACCGGTTCAACCCCATTGGGGCCCAGATCTACGTCATGGTCATGGGCGTCGTGGGCATCGCGCTGGCCCTCGGGCTGCGCCGCCGCCCGGCGTGGATGAGTCCCGGTCGTGGGTTGCGCATCCTCGGCTGGGTCGTCATCGCCTATGCCCTGACCATGGCCCTGGGCGCCATCGCGTTGGGTACCGGTGCCCTGGTCAACCTCAACGAGGGCCTATTCGTGACGCTCCTCGGCGGCATCCTGCTCCTCCTTGGCGGCATGCTTACCCCCGATGTCCATCTCGACGTGCGGGCCTGGCCGCAATTGAGCAGCAGCCTCGAGATCCTCGTCATCGTTCTGCTCATGGCAGTCCTGCTCTTCGTTGTTGCCACCGCCTTGTCACTGCAGGAGTGGACCTTCGTCGCGTTCCTGCTCATGCTCGGCGGCATCGCCGGGGCGAGCCTGGGCACCGGTCTGGGTGGGTACCTCGGGTTCATCGGGGGCAACAATCGGCGGCCGCTCATGCTCGCGGCCTTCGTGGTTGCCTTCTTCTTCCCGTTCACCCAGAACGGGTCGAACGCCAACATGTCGATCGCCACCCAGATCCTCATCTTCGCGGCCACCGCCCTCGGCCTCAACATCGTCGTCGGTTTGGCCGGTTTGCTCGACCTTGGCTACATCGCCTTCCTCGGCACCGGCGCCTACGTCGGCGCGATGCTGTCGCAATCGGCCTTCGCCACCATTGGCTGGAAGCCCAACTTCCTCATCGTGATGGTCATCGGGGCTTGCGTCGCCGCGATCTTCGGTCTCATCATCGGCTCGCCGACGCTGCGCGTCTCCGGGGACTACCTCGCCATCGTCACCCTCGGTTTCGGTGAGATCTTCCGGCTGGCGATGTTCAACCTCGACGGCAACAACGGGCCGAGCCTGACCAACGGGCCCAACGGCATACCCGGCATTCCGGATCTCACCTTTTTCGGCTGGGACTTCTCCCAGACCCACGTCATCCTCGGGATCCCCATCGGACGGTTCGCCAACTACTACTTCGTCCTCCTGCTCCTCATCGCCTTTGTCATCCTCGTCTTCACCCGGCTCAACAAGAGCCGACTCGGTCGGGGCTGGGTCGCAATCCGCGAGGACGAGCGAGCCGCGGAAGCGATGGGCGTCAACGTGTTCGGGCTCAAGTTGCTTGCCTTCGCTGTCGGTGCCTCGCTCGCCGGGGTGGCCGGCACGATCAAGGCGCACGTCGACACTTCGGTGAGCCCCGACCAGTACATCTTCTTGGAGTCGGCCTTCCTCCTGGCCGCCGTCGTCCTCGGCGGTATGGGCACGGTCGTCGGCGTCATGGTGGGCGCGACCATCCTCAAGTTGCTCCCCGAGAAGTTGCGCGAGGTCAACGACTACCGGCTGCTCGCCTTCGGGCTGCTCCTCGTCCTCATGATGCGGTTCCGCCCCGAGGGGCTGGTGCCCAGTCAGCGACGGCGACTGGAGTTCCATGAAGACGACGAGGAACTCAACGAACTCACCCAGGCCAAGCATCTTCAGGAGGCACAGTGAGCGCGGCCCAGCCTCTCCCGAGCGAGTCCCTCGCCCACACCGGGCACGTCGTGGGTCGCGGGGTGGTCCTCGATGCCTCGCACGTGACGATGCGCTTCGGCGGCCTCACCGCCGTCGACGACGTGTCCATGCAGGTTCACGAGGGCGAAATCGTCGGCCTCATCGGGCCCAACGGCGCCGGTAAGACCACCTTCTTCAACTGCCTCACCGGGATGTACATCCCCACCGAAGGCAGCGTGAAACTGGGCGGTCAAACCCTGCCACCGAAGCCGCTCAAGGTGGTCCGGGCCGGAATGGCGCGTACCTTCCAGAACATCCGGCTGTTCGGCAACATGACCGCCCTGGAAAACGTCATGGTCGGGCGGTACTGCCGGACGTCCTCGATGGCCCTGACGTCGATCCTGCACGGTCCGAAGTACCGCCGCGAGGAGGGGCAGACCCGCGAGCGGGCCCAGGAACTCCTCGACTACGTCGGCCTGGGCAAGACGACCGAGATCCTCGCCCGCAACTTGCCCTACGGCGACCAGCGCCGCCTCGAAATCGCCCGGGCCCTGGCCACCGACCCGCAACTGCTCCTCCTCGACGAACCCACCGCGGGCATGAACCCGAGGGAAACCGAGGAGGCGATGCACCTGATCTTCAAGATCCGGGACTCCGGCCTCGCGGTCGTCGTCATCGAGCACGACATGCGATTCATCTTCGGGTTGTGCGACCGGGTGTTGTGTCTCGTGCGCGGAGCGCTGCTCGTCGAGGGCACTCCCGAAGAGGTGCAGTCCGATCATCGTGTCATCGAGGCCTATATCGGCGGCGACGAGGACGAGGAGGGCGAGGCGTGAGCGCCATGCTGGAGGTCACCAACCTCGAGGTGTCGTACGGCAAGATCAAGGCCGTCAAGGGCATCAGTTTCACCGTCGAACAGGGCGAGGTCGTCTCGCTCATCGGCACCAACGGAGCCGGCAAGACGACGACCCTGCGGACCATCTCGGGGCTGCTCCGCCCCAGCGCTGGGTCGATCACGTTCCTCGGTCAAGACATCACCAAGGTGCCGGCCCACCAGATCGTCGGATTGGGGATCGCGCAATCACCCGAGGGTCGGCGGATCTTCCCCAAGTTGACGGTCGAGGAAAACCTCATGCTCGGGGCGTTTGCCCGCAAGGACAAGCAGATCCAGCAGGACTTGCATGCGGCATACGAGTTGTTCCCCATCCTGCAAGAACGCTGCAACCAGCCGGCCGGCACCTTCTCCGGTGGGGAGCAGCAGATGCTCGCCATGGGTCGGGCCATGATGAGCCGACCGAAACTGCTCATGCTCGACGAGCCCTCGATGGGCCTGTCGCCGCTCATGATGAAGCGGATCATGTCGACGGTGACGACGCTGCAGCAGCAGGGCACGACGATCCTGCTCGTCGAGCAGAATGCCCGCGCGGCGCTGCGCCGAGCCACCAAAGGCTACGTGCTCGAGGTCGGCAAGATCGTCTTGTCGGGCACCGGTGAGGAGCTGCTCCACTCCGAGGACGTCCGCAAGGCCTACCTCGGCGAGGACTGAACCCGTCTGGCCCGCGGCTTCGCGGTCCGCTGGGCGGTTTTCGCGGACCGGCTCGGCGTGCGCGCGGTGCGGGCCAGAATGGGCGCCAGGAACCGGCCCGTGTGTGACTCTGGGTCGGCGGCCACCTGCTCGGGGGTGCCCTCGGCGACGACGAGGCCACCCCCCGAGCCGCCCTCGGGACCGAGGTCGACGATCCAGTCGGCGCTTTTGATGACGTCGAGGTTGTGCTCGATGACGATGACCGTGTTGCCCTTGTCCACCAACCCCTGGAGGACGCCGAGCAGTTTGCGGATGTCCTCGAAGTGCAGGCCCGTGGTGGGCTCGTCCAGGACATAGATGGTGCGCCCGGTGGAGCGTCGCTGCAGTTCGGAGGCGAGTTTCACGCGCTGGGCCTCCCCCCCGGACAGGGTCGGCGCGGGTTGGCCGAGCCGGACATAGCCCAGCCCGACCTGCACCAGCGTCTGCATATGCCGCGCGATGGCCGGCACCGCCTCGAAAAACTCGGCAGCCTCCTCGATGGGCATGTCGAGGACGTCGGCGATCGTCTTGCCCTTGAAGTGGACCTCGAGGGTTTCGCGGTTATAGCGCGCCCCGTGACACACCTCGCACGGCACGTAGACGTCGGGCAGGAAGTTCATCTCGATCTTGATCGTCCCGTCGCCCGCGCACGCCTCGCAGCGCCCGCCCTTGACGTTGAACGAGAACCGGCCCGGCTGATAGCCGCGGACCTTCGCCTCGGTCGTCGCGGCGAACAACTTGCGGACGTGATCGAAGACCCCGGTGTACGTCGCCGGGTTGGATCGTGGCGTGCGCCCGATGGGGCTCTGGTCGACGTGGACGACCTTGTCGAGGTGCTCCAGCCCGGTCACCCGGGTATGCCGTCCCGGCACCTGCCGGGCGCCGTTGAGCCGGTTGGCGAGGACGGTGTAGAGGATGTCGTTGACGAGGGTGGACTTGCCCGACCCGGACACCCCGGTGACCGCGACCAGATTGCCCAGCGGGAACCCGACGGTGACGCCCTGCAGGTTGTGCTCCCTGGCCCCGACGACCTTGACCTCCCGGCCGCGCTCCTGGGGGCGGCGCACCGACGGGGTCTCGATCTCCAGCCGTCCGGAGAGGTACTTGCCGGTGATGGAGTCGGGGTGGGCGAGCAGGTCGGCGACCGGCCCGGAATGGACCACCCGCCCGCCGTGCTCACCGGCTCCGGGGCCGATGTCGACGACCCAGTCGGCGGTGGCGATGGTGTCCTCGTCGTGTTCGACGACGATGAGGGTGTTGCCGAGGTCGCGCAGCCGGGTGAGGGTCTCGATGAGCCGGTGGTTGTCGCGCTGGTGCAACCCGATGCTCGGCTCGTCGAGGACATAGAGGACCCCGACCAGCCCGGACCCGATCTGGGTGGCAAGCCGGATGCGCTGCGCCTCTCCCCCGCTCAGGGTGCCCGCGGCCCGGTCGAGGCTGAGATAGTCCAGGCCCACGTCGAGGAGGAAGCCCAGCCGCGCGTTGACCTCCTTGATGACCCGCTCGGCGATCTGTCGCTCGCGTGGGGTGAAGTCGACGCTCGAGAAGAACTCCGCCGCCTCCCGGATCGACAAGGCCGACACCTGCGCGATGGAGAAGCCGCCCACGAGCACGGCGAGCGATTCGGGCTTGAGGCGGGTGCCGCGGCATACCGGACACGGGACCTCCCTCATGAAGCCTTCGTACCGCTCCCGGCTCCAGTCGGAATCGGTCTCGGTATGCCGCCGCTTGACGAACGGGATCGCCCCCTCGAAACCGGTGGAATAGGAGCGTTCGCGCCCGTAGCGGTTGCGGTAGCGCACATGGACCTTGTGGTCGCGGCCGTGGAGGATCGCCTGCCGGGCCCGCTGCGGCAGCGCCCGCCAGGGGGTGTCCATGGAGAACGACAGCTCCTCGGCGAGCGCGCTGAGGACCCGTTGGAAGTACTCGGAGGCCCCACTGGCCACGGCCCACGGCACGACCGCCCCCTGGGCCAGGGACCGCTCCTCGTCGGGCACGATGAGTTCGGGGTCGACCTCCAACTCGGTGCCGAGCCCGTGACACGTCGGGCAGGCCCCGAACGGGCTGTTGAAGGAGAACGAGCGCGGCTCGATCTCGTCCATGGTGAGCGGATGGTCGTTGGGGCAGGCGAGCCGCTCGGAGAAGCGACGCTCCCGCGGGGAGTCCTCCTCCCCGGTCGCGTCGACGAACTCGACGACCACGACCCCACCGGCGAGCCCGAGCGCGGTCTCGACCGAATCGGTGAGCCGCTGCTTGGCCGACGAGTCGCCCCCCTTGGCGACCAACCGGTCGACGACGACGTCGATGGTGTGCTTGACCTGCTTCTCCAGGGCCGGCGGCTCGGTGAGGCTCACGACGGCACCGTCGACCCGGGCCCGGGCATACCCCTTGGCCTGCAACTCGGTGAACAGGTCGACGAACTCGCCCTTGCGGGCCCGCACGACCGGCGCGAGCACCTGGAACCGGGTGCCCTGCGGCAGCTCCAACAGCCGGTCGACGATCTGTTGCGGCGTCTGCCGGGTGATCGCCGCGCCGCACACCGGGCAATGCGGCCGCCCGGCACGGGCGAAGAGCAGCCGGAGGTAGTCGTAGACCTCGGTGATCGTGCCGACCGTCGAGCGCGGGTTGCGGTTGGTCGACTTCTGGTCGATGGACACCGCCGGCGAGAGGCCCTCGATGAAGTCGACGTCCGGCTTGTCCATCTGCCCGAGGAACTGGCGGGCGTAAGCCGACAGCGACTCGACGTAGCGGCGCTGCCCCTCGGCGAAGATCGTGTCGAACGCCAGCGAGGACTTGCCCGACCCGGACAGGCCGGTAAAGACGACGAGGGCATCGCGGGGCAACTCGACGGAGACGTCTTTGAGGTTGTGCTCGCGCGCGCCGCGCACGATCAGGTGGTCATGACTCACGCGGTCAACTCTAGGTCGGCGCACGGACAGCTCTGTCCCGCTGCACGGCATACGATCGGCGTCATGACCTACACCGGCGTCGTGACCCCCGGCGGCCCCACCGACGTGCGGGAGTTGCCCGACCTGACCATCCGCAAGATGTCGGTCTCCCCGATGCACAACAACGTCTACCTGCTCACCTGCATGGCCACCGGTGACCAACTGCTCATCGACGCCGCCGACGACCCGGCCCGCTGCCTGGCGTTGATCGCCGAGGGCAGCGGCCGCCTCGACCACCTCGTGACGACCCATCGGCACTGGGACCACACCCGCGCACTCGCCGACGTCGCCACCGCGACCGGGGCCCGCACGTATGCCGGGCGCCCCGACGCCCCCGCGCTCCCCCACCCCACCGACACCCTCCTCGAGCAGGGCGACACGATCACGCTCGGCGCCCTGACCCTCGACGTCGCCGTCATCAGCGGCCATACGGAGGGCTCGGTGGTCCTCTCCTACCGGGACCCGCACGGGCACGCCCACGTCTTCAGCGGCGACACCCTCTTCCCCGGCGGGGTCGGGGCAACGACGAACGACCCGAGCCAATCCTTCGACGCGCTCTACGACGGGGTCACGAACCGGATCTTCGCGGTCCACGACGACGCGACCTGGGTGTACCCCGGGCACGGCGCCGACACGACTCTCGGGGTCGAGCGCCCACAGCTGGCGCACTGGCGGGCGCGTGGCTGGTAGCCGTCGTCGGGGCGCGGCGCGATGAGCACCCATGGCGGCCTGGAGACGAAGGTCCCACCGACGGTCCTCGTCCTCGGCGGCATCGTGTCGGTGCAGTTCGGCGGAGCGCTGGCCGTCACCCTCATCCCGCAGATCGGCGCGGGCGGCTCGGTGCTGCTCCGACTCGGGATCGCCGCCCTCATCCTCGGGGCCGTGGCCCGGCCCCGCTGGCGCGGCCACCCGGGGGCTGCCTGGCGAACCGTGGTCGCCTTCGGCGTCACGCTCGGCCTGATGAACTTCACCTTCTATTCGGCCCTGGCCCGGTTGCCCATCGGGGTGGCGGTGACCCTGGAATTCCTCGGTCCCCTCGTGCTCGCCGCGGTCCTGTCGCGTCGCTGGACCGACGGGCTCGCCGTGCTCGTCGCCGCGGGCGGGGTTGCCCTCATCGCGCAGGTCGTGCAGGTGCCGTTCGCCGACCTCGATCACCTCGGGATCGCCCTCGGGCTGCTCACCGGGGTGTTCTGGGCGATGTATGTCATCTTCTCCGGCCGGACCGGCGCGCAGTTCCGCCAACTCGACGGGCTTGCGATCGCCCTGGTCATCGGGTCCCTCGTCGTCATGCCGTTCGGGGTGGGCAGCATCCCCACCTGGTCCGGCCCGGTCGTCCTCAAGGGCGTGGGGATCGCCGTCCTCTCCTCCCTCATCCCCTATTCCCTTGAACTCATCGCGCTGCGCCGGTTGCGCGCCTCGGTGTTCGGCATCCTGCTCAGCCTCGAACCCGCGGTGGCCGCCGGGGCCGGGCTGCTCGTCCTCGGGCAGCGGCTCACGCCGTGGCAACTCGCCGGGATGGGGCTCGTCGTGCTCGCGAGCATCCTCGTCCTGGGCCGGCCCACCCCCGCCGAACCGGACCCCCGGCTGGCCGCCGACGTCCCCGGCGGCACCGATGTCGACGGCCCGCAGATCGACCCGGCGGCCTAGCCGTCGCCGCGCGCCCCCGCCGCCGGCCGGCCGGCCCACAGGTGCCGGACATGCCCGATATGCCGGGTCATATGCCGCGCCATCGCCTCCCCGTCGCGGGCCAGGGCCGCGTCGAGGATGTCGAGATGCTCGGCGGCGTTTTGGACGAGGGTGTCGTTGTCGGCGAGGACCTGGAGCCCGAAGAGTCTGGTGCGGCCCCGCAAGCCGCGCACCACCTCGACGATCTCGTCGTTGCCGTGCAGGGCGAGCAGCGCGAGGTGGAACTGGGTGTCCAAGGTGATGTAGCGGCGCAGGTCGGCGGTGTGCGCCGCGTCGAGCATCTCGGTGACAACTGGGCGCAGCGCCTCGATCTGGGCCGCCGTGTCCTCGGTGACCTCGCGGGCGACCGCGGCCATCGTCGGAATCTCGATGAGGGCCCGCAGCTCGGCCAGCGAGTCGAGTTCGTGCTCACTCATCTGGGTGACCCGGAACCCCTTGTTGCGCACCGGTTCCACGAGGCCGGCCCGGGCCAAGTCGAGCATCGCCTCGCGCACCGGCGTCGCCGACACCCCGAACTCGGCAGCCAGCGTCGGTGCGGAATACAACTCCCCGGGGACCAGCCGCCCGGTCACCAAGTGCGCCCACAGCGCCTCGGTCACCTGCTCCCGGAGGTTCTGGCGGGTGCCGACGGGGGACAGCCCCATCGTCGCGTCCTTGGTCATCGCGCTCACCGTGCCTTCTCGTATACCGCCACCGCGACCACGAGGTCCTCCCATCCCATCCCGGATGTCTTGACCACCAACGGTCGATCGTATGCCGCCGAACCTGGGTCTGCACCGTCCGCGCGCACGTGCTCGGCGAGGGGCACGAGCGCCTCGAGAGTGAGGTGGCCGTCGCGCACCGCGAGGATGACGTCCCCGGCCTCCCGGGCGGCCACCTCCCGGGTCTCGACGACGACCGTGGCTCGGCTGAGGAGGGCGCCGTCGAGTTCGCGGGCATCGGGTTCGTGGGAGCCCACCGCGATGACGAGGGCGTCGTCGCGGACCAGGCCGCCGTCGAACAACGGGGCGCGGGCCGTCGTTGCGGCGACGACGACGTGCGCCGCACGCACCCGCTCCGTCACGCTCGGGTCGTCGTTGGCCAACCGCTCGTCCGCCCAGGCCGGCGGTGGTCCGGTATGCCGCGTCACCACCGTGAGGCGGCATACCGGGACGTGCGCTTTGAGCGTGGCCGCGTGACTCTCCCCCTGCGGGCCCGCGCCGAAGACGACGACCCGCAGGCCGGCCGGGCCGGCGGCGGCCAATCGCCGCAACCGAGTGAGGCCGGCCGCGACCGACACCGCGGGAGTGCGCAGCGTCGTCAGGGCGGTGCCGTCGAGGAGGGCCACGAGTTCGAGGGTGTCGGCGTCGTGGAGGGCGTAGAGACCCTGGATGCGCGGCCGGCCCCGCGAGGGGTTGGCCGGGGCGATGGTCGCCACCTTGACCCCGACGTGGCCGCGGGTCTGAGCCGGCATGAGGAGCAGTTGCCCGTGGTCCACATCGATGACGCTGCGGGGCAGGCTCGCCTCGGGGTCGAGCCCGCCCCGGAGTGCCTCCCCGATCGCCGCCACCGCCCGCTCCGGGCCGAGCGCCTCGACGTCGCCCGCACGCAGGTGCAGGGTCCGGCGCGGCACCCCGTCTCCACCCCCACGCGGCATACCGCTCACGCCCCCAAGTACGCCTCGACGACCTGCGGATTGGTGGCCAACTCCGCCGCCGTCCCCTCGACCGCCACCCGACCGGAGTCGATGACGTAGCCGCGGTGGGCGACCTTGAGGGCGGCTCGCGCGTTCTGCTCGATAAGCAGCACCGAGGTGCCGCGGGCGTTGATGGCCTCGATGGTCTCCATCACCTGGGCGACGACGAGCGGGGCCAGACCCATACTCGGTTCGTCGAGCATGATCAGACGCGGCCCGGCAACGAGCGCCCGGCCCAAGGCGAGCATCTGCTGTTCGCCACCGGAGAGGGTGCCGCCCTGCTGGTTGGTGCGTTCGCCCAGACGCGGCAGCAGGTCGTAGACCTCGCCGATCCGTTGCTCTATGACGGCGCGATCCCGCACCGAGTAGCCACCGATCTGGAGGTTCTCGTGGACGGTGAGCCGGGAGAAGATCCGCCGTCCCTCGGGCACCTGGATAACCCCGCGTTCGACGATCGTCCACGGTTTGGCGCTCGTGATGTCCTCACCGAACGCGGTGATCCGCCCATGCTGCGGACGGACCAGGCCGGAGACGGCGGAGACGGTCGTCGACTTGCCGGCGCCGTTGTTGCCGAGGAGGGAGACGATTTCGCCCTCGCGGACGGTGAGGCTGAGGCCGCGCAGGGCCTCGACCTTGCCGTAACTGACCCACACGTCATCGAGGTTCAAGACGATGTCGCTCATCGCGGGTTCTCCTTGGCGAATTCGGCGGCGCCCTCGGCGGCGATTTCGGCGGCCTCCCGGCGAGCCTCCTCGTCCTCGGCACCGAGGTAGGCCTCGATGACGGCCGGGTTGGTGCGGATTTCCGCGGGGGTGCCGTCGGCGATCTCCTTGCCGTAACTGAGGACGACGATCCGCTCGGACACCTTCATGACCAGGCCCATGTCGTGTTCGATGAGGACCACGGCGATGCCCAGGTCGGCGATCCGCCGCAGCAGGAGCAACAGTTGCTCCTTCTCGTTGTGGTTCAGGCCCGCGGCGGGCTCGTCGAGGAGGAGCATCTTGGGTTCGCGGGCCAGGGCCCGGGCGATTTCGACCCGCCGCTGCTCGCCGTAGGGCAGGTTGCGGACCTGACTGGTCCGGTCCGAGCGCACCGAGACGAAGTCGAGCCACCGGTGTGCCTCGGCCGTCGCCGCTTCCTCCGAGCGCCAATAGCGCGGCGTGTGGAGCATCGCGTCGAAGGCGTTCTGGCGGATCCGCACGTGCATGCCGGCCCGGACGTTGTCGAGGACCGTGAGGTCCCCGAACAGGCGCAAGTTCTGAAAGGTGCGCGCGATCCCCGCGGCGGCGATGTTGGCCGGTCGCCCAGCGGTGATGTCCTTGCCGCGGAAGAGCACCCGGCCGGTGCGCGGCTTGTAGAAGCCGGTGATGCAGTTGAACGCCGAGGTCTTGCCGGCGCCGTTGGGGCCGATGACCGAGAGCACCTCACCCTCGTGGACGGTGAAACTCAGCCCGTCGACGGCGCGCACGCCACCAAAGACCACCGACATGTCGGTGACGTCGAGGAGAACCTCGCTCATGAGGACGACACCTCCTCGCTCGTGTCGCGCCCTCGTCGGGCCCGCCGGCGCACCTGCTCACCCGGAGTGACCGGGAGCAGACCCTGGGGCCGGAAGAGCATGACGACGATGAGCAACACACCGAAGATGAAGAACCGCCAGTTCTCGGCACCGCGGAGGAACTCGGGGAGCAGCGAGATGATGAGCGCCCCCACGACAACCCCAGGGGTGGACCCCATCCCGCCGAGCACGACGGCCATGAGAATGAGCGCGGACCACAAGAAGTTGAAACTGGGCGGCGATATCGCGCTCTGATGGACCCCGAAGAGCACCCCGGCCAGCCCGCCGAAGATCGCGCCGCTGATGTAGGCGGCGAACTTGATCTTGTAGGTGTGGATCCCCATGGCCTCCGCGGCATCCTCGTCCTCGCGCACGAACCGCCAGGCCCGCCCGAGCCGCCCCCGGCCCAGCCGGGCCGCGAAGAGGACCGACAGGGCGACGACGATCGCGGTCACCCAGTAGATCGCGACATCCGAGCGCAACCCGAAATTCCCGAAATCCGGTATGCCGTAAAGCCCGTTGGGGCCGCCGGTGATGTCGAGGTTGTTGGCCGTGATCCGGATGATCTCCCCGAAGCCGAGGGTGACGATGGCGAGATAGTCGCTGCGCAGCCGCAGCGTCGGGCCGCCGATGACGAGGCCGCCGGCGATGGCGGCGACGATGACGACCGGGATGGTCATCGCGATCGGCCAGCCCGCCTTGGTGGCGAGCATGCCCGAGGTGTAGGCACCGATGGCGAAGAACGCGGCATACCCCAAATCGAGAAGTCCGCAGTAGCCGACGACGACGTTCAAACCGACGGCGAGCATGACGAAGATGAGGGCATCGGTGGCGATCCGCAGGGTGTAGGCCCGCGAGTCGACATAGGGCAGGGCGACAGCGAGGACGACGACCACCAGGGCGAGCCACGGGCTGCCGAGGACCGCGGAGACCAGGTCGCCGACCTTGCCGCGGCCACCCTTGCGAGGTGGGGCGACCGGCACGCCGGGGCCGGGGGCGATGTTGGCCGCGCCGCGGTCTTCGACGGCCTCGACGAAGGCCGACGGCGGCTCTTGAGTGGGGTGCTCGTTCGCCATCACACACGCTCCGTCACTCGTTCGCCGAGCAACCCGGTCGGGCGGACGGTGAGGAAGAGGATGAGGAAGGCGAACGCGAACACGTCGCGCCACTGGCTCCCGAGCCAGGCGGTGCCGAACGACTCGAGCAGGCCCAGGACGATGGCGCCGAGGACGGCGCCGCGCAGGTTGCCGATGCCCCCGATGACGGCGGCGGTGAACGCCTTGAGGCCGATGATGAACCCCATGAGGAAGTCGATCTTGCCGTAGTAGGCACCGGCCATCACCCCGGCGGCGCCGGCCAGCGCGGAGCCGATGAAGAAGGTCCGGGAGATGACGTTGTCGACGTTGACCCCCATGAGCAGGCAGGCCCGCGGATCCTGAGAAATGGCCCGCATCGCCCGGCCCGACCGGGTGCGGCGCACGATGAGGTCGAGGCAGATCATGAGGCCGACCGCGATCCCCATCATCGCCAACTGCGGATAGGTGATCCGCGCCCCGAGGACCTCGAAGGCTCCCCCGCTCACACTCACCGGGTAGGCCCGCGGGTTGGGCCCGTAGAGGACCGCCACCCCGTATTCAAGGGCGAAACTCGCCCCGACGGCCGTGATGAGCACCGAGAGCCGTGGTGCCGACCGCAACGGCCGGTATGCCGTCCGCTCCAGCACCAGCCCGAACAGCCCGGTGGCGAGCATGGCCAAGGCCATGACGACGACGATCGCGCCGATCCCGCCGCCGAGGGCGCCGGCCCCGGCGCTCAAGATGGTGAACCCGATGAACGCACCGAGCATGTAGATGTCGCCGTGGGCGAAGTTGAGCAACTTGATGATGCCGTACACCATCGAGTAGCCGAGGGCGACCAGCCCGTAGAACGAGCCGAGAAACAACCCGTTGAGCACGAGTTGGAGGAAGTGGTCCATGGGTCCTTCCCGAGGGGCAAAAGTCCGGCAGGCGCGTCGGTGGCCGGTCCGAGAACCGGACCGGCCACCGCAGCGATCAGGAGTTCAGGACGAAGTCCATGTCCTTGACGACGAGGATGTCGAAACCGCCCTCGGTGAGGGTGTGCTCGGGGGTGAACTTCAACTTGCCGGAGAAGATCTGGAAGCCGTTGATGCCTTCCAGGGCCTTGATGACCGCGTTGCCGTCGGTGCCACCGGCGCTCTTGATCGCCTCTGCGGCCACGCGCACCGCGTCGTAGGACTGCGGAGCGTACGGGCCGGGGGCCGCGCCGAACTTCTCCTTGTACTTGGCGATCCAGGCGTCCCCACCGGGGATGGTGGAGGGGGTCTGGGTCATCGTCGCGTAGACGCCCTGGGCGTTGTCCTTGCCGGCGATCTCGATGAGTTTGCCGTCGACGGCCCCGTCGGCGACCATGATCTTCCCGGTGTAGCCGGCAGCCTTGAGCTGCTTGATGATGAGGCCGCCCTCTTGGAAGTAGCCGGTCCAGTAGACGAAGTCGGCCTTGGCGTTCATCACCGCGGTGACCGCGCCGGAGTAGTCGGATTCGCCCGCCGTGACGGACTGCCGGTTGGCCACCGCGGAGCCGGCGGCCTTGAGGTTGTCAGCGGTGCGGTTGGTGATGTCCTTGGAGTAGGACGTGTTGTCGTCGAGGAGCGCGACCGCCTTGAACCCCTGCTTCTTGATGAAGTCGGTCGCCGCCTGGGCCTGCTGGATGCCGGTCCCGTTGAGGAGGAAGACGTTGGGGAGCTTCTGGGCCACGAGGTCGGCGCTGTTGGCGGCCGGGATGATCATCGGAATGGTGGCCTTGTTGAAGATGCTCAACGTGGGCAGGGTCGCCGACGAGCAGTAGCCCCCGACCGAGACGTTGATGCCGGCGGTGACCAGCTTGGCGGCGCCCGCTGCGGCGGTCTTGGGGTCGCACGCGTCGTCTTCGACGCTGAGCGCGAGCTTGCGCCCGTTGACCCCACCGGCGGCGTTGATCTCGTCGACGGCGAGTTGGGCGCCGTTCTTCATGTACGGGCCGATGCTGGCGGAACTGCCGCTCATCGGGGCCAGCATGCCCAACTTGATGTCGCCAGAGCCCGAGCCCCCGCTCGACGAACCGCTCGACGTGAGGCTTCCTCCCCCACAGGCGGTCAGGCTGGCGCCGAGGGCCACAGCGGCCACGACGAGGGCGCCACGACGGATAACAGTCATGCGGTGCTCGATTCTCCCAAGGCCCGGGCGGCCGGACCGATCCTGAACCGGAAGGGACCTCCCGGCCGACGTCAGCGCCACTCACCACCACACGGCGATGTGTGACATTGCACAACATAGCGGTCGCGGGGTCCGACGAAAACCCCTTCCCGCGAATTGGTCACGTCCGCCGTGGATGGCGCTGCTACAGGTCGAAACCGGTGGGCCAGGGGTCACTCGGGTCGAGCATGTACTGCGCCGTGCCCGTCACCCAGGCCCGCCCGGTGATCGCCGGCAGGATGCCCGGGCGGTCGCCGACGGTCGTCAGGCCCCGAATCCGCCCGACGAACTGGGAACCGATGAACGACTCGTTGACGAAGTCGGCGCCGACCTCGAGCAGGCCGCGGGCGTGCAGCTGGGCCATCCGGGCGCTCGTCCCGGTCCCGCACGGGGACCGGTCGAACCATCCGGGGTGGATCGCCATGGCATGCCGGGAGTGCTGAGCCGTCGAGCCCGGGGCCTCGAGGTAGACGTGATGGACGACGTTGATCGCCGGGTTCTCCGGGTGGGCCACCGGGTTCTGGGTGTTGATGGCGTCCATGATGGCCAGCCCCGCGTCGAGGAGGCGCTGCTTGTGGGCGCGGTCGAAGGGCAACCCCAACTCCGCCAGGGAGACGATCGCGTAGAAGTTCCCGCCGTAGGCGATGTCGTAGCGGACCTGCCCGAAACCGGGAACCTCGACGAACTGGTCGAGGGCGTGGGCGTAGGACGCGACGTTCTCCAAGGTCACCGAGTCCGCGTGCCCGTCGCTGACAGCGACACGAGCGGTGACCAACCCGGCCGGGGTGTCGAGGCGCACGACCGTCTCCGGCTCGTGGACCTCGACCATGCCGGTCTCGACGAGCACGGTGGCCACCCCGATCGTGCCGTGCCCGCACATCGGCAGGCAGCCGGACACCTCGATGTAGAGCACCCCGAAGTCGGCATCGGACCGGGTCGACGGTTGGAGGATCGCCCCCGACATGGAGGCGTGACCTCGGGGTTCGCGCATGAGCAACTGGCGCAGGTCGTCACGCTCGGCGACGAAGCGTTGGCGCCGTTCGAACATGGTGTCCCCGGGCAGGACGCCCACTCCCCCGGTGATGACCCGGGTCGGCATCCCCTCGGTGTGGGAGTCGACGGCGTGATAGACGACGCGGGTGCGCATGAGTGACCTCCGTTGGCCGGCGAGAGAGCCGCAGGCTAGTGCACGCCGGCGTCGATGAGGGCCTGGGTCGCCGAGCGCACGACGGCATCCTGCTCGGCGGTGAGGGGCTGGCGCGGGGGGCGACAGATGCCGCCACGGCGCCCGATCATGTCCTGGCCCAGTTTGATGGCCTGGATGAACTCGGTCTTGCTGTCCCATCGCAACACCGGGTGCATGGCGCGGTAGAGCGGGAGTGCGGTGGCGAGGTCGCCGGCCACCGAGGCGCGGTAGAGGTCGAGGCAGGCCCGCGGGAACACCTGCGGGTAGCCGGCGACCCAGCCCTTGGCACCGGCGATGCCCACTTCGAGGACCGTGTCATCGGTGCCGATCATGAGGTCGAGGCCCGGGGCCAACTCGCTGATCTCATAGCAGCGCCGCACGTCCCCGGAGAACTCCTTGACCCCCACGATGAACCCTTCGGCATACAACTTGGCGAGGATGCCGGGAGTGAGGTCGGTCTTGGTGTCGATCGGGTTGTTGTATGCCGTGACCGGCAGCCCCACGGACGCGATCAGTGCGTAGTGCTCCATGATGCTGCGCTCATCGGTGCGGTAGGCGTTGGGCGGCAGCGCCATGACGGCGGACGCGCCGGCGTCCTTGGCCGCTTGGGCGTGCCGGCGGGAGTCGAGGCCGCTGTAGGCCCCGACGCCGGGCATGACGGTGAACCCCTCGGGCGCGTTGGCCACCGCGGTCGCCACCACCTGGTCCCGCTCCTCCACCGACAGGGTCTGGTACTCCCCGAGCGATCCGTTGGGGGCCACCCCGTGCAGCCCTTGGGCCGCGAGCCAGGCGACGTTCTCGCCATACGCCCCGAAGTCGATGCTGAGGTCGGCGTTGAACTGCAAGCTGGTGGCGACGATGACGCCGTGCCACGGCTGACGGGTCGAACTCATGGGAGGTCCTTTCGGGAACGGCACTGTTCGATCAGTACAATATCACATATTACTCGGCATCGAGGGCGGCGAGGGTCCCCAGCGGAACGGGCACGGCCACTAGCCGTTCGCTCTGGCAATAGGGGGTCGGGGCAACGCCTCCCTGACCCACGCGGTCGCCGCCGAGGATGCCGTGGACGGCCGGGCCGCACATCCGCCCTTGACACCAGCCCATTCCGGCCCGCGTGAGTTGCTTGATCTGGCGATGGTCGGGTGCGGCGACCGCCTCGTCGGCCGCGGCCCGCACGGCGGCGAACGGCACTTCCTCGCATCGGCAGATCACCGTGTCGTCCCTCAGCCACCCCAGCCAGCCGGCGGGAAGCGGATGGGCCAGGCGGAGCGCGACGGCGAACGCGTCGAGCCGGGCCACTATGGCCCGCACCTGAGCCAGGCGCCGCGGCGAGGTCGCCGAGGGTCGGCCGACGTCGGCGAGGACGGCCTCACCCGCGAGTTGCCCCTCACGCAAGGCCAAGGCCGCCCCGCCGACGCCGCAGGGCTCTCCCGCGGCATACAACCCCGGCACGCTGGTGCGCTGCTCGGCATCGGTGCGAACGACGGAATTGCCGTCCTCGCTCGCCCGCAGGTCCGCGCCTAGGGTGAGGAAGTGGTCGAGTTGGGGGACGAACCCCCACCCGGTGCCCACGATGTCGACGGACAGGCGGCGCGCCCGGCCCAGGTCGGGGCGACCGTGCCGGTCCATCGGGGCGACGTCGACCGCCTCGACCCGGGCATCACCATGCGCCGCGACGATCGCGGTCCGCGACCGCACCGGGACCCGATGCCGGGCGAGGGCGGCGGCATACTCGACCCCCTCGGCGACCTTGCCGGCGTTGCGCACGACCGCAGGCAGGTGCCGAGCCCAGGCGAGCGGGCTGGCCGCCTCGGCGACGAGGACCACGTCGGCGCCGCGCCTGGCGAGCGCGGCGGCCACCGGGAGGAGGAACGGACCGGTGCCTCCCAGGGCCACCCGTTGCCCGGCCACCACGCCACCGCCTTTGAGGAGCGCCTGCAGCCCGCCGACGGTGAGGACCCCGGGGAGGTCCCAGCCGGGGAAGGGCAGTTGCCGGTCGTAGGCCCCGGTGGCGAGGAGCAGCCGGGGCGCCCGCGCGGTGACGGCCGCCTCGTGCGCAGGGTCGCGGCGGTCGACGGCATGCGCGACGAACCCGTCGTCGTCCCGAGCCACGGTCCACACGTCGTGCTGGAAGCCCACCAGGAGTTGCCCCGAGCCGGTCCCGGCGTCGAGGGCCGCGGTCAGCGCCGCGAAGGTGGCCAGGTCGTGGTGGAGGTCGCCGGTCGGTATGCCGTCCCGCGCGGTCTGCGGCGGATGGCGCCAGAACTGCCCCCCGGGACCGCTGCCGGCATCGAGCAGGACCACCCGCAGCCCACCGGCCAGGGCGGTCGCGGTGGCGGCCAGGCCGGCCGGACCGGCGCCGACGACGACGAGATCGGCGCGCAGCGCGCGAGTCGGGACGGTGGGCGAGGGCGTCATGTCGGGTCCTGGGTCGAAACGGCCATCCCGGGACGGGCCAGGACGAGGCAGGCGCGGTGGCCGGGGGTGCCGTCCACGGTGACCAGGCAGTCGAAACAGACACCGATCCCGCAGAACACCCCGCGCGGGGCGCCGCGCCCGCGGGTGGTGCGCCAGGCCAGTCGACCGCTGGCCACGAGGGCGGCCGCGATCGTCTGCCCTTCGGCGTAGGCGACGGGCAGGCCGTCGACGGTGAACTCCGGAGTGCTCATGACTGGCCTTCCGCCGCCGCGACGAGGAAGCGGTCCGGTGACAGGCCGGCATACGCCGACGGCTCCGCTCCCCGCCACGGGTGACCGAGGAGGTATGCCGTGACGAGCGCCCCGGTCGCCGGCGCCAGCCCGATCCCCGCCCCCTCGTGGCCACAGGCATGGAGCAGGCCGGGGACGCGGGCGTCGGGTCCGATGACGGGGAGGTGGTCGGGGCTGTAGGGCCGGAAACCGCGATAGGTGCGCAGCAGGCGCACGTCGGCGAGGAACGGGAAAAGCGCGCAGGCCTGGGCGGCGAGCCGGGCTACGACGGGCGGGCTCATCGTCGGGTCGAACCCGACGCGCTCACGGCTGGCGCCGATGAGGATGGTGCCGCCACGGGTGCCTTCGACCACGCACGAGGTCTCCAGGCCCTCGTCGGAGGAGGCGACGTTGGCGACGTAGTCGGCCGAGTAGACCTTGTGGTGGACCCGCGGCGTCAGCGGCACGGTGACGAGGACGAAGCCGCGCCGGGGCAGGATTTCCAGCGGGGCGCCGAAGCGGGCCGCGACCGCGCCACCCCAGGTGCCGGCCGCGTTGACGACCGCATCGGCGGGGACCGCGGTGCCGTCGGCCAGGTGGATGCCGCGCACCTGCCCAGCCGGGCCGGTGTCGAGGCCGGCCACCTCACCGGTGACGACCCGGGCGCCGCGGCGGCGTGCCGCACCGAGCAACGCGGCGGCGGCGAGCACCGGCTGGACCTGGGCGTCCTCGGGGTAGTAGACGCCGCCGGGGAGCCCGTCGGCGAGATGGGGCTCGAGGTCGTGCAGGGCCGCTGCGGGTTCGGTGACGACGCCGGCGGCTGCCTGGGTGGCGGCGAAGGCGGTGAGCGCCTCGTGGGCCGCAGCGGTGGTGGCGACGACCAGGCCGCCTTTGCTTTCGTACTCGAACCTCGCCGCGCCGAGTTCGTCGGCCCAGTGGTCCCAGAGGGTGCGGCTGAGCCGGGCCAGGTCGAGTTCGAGTCCGGGCCCCTTGTCCGAGACGAGGACGTTGCCCTCCCCCCGGCTCGTCGTCCCGGCCCCGACCGGGCCGCGGTCGACGATCGTGACATCGAGCCCCGCAGCCGTTGCCTCGGCGGCGCACGCTGCCCCGACGATGCCGGCTCCGATGACGACGACTCTCACACCCGCACCCTTCAGTGCAATGTCACATATTGATGGGTATGGTAGACAGGGGTGACCCTCGGGGACAAGGCGGCGAAAGGCACATTCATGGAGATCACCGGCGCGTCGATCATCGCTGGCTCGGATGTCATCGGCGGTGGTGAGCCGTGGCAGGCCCGATCGGCAGACACCGGTGAGCCGTTCGGCCCGCAGTTCCGCGACGCCACCGTCGATCAGGTCGCCCGGGCGTGCGCCGAGGCCGCGGCAGCGGCGCGCGCGTTCCGGGCCGTGTCCCTGACCGACCGGGCGGCCTTCCTCGACGCCTGCGCCGACGAGATCGAGGCGTTGGGCGAGCCGCTCCTCGACGTGGCCGCCCGCGAGTCCGGCCTACCGCTGGCCCGTCTCACCGGCGAGCGGGGCCGCACCACGGGGCAGTTGCGGCTCTTCGCCGAGGTGGTCCGCCGCGGCATCGCCCTCGACGTCCGCATCGACCCGGCCCAGCCCGACCGCGCTCCCCTGCCACGCCCCGACCTGCGGCTGCGGATGGTCCCGCTGGGCCCGGTCGCCATCTTCGGGGCCAGCAACTTCCCACTGGCCTTCTCGGTGGCCGGTGGGGACACCGCCTCCGCGCTGGCCGCTGGCTGCCCGGTGGTCGCCAAGGCGCACCCGGCCCATCCGGGCACGAGCGAACTGGTCGCACGGGCGCTCGTGAGGGCCGCCGCCCGCACCGGGATGCCGCCCGGTGTCGTGTCCCTCCTCGTCGGGCGCGGTACGGCCGTGGGCACCGCCCTGGTCGCCGACCCTCGCATCACGGCGGTGGGATTCACCGGAAGCCGTGGCGGCGGCTTGGCCCTGGTCGAGGTGGCCGCGGCCCGCCCGGTGCCCATCCCCGTGTATGCCGAGATGTCGGCCGTCAACCCGGTCGTCATCCTGCCCGGCGCGCTCGCCGACCCTGCCGCGCTGCCCGGGCTCGCCGCGGCATACCTGGCGTCGCTGACCAACGGATCGGGCCAGTTCTGCACGAACCCGGGGCTGCTCCTCGTTCCCGAGGGCGAGGCCGGTGATGCCTTCGTCGCCGCCATCGGTGCCGCGGCGGCGAGCGCGGCCGGGCAGACCATGCTCACCCCCGAGATCGCCTCGGCGTATCGAAGCGGGACCGCGGCCTGGCTGGACACCGACGGGGTGCAGGTGATCGCCTCCGGCATGGCCGGGGCCGGACCCCACGCCCCCGCGCCGATTGTCGTGTCCTGCTCGGCGGCGGCATACCGCGCCGAACCCACGCTGGCAGGTGAGGTGTTCGGGGCCGCCGGGCTCGTGGTGCGCTGGTCGGACGCTACCGAACTCGCCGCCCTCCTGGAGGGCCTCGAAGGGCAACTCACGGCCACCCTCCATGGGAGCGCGGCCGACCTGCCCGCCGCTGCCGCGGTGCTGCCGATCCTCGAAGAACGGGCCGGGCGGGTGGTGTGGGGCGGCTGGCCCACCGGGGTCGAGGTCGCTCACGCAATGGTGCATGGCGGGCCGTGGCCGGCGACGTCGGCACCCTCGACGACCAGCGTCGGGACCTTGGCGCTCCGCCGATGGCTGCGGCCGGTGAGTTACCAAGGCTTGCCTGCGGAGTTGTTGGCGACGGAATTGCGCGACGACAACCCGTGGGGCGTGCCCCGTCTGGTCGACGGCTCCGCCGAGGGATAGCGACCGGGGATCCTCAGGCGTCGGCGCGCGCGTCGCGGCGCGACTTCCACAGACTCGCGATCGTCGTCACCCCGAGGATGACGACGATCGCCCCCAGGCTGACGGCGATGGGAATCTCCGGGACGTTGACGTGCTCGCCACCGTTGATGAACGGCAACTCGTTGGTGTGCAGCGCATGGAGGAGCAGTTTGACGCCGATGAAGGCGAGCAGCACCGACAGCCCGATGCTCAGGTACACGAGCCGCTGGAGCAGGCCGCCGAGGAGGAAGTAGAGCTGGCGCAGCCCCATGAGCGCGAACAGGTTGGCGACCAGGACGATGTAGGGCTCCTTGGTGAGGCCGTAGATCGCCGGGATCGAGTCGAGCGCGAACAGTAGGTCCGTCGTGCCCAGCGCGATGATGACGAAGAACATCGGGGTGGCCAGGCGCTTGCCGTTCTCGCGGACGAACGAGCGCGTGCCGTGGAAGGCCTTGGTCGCCGGGAAGATCCGCTCGACCGTCTTCATGAAGGCATTTTCCTCGTACTCGTCGTCCTCGCTGTCGCCCTCGCGGGCCAGTTTGATGGCGGTCCAGATGAGGAAGGCGCCGAAGATGTAGAAAACCCAACTGAAGTTGTTGATGGCGGCGGCACCTACCCAGATGAACAGGCCGCGCAGGACGATCGCGATGACGATGCCCACCATGAGGGCGTACTGCTGCAGGCGCTCGGGCACGGCGAACTTCGCCATGATGAGCAGGAAGATGAAGAGGTTGTCGACGGAGAGCGAATACTCGGTGAGCCAGCCGGCGAAAAACTCCCCGGCCAGTTGCCCGCCCTTGGCGAACCACAGCCCGATCCCGAATGCGACCGCTGCCCCGATGTAGACCCCGAGCGCGAGGCTGAGTTCGCGGGTCGAGGGCCGGTGGGGATTGCGGGCGATCCAGAAAACGTCGAAGGCGAGGATCGCGACCGCGATCCCGATGGTGAGCCACCACGCCCAGGGCTGCAGGTTGAGGTCGGTTTCGTTCGCCTGCGCGAGCGTGTGGATCATGACCTCAAGCCTGCCATGGAGCGGCGGTGAACTGGGGGTTCGTCATGGGGAGAGGGTATGCCGCGCAGCCCGTTGCGAGGGTCGCACCGGCCTCGATTCTGCTGGTGGTCGGCATCACCCCGTGGCCTTGGTCATTTGGCGCAACTCCTTCTTGAGTTCGCCGATCTCGTCGCGCAGGCGGGCGGCGAGTTCGAAGTGCAACTCGGTGGCCGCCTGATGCATCTGGGTCGTCAGCTCCTGGATGAGCCCGGCGAGGTCGGCCGCTGGGAGCTCACCAAGGCGCTCGGTGCCCACCGCCACATCGGCCGTCAGCGCGCCGCGGCCACCTCGGCCACCGTCAGCCTTGCCGCGGGAGCGGGACCGTCCCGACCCGAGCAGTTGCTCGGTGTCGGCGTCCTCGCGCTGGAGCATGTCGGTGATATCGGCGATCTTCTTGCGCAGCGGCTGCGGGTCGATGCCGTGCTCGGTGTTGTAGGCGACCTGCTTCTCCCGGCGCCGCCGGGTCTCCTCGACGGCCTCGGCCATCGACGGGGTGAGCCGGTCGGCATACATATGGACCTGACCGGAGACGTTGCGGGCGGCCCGGCCGATGGTCTGGATGAGCGAGCGCGCCGAACGGAGGAAGCCCTCCTTGTCGGCGTCCAGGATGGAGACCAGCGAGACCTCGGGCAGGTCCAGGCCCTCGCGCAGCAGGTTGATGCCAACGAGGACGTCGAACTCCCCAAGGCGCAGTTCGCGGAGCAACTCGACCCGGCGCAAGGTGTCGATGTCGGAGTGGAGATAGCGCACCCGCACCCCCTTGTCGAGGAGATAGTCGGTGAGGTCCTCGGCCATCTTCTTGGTCAACGTGGTGACGAGGACCCGCTCGTTGCGTTCGGCCCGGGTGCGGATCTCGTGGAGCAGGTCGTCAATCTGGCCCTTGGTGGGTTTGAGGACGATCTCGGGATCGACCAGGCCGGTGGGGCGGATGATCTGCTCGACGACCCCGTCGGCCTTGGCCATCTCGTAGTTGCCGGGGGTCGCCGATAGGTAGATCGTCTGCCCGATCCGCTCGAGGAACTCCTCCCAGGTGAGCGGCCGGTTGTCCATGGCCGAGGGCAGCCGGAACCCGTGGTCGACGAGGGTGCGTTTGCGGGACATGTCGCCTTCGTACATCGCCCCGATCTGCGGCACGGTGACGTGCGACTCGTCGATGACGAGGAGGAAGTCCTCGGGGAAGTAGTCGAGCAGGCAGTTGGGGGCACTCCCCCGGGTCCGCCCGTCGAGGTGCATCGAATAGTTCTCGATGCCCGAGCACGACCCGATCTGGCGCATCATCTCGATGTCGTAGCTGGTGCGCATCCGCAGCCGCTGCGCCTCGAGCAGTTTGCCCTGCTTCTCGAACACCGCCAGTTGCTCGGCGAGCTCGGCCTCGATGCCGGAGATGGCCCGCTCCATCCGTTCGGGGCCGGCGATGTAGTGGGACGCCGGGAAGACGTACATCTCCTGCTCCTGGCGGACCACCTCCCCGGTCCGCGGGTGCAGGGTGTAGAGGGCGTCGATCTCGTCGCCGAAGAACTCGATCCGCACCGCCAGCTCCTCATACATGGGGATGATCTCGACGGTGTCGCCGCGCACCCGGAACGTGCCCCGGGTGAAGGCGAGGTCGTTGCGGGTGTACTGCATCTGGACGAACCGGCGCAGCAGGTCGTCACGGTCGAGGGTGTCCCCCACGCGCAGCGCCACCATCCTGTCGACATACTCCTGCGGCGTGCCCAGACCGTAGATGCAGGACACCGAGGCGACGACGACGACATCGCGGCGGGTGAGGAGGGAGTTGGTGGCGCTGTGCCGCAGCCGCTCCACCTCGTCGTTGATCGAGGAGTCCTTCTCAATGTAGGTGTCGGTTTGCGGGACGTAGGCCTCGGGCTGGTAGTAGTCGTAGTAACTGACGAAGTACTCGACGGCGTTGTGGGGCAGCAACTCGCGGAACTCGTTGGCCAGTTGCGCCGCGAGCGTCTTGTTGGGGGCGAGCACCAAGGTGGGCCGCTGCACCGCCTCGATGAGCCAGGCCGCCGTCGCCGACTTGCCGGTGCCCGTGGCCCCGAGAAGGACGACGTTCTGCTCGCCCGCGGTGATCCGGGTCGCCAGCTCCGAGATCGCCTGCGGCTGGTCACCGGAGGGCTCGAAGTCCGAGACCACGGTGAACGGTGCCACGCGGCGTTGCAGGTCGGTGATCGGACGCATGAACCAACGGTATGCCGCCCCACCGACAACCCCTGCCCGCGCGTCACCGAGGAGCGGAACCTCAGTCGCGGTCCATCCGCACCAGCGTCGACTTGCCGAAGAGGGACTCAATGAGGTCGATGGCCAACTTCGCCGTGGAGTTGCGATGGTCGAGGGCCGGGTTGAGTTCGACGATGTCGATGGAGGCCAGGGCCCCGGTGTCGGCGATCATCTCCATGCACAACTGGGCCTCGCGGTAGGTCGGCCCGCCGCGCACCGGCGTCCCCACTCCGGGAGCGATCTCGGGGTCGAGGAAGTCCAGGTCGAGACTCACGTGCAGGTGGGTGCCCTCATCCATGTCGTCGAGCACCCGCTTCATCGTCTTGCGCATCCCGATCTCGTCGAGGCGGCGCATGTCGTAGCACTCGATGCCCACCTCGTGGAGCAGGTGCTTCTCGCCCTGGTCCACGCTGCGCAACCCGACCTGCCGGACCTCCGTGTGGTCCAGCGCCGGGGTCGTGCCCGCCATGCCGAGCAGCCCCTCGGGACCGTGCCCGAGCAGGCAAGCGACCGGCATACCGTGCATGTTGCCGCTCGGCGTGATCGAGGCGGTGTTGAAGTCGGCGTGGGCGTCGAACCACAGCACCCGCAGCGGGCGGCCTTGCTCGCGGCAGTGCCGGGCGACGGCCGAGATCGAGCCGACGGCCAGGCAGTGATCACCACCGAGGGTGATGGGCAGCCGCTGCTGGACGAGTTCGGCGTGGACGGCGTCGTGGAGGCTCTGGTTCCAGGCGATGACCTCGGGGAGGTGCCGATAGCCGTTGACGGGCGGGAGGAGGGGGTTGTCGGGGCCGGTCAAGTCGCCGCGGTCGACGACGTCGTGGCCGAACGCTTCGAGCGCCTGCTGGATGCCGGCGACGCGCAGGGCACCGGGCCCGAGGCGGGCGCCGATGACGCTCGCTCCGATGTCGGTGGGGGCGCCGATGAGGCTGATGGGAGTCATGGTGGCTCCTTTGTCCTGGGCCGCGGCTCGTGACCGCAGCTGCCGCCGGACACCTTACTGCCCAGCGCCCTCCCCGGACCGCTGCGCGCGACCCTGGGCCGCGGCCCAGGCGCGCACCCTCGGGTAGGCGTCGTCGAACCACGGTTCCTTGGCGTCGGCATACGCCCCGGAGTCGGTATGCCGCGCCGACTCCGTGGCCTTGACCGCGGCATACTCGGCCCTGGCCTCGGGAACGGCTCGCAACCAGTCGCGGAAGTCGAGCGCGAACTCCCACCCCGGGGACCCGACCTCGCGGACGTGGACGTGGGCGACCCGCCCCGGGTCGGCGCTGCCGTAGAAGCGCTTGGCCCACGCCGTGCCGTCCTTGCCGTTGTCGGCGCGGTTGTCGGGGACGATAACGAAGCCGGCCGCGGTGAGCGCGGCGACGAAGTCGGGGGCGTCGGCGTCGGCCAAGGTGCGCACGCCGACCTGGAGGTCGATGACGTCCTTGGCCGCGAAGTCGGGGACCGCGGTCGACCCGATGTGCTCGACGTCGACGATCCGCTCTCCGCCGGCGTGGCGGAGCCGGGCGATTAACCGGGCCGCCTGCTCCGGCCAGGTGGGGTCCGGCGGGCTCAGGGTGGGCACCCGTAGGCGGCTGCGTATGCCGCGGCGCACGTTGTCCGCGAACGGCACCAACCGCTCGTGCCAGAGTCGGGTCACCTCGTCCTCGAGCGCGGCCGGGGTGCCCTCATTGGGCAGCCAGACGTCGGCGGCGGCGTGCCGGGCCTCGTCCGTGGCCTGGGCGGCGATCCGGGCCCGGGCGTCCGCTTCGGGCATGCCGCGATAGGTGAGAAGTCGGTGCAGGCGGGTGGTTTCCGAGGCGCCGACGACGATGACGAGGTGGTATTCGCCGGCCATGTCCTTCTCCACGAGCAGGGGCATGTCGTGGACGACGATCGCCTCGGGTGGTGCGGCGGCGATGCGGGCGGCGGTGGTCGCCCAAATGGCCGGGTGGGTGATGGCTTCCAGGTCCCGCAGGGCCTGCGGATCGCCGAAGACCAGCCGTCCGAGGGCCGGCCGGTCGAGGCCGCCCGCTTGGTCGAGGACGGCCGGGCCGAAGCGTTCCCGGATGGCCGCCAGCGCCGGGGTGCCGGGTTCGACGACCTCGCGAGCGATCCGGTCGGCGTCGACGATGATGGCACCGAGAGCCGCCAGCCGCTTGGACACCGTCGATTTCCCCGACCCGATCCCCCCGGTGAGCCCAACGCGCAACATGCCCACCACCCTACGGCCCCTTTCCTGACCTCACCCGTCTCCCCTTTCTCCCCTTTCCCGCCTGAAGTGCCTCGGGTCCACTTCGCACCCCGAATGTTCGGGTGCGAACTGCCCCTTTCCCACCCGAAGTTCACGGGCGAGCTGCGCCCTTGCACCCGATCCCCACGCGACTAGATGATTGATTCCAAGGTGACTGGTGTGGCGCGTGGGAGGTGAGGGCGAGGGTGCCCAGACTCGATGTTGCGAACCAACTCGAGCCTGGAGGCCCTCGTGGACACCGATCTGGACACCCTCGCCACCGCAATCTACGTCAGCGCCGACGATCTGCTGAAGACTCGCCCCGCACTGCTCCCTTGGCGACCAGCGATCGGAATGCAACCCAAGGTCAGCGACGCGGAGATGATCACTCTGGCGGTCCTAGCGGTGCTGCTCGGCTTCGAGGACGAGGCACGCTGGGTCCGGCACGTGCGCGCCCAGTGGCGCCACCTGTTCCCCTACCTGCCGCACCAGCCGGGCTACAACAAGCGGCTGCGCCGACTGGGCCCGGCGATGGCGGCCCTGATCGACCACCTGGCCGCCGACACCAGCGTGGCCACCGATGACGTGCTGGTGGTTGACTCCACCCCGGTGGAGTGCGCCCGCTCCCGCGAGACCGTCAAACGCTCGGACCTGGCCGGCTGGGCCGAGTACGGGTACTGCGCCTCGCACTCCCGCTACTTCTGGGGGCTGCGCCTGCACCTGGTCACCACCTTGCACGGGCTACCAATCGCCTACGCCCTCACCGGCGCCAAAGCCGACGAGCGAGCCGTGCTGGCCGACCTGATCGAGACCACCCCGGCCCTGGCCGATGGTGGCAAAACCATCATCGCGGACAAGAACTACTACGGCCGCCACTTCGAATCCCACCTGGCAGCAACAGGATTCACGCTGCTACGCAAGACCCGAGCCCGAGAGAAACCCCGACCCGGCGCCCACCTCCTCAAACCGCTCCGGCAAACGATCGAGTCAGTCTTCGACACCCTCAAGGGCCAACTCAGCCTCGAACGCCACGGCGGTCGCACCCCCACCGGCGTCATCGTCCGCGTCCTCCAACGACTCCTCGCACTCACCACCGCTATCTGGCACAACGACCACACCGGCCAAACCGTACTGCGATCCCTGACTGCCTACGACCACTAACCCTCGGAATCAATCATCTAGAGCCAATCTCGGCGGCTGGATACCGGGTCCCGGGCGGGGCGGGGGACCTGATCCAGGCGAGACTGGAGACCGGTTCCCGGGTGCTCCGGGGAACCCTGTCTCGAGTACCGCTGGAAACCCGACCCAGGTGCGCGGAAGACCCGATCCTGGGTGCGAAGTGAGATCCGATCTCGGGTGCGGCGCGACCTGGTTCTGGGCGCGCATGGAGACCCGTTCCGGGGGGCCGATGGCAGGCTTTGTTCCAGCGGAAGAAACCTGCCATACAGCACAATTACCCTCCCCAAAAGGTTGCCTCAGGGCGGGTACGGGTGTACGATGAAGTATGTCGACAACCACCACCATCGAACCCCTGACCGGGGTGCGGGCAGTGCTGTCGACCATCACCGGAGAAGGCCTCTCGGACACGGACCGGCTCGCGTTGATCGGGGCCCTGGAAGAGTTGAAAGCGGTCACCACGGCGGCGCAGGTGCGGGTCACCGAAGCCTTTGATACCTCGCAGCGGTGCGCGCATGTCCAAGCTGGGGGTGACCCGGGGAAGGCGTCCCGGTCGATCGGGTCGCAGTTGGCGTTGGTGTTGCGGTGTTCCCCGTCGCGGGGGGATGCGTTTCGTCACCTGGCGACGGTGTTGACCGATCAGATGCCGCACACCTTGCACGCCCTCACCCAGGGGGTGATTAGCCAGTACCACGCGCAGGTCGCGGTCACCGCAACCACAGGCCTCCCCGTGGGGGTGCGTGAACACGTCGATGAGGTCCTCGCCCCGGACCTGCCCTCATTGACGCCGAAGCAACTCGGGGCAGCATGCCGGCGGGTTGCCGCACAGGTGGATGCGGCGGGGGTGGTCGCCAAAATCAACCAGGCCGTCGGGTCCCGTCGGGTCACGGTGCGGCCTGCGCCGGATGGGTTGGCGTACCTGTCCGTGGTGGGTCCCCTGGCGGAGGTGGTTGGGGCGTATGCGACGTTACGCCGTGACGCGCACACGATCATCGGTGGCCAAGACCCCGGTGGTGAGGGTGCGGGTGGGCGTGGGTTGGGGGCGGTCATGACGGACTTGGCGTTACGCCGGTTGTCGGGGCGGGGCGTGGGGGAGGGTCAGCCGGTGATGGTGGACCTGGTCATCACCGACCGGTCCCTGCTCGGGGTTGGTGACCCCACCCGGTCGGTCACCGAACCGGCCCATGTGCCCGGGTACGGCCCCATCCCAGTCCCCTTCGCCCACGCGTGGTTGGGCGACCCTCACACCCCCGCCAGGATCAGGCGGTTGTTTACCAGTGTGGATGGGCGGGACCTGGTCGCCATGGAATCCCGGACCCGGGGGCTCACCGGCGCCCTGGCGGACATGATCCGGTTACGGGACCAGTCGTGTGCCGCACCCTGGTGTG